>PVMK01114175.1_pt1 | contig 24049 bp, 27 predicted proteins | sample 1853481 | NCBI WGS metagenome assembly PVMK01 (sample SAMN08533507, study PRJNA380276) | Marine sediment metagenome, whole genome shotgun sequencing project. | reverse complement strand
AAATTGTCTAATATCTTTAGGTGGTTTTCTTCTTTTAAGAGGCTTTGGTGCTCGTGCTGGTTGAATATGTCCACAAGACCCTGGGTGATTGTAGATAAGAGTGTTAATGTTGAAAGGCTGCCGTTAATGAACACACGGCTTCTTGCATTACGATATATCACTCGTTTGATTAGAAGCTCGCCTGAGGAAATATCAAAACCCGAAGATTTCAGCCTTTCTTGGATCACTTCGTCACTCGATATATCAAACAGAGCTTCTATATGAGCTTCTTCTTTGCCCGATTTAATATTATCGGGAGAAGCTTTATCTCCAAGTATAATGTTGATAGCGTCAACAATCACAGACTTACCGGCACCTGTTTCCCCGGTAATAATATTCAAACCGGAGCTAAGGCCTACAGAAAGGTCTTCAATTATAGTGAAGTTTTTAAGTGTGAGTCCTAAAATCACCTGGTCTACTCAAGAAAGCTTTTTAAGATTACTCCTACCTCGGAGGCCTCAAGCTTTTCTAGTGATCTCTTTTCAATTTGTCTAATACGCTCTCTTGTAAGCTCAAAGTGCTTGCCTATTTCGTCCAAAGTGAAAGTGGTTTCATAGTCGATTCCAAAGCGCATCTTTAAAATAAGCTCTTCTCTCGGGGTCAAAGTTGAGAGAGCATCTTTTATCTTTAAACCTAAAGCCGCTTTTGCCACTGCATAGTCAGGTATTCCCGAAATATCATCGGGTATAAAATCAAGTAAGGTAGTTTTTTCTCCATCCAGCACCGGAGAGTCGAGTTGAACAACTTCTTTTGTGGCTTCCAGAACCCTTTTTACCCCCTCTACTGAGATACCGGTTTTATCGGAGATTTCCTCAGGAAGAGGTCTCCTGCCTATCTCTCTATTCATGACTGAGCTTATTCTATGTACTTTAGAAGCTTGCTCCAAGACATAAACCGGTACACGTATCGTTCTCGTCTGATCCAATAGGGACCTTGAGATTGCCTGATGAATCCACCAGGAGGCATAGGTTGAAAATTTGTATCCCTTTGTATGATCAAATCTCTCAACTGCCCTCATAAGCCCTACATTGCCTTCCTGAATAAGATCCGGAAGGGGGAGCCCGCGGCTCATATACCTTTTAGCTATACTGACGACCAATCTCAAATTGGCTTTAATAAATCTTTCTTTAAATCGCCTGGCTCTTAATATATATAATTTACAAAGTAGGCTAGAGCGTCTTATACTTTTTTTAGCAACGGCCTTATCAAATTTTAATTTGGCGGAACTTCCTTTTTTATTTCTGGCGGAACTTTTGATTATGCTGCTGTTAGTTCTTTTTTCTACGTTTGAAACAGTGTTTTGGAGGGATTGGGTTAAGCTTTTTTCAAAAATAGATTCAATAAACATTTTAGCTTCAGCAGCTTTAACCTCACACTTCTTTATTTTGGCTGATACCTCAACTTCTTCCTTGGGAGTAAGAAGAGGTTCTGTGCCCATCTCTTTAAAATAAACTTGAAGCAGCCTGAACTCTTCATCAGGCGTAAACTTAGGTGTATCATTATCAGTAGTATCTTCCTTAGAAGGCACTTCTTTTAAATCAACCTCCGTCTCCGAAAGTTCATTAATTAATTTCTCGTCTATCTCATCCTGGAAAGTACTGTCCAGATCTAAGTTTAGTGCTTCTTTGGAATAATCTTCAAAGGAATTCTTTATTAGCCTTTTTATAGATTCACCTCTCTTTTTTGATCGTTGTTCCACTCTAGGTGAAACGTGCAATGACTGAATGCGCTTATTCGATTTTAATTTTGCCTGTCTCAATACCATCCTCCTTTATAGATGGATTTACTCTCTTATCTGGCCCTCTCCTAGAACAATGAACTTAGTCGTTGTTAATTCTTCAAGTCCCATAGGTCCGAAAGCATGTAGCTTGGATGTGCTTATTCCAATCTCTGCTCCAAGGCCAAGCTCATAACCGTCGCTAAACCTTGTCGAAGCATTGACCATAACGGTGGAAGAATTAACACCATAAATAAAAGCCTGTGAATTTGCATAGTTTTGAGTAATAATGGACTCAGTATGCATGGACCCATATTTCTCAATATGCTTTATTGCATTGTACATATCCTTAACCACTTTTACGTTTAATATGAGATCTAAATATTCCTCAAACCAGTCATTTTCTTTTGCTTCTAGTACTTCAGGAACAATTTCTCTCGTACGCTCACAACCTCTTAATTCAACACCTTCTTCATAAAACGCCTTAGTTATTCGAGGTAAAAAAGTCTCCGCAATATTTTCGTGAACAAGCATGGTTTCCATAGCGTTACAAACTCCAGGGCGCTGAACTTTTGCGTTTATACAAATGCTTTCTGCCATATCCTGATCTGCGCTCTCATCTACAAGGATATGACAAACTCCTTTGTAGTGTTTAAGAACAGGAATTCTTGAATTCTCTGCTACAAATCGTATAAGTCCTTCCCCGCCTCTTGGTATTATAAGATCTATTAGCTCATCCAGCTTGAGCATCTCAAGCACTGCATTTCGGTCAGTAACCGGAATTATCTGTACTGCGTCCCGAGGGAGACCACTTTGAGTAAGAGCGTCTCTTAATACTTCTCCGATAGCCATATTAGATCTTATAGTCTCGGATCCTCCCCTTAATACCACAGCATTACCTGATTTTATACAAAGCCCTGCAGCATCCGCCGTAACATTGGGTCTTGCCTCGTATATAATCCCAATAACGCCAAGCGGAATTCTCATCCTGCCCACTTTAAGGCCGTTAGGACGTGTCTGCATCCGGAGAATTTCACCCACAGGATCCATTAAAGCCGCAACTTCCCTTAGACCGTCGGCTACTTTTTCCAGGCGCTCTGGTGTAAGAGTAAGCCTGTCTATCATGGCATCCGAGAGCCCTTTTGATGTAGCTTCTTCTACATCTTTTTGGTTCTCGGTAATTATGAAATCATTCCTTTCTATGAGCCCCTCAGCCATTTTATAAAGAGCTTCATCTTTTGAGCCGGATATCACCCTTGAAAGCTCTGCAGACGCACCTCTTGCCTTACTCCCAATATCTGTAAGGAGATTATATAAATCGGTGTTCATTTGACTTTTTTTTGCTTTAATTGCAGACATTTAGACCTACTTTAACAAATCACCGCTCCTTTAGGATGATAATACATCTCTTAACATAAAGTCAAGCATATTCTTTATATAATATACCCGGATAATGACTCAAGTTGATTAGATAGCTTGATAATGGGCAAAAGTAGAGTGATGTATTTCGTTTCCTACATTATCTACGGTTCTGTAGTGATATGTGCTCGGTTCTAAAGTATCCCATAATGCTTTTGGAAACCGCCATACCTTAAGCTCAGTATTATGAACCGGCTTAGCAGGTGTCGGTATGCCGAGGTCGTTTTCGGATATCTCTATCCATATAGGAGTGTTTCTAAGGTTATATATTTCGTCTACTTCAATATAAAGCGGCTGACAAATATCGTGCCTGATGACTTCAAAATAAGGATTAGTCAAAAGGTGCTTTATATTATATCCTTTGTGCCGGTAAAAAAGTTGTCCGCACAAACGATTTCATTACCTTCATTTAAAAGCCTCTCACATAAATGAGAGCCGATAAATCCAGCCCCGCCTGTTAGCTGTATCCGTTTATACATTAATTTATTCTTTTAGAATAAAAATCGGACTAATTAGTAGGAAGTACTCCCCTTTTCTCCAGATAATCAAAAATGACATTGACCCCTTCGTCTAAAGAGAGTTCACTTGTGTCGATTGTTATCTCAGGGTTAAGAGGTGCTTCATAAGGGTCATCGATCCCAGTAAAGCCTTTAATAATTCCTTCTCTTGCTTTTTTATACAGTCCCTTAACGTCTCTTTCTTCACATACCTCAAGCGGCGCATCTACAAATACTTCAACAAATTCACCCTCTTCTACAAGTTCTCTGACAGCGTCACGATCCTTTATATAAGGGGATACGAAAGCAGAGAGCACTATACATCCTGCATCTATAAAGAGTTTAGACACCTCTCCGATCCGCCTAATATTCTCACCTCTATCCTCTTCTGAAAAACCCAGATCTTTGCATAGTCCCATTCTAACGTTATCGCCATCAAGGATATATGTTCTAATTCCCAAGGTAATAAGCTTTTTCTCAAGCTCATTTGCTATAGTGGATTTCCCTGAACTAGGAAGTCCTGTGAACCATAAAATAAGAGATCCGTGATTGTTTAGACTTCGTCTGTCTCCCTTAGTGATCTCATGTTCGTGTGGAATTATAAATCGTTCCATTAAATGCCTCCTCTATAATCCATAGATTATGTATTGTTAGTTCCTGAATATTTTGGGTGTTGATTTTAAGTGAAATTACGGAAAGGTCAAAATTTCTTTCCTCTGGTCTCCCACTCCCCTCTAAAAGCAATCCAAAAAGACTAGTATTTAGGGACACTAGGTATCTATATACACCACTCTTTGCATTACGCATTTATTATTAGGAGCTAAGCCCTTAAATATATATAATCCTCTAAGGCTTCGTGCCAATCTCTTAGCAATTTAATTCCACTTTCCTCCATTCTAGAACAAAGTATATATAAACGGAGCTATTGCTGAACCTTGTGCAAATACTATAAGCAGTCCAAACAATAATAAAATGAGAAGCATGGGTGTAATCCACCACCACTTATTTTGAAGAAAAAACTGTAGCAACTCACCCATAATGCTCATCCTATTAGCTATGCTTTTAAAAAATGACATTAATAAACCTCCTCCAGCTGCAAGAAAGAATTATTCAACTACTGAGTCTATATATCAACCAATTAGATATTCTATCCCAATTTTGCTTTTTGTAACGTTTTTCTAATTCTAAAATTGCTCTAATCTATGATTCCGTAAAACTATTTTCCATTTTTTGTTACTAGATAATTGCCTAATACAAGCAAATCCATTCCACTTGCGCTAAAAGAACTAAACGCCTCTGCAGGAGTATTAACCACGGGTTCTCCTTTCAAATTAAATGAGGTGTTTAATAGCACCGGAACCCCTGTTGCATCTCCAAATGTTTCAATCAATTTGTGGTATTTGGGGTTCAAGTCTTTTCTAACCGTCTGAAGCCTACCAGTGCCGTCGACGTGAGTAATTGCTGGCAAGATATCTCTTTTATCTTCACGAACGTCAGTTACGTATAACATAAAGCGGGCCGGGTAGTGTCTTTCAGGCTCGTCAATGTCAAAATACTCTCCTGCTTTTTCCTCTAGTATCGAAGGTGCAAACGGTCTGAACGGCTCCCTAAATTTGATTTTTACGTTTACTATATCCTTCATCTCAGTGCTTCTGGGATCCGCGAGTATGCTTCTATTGCCCAAAGCTCGAGGGCCCCATTCAAACCGGCCCTGATGCCATCCTATTACCTTGCCGTTTTGAATGCTGTCCACAACACGCTCGATTAATTTCTGATCATCTTCGACTAGTTCGTAAGAAATGTTGTTTGCTTTTAAAAATTTTCTGGTATCTGCCGGGCTATGTTCCTGTCCCCAGTAGGCATGTTCCATAACAAAGTTTCGAGGTTTTCCGAGTATTCCGTGATAACAGTAGAGTGCGGCACCTGTTGATGCCCCTCCGTCACCTGCAGCGGGTTGAATATATATCTCTTCAAAAGGTGTCTCAGAGAGAATCTTTCTATTCGCCACACTGTTTAGCGCAACTCCTCCTGCCATACATAAATGCTTTAGGCCAGTCTCTTTATAGGCATAATTGGCCATCTTGACCATTATCTGCTCTGTAACCACCTGTATGCTGGCAGCTATGTCCGCATAGTACTGGTTTTGTTTGGCAATTTCATCATAGTTGTCCGGCTTTTCTTCAAAGTATGAGGGGTATCCGCTCGCGTCTGTGAAGAATTCAGCTTTTGGATCTCTGGGATCGCCAAAGAGCTTTTCAAATTTCTTAGTAAAAGTTTTCTCTGAAGAATAATGGAACGAGAAGTAATCCATATCTAATTCAAAACCGCCCTCGTCATCCACATTAACTACTTCATAGACTTGATCTACATATTTGGGATCACCAAAAGGAGCCATTCCCATTACCTTGTATTCTCCCTCATTAACTTCAAACCCTAAAAATGCAGTAAATGCACTATACAGAAGCCCAAGTGAATTTGGAAACTTTATTTCTTTCAAAAGTTTTATATCCGTACCCCGCCCTATACCCAGGGTTGCCGTTGTCCACTCGCCCACTCCGTCGACGGTAAGTATTGCGGCTTCATTAAAAGGAGAACAATAAAAACTGCTCGCCGCATGAGATAAGTGGTGTTCACTGAAGAGGATTTTGGATGAGTCAATGCCGAGTTTATTCTGAAGAAGGTGCTTTATCCATAACTTATCCCCGAGCCAAGTAATCATAGCTTCCCTAAAAAGCTTCATCGATCTTGGAAATGTCTGCATAGTGCAAAGCAAAAGTCTTTCAAATTTTACAAAAGGTTTTTCGAAAAATACTATATAATCGAGATCCTCGGTCTCAATCCCTTCCAGATTAAGGCAAAAGTTAATAGCATTCTCGGGAAACTCATAGTCATGCTTTATACGGCTAAACCTCTCTTCTTCAGCAGCGGAGATAACAACTCCATCCTTAATAAGAGTTGCAGCAGCATCGTGAAAATAACATGAAATTCCTAGTATATACATGTTTTTACTACTCCTAATTAGATACTGACTTAATTTGAATTACGGCAAACTTCAAATTATTAAAATGTAAACTTTACTTATAACTAAGACTGCTTTGTAGCTTTCTCAAGTGGCGTAATTTCTCCATCTTCTTCCTTGTCATGCCATCCAACATGTTCTTTCTTCTTGATCTCAAGCGGATCGGCAAATAATTTTAGCATTAACGCAAAAGGACAAAGAAGTACAAAATAAAATACAGTAAGTATTACTCTGGCGTTAAAGTCCCCAATCACTCTGGCAATTTTTTTCCATCCTTCCCAAAGCCTCTTGAAAAAACCAAATTTATCAGCTGCATTATTACCGTTTGTATTTTTTTCAGGCTTACTCATCCAGATATATCCTCAATTTATTTATTATTTGTAAAAGCGAGAAATTTACCACTAATTTAGTCGGTTTAATAGCACAAAATTAAACTTAATTTTATTTCCAATTGACTTGAAGCTTCGCAACCTCACTTACAATAAGCGATTTAAAACTCAAACAGTTCTGAATAAAATCAATTATTAAAATTTTACTGATGGAGTTCTACGTCAACTATATCAACTTCTACCGATATAGAACGCTTTATGAGATCAACTGCCAAGATTAATCTGCATACCCCCTTACGTTCTATAATTTTACCGCTCATCCCTTCTAAAGGACCTCTAACAACTACAACTTCTTCCCCTTCCGTAAAATATGGATAGGGATCAAATTGCAAGTTTGTCTCAAGGAGCCTTTTAACCGACTCAATCTGTTCATGAGGCACGGGAATCGGATGCCCACTGACGCCAAGTATTCGTATGACACTTCGGTATTTAAAATTTTCAATCTATTTTCTAGTGATGAATTGACGAACAAATAACCTGGAAAAAGAGGAGTATTAATATCTTTCTTTCTATCTTTCCAGCGGCTAACAACTTTCTTTATAGGCAAAAAAGTATCGATTTGCTTGTCAGAAAGAGCTGCGTTTGCCGATTTCTCATGTCTTACTATGGTATATATAGCGTACCAAGTCTGCTCATCAGTATTTAAATCTCTTTTGCTCAACGGCAATCTCCATCATCCATCCGTCATATTTGTGTCATGAATTTTATAATTTATCTCTTCGATTTCCCTCTGCGCCCCCCCGCTAATACTTCATACGCCTCATCGATTTTCTTAACCATTTCCCAAACCTGTTAAACTGATATCTTCAAACCAGAACTCCCTTAATTTTAATATACTTTTTAGTATTTACAATATTATTGACCTCCTCACTCCCATATGGAGGTATAACGTCCGGGGGGTGGGGGTTAATACTACAGGTTCAACCCTTTATCTTATTATTTATCTACTCAATACATAAATAGGCAGAGCGGATCAAGACAAATTAGGTGAGGATTTGACAAAACCCAAAATACGGAAAAAATTAAGGAGAAAAAAAATCTTGGAGGATTAAAATTGGAACGAACACTATCTATTGTAAAACCCGACGGAGTTGAAAAAAACGTGATTGGAGAAGTTATTTCACGATTCGAAAAGAACGGACTAAATATTATCGCGCTTAAAAGGGTAAAACTTACTAAATCAGATGCAGAGGGTTTTTACACCGTACACAAAGAAAGACCGTTTTTCGGGTCCCTCACAGATTTTATGTCCAGGGGTCCTGTGGTTGTAATGGTTCTTGAAGGTGAGGACGCAATCTCTAAGGTAAGGGAGATTATGGGGGCAACAAATCCCCAAGAAGCCGCGGAGGGTACTATAAGGAAGGATTTTGCTTCAAATATTGAAGAAAACACCGTGCATGGCTCTGATTCCCCTGAATCAGCCGACTATGAGATAAATTACTTCTTTAACGCGCTTGAGATTGGAGGTTAGTTAATAGCTATAATCTAAAAAATAATTACGGCCTTGGCTGGATTCATCTAAGCAAGGCCGTTTTCTTTATTTACAGAAGTATTAAACACTATCTTAAAATGCTTGATAAAGCTCTTAATCACATCTTGCATACTCTACTTTAGAGCCAAGAGTTTTTTCCATTGAAGTCACCTGCGTATCTTTAATCCCGCATGGGAACAATCATTGAGAAGCCCTCAAGATCGGTACTCACGTTAAGTGCAGAACCATGCATGGTAATACCGTTTTTTACAGACACGCCAATAGAGGCGATTTTTCGGCAGTATCTGTCCACACCCGGGATACCCATCTCTTCTGACAAGAGTCTAATAGCGAAATCCGAGAGAGATTTATTATGACTTGCTCTAAAGAAGCTATATAAGCCCTTACTCCTAAATTAAATGCTCTAAGATTTATGATAGGGTATGCGACAAGCTGACCCGGCCCGTGGTAGGTAAGATCCCCTCCCGCGCTCGGATTTACAAACTTCAATACCGAGCTTTTCTCTATTTGGCTTATAGGAAGGACGAAGTTCTCATCGTTGCCGAACCGCCCGTTTGTAATTACGGGATAGTGCTCGAGTAGAAATAAATATCCGCCGGTCTTAGGGAATGGAGTGTTTTATCTTTTCATGAGCGCCCTCTTGGATCTGAAGCGCGTCCTTATAGGGGATTTTATTTAGGTATTCCCAGAAGACTTGATTGTTTTGTAATCCATCCATATCTAGAGTTATTGTAATAGATTTAAGAGGCTTTACCAAAGTTATCTTGCCTAAGCAGCACTACTTGAATATAATCCACACAATAACTTTTCTTACCAAAGACAGTTCTTAAGAATTTCAAAAATGAAACAAAAAACATCTAAAAAAGCAGGTTTTGATGAATTCATAAAGGAAATTTCCTCAGGTGAAATAAGCCCCCTATATATTTTCAAGGGGGATCAGATTTATCTTATTGATCAGGCACTTCAAGAGTTAAGAAATAGAGTGCTTGGAGAAGCGGATGACACGAATTATATCATTTTCCATGGAGACTCGGCATCGGCTGAAGAAATATCAGAAAGTGCGAGCACCATCCCAATGTTTTCCAACAGAAAGCTCGTAGTGGTTAAAAACGCCGAGAAACTTAATACAAAAGAGCTGACATCTCTTGAGCCCTATTTTGAATCGCCTTCTCCCTCGTCATGTGTCGTGATTATTTTTTCAGACGGTAAAGCGCCTAAGATTAAGAAGAAGCTACCTACTTTTAATTTTAGTCTGGAAAAAGGAAATACTGTATCGGCTGTTAAAGAAGATGCACAAAAACTCGGATGCGAGATAACCACAAGAGCTGCTCAGACCTTAATATCGCTTGTAGGTGAAGACTTAAAGGAAATCCACAACGAACTTGTGAAACTATCGCTTTACCGCTCGGGAAGAAAGGATATAGATATAGAAGACATCGAAAACCATACTAGAAAAGCACAGTTTGGGGATGTGTTTGCACTAATTAACGCCATATCCAAACGAAACAAGAAAGAAGCCCAGAAAGTGCTTTTAGATCTTGAGGAGCAAGGGGAAGAACCGCTATCAGTGCTGAGCAGGATAACATGGCGGTTCAGGTTAATATGGAAGGCAAAAGAGCTCACAGACAAAAAAACACCAAAGCCTGAAATTCTAAAGGAGCTAAAAATGTCTCCCGGCGCTTTTTATTATCTAAGTGAGGACTTGAAAAAATATTCTTACGAGGATATTACCCGCATAATGGGACTTCTCTCGGAGTGTGATAAGAAATTGAAAATGAGCTACGTTCCGAGAAATTACCATCTAACTAAACTCGTTACGGAACTCTTGGGTAAAAGTAAATAAGGATATTTATGGAATTGGTCTAAGCTTCAGTTGAAAGGGCAGACACTCTTTTAGAAAGCCTTGAAACTTTTCTTGAAACGGTTTCTTTCTTCATAACGCCTTTAGAAGCTGCTTTACGAAGTTTAGCCTCAGTTTCCCTTAGAGCCTGTTGAGCTGCATTTGCATCTTTACTCTCAAGCACAGATTCAAACTTTTTTAGCTGAGTTTTAAGGTCAGACTTAACTGCCGTGTTCCTTTCTCTTCTTATAAGATTTTGTCGTTGTCTCTTTATTCCTGATTTGATTCTTTCGGCCATTAATTAATGTTCCTCCGAGAAATAATTCGCTATAGTTTGCAGGGAATTAGGCGTTTGTCAAATGATAATAAGGATATAGTAAGGATGAGGGGATATAAATTAATCATTATCTTATTCTACAATTTTAACCGCCGAGATAAGAAACTCTTTATTCCCCTGAGCTCCGAGTATGGGCGAGGGGATTACTCCACTGACATCAAAGTTTAGTTCCTCTATAAATTTTGTAATCTTATTTACCACTTCTTCATGTTTATTCTCGTCTCGAACAATACCCCCCTTCCCCACCTCCCCTTTGCCAACCTCAAACTGAGGTTTTATAAGAGCAATCAGGGTCCCTCCGGGGTTTAGAAATTGTATAGCTGATGGAATTATCTTGGTAAGGGAGATAAAAGACACATCTATAACAATAATATCCACAGGCTCGGGAATATCCTCTTGCTTCATATGCCGGGCGTTTACTTTTTCCATGTTTACTACACGGCTGTCGTTTCTAAGCTTCCAGTCGAGCTGGCCGTATCCCCACATCGACGGCATAAACTTTGGCTGCGCCTCTATGTAATAGACAGTCCGTAAAACCCCCTGTTGAAGCACCTACATCTAGCGCTATCTTACCCCGGACATCAGTTTCAAAATGTACAAGGGCTCCTTCAAGCTTAAGTCCGCCCCGGCTTACGTATTTTAGAGATGAATCTTTTACGAGTGATATCTGAATCCGTTTTTATAAGAGTTCCAGACTTATCGACCTTCTGTCCGTCAACAAATACGACCCCTTCCATAATAAACGACTGTGCACGGGTCCTTGTGGGAGCAAGCCCCTTTTTTACCAAAAGGATATCAAGTCTTTGTTTTTTAGAGGCTCTCATGATGGTGTTAATACGTCGTCCCAATTATATTTAAAAATTTCTATCCGCTAGATAAAGAGCAATTTCCCTAAGTGGGGTTGCCTTATCATCAAAATCTTTAAGGGCCTTAAAGGCCTTTTTAGTAAGCTCTTGGGCTTTTCGCTTAGACCTTTTTAGTCCTACGAGCTCAGGATAGGTAGTTTTTTTATTTCTAGCATCTGCCCCAACTTCTTTTCCCGGTACTCTTTCCGCCTTCTATGTCCAAAATATCGTCCACAATCTGAAAAGCGAGTCCGAGAGCTTTTGCATACGTTACTAGCTTCTTTATTTGTTTGTCATTAGCCCCGCCTATTTTAGCGCCTACAGTTACCGATACTTCTATTAGTGCCCCTGTTTTAAGAGAATGCATTTTTTCAACCTGGCCCACTGATACATCTTTTGTCCCCTCCAGGGGAAGATCGATAGACTGTCCCTTTATCATTCCCTTTGATCCGGCGGCATGGGATACATCGCCAACAATTTCAGTAAGGATCTTAGGCCGAAGCCCGCTTGAGAGCCCTTCCCTTACCATAATGTTAAACGCATCTGTTAAAAGGGCGTCACCCGCTAGAACGGCAACCGCTTCACCGTAGACATTATGATTGGTAGCAATCCCCCTCCTGAGCGAATCGTCATCCATACACGGGAGATCATCGTGGATAAGAGAATAAGTATGGATCATTTCTATTGCGCAGGCTATTGGAAGCACCATTTCTTCTTTACCTCCAAAAGCTTCGTTTGAGGCTATCATTAGGATGGGTCTTAGCCGTTTTCCGCCCGAGAGAGCACTGTAACGTATGGATTCCTCAAGTGGTGAAGTATTTTTGGGAGAATATTTAAGAAGAGAGTCCAGTTTTCTATCTACAAGCTCTCTTTTGGAGGCAAGATAACTCTTGATATTAAATTCCATAGCAATTATTCTTCGGTATCAAAATCCTGGGTGGTAATCTTCCCGTCTTTCTCTTCTATTAGAATTTTTACTTTTTTATGTATCTCATCAAGCTTTTTATGAGAATAGGCGATTAGCTTGGTGCCTTCCTGAAAGAGTTTTATAGAGTCTTCAAGCGGGAGGTTACCGCTTTGAAGCTTATCTATTATTTCCCTTAGCTCAGTCATCGAATTTTCAAATGATTTCATATGAATGTATTTTATCTTCGATAAGATGCCTATACAAGAAAGTATTTGTTATATAGAGCCAAGGTTTCTATCAATTAGCAGAACACGAGAAATTTGTATTAAAGCTCCCCTGGCAAATTCAGGCCCAGTATATTGGTTTCTTGATTGCAAAGGATAAGGGGGTTTTTTATGAAGAGAGGGGCTTGAAGTAGAGATAGATCTCGGCACTTCTACTAAAGAAGGGTCTTTTGATTAACTAATATCTTATCGTTCCAATATATAAAAATTGTTCCAAGCTTTTAAAAGATTCCGGTTACCGCACAAACTAATAACAACTTTTAGAAATAAGGGGGGACAAAAATCTTATCCCCCCCTTTTTTTAATTTGCATTATTTTCCTAACATTGTACTAGGATAAAACTATTGACTGCCGTCATCTCCACTATCATCAGTCATGCCGTCGTCGCTATCAGCATCATCAGAGTCGGCAGGCATTTCATCAGGAGCTTCCTCAATTACAACCTCTTCTTCTACCACTTCAACATCTTCAGCAGCAGGCTCTTCTGCCTGTTGCGGACAACCTGCCAATCCTAAAGCCAGAACTAGTCCAGCAAATAATATGAAACCTCTTAACATAGAATCAATACCTCCTTTAAGTTTTTCTCTATATATCTTAATTTCCAACCCGGGTAGATTATCTTACCCTACATACCAATTTACAATATTTATGCACCAAAATCTATAAGGATTTTGAAATTAGTAAAAGTAGTTTACTCAAGGATTATTTTCATCTAATTCCGTTACATCGTCGGATTGATCAAACTCACCCGGCTCGATCTCATCCATAAACTCTGGGTCTGGATTCTGGGGGTCACTTTCATCAAAATCAGTTTCAAGAGAGTCATCATACTGAGGAGCTTCATAATTATCCTCAACCTCTTGGTAATACTCTCCGTCCTGAGCAGATAGCAGTCTCAGTCACTAATAGCCCGAAGGCAAACATGCCAAGTACAGAGATTGATACTACTAGTGCAAGCCTGCTAGATAGTTTATATATATTCGTCATCTTAATTTGGTTTATCTTTAACTGTTACTTTTGAGATATTGTTTATCCCCCATTGTAATTATCTGAATTAGTAACATATACAGACTACTCATGTTTCTCCTTCTATAGGGTCATAACTATTTACATCTAACATCGGGCAATAGTTATACATATGACAATCTTTTTCTCATTAAGACAGTAGAATCTTTGCTAGTTCATTACAAACAGGATAATTACTGAGTACATCCAAACTAAGCAGTAATAGCAAAATTATGAAACCGCATTTTGAACTCAGGAGTATATTAAAGAGTATCGACGGAAAGGGATACAAGTCCTATAAGGAGCATTAGAGGGTGAATACCTCTTTGGTGAGTACACTCTATTTATTGACCATGTGCAGGGAGATCCGTTTGCATCACCTAGCAGAATACGGGTCAGAGTCGCTCAAGATATAGCTGGCTTCCCCGATGACACATATTTGAGCAGATCAAGAGAGATTGCTCTTAGGGATTTTATTACTCGGAGATTCCTTGAGGCAATTAACAAAGTCTCTAAAGGTCATAGAGGCTCGGGGAAAAGCGGTCTTATCTCTATAGACAATCCAGGGTCAGGAAATACTTGAACGCACATCCGCTTTCTTAAATGAATCTTTTGTAGAAGTGAGGTTTACAGTAGGGCTCCCCGCAATTGGGAGAAAAGTAGCAGGTAGGGAAAGCAGAAGCAATTTTCTTTGATGAGCTCCCTCAAATCATCAATGAGTCGTTGTTCTTTAAGAACTTGGATAACGAGGCTCTTTACAGACATATTAAGACTTCTGAAGACGCTGATTTTTCTAAGGAACGAGCTTGAGAACCTAAGGCTCATCGCATTTTGTCGCTGAGGGGAGCATACTTCCCAGGGAATCAGGGGTTAGTCCCCTGCCCTTAACCAACAAGACAATCCCATTTATATCTCCGGACACTTTAAAAATGGATGTGGAGCTGCCCAATAAAGGGGCAGATCACAGGTATGGGCATCCCCAGAGGTATCACGCTGATTGCAGGGGGCGAGCATCACGGCAAGTCCACACTGTTAAAAGCGATTGAGCTTGGCATATATAATCACATTCCTGGAGACGGAAGAGAATATGTAGTAAGCAATCCAAATTCTGTAAAGATAAGAGCTGAGGATGGAAGGAGCGTTCAAAGCGTTGACATATCTCCCTTTATTTCAAACCTACCTTATAATAAGGGACACAAGGTGTTTTTCAACAAAAGACGCAAGCGGCAGTACATCACAGGCGGCAAATATACTAGAGGCGGTCGAAGTTGGAGCCGACGTGCTTTTAATTGATGAAGACACCTCAGCTACAAACTTTATGATCCGCGATCAAAACATAGCAGGAATTAGTATCTAAAGAGAAATGAGCCTATAACTCCGTTTATTGATAAGGCGAGACATCTCTTTAATGAATATATGGTGTCAACGATACTAGTTATCGAAGACTCAGGAGATTATTTTGATATTGCCGATTTTGTGATCCGTATGACTGATTATAAGGCTGAGTATGTCACTCTAGAGGCAAAAGAGATTGCCAAGCGTAATTTATCTGGACGTGAACCGAAGGGAGATGAATATTTTGGGACTGTTGTAGATCGAATTCCGCTCCCTAAAAGCTTGGACGCCAGTAAAGGGAAGCAAGAGGTTAAAATATCAGCCAGAGGGATTTACTCTATAGAGTTCGGCACTCAGACTATAGACATCAATTCGCTGGAACAACTTGTGGCACAGAGCCAAACAAACGCGATTGGCGACGCCATACAATACGCCAAAAAGTACATGGACGGCAAAAAATCCATGAGGCAGGTAACGAGCCTCGTTATGCTGGACATAGGACGCGCCGGGTTTAGACGTATTAAACCCCAGATTATCAAGCGATTATGCAGAGTTTAGAAAACTCGAACTCGTAGCCGCAATAAACCGTCTCAGAACCCTAAAAGTAGAGCAAAAGATTTAATACCATATTAGGCGGGCGGAATATTCTGGTTAAGGCGGAAAAGGTTCCCTGGGTCGTACTTTTTCTTTATCTGCTGAAGGCGCTCGTAGTTTGCACCGTAAGTGCGTTTTACAAGACTCTCCCCCTCTTCATTTAACCCCGAGTGATTAAGGTAAGTTCTGCCCGATGAGAAAGATTTAAACTTGTCCATATTCTCCCTTGTCCATGCAATATTAGACTCTGAATCTTTAGGGTCAAGCCATGCGGAGTTGATCTCTAACAGATAGGGCACGCTCCTATCACCAAATGCCGTCTTGTCTGCAGCGCACTCTCATACTGGCACCGCTTAAATCTTGAACTACAAAGGGGACAAGTTTGGCCGGACGCTCACCAAAGGACTCAATTAACGTGTCCACCACTTCATCGTTAAACGTATCTAAATATAGTGAGGTAAAGTAGCAAATCATTGACCCTTGAGGCAGCGGTGAGTCAAACATGCTCTGTATTTCAGTGTATTTTTTAGGGCCGCTCAAATCGAATAGAAGCTCGCCAAACTCTCTTAGAGGTTTGATAAACTTCTCGCCTTCTTCAACACTACCACAATGTACCCCGCCCAACATTATTGCGTCCCTACCCTGTATCTCCTTAGGGAAAGTTTCAAGCTCCGGGACTGTCATCATCATAACCATGCTGGAGAATTCATCAGGCGCGCCCATCATAAATTCCCGCCATTTTGTTATGATAGTTTTTGCGTTTTCGGCAGGATACATGGGGCCTGAAAACATTAGCTCAGAACCTACCGGGTGAAGACGGAATTCAAAAGTAGTCACGACGCCAAAATTCCCGCTTCCTCCGCGAACTGCCCAGAACAGATCTTCATTCTTACTTTCACTAGCATGGCGAAATTGTCCGTCGGCAGTCACTATATTTACAGAAAGAAGGTTATCTATACTAAAGCCATATTTACCCCTTAGCCATCCAAAGCCACAGCCTAAAGTAAGACCTGCAACACCGGTGTCTGATACAATCCCACCTGGAGCCGCAAGACCATAGCCTTGTGTAGCTTTATCCATCTCACCCAAAAGAGTGCCTCCTCCTACACGCGCTATCCTGGCCTCAGGATCGACATATACTCCATTCATAAGCCTCAAGTCAATTGTAATACCACCAGGAGAGAGGCATTTCCCCGCAACACTGTGACCTCCTCCTTTTACTGCTAAGAGGATGTTATTATCACGTGCGAAATTCACGGTTTTTACTACATCATCGACTGTGATCGTGCGCACTATCAAGGCGGGCTTTATATCGAACATACCGTTATAGATAACGCGCGATTCATCGTATCCGGAATCGCCCTGGCTAAGTACTTCGCATAGTACACTATCTTTAAAACCAGAAATCAAAGCATCATCTACAAGTTTTAGCGAGCCTTCAAGTGTTACCATCTTCATTGATATATCCCTCCGATATACGTTGTTTACAAGATAACATAAAAAGAAAACCCGCTCTGTCTTAAAAAAACTTAAGACTGAACGGGTTGATAAATTTTGATTATTTTTATAAGTTAACTCGAATAAGCGGCGACGGTATTTTGCATAACTTCTACATTACTCTGTTTTCCTGCTGGTCCGGGAACGATAATAGGAAGGTCGACACCGGCATCTCTGAATTCATCCAATTTAGCGCGGCAGCGGTCCGGTGGTCCTACTAACGCTACGGAATCGAGCATCTCAGTTGTAAATACATCACCTGGTTTTTCACCGGCACGAATTTTATCGATTGCGTCCCCATATCCGTTATTTATCATAAGCCTCTGATAAAAAGGGAAGTTCAAATATGGTGAGAACCCTCTTATCCCTGCTTTTTGAGCGAGCTCAAGATCGTCAGATATAATGGAGGGGATGCCGAGAGTAATATCTATCTCAGATGGATCGCGTCCTGCGGCTTGAGCGCCCTTCGGCAACGTAACCTTTAAGAGTGGAAACATAATCTACCGTTGTCATATAAGGGCATCAGTCCGTCCGCTACTTCCCCCGCCAGGGTCGCAGCTCCTTTTGTAAGACCCGCAATATAAACCGGCACTTTTAGGAAGATCGCGCTCAGGGTTAATTGAGAAGCAGAGCCGTCCAAAAACGCTTTTACCTGCACTACATAATCTCTCATAGTTTCTACAGGGTCGCCCATATCGATCTCGTAACGAGTGTTCACAGGCTTGTGACTCACGCCGAGGCCCAGCATCATTTTGCCACCTGAGATTTCCTGAATAGTAAGTGAAGTGGCAGCTGTCATAACGGCTTGGCGCATATAGATATTAGTAATCCATGTACCTACTTTGATATTCGATGTAGCCTCGGCAAACACTTGAGCGTTTGTGAGTGCGCTAAATGGCGGAACTTCAGGGGAAAAAATTGCCTCAAACCCTCCGCCCTCCGCTGTTTTTGCAAGAGTGCGTAAATCCTCGACACTACATCCCATAACCGGTGAAATAGTTGCAATTCTAGACATAGAACTTCTCCCTAAGATTTAATTTTTAATACTGATTAATTACGTCTCTATAATAATCGGGTCTGAGTAAAGACTCATCCCCACTATTTAATACTGTTCTTATTTCAGCCAAAACTCTTTCTTTATCTTCCGGGAATTTAGCTTTTATAGACAGGTAGTTGGATATGTGATTGGAAAAGAAGTATCCGTGAGTGAGCTCAGTGTTTTGTACGAGCACTTCAAGCTCTTTTACGAGCTGGAATTTGTTGGGCAGCTCAAACTCTCCGCGTTCCATCTCCTCAAACAACGGAGCGCCAGGCCTAACTTGTAAAGACAGTGCGCCTACATATTCAGGGTCGCACCCCGTGAGCAGTTTCCCTGTTGCCTCTGCGTGCTCTAGGCTCCTGTCGGTTCCGCCCATTCCAAGAAGTACCATGGCGGAGTTCATAATCCCTGCTTCCTTTAATATTAAGGAGGCGCTTATAGTTTGCTCATGATTGGCGCCCTTTTTGATTCTCTCAAGCACTATATCATCCCCGCTCTCAAAGCCTATATAGACCATATCCAGTCCATGCTCTTTAAGCTCTTTTAAGTTAGAGGTCCCTTGTCTCAGAATATCGCCGACATTCGCATACATTCTGATCCTTTCGATACTAGGGTTCTTTTCCTTAAGATAATCCATAATTTCAATCAGTTTTTTCTTAGAAAGCACAAGCGCGTTTCCGTCAGCGATAAACACGCGATCATCTATCAGATCCGACTGGGTCGCCGTATCTATGATCTCTTTTATCTCCTCCATCGGACGAACGCGGAACTTCTGCTCCTCTTTACGGTACATCGCACAGTATGTGCAGTTGTTGTGAGAGCAGCCGATTGTTGCCTGAAGTATAAAGCTTTTAGCCTCGCTCGGGGGCCTGAAGAAAGGATTTACGTATTCTATCACACCTAATAAACTAACAAAAATGGGGATATTTGCAAATTAGCTCTCAAATACTTTACAAAATATAAGGAGTTGTTATAATTCCTGCCGATATGAGTGAAGAACAAAACAAATCACCGCTAGCACTTGAACCGCACGAAAGAGAAGCATTCTGGTATGTAGTATTGGGAGCGCCTCTTTTAATAACTTCAATTATGTTACTCGTAGGCTTAACCCACATAGTGCTAACGCCTTAAGAGCTTACCCACCTTATTAATAGCGAAACTATATCATAGGGGTTCAACTTACCCCCTGTGTTGTCCTTATATTCGTATTTGCCGCTTTTATTAGAAAAAGAAACCTTTAAAAGTTGAGTTGTTTTAGATGTTGTATTATTTCGATTTTTATTGAGATTCCTTATCTTTCCTATAACAGTGATTAAATCAGGGTCTTCGTCAAAAAAGATAACAAGTTTAGTGAGAGAGATTATACAAAACCCACCTCGCCTCCCTGGAATCTCCAAAAACATTTCTAAAAATTCTATAGGGAGTTTATATACTGAGAGATCTTCCGTTGCAGTATTTGAATTATATATATTTACGGCTTTTTCAGATATTGAGAAAAGTTTTTCGAGAACTTCTGTATAATTTTTATCGTTTGAATGAGCCTTTACAGCTCCCAAAGGTTCCTTATCACGATCTTTATTACTTTGTGCAATAGCTCTAATCTCGTTTTCAAAATCCTTATTCATAGCCTTAGTTTGCAGGGTCCTTTAGTTCTTTTAGAAGATCCATTAAGTCTGCGTTTGGGTCGGCAATTCTGTCTTTATAATCTCCCAGTGCGCTGTCCGACATCTCTATAAGCTCTCTAACCGCTCTTATGTCCTTACCACCGGGCTTTATAAGCAAGGCCCCCACAAGTTTCCCGTCTCTAAATGAAAAAGAGCCTTGAGGTTCCCCCAGAGTACCTCTGATAACATATTCTGTGCCGTAATCAGAAGTTCCAATAAACATGAGCATAGTGCCAAATATCTCAGTATCGTATGCCGTAACTTGTGAGAAAGTCTCTCGTGCTCCTGCCATACTCCTCCCGGCTGTTCGCCCCTGAAACTGAGCGTTCTCAATGTGTCCTGTAAGATGAGTGGTGCCCAGAATCAAGTCATTGAACTCGGCAACATCTCCTGCTGCATAAACATCGGAAACATTCGTTTCCATATATTCGTTTACTATGACTCCCTTTCCTATTTAAATCTCAGAGTCTTTTAAAAAATCTAAATTTAGCCTGATCCCTATCCCGACTCCGAATAGATCCCCCTCGAAGACCCCGCCGCTCTCAGTTATAACGGAATCGGCAAGCCCGTTTCCCCCTTTAATCTCAACAACCTTTTCTTCAGGATAAATGGATACACCGTTTTCCTTTAACAAATCGGCCAAGTAATTGCCGACAGCTTCCGGTATTAGGATTTTCCAGGGAATACGACTCCATCATAATAAGCTTTACTGAGAGCCCAGAGCTCTCTTAGAGCTGCGGCGAGCTCAATACCTATAAAACTACCTCCAATTACAACGGCTTCCTTTGCTCTCTGTGCGGCGGCCTTTATCTTCTTAGCGTCGTCCAGTGTTCTTAGATAGTAAATTCTCCTTAACTCACTGCCCGGCATTTGGAATTTTAGAGGCGAGCCGCCAGTGCAAATGAGAAGTTTCTCATAAGATATCTCCTCTCCATTTTCTAGTAATGCTGTTTTGTTATCCGTATTAAGTGACGAAGCCCCGTTACTATTAATGAATGTGACGTTGTTACTTTCGTAGAAATCCTCTTTTACAAGATATATTTTTTCTTCCGGATAACGTCCCTGGATGAAACCTTTTGATAATAACGGGAGAGAATACGTTCTATAAGGTTCTCTGCCGACAATAGTAATATCCCCCTCTTTATCTTCCTGCCTTATCCCGCGCACCGCCCAGCTAGATGCGGGCCCCGCACCCAGAATTAAATATTTCGTGTTCTCCATAGCACTACATTATAAACGTACTAATTAAGGAACGTAAAGATTGTGGTAGGGCTATTTAGGTTTTTTGAAAACACAGATGCCGATGCCGTTATCGATCAGGCGAGCAATGTGTGGGTAGAAGACAGTATATCGGTATGTTTTGCCGCCGGTATTACAATCGGCGGTAAAAGATGCAATAATTATATTATCTAAATAGGAGGGATTTAACATGGCTGTTAAATGTCCTGAAGGATTTGATGTAGAGAGTTTACGTGAACTGGTTCAGGAAACATATTCAAGTGTTGCCAGTAACCCGAATGGAGAATTCCACTTTCATAGAGGTCCTGAATACGCTGTTGAATATTTAAATTATGATAGAGATGAACTGAGCTATATTCCCGATACGGCTAAAGCACGTTTTGCGGGTGTGGGAAATCCACATCTTATAGGCGAAATCAAGGAAGGTATGACTGTGCTTGATCATGCGTGCGGAGCCGGAATGGATCTCCTCTTGGCAGCTAGAAAAGTGGGGCCAACTGGCAAAGCAATTGGCGTTGATATGACCGAAGGTATGAGAACTTCTGCCAAGACGGCGGCTGAAGAGGCTGGACTATCGGATATTGTAGAAATCAAAGAAGGTGTATTCGAAGAACTCCCTGTAGATGATAATAGTGTAGATGTGGTTATATCCAATGGGGTAGTGAATTTGTCTCCTGATAAAGAAAAAGTGTTTGAAGAAATATTTAGGGTACTTAAACCGGGTGGAAGACTGTTTATGTCTGATGTTGTTGTACAGAGAGAGCTTACACTTGAAGCGAGAAGCAGTCCGGAGATATGGGCCGCGTGCATCGGGGGAGCGCTTCCGGAAAAAGAGCTTCCGGGAATTTGCGCCGCCGCGGGCTTTAATGAGAATAGAATAGTTCAGCATTTCGATTGTTTCAAGAATACGACCGCTGAGGTTAAAGTGTCTAAAGATTTAGAGGTTCAGGGTATAAATTTCTTTGCACAGAAGCCTGAATAATACGGATCTTTTTATTCTGGGGATATTCACAGTTGGCGGTAATCTCTGCGGTGGGATTCAAACTCCAATCCTAATGCAATCCTCTGAGTTAATTAGAAATTGAAAAATGGACACACGTGTCCCGGCGGACAGTGTCCGCTCCCATACAAGTTCTGCTTACCTCCGCAGCAGAAATGAAGTAAGACGGCTCACAGTTCTCTTGGAAATACGGACGACCTAGCTCCAGAGAGGCTAAGTAATCAGACAGATAAAATTAAGGAGTCATACTAGAAGGCAGCGTTAGCTATTTCAAACTCATGTAGAGACAGACCTATATGCAACCAAACTATAGCTTACAGGGGGTGGACCTATAACGCATGACAGGGTCAATTGGGGGTTTTCTATTGTGATTATATCCAATAAGGCAGGACTCGTTGTTTCATTTCAAGCGAAATTGTTCTACAATGAGAAAATCATAAAGGCACGTCTTAGCAATATGTGTTATACAGGGAGACGGCTAATCCAAACTGATAATGCGAGGAGAAATAATGAGCAATACCTCAGCCGAGTCCAAGCAATTCAAGACCAGCGACGGCGCGAGCCTTCACTACCTGGAAGCTGGGTCTGGTCTGCCCCTTGTGATGATTCCCTGGTTGGTCTCAGTCCGCGGAGCAATTCAAATATCAGATCGATGGCTTGAGCGATCGTTACCGGTGTATAGCAGTCGATATGCGGGGTCACGGAGATTCCGAGAAGTTAGGATACGGTTACAAGATTCAGCGATTAGCCAAGGATGTCTACGAGCTCTTGACTGCTCTCCGCCTATACGACGTCGCTTTGCTTGGCCACTCAATGGGTTGTTCGGTGATCTGGTGTTACTGGGACTTGTTTGGTGCAGACCGTCTAGGGAAAATGATCCTTGTCGATGAGCCGGCATTCCTGACTTCAAACCCTACCTGGAGCAAGGCAGAGATAGAGTCGTCGGGTGCAGTATTCGACTTGGAAGCGGTCATGAACACATGCAATACGTTGGCCGGTCCCGACGGTGAAGCACTTACTATCAAAATAATAGGAAGGTTGGTCACTGATTCGATCTCCGAGGAAGAAAAGGCCTGGATTATACTGCAGAACCTCAAACTGCCCCGTCAGCAGGCTGCGACGCTTTTCTACAATCATTGCGCACAGGACTGGCGAGATGTGATTCCGCGCATAGATATTCCAACACTAGTAGTTGGGGGCGAGGTGAGCCCAGTTCCTTGGAAGTCGCAGGTTTGGATACACGATCAGATTCCTGGTTCCAAGTTTGTTTTATTCAAGAAGGACGAAGGCGGGGGGCACTTCATGTTCATTGAAGGTGCCGAGAGATTCAACAAGGTCATTGCGGAATTTCTCGGGTAGACACGCCGGTGGGGAGACATAGGGGATAGTACTTAGCGCGAATAAGCGGTATTCATATATATCTGCTCGTGTATTAATAAATATAATACGGGTATTGAAGCATCTTAGAAATCGTATAAAAGCGGACACTGCCCGCATTCCAACTTAAACCTAGCTTGATAAAAGGGTTGCAGTACATTAACTCCCTTGACTCGTTTTATATAATTGATATCATAATTATATACTTTAAATTGTTTCAGGAGGCGTAAGCATACCAAAAATCTACGGAAAGACATCGGGTCTGACTAGAAGTGTACTAAACAACCTCGAAAGGCTTTACAGAAGAAAAATCCCCCCTAAAGAAATTATTACCCTCGAATTAGCCAGAACACTTACAAATTTCTCTCATGAACTTAAAAAAGGAATATCCCTACTTATAGATAGAAAGGGAAGAGTAAGGGTTATATTCCTTGGTGACTGCCACGAGTTCCCGTTTGATGAACTACTTGGACGCTCAAGGGAATCCAAATTCAGACTCAGGGGATACAGGATA
>PVMK01119785.1_pt1 | contig 24066 bp, 20 predicted proteins | sample 1853481 | NCBI WGS metagenome assembly PVMK01 (sample SAMN08533507, study PRJNA380276) | Marine sediment metagenome, whole genome shotgun sequencing project. | reverse complement strand
CCATCGCTCCGGCGGTCAACCCGGCCCCGAAGGCGTCTGTTAGAACCGTTTGTCCTTCCTGAATACGGCCGTCCCGGATGGCTTCATCCAGGGCCGTGGGAATGGTTGCCGCCGAGGTGTTGCCGTAACGATCCAGGTTGATGATCACTTGCTCCATCGAAATTCCAACGCGGTTGGCCACCGCCTCGATAATGCGCAAATTGGCCTGATGGGGAACAAACCAGTCGAGTTTGACGGCCGGCACACGGGCCTGCTCCAGGGTGCGCAGGGCACATTCCGTCAGCGTCCGCACCGCCACTTTGAAAAGCTCACGTCCGTTCATGCGAAACTTGTGCAGGTTCTGTGCATAGACGTCGGGAGTGACCTCCATGGCAGAACCCCCGGCCGGCACGTAAAGTAATTTGCTCAAGGTCCCGTCGCAAGACAGATAGCTGGAAAGAATACGCCGAGGTAGCCTGGCGGGGGCCTTCTCAACCACGGCCGCGCCGGCCCCGTCGCCAAATAAGATACAAACGGTTCGATCCTGCCAGTTGATGAAATGACTTAAAACTTCCGCCCCCACAACCAGAACAGTTTTTGAATAGCCGGAACGGATAAACTGCTCGGCGGTGACAACCCCGAAAACAAATCCCGAGCAGACCGCATTGATGTCCATGCCCCAGGCCCGTCGGGCACCAATCTTTTGTTGCAGCCAGCAGGCAGTGGACGGCAGCGCTGTGTCCGGAGAACAGGTGGCATAAATGATCTGATCAATATCTTCCGGAGTTTTCCCGGCCATTTCCAGGGCCCTTTGAGCAGCCGCAGCCCCCAGAGAAGAATTGAGCTCGGCCTCATTTTCAACATTTGAGATTCTTCTTTCGACAATGCCGGTTCTCTCCCGGATCCATTGATCGTTGGTTTCCAGACCGAATTTTGTCAATTCCCTGGCAATATCGTCATTGGTCATCCGTCTTTCTGGAAAAGCTGAACCTGTACCGGTAATTTTAGCTGCAAATTCCATTGTTTGCTGATTTCCTCCTTCTATATCCGAATCCAAGACTGCGCTGGAAATTCAGGTATAAAATAAGAATGGATTCACCGTATGGCAATTTATTTTTTCCGCCCTTTATTTTCAGCCAAGCAAAATTGATTCAAAACAAAAAATGTTAAAGATTTTGAACATTTTTGACGATATATTGGACACCGGCACTCAGATGTTCCGCCGAGGCGGATCAGTAGTGAAAACGCGAGAGCCAGCCTGGAACCTTATATGAAACTAGATTGCCAATGTTTCTTTTTCGATTAGACTGGCCGCTTTTCAGGCCAGAGGCTGGGCTGACCCCTGAAACCCATGCTTGGAGAAGGTTTCACCACGCCCGATGCTGTCCAATAATAAATATTTAGCAGCTGAAATTTCAGGAATAAAGGGATAGAAAGTGAAGCGGCACGGAAAGAAAAGAAGTCCATTTTATGGTTTAGTATTCTTACTGTTACTTACAAACCTGATTATCGGATGTGAGCTAATGGAATGGGAAACCAATCAAGCACCATTGGGACATATAAACCTCCCGGTTTCTCACTCCGAATTCGACATCGGTGCTCCGATTGTCTTTGAGGGATTGGGCATGGATGAAGAAGACGGGTATTTAACCGATGATATGCTGGTTTGGGTGTCCGACATCGATGGGGAGATCGGCACGGGTGAGTCTTTCTCAAGGGATGACCTATCTGCCGGTTACCACACGATCACTCTTTTTGTGACAGACAGCAATGATGCGACTGATGACCTGTCTGTGGAAATCGAGGTGAAGCAAAAAGTTCTGGGCGGTCCAAAATTTCATATAATGTTTCCAGTAAGCCACTCGAAATGAATCAGGTTAAACTGATATTAAGAACCAGCCGCAATTTTAACGGTAAAAATCTCAGCAACTTAAACCTGTCAAGAAAAGATTTGAGCAATTGCAGCTTTAGAGGTGCATTGTTGACAAATACCAACCTGAAAAAGGCCAACCTGACAAATGCGGATCTTTCCAATGCCGATCTCAGCCAGGCTCTATTTACAAAAGCTAAATTGAACAAGGTCAATTTCGCTGGCATTGAACTGAAAAACGTCAATTTTAGCGGGGCTGATTTGAGTAATGCTGATTTAAGCTACCTGGTGTTAAGCGGTGCTCAGTGGCGTAACATCAAGCTCGAAAATGCCAATTTAAGCCACTCTGATCTTAGAAATATAGACTTGAGAGGTGCCAATTTGATTGGCGCCAATCTCATGTACGCCGATCTTACGGGCGCTGATCTAACCAAAGCCAAACTTAAAAATGCCAATTTAAAAGGCGCTAAGCTTACCAATGCATATTTATGCAAGGTGGATCTCTCTGGTGCTGAGGTGTTAAATGCCGACCTGCGCGGCATCGACTTTCAAGGGGCAAATTTGCAGAATGTCGATTTAAACAATGCCGATTTGAGCGGTGTAAACCTCAACGGGGTCAATTTAACAAAGACGATTCTTTTCAGCGCTGATTTAACCAATGCGTCTTTACATAAAGCCAATTTGCGATCGGTAAATTTGAGAGACGTCTTTTTCCGGAATGCCGATTTGAGCAAAGCAAATTTTAAAAACGCCGACATGCGGGGGTCCGATCTGGGAGGATCAAATTTGCATAAAGCTAATTTTACGGGTGCGAATATGGAAGGCGTTGAAAATATTGAATACTCAGAAAATTTGGCTACCGTTAAGGGTTTGGATAAAAAGGCGCGATCAAAATGAAGAAAAAATATTTTGTATCCCTGCTGATAGTCCTTTTTCTTATCGTCGGATACCTGTTCTTTAAAGACATGATCAAAAAAAACATCATTGTCTTAAAAGACGGGACCGCGATCTCTGCCGATGAAACCTGGCAAGTGGGCGACAAAGTCTTCTATAAGAATAAAGACCGAATCGATTTCGTAATAGGAGAAAATGTAGAAAATATAGAAGTTAAATATCATCTGGTTAAGGGAAAAAGGAAACTCATCGGGATTCTTTTCAAAGACAAACCTGGAAGGAATAAATTTCACCTACTGGATCAAAACGGTTGGCACCGCCAGCATTGGGGCGTTCTTGTGCATCGGCTTTTTTTTCCTTTCAAGGCACATCGTGCGAACCCAAAAAATCAAGGGGTCTGCCGACACCGCAGCCAAAGATCTGGAAGTTGAAGAAAAATACGTTGGCCGGGAAGTCGTTGTAGCATTTTTTCTGAATATTTTTAAATTTCAAAAAGGCCTGCCAAAAGAAGCAAAGGCCATGCTAAGGCCTGTGGAGACCCCGTCACCCAACGCCAATTGCATTTATGATCTTAGGTTGAAAAATGGTGATGAGTGGGATGCAAGACGCATGACCATCAGCACCCTGGGAGAGAAAAGCAGCAGCAGGAGCCTGTCTTACTATGTAATCTATGACGACCACCTTGTGGTGAAAATACCGCCCACTCCGATTACAGAATTTCATCAGTATGCCGCGCTCATCAGAAAAGACGGAATAATTGCGGAAAAATTGGCGCCCAAAGAATGTCTGGTCCCCAGAGTTTCTGTCATCTTGAATAAAGTACATCCCTTTGCTGAGGAGCCCGACCTGACACCGGAAATGCTGGAAAATAAATATAGGCAATTGCTCGAGTCTAAACCCGAGTTACAGCAACACCTTAAAATAGGGGACACCTTTGCCTATTTCATGGATTTGTCAAAATACTTCTTCCTGAGCCATATCATTGACAAAATGCATGACCCTGATACCAAAATTTCGGAATCCATATCAGAGTACCCCAACATCATGTGGGACCCCATGGAGTTTGAGGCAAAATACGGACCAAAGAATACCCGGATCTATGATCGGCTCCAGCCCCTATACGCCTCTTTTGAAAATAGCGTCCGGGCAATTTTGCAGCGTAACCATGTCGATTTTTCTATTCAGGAATTTCAGCTTAGGCACTGGTTTTTACGATGCCTGTCAGGCGGGGACCTCGCAGCGCCTGAACTGGATGTAAAATCCGGGGTTGCCGCAGAATTGAATGGCCTTGCTAAAAAACTTTTCCTCGTTCCCCAGAGACCTGTTGAAGCTTACCGCAGAATGATCCAATCCTATTTGACGGACAGGAACCTGTCATTGCATAAAGGCCAGATGTCCGGCTTGATTACAAATATTCTTGATCTTCTGGCCTGGCTAAAAATTAAAAAGGTGGCTATCCGCGATCTTAAGCCGGACAATCTTCTGGTCGCAGGAGAACCGACCAAATTCCCGCGGTTTCTGGAATCTGCGTCTCAATATTCGATCGGCCTTATTGATGTGGAAACAGCTGTATCTTATGGAATTACCGCAGAAGAGGAAATAGATCAGCCACAGGTCGGCGGCACGCCTTCTTATGCGACCCCTTCACAATTGTTCACGAATGAAATGATCGAACTTGTTTTCGATGACCTGCCGACAACTTTATGCCTCCAGGATTGGTATGCCGCTGTCGGAATCATCTACAAAGTGGTTACCGGCGAGCGACTGTTTGCACAGGCCGCCAGGGCCCTGCTTGAATTAAAAAATGAAATACCAAACGGTTTTGAGGAAGGCAGGGAACCTGCCGTAATTCTCGAAGAGGCCGGCCTGATGTACTGGCAGATTGCGGTTGCCGAATTTGAACAAAAAATAAAAGAAAAAAAGAAAACACTTAAATTTGTCAGCTTAATTGTCACTACGGATTCCAAAAAGATGTTTATAGATACTATATCAACGGCCCAAAAGCGTCTGATAACATCGGCCAAAAATATTATTGAATCCCAGACCGTATTTACAAGCGACACGCTCAAAAAGAGCCTGCTTTCAGCTACTTTTACAAAGATAAACCAGTTAAAAGCAGAGTTAAAATCCAATAAAGCAACGCCCAATTTGCAGCCCGAGCAAAAAGAACAGGCCCGACTCGTGCTTGAGGAACTGGAGCATCTTAAAAAACAATCCGCCCATTTAGCATCCGTACTAAAATTGCTACACAAACCCGTTCCGATGATTTCATCCTATGACCTTTTAAAGGTCATGTTTTACATGGTTCTATTGCACATGCACCCGGAACCCTGAGGGATGATAGATTTAGTACACCCAGCCCATAAGCCCTAATCCATAAACGTTCATCAAAATCGCAACGGCATAGATGCCGGCAATGGTGATGATCTTGCTTTTATCCGATTTCATCCCGATGACGATGATGATGGCAACATAAAAGTGTAGATGTAAAATACAATGGCCAACAGCGGAATGACATACCACTTGAGGGTTGTAAGATCCCTGAGACCATCTAAAGCAAGTTGTGAAGCGGGTGTAGGCATGGCACTCTCTCCGGAGGAGTTAGTTGATTAAGTTTATTGGGCTTATTGAGTTTGTTGAGTTTTGTGAGTTGATTGAGTTGATTGGTTGATTGGGTTGATTCGTCAGCCATTCATGGTGGGCATTAATTCGTGACTTTACCTCCCCAATCCACATTTCGAAATCCAAATTCAAAAACCGTTGTCTTCTGTTCTATTTCCGACTTCCGCATTCCGAATTCCGAATTCAAAGAATCAATCATCTGACTTAAAGAGGCTCAAGAATTCAATGATCTTTAACGTTCCGCCCTCTTTATCTACATCCTTCACCAACGCTATGGCCGGATTGCGAAAACCGGTCACCACTTCTTTCCAGACGGTTGAATCGACGGTCAAGGAAATATCCGGATTTTCGGGAAAATGCGGCTGAATTTCGGCCACCCCCCGACGCACGTGAACGGTGAAGGCTTCCCCGGTATCCGGAAAGCGAAAGCCGGCAACGGTATCCACATCGGCACTCTTTTGCGGATTCAGATTCACCGCCATTCCGCTGAATATACCATCGAGCGTCACGGCATGAACCACCTCCTTATCTTTCAATTTCATCATGCCAATGTGGAGTTTATTTTGGACTTCCAGCGCCCGGGTCAAATAATAGTTTCGGGCAGTTGCAGCTATCTGTTTGCTGCCCAGGGCACTGAGAGCCGCAGCCCTTAGTTCGCGAATTGCTTCGGAATCCGGGTTGATCCTCAGCAACTGATCGGTCAGTTCCAGTGCCCACTGGTAATCTTCTTTGGCGACAGCCTGATGGGCTTTCTCGGTCAATCTTTGCTCACCACCGGCAAGATCGACAAACCTTTCAGCTCTCTCATCCAGTGGCAGCGGAAAAAGATCGGAGGCATTTCCGCTGAACCAGCCGAGGTAGCCATCGAATATGGCCCGCACCGACCACGCGACCGTTCCATAATATTCATGCAAATACGGCTGGCGGGCAAGATGCGCTGGAAGCTTAACCCGTTCCACAATTTCCAGGGGCATCAGGCCTTTATTCATAAGGCGAATGGTCTGATCATGCACAAATTGAATCGCATCGCGATAATTCGTGAGGGTTTCATAAATTTGATCGGCTCCGGTGATGGGCCGGGTGTGATGCGGCACCAGATATTTGGCGGGCAATTGCCGCATCATGTCCAAGCTTTTAACCCACTGGGTAACGTCCCGATAAGCAGTGCCGCGAATGGCATAGAGATTGGGAAATGATTTATAAAAATTGTCCGCCGGCAACAGCACTCTCTTTTCAGGAATCCAGATGAAAATTTGATCGGGGGTTTCACCGGATGCGTGAACCAGTACCAGCTTCATACCGGCTATCGTAATTTCATGCCTTTCACCGGAAAACGTATGTGTGGGTCGTATAAGCCCAATCGTTTTGGTCTCATCAAATTCCAGACGTGGGCCTATCCCGCAGTTCAGAACACCGCCTTCGGGCAGTAGTGATCCGAACTGACGCATCGCCCTTCGATAGGTTGTTTCCCGGGTAATGCTCGCAATCCGTTTCAGATAGTAAAGTGTTTTTTCATGGGAATATACGGCTGGGTTGTCGTCCCCGGCCATCACTGTTGCGCCCTGGGTGTGATCAGCATGAAAAGTGAGTGTAAATGATGGCCTTGACCGGCTTAGAAGTAATTTTGTTAAATGCCGCTTTAACGGGAACAGCCGCCTCCGCGCTTTCCATGGTGTCCACGATGACAACCCCATCGTCACCTTCCAGCAATACGGAATTGGCAAGGCCGAAACCAACGGCGACATAAACGCCGTCGGTGACCTTAATAACTTCCGGCTTGAATTCCGCCGAGTGGGCGGCCAGATCGGGATTGCTTCCGACCTGGAGAGGTTCAAGGGGCTCATCTTCGGCGCAGGCCGTAAATAGTATTAACCCGATGGCAATAACGGTTAAATAGGCTTTAATTGTCGATTTATTCATGCTCTTTTTCTCATCATTTTCGGTAGTCGTTTCGATCCAAAACACCTCGAATATTCTTGCCCAGCAGAAAACGCTTAACATTGTTCAGTGCTTTTCGGGTCGCCTTCGGCATGGATTGCGGCACATGATCGGCGCAATGCGGCGAGCCGATGATATTCGGTAATTCGAAAAAAGGAAAATCAAGCTCTAATTCACCCCGGCCGGCCGGCTCCGACCACCAGGTGTCGATACCGGCACGAAAATCCGGATGGGACTTCAGATGGTCATAAAGTGCTTTCTGGTTGATGACATCGCCGCGTCCCACATTAATCAAGATGGCATCTTCTTTCATCCATGCCAGTTCTTTTTCGCCGATGAGATCTCTGGTGTCCCGATTGAGGGGAGTGGTGACCACAACCACACCCGAAGCTTCCAGCACCGTTTTCAAATCCGTGGTATTGCCGATGAAATCGATGGATGCATCTGTTTTTCCCGATCGATTAATACCGTATACTTGCATGCCCATGGCCTGCATGGATCTGGCAATTGCCTTCCCGTTTCCGCCCAATCCAATGATACCGCAGATACCGCCCCTGAGCTCCTGATTAAATCCGGATCGGTCAAATGTACCTTCGCCAAGCATTTTGTTATTTGGCAAAAGATCTTTAGCCAGCGCCAGAACCAGTGCTAACACATGCTCGGCGATGGGTTCGGCAAACGCGCCGACATTGCTGGCTAAAATGATGTCTTCAGGAATTAGTTTAAAAGGAATGTTGTCGGCACCGGCGTAAATTAACTGAATGAAGCGGACATTTTGAAGCAAAGAGATTTCAGCAGGATCAATCTCCTTTTGAGAAAAACTTAAGGCAATAATAATTTCTGCTTCTTTGAGCAGTTTGATTCGCTTACTTTCTGATTCGTTCTTGCGAAAGTGAACTTGCGCCAGGGCTTCTAAGATCTCCCGATAAATCTCCCTCTCATCTGCACCGGGTTCGTAAGTCACGAAAACGTCTGCCGCCATAAAGCGCTCCAACCCTCTTGACGCTCAGAACGATCCAAACCATATAGACCCTCCCAACCATCTAACCGATCATAACGATCTCAACCTTCACTATATCTTGCACAGCTTCCGTACTATATCAATATAAACCTCTGCCCCTTTGATCATGTTTTCTTCCGAAATTCTTTCATCAATGCCGTGAACCTTGCCGAGGTCTTCCAGACTGATTAGCATCGGGCATACGCCGTAACAGGGGATCCCTTTTTTCCGGAAAAATCTGGAGTCCGAGGCGCCGAACAAAAGTGAAGCAACCGCCAGGGCATTGGGAAAATGCTCAAGATGAACACTTTTTATAATGGCGAAATCTTCGGTATCCATCGATGACTCACTGGCCCTGGTAGCCCCGGCAGATTCCACCTTGATGTCTTCATCAGCCAGATAAGCTTTTATATCAGCAATAACGGTCTCCGGATCGGCTCCCGGTAACAACCGAACATCCAGTTCCGCTTCGGCCACGCTGGGTATCACATTGACTTTGTTTCCGGCATGCAGCAGATTTAAACTGATCGTATTTTTCAACATGGCCGCCATCTGGGGGATGTCCAACATACCGTTTCGGGTCAGAGCTTCAATGAGGGTTTCCGGTTGGCCGTCCTGCAGATAGGGCTTTAAAAACTCCCACGAAGAAGCAAGCTGCTTAAAATATTCAGCGATCAGCGGGGTAATGACAATGGGATTATCTTTTGACAGAAGACGGCTTAAGCCCTGCACAAGCTTCTCCAGAGCGTTTTCGCCGTGAGGAGCGCTGCCATGACCGGGAGGACCGCTGCGTGTCAGTTTAACCCGGCAGACCCCTTTTTCGGCGGTTGCAATCATGAACAGCGGGCGGTCGGGTAACACGTTGCTAAGTCCAAAGCCGCCCTCATTTATCACCACATCCGCCTGAAATTCGTCGGCATGATTGTTTAATAAAAATTGCACGCCATTTTTCCCGCCGGCTTCTTCATCAGCAACAGCCAGAAAAATAAGATCGCGACAGGGGGTAAGTCCTTTTCTTTTTACTTCCAGAAAAGCCAGCAGTTCCAGGATCCCCTGCCCTTTCATGTCCAGGGCACCCCGGCCGTAAATAAAACCATCCTTGATCTCACCACTAAATGGATCAACACGCCACTCATCTGCTCTGGCTGGAACCACATCGATATGGTTGAGCAAAATGACGGCTCCTTTTTCGCCGGTTCCCGGTATAACGGCACTGATCGAGCTCCTCCCGGGTGCCGCTTCGTAAGTCTTGTACGCGATTCCCTCTTTTTCCAAAATCTCGGCAAAAAAAGCCACGCCCCGGTCTTCATTTCCCGGCGGGTTGGTGGTATCAATTTTTAAATACCGCGATAGTAATTCAACGGCCTCATGCGTCATGGCAACTCCAAGCGTATTTTATGGGTGCTGGTAATCAATCGTATAGGTCCTGCTGAAAAAAGGAAAGGAAAAAGACCCGGTGGCAAGTCTTCATTTGAATCCTCTCCAGCTGCGTGGGGTGCATTTATTGGTCGAGTCAGGGTGTTCGGCTTTTACCTGACATGACAGGCAATTTTCAGAATACAATGAATCAAATCGATTCGGCTGTTCGTGAAAAGCTGTATTTGGCCCGAGCTCAGACCGAAGAAAACTCCTCTGGCAAGTCCAAACCTGTTTCCCCTTTTCTAAAGGGGGTAAGGGGGATTTTTTGGAGCTTGGAATTTGGATATTGCCCTTCGACGGGGCTCAGGGTGGTGAGCTTGTCGAACCATTTGTTATTTGTTATTTGGTGCTTGTAATTTTTTACGTTCAAAGACGCCCCTATCCACCAAACAAGTCGGCCTGCTTCAATATTTCCACAATAGCAGATTTTTCCTCATCCGATGACCGAAGCAAAGGGGCTCGCGGCTCTCCGCCAAAATAGCCCAGCAAATCAAGGGCCGCCTTCAGCCCTGCAATACCATAGATAGCCGTCACGGCCTTGTTTACCGGTATCATTTTAAGCTGCAACTTCTTGGCCGCCTCAAAGTCGCCTGCCTGTATCAGCTCATATATCCTGACACAATTTTGGGGAGCAACGTTGGCCAGGGCCAGCACACCTCCGACACAACCCAGGGTAAGAGCGCCAAACAACGCCCCGGCGGTGCCGACAAGTAAACTGAAATCGTCATCAACCTGATTCAAAAACTCACCCAATTGAATCACATTCCCGGTGCTGTCCTTGATCCCGATGATGTTCGGATGCCGGGACAGTGGGGCAACGACATTAACGGTCAGGTTGACGTGAGAATATACCGGAACATTGTAAAGTAATATCGGGATGGGAGATTGATCGGCAACAGTGCTAAAATGCTTAATCAGGGCCGCTTCAGTCATTTTCCCCCCGTAATAGTGGGGCGTGACAACCAGGGCGGCATGGGCTCCCAGGGCAGCACAGTCAGCGGTCAGCCGGATCGTTTCCCTGGTGGATTCACAACCGGTGCCGACAATTACCGACATATGCTCCGGTGCCGCCTGGATCACCGTTTCAACCACCTTGCGTTTCTCTTCTTCCGACAGGCTTACATACTCTCCGTTAGAACCCAACACCACAAAGCCCCTGAGGCCGGTTTGGCCATATTTTTCAATGTTGGATGCCAGCTTATCATAAGCAACCTTGTCATCAATAAAGGGAGTGGTAATCGGTGGAAAAATTCCATTTAAATCAATTTGCGGCATTTTGTTTTCCTTTTTTAAAATTTAATGAAAATCGTGAGATACTCCAATTTGACCATAAAGACAAGGCAAAAAAGGCGGCAAGATTGAGAACCTTCACAGTATTCTATAAAATTAATCAACAAATCCTGGTTTGACGCGTTGAGTAGGATTTGGTTTATAAAACGAAAAGAATGAAGCATTTGCGGATTGTGTTCATCGGCAATTTCAAACTCGGTGCTCCGGCCCTCATTTCGGGCCGTTTTGAGCGGGTCGAAAAGAAAAGAATGATCGCCTTCTTTGACTCCCGGAACTAAGTCTTGACGTATAACTTTGAATGGGATACGTCACCCCGCAGGGCTTTAGGCCTCACAGAGACCTTCTACCGGCATCATTTTCGCTGCTCTGAACGCAGCAGCCCTAAAGATGTTTACTCCCAAGGCCTTTAAGGTTGCACAAAACTTCACTGCTTTCAGGCCCCGCACTCGAAGATGTTTGACACCGGTTCTTCTGTCGTATTCAGAAATGGTGCCTTCAACACCTGCACGCCACCTGTAACGGTCTTTGAACCTGTCTGACTGTTCATATATTCTGCGCTTTGCTATGCGCATCTGTTTATCGGTTACGCGAAGGTAGTAATTTTTTCCCCCTCTCCACCTGGCATTTCGATAGATTAGGGCAGTTGCGGCAATCATGTGCAGCAAAACCGATGCTCACTTTTTTCCCCTTTTTGATTTTTGCAGGGGCGTTTCCCTGGGGGCAAGCAACCACTTCACCTTCATCAGAAAGCTGAAAGTCAGCAAGGCTCAGCTTGTCTTCACCGACTGAACCCATGGTCGGAGCAATCAGCTCTACAACCATGTTCTTTTGCACGCTCACAATTGTCGTCACTACCGTAAAGCGAGTCGGCTGTCAGCTCTTTGGGTTTCAGATTCTGTCTTTGTGTTGACTCAATTGCCGGGATAAGGGCATTGGCATCACTATTATGAGCCGGTTCAACTTCCACATATGTGATCAGGTTAAGTGTTTCTTCTTTCTTTTGTTCATCATCACAGAAAGTTTCCTGGACTTGAACCTGGTAGCCTTGCCCTTTGTGACCGCTGTAGGTTGCATCAGGATCAGAAGGATTTTGAAGAGAATCTGAAGCAATCTCTTCGGGCTTTTTCAGTTCAACCGGATTGTCTTTATCATCGGTAAGATTGCAGTGCTCTCTGAGAACCCTTTTAAGCAATTTGTAGCTATACATGGCCGCCACTTCGGGGATGGCCTTAAACTGCTGTACTAGATCAAAAAGATCCTTGCTGACCTCTGCGAGCGTTTTTTCGACCCAGACGCGCATATTAGATTTTATATTGCTTAACTATCTGAAATAACCACCAATAAAAAAATCTAGACTTTGCCCTTCACCTTGTACCTCATACTTTAAACCATTGAGTTATGGCTTGAATCCCCAATCTTTTGAACTATAGGGAATTGAATCTATCGCCCAAAATATTAAACTCAAAGAAATGGAGTAACTATGACAAACGATTCCCAAGTTTGGTTTAACGGAAAGCTGATCCCATGGCGCGATGCCACCGTACCGATTTTATCTCATGGATTTTCACGCGCATCGGCCATATTCGATGTTTTTGGCGTTCATCCCGGACCGCAAGGCCCCGTGGCGTTCCGGATGGATGACCATCTGAAACGACTCATGAAAAGCGCTGAACTACTGGAGATGGAGCTGGCATACAACACAGAAGAAATCGTTGAGGCTGTTAAGGCGACCGTTAAGGCCAACAATATCGGCCGCGGCCTTATAAAAATCATGGCATTTTGGGGTGAAGAGTCCATCATTCAACTTGTTTTGGATTCCAAGCTGGATGTCGCCATCTTTGCCATTCCGGAAAGCGAGGAGTTGGTATTGGGCAAGAATCAGACAATATCCGTCTGTCTGTCAAAGTGGCGCAAGATCCATCCCGAAACGATTCCGGTCGGCGCCAAGGCCTGTTCCAATTATTTGAATGGCTATCTGGCGCGCAAAAACGCCGTTTCCCGCGGTTTTGATATCGGTATCATGCTGGGTACGGACGGCTTTCTGGCGGAAGGCTCGATTGAATCGGTGTTTATTGTCAAAGACGGCGTTTTGATGACACCTCCCCTGGGAAGGGTTTTATCAAGCATAACCCGTCTTTCGATTCTTCAGTCAGCACCGCAAGCTGACATACCGACAGTTGAAAGACCCATCACGGCGGATGAATTGTTTGCGGCCGACGAGATGTTCACTGTCCATACGGGCGCAAAAGTTGAACCGGTCGCGCGCTTCGAGGACAGGGAACTGCAGGCACCGGGTCCGGTAACCAAGCAGGTCATGCAATTGATGGATGATATTCTGCAATTCAAAAACCAGCGCTTCAGGGACTGGTTTCAGCCGCTAACTTGACAATAAAGCTGCCTGGTCGAATAGGATTTTTCTTGCCGGGGAATAAGCGGCATCATTTTGCAACGGTAGAGCTATAAACTCAATTCTTTGTTTTGCACCTTCAAGAGGGGACACTGCCTTAGCATAGGACCTCAGGGATAATGATTATTGCGATAGACCTGCCACCGTGCAGGCCAGGACCGAGCGAATAATTTCAGGTGCTATTATTTTCGGTACCGTACTGTTCCATGAAATTATCAAAGCTCATACCTTTCTGAAATTGTATTTTATTCTTAGCCATGCGAAACCTCCATTTTTGCGAGTAGTCATGATGTATAACTACAATATAAGCATGGCTGAGAAAGAGTGGTAATCAAAAAAATTTATATGATGGATGGTGGTTGTTTGAAGGTACCTAACTGATTTTTCTTCAAATATTGCGTGAATTAGAAGTAAAATACTTTCAGCATACGAAATGTAAGATTAAAGGCGTATTGTTGTTTTGTTTCTTCGTCGGTGAGACCGAAAGTCTGCTGAAGAATAAGAGCGCCCAGCATGGAATAAAGTTCCTTGGTCGGTCGGCCAAATGTGGCGTTAAAATATTTGCTGACCTCATTGACAGGAATTGATGGCAGGATGTGCTCACGAAACAGGCCCGGCCATTCGGCGTCAAGCATCTGCCGTCTTTTGGGCGTAACAAAAGCCCAAGGATCGAAAATGTTAAGCTGATTGGGATTTTTCACTTTGATCATGATTTTGCCCTTAACCTTCTGTAATTTTAGAGCTTTCCTATCACATAGCAGAAGATTAAGCAAGAAGTATTTTGTCTGTTTTTAATGTTTTTTCAGTTAGATAGGCCGTTATTGACTTTTTTCCGAGTTCATCAAAAGGCAGATCCGCAAATTTCCGTATTGCGGTATCCTGTTACACAGGAAGCTGTCAATACCGGAGGAAGGGGGTGGATAAGGCAGGAAAATATTATAATGTGTATGCGGTGATAGTCCATCTATGTTTTTAACTAAGAAAATGGAGGTACAACGATGAAAACGATAAAAACCCTTGCAGTTGTTTTGCTGGGAATTGGTGTGATCCTTTTTTTGTCAACCCCCATGGCTTTTGCAGGAAAGGGCAATGTTCTGCGCATTGCCTATGATGCTGGCGACATGATTGATCTCCACCCCCATTTCGCCCAGGCAACCCAGGACAGAGGGACGGTACAGCTCTTCTTCAGCGGGCTGATCCGTTACAAGCCTGGTGACATTTCTCAATTCATTCCAGATGTGGCCGAAAGTTGGGAGTCGTCCCAGGATGGTCTGACCTGGACCTTTCATCTGAAAAAAAACGTCATGGTTCATCCCTGGAACAACAACCCTGGATATGAGCTGACATCGGAAGATGTCGTTTATTCCTTCACTTCTGCGGCCGATCCTGCACGTTCCTCACGGGCTGCCGAGTACGGGGGAATGACCTTCAAAGCCGATGGCCCTTACACTTTTGTAGTTACACTGAAAAAACCCAGTTCCGCGGGATTATTTCTTCCCAAATTTGCCGACTATTCAGCCGGTTTCATAATTCCAAAAAAGCCCGCCGAAGAACTGGGTGAAGGTTTCAGGAAGCATCCCGTAGGTACGGGGCCCTTTGTTTTCGTGGAATACCTGCCCAAAGAGAAAATCATTACCAAGCGGAACGATAAATTCTATAGGGGCGTACCCAAACTGGATGGGGTAGAACTGTATTATATGCCAAATTCGAGCAGCCGGAAGTTCGGCCTCCAAAGTAAGGAACTCGACGTGATCGAGGGGCCGCCTTCACAGCCCTGGGTCGACGAGATGCGAGCCTTGCCTAGAGTGGACGTAGATATCTTCGGACCCGGCGAGCAAGGAGTAATCCATTTCAACATGACCGTGCCGCCTCTTAACGACATAAGAGTTAGGAGAGCCATCGCCTATGCCCTTTGTCGCGCCGAGGTGTCTGCGTCCATCGGTGGAACGATCGGTACTCCCGCTTACAGCCATGCTCAACGTCCTCAAGGGGGGTGGATGTCAAAGGAGGAGCTGGCGGAATACGGCAAGAAAGACGGCAAAGATTATCTCTACGAGTGTAACAAAGAAAAGGCTAAGGAACTCCTGGCCGAGGCCGGTTTTGCCGACGGCCTCACACTGGAATTCTTCCAAACCGAGCGTGGGGAATACATGGTTCCCATGCAGAATGTCCAGGCTCAGTTGCGAGAAGTGGGTATTCAAGTCAAGTTTAAAATGGTTGACCACACAACCTGGCACAATAGAATTCGAGCAGATACCGCTTCACTGGTGCTGTACAACTGTATTCGGCCGACTACAGATGTGCGTTTAACTCACTTTCAACATTCAAACTCCGTTGTAAAGACCGGCAAGGCGCCTATTACCAACTTCTCTCACATTGGAGCCGTCGATGCCGATGGTGACGGGAAGGTGGACAGTATCGATGATCTCATTGAAGCGGCTGCTGACGAGCTGGACAGCGAAAAGCAGGCCAAAATCTGGAAATCCGCGGTGTTAAAGCTTCTCGACTGGTCTTCTTCCTATCCCTTGTTCGTGAAACAATGGACATTTGCACGTAACGAAAAGTTCAATTGGGGATACGATCTGGATACGGTTATCTTCAATGCACCGGTTCTAAATGAGCTCGCTTATTTCGAGAAATAGGACCCAATGAACGGAAGAGCGACACATTGCCCGAGTGGTGTTTCGCTCTTCCTTCAAAAGAGAGGTGTACGTGATGCTCGCTTATTTCATACGAAGAATTTTGATTGCTATACCAACTCTCTTTATCGTGTTTACCATTACCTTTGTGCTCGTGCGCATCGCACCCGGAGACCCGGCTGAAGTTCGACTCGGTGACTACGCCTCTAAGCAGTCGGTGGAGGCCCTGCGCCACCAGATGGGTTTGGACAAACCCATGTGGGGCCAATACCTAGGGGCTCTGACCGGCCTCATGCGCTGGGACTTCGGCAGATCCATGCTCAACGGCAGACCCATATCCGGTGATCTGATGCGGGCGCTGCCCTATACACTGGAGCTGAGTCTGGCAGGGATTTTTTTCGGAATTCTCTTTGGAATACCCATAGGGGTGTACTGCGCACCCAAACGCAATACATTGAGCGATTACATCGGAAGAACCTTGTCTCTCGGAGGTCTCTCCATCCCCGGTTTTTATCTGGGTATACTCCTGATGCTCGTTTTTTCCATCAAATTTCCAATTTTCCCGGTGGTGGGCGGCGGTGACCTTCACGACCTGGCTGACAACCTCTATCACCTCTTTCTACCCGGACTCACTCTCGGTCTCATCATGACCGCGTATGTCACACGAATGGCTCGTTCGTCTGTTCTCAACGCGCTCAACGAGGATTACGTGAGGACCGCACGGGCAAAGGGCTTGTCCGAACGAAAGGTTATCTACAAGCATTTGCTGCGAAATGCCCTTTTGTCGATCACGGCGCTGCTCGGGGTTTATGCCATCGTCTTGACCGGGGGCTCGGTTATGGTGGAAATCGTCTTTTCTCGACCCGGCTTGGGCAAGATGATGATAGGGGCTCTGAAACAACGTGACTATACCACTTTGCAAGCGGTGATGACTATATTTGCTACCATCGTGATACTGATAAATCTCGGGACGGATTTGTTGTACGGGCTGGTGGATCCTAGGGTGAGGTACAAATAGTTCCTAGTACCTGTGAGGATTGGGATGAAGCGACATAATAAGTGGAGCAAGATGCTGAGGGTGTTTCTGAGGAACAAGACCTCATTGATAGGAGCCGGTATTTCTCTGGTCGTGATTCTGCTTGCCTTGGCGGCGCCCCTTGTATCTCCGTACGATCCTTTGAAACAGAATGTCTACCATCGCTTGACACCGCCGGAGGCCACCCACTTGTTGGGTACGGACTATTATGGACGAGACGTTCTCACACGTATTTTTTACGGAACGAGGGTATCTCTCCTTGTGGGAATGGTGTCGGTAGGTTTGGCCATGCTCATTGGAACCCTCTTGGGAATAATTGCCGGTTTCAAAGGGGGGAAGCTGGAAGTGGTTCTCATGCGTTTGCAGGACATACTAATGTCCTTTCCCGATGAGGTGTTCGGGGTGATGGTAATGATCGTCATGGGCCCGGGTATCGGAAATGTGATATTTGCTATCACCATCCTGATGATTCCGCGATTTGCAAGAATGAGCCACGCTCCGACGCTGGCCATCAAAGAAATGGACTTCATTTCTTCGGCTAAGGCGATCGGAGCCAGCGATTTGCGTACCATCACGAGGCATATACTTCCCAATATTTTCGGTGAGATTCTGGTAATGGGTACCCTTTGGCTTGGCACGGCCATTCGTCTGGAAGCCAGCTTGAGTTTTCTGGGTGTGGGCGTGCCTCCGCCGACGCCTACCTTGGGTAATATGGTGAGGGTGGGGGTGGACTTTCTCGCGTTGGCTCCTTGGATTTCGGTGTTTGCCGGACTGGCTATCCTGGTCACGGTATTCGGGTTCAATCTGCTGGGTGACGGGCTGAGGGACATCAGTGACCCAAAACTGTATGCGCGGTAGCCCATGAGCCTCTGTTGCCCTTAGAGGCTAGGCCGCCAAGACCGGACTTCCCTGTTTCATTTTTGCCCTCGCCGATATTATTCGCGCCCTTCCGGGGATCCGAATGAAATGGAATTTCTGGCCGATATTCCGATGGTTGCTGATGGGGACAATCGGGAGACTGTAATAGAGGCGTGTAATAGGACCGGCTCCTGATGAACCGGGAGCTACGGTTGTTCCTTTTACGAAAATCATGTGCCATATGATGGCCCGGGATAGTCTTTATATGGTGAATAATTCTGAAATAGTGCAGGGAGGAATAAAGAGTGCCGCTGATCGAGGTAAAGAATCTTAGGACGAGCTTTCATACCGAAGACGGTGTCGTAAATGCGGTGAACGGGGTGGATTTCGTTATCGAACCCCGAAAAACACTGGGTGTGGTGGGCGAGAGTGGTTGTGGAAAGTCGGTTACAGCCTTGTCCATAATGGGACTCATTCAGATGCCGCCGGGTAAGATTGAAAGTGGGCAAATCCTCTTCCACCGTGAAGATGGTAGCCTCGATCTCACCAAACTGGATCCCAAAGGGCCTGACATGCGATCCATAAGAGGAAATGAGATCGCCATGATCTTTCAGGAACCCATGACCTCTCTTAATCCTATCTTTACTATCGGAAACCAGATCCTCGAGGCAATAATGCTTCATCAGCACCTACCCAAATCCCAGGCCCGAGAAAAGACCATAGAGATGTTGAGGGATGTGGGCATACCTTCTCCCGAGGAAAGGGTGAACGAATACCCCCATCAACTATCGGGTGGCATGCGACAGCGTGTCATGATTGCCATGGCCCTTTCCTGCAATCCGTCTCTTCTCATTGCCGACGAGCCCACCACGGCACTTGATGTGACGATACAGGCCCAGGTGCTGAAATTAATGAACGATTTGCGGAGTGAGTTGCAGACGGCTATACTGTTCATTACCCATGATCTGGGAGTAATTGCACACATGGCCGACGACGTAATCGTCATGTATCTGGGTAAGGTGGTGGAAAGCGCCATGGTGAAGGAAATATTTCACAACCCGCTTCATCCTTATACGCTGGGGTTGATGAAATCTATCCCGTCTCTTGCAAGTACGGGAAAGGAAAAACTAATTCCTATCGAGGGCGTTGTTCCAGACCTCCACGAGCTTCCGGGAGGGTGTGGATTTGAGCCCCGGTGTCCAAACAGGATGGAGATATGCAAGAAGGAGGTCCCGCCGTTGAAAGAAGTGAACAAGGGGCATCTGGCGGCATGCTGGCTTCGAGTTCATGAGAAATAAGGAGTGCTGCTATGGAGTTGAGTAAGACTCTCTTGGAAGTGAAGGCCCTGAAGAAGTTTTTTCCTGTGCACAAGGGGGTCTTCAAACGTGTTGTCGCCCAGGTGAAAGCGGTTGATGAAATAGACCTGTACATAAAAGAAGGTGAGACACTTGGTTTGGTCGGTGAAAGCGGTTGTGGGAAGACAACGGTGGGTCGGGCGATACTTAGACTGATCGAACCCACCTCCGGAGAGGTGGTCTTCAATAGCAGGCGGCTGGCGGGGCCTGGGCAAACCCGCCGGAAGGTTGACATCGCCGGCGCTTCCCCAAAGGAGCTGAAAACCCTGCGTCGGGAGATGCAAATTATTTTTCAGGATCCCTATTCCTCCTTGAATCCCCGAATGACCATCGGAGCATACGTGGGTGAACCCCTGGTGGTTCACAAGGTGGCCAAGGGTAGGGCTGTAGAAGATCGAACCTGTGAACTACTTACGGCTGTGGGACTAAAACCGGACCACATGAGACGATATCCCCATGAGTTTTCCGGCGGTCAGCGTCAACGTATCGGTATTGCTCGTGCTCTGGCCTTGGACCCTCAGCTGATAGTGGCCGATGAACCAGTCTCCGCCCTGGATGTCTCCATTCAAGGCCAAGTGATCAATCTTCTCGAAGATCTTCAAAAGACATTCGGACTCACCTACCTGTTCATCTCCCACGATCTTTCCGTGGTCAAGCATATCAGCAATCGTGTGGCGGTAATGTATCTTGGTAAACTGGTGGAGATGGCCGAAACCGGCGACCTCTTTTCGAACCCCCTTCATCCTTATACAGAGGCTCTTATTTCGGCGGTTCCGGTACCGGATCCGGAATATATTCCGAACCAGATCATCCTGGAAGGCGATGTGCCCAGTCCGATGGCCCCCCCGACAGGATGCTATTTTCACCCCAGATGCCGGTATGCAAAAAATGTTTGTGCACGAGAGGCACCCCCATACCGGGACGTGGGAGGAGGGCACTGGGTGTCATGCCATTTCGCATTAAGCTTGTCCCCCCTGCAGCCTGTGAGAGTGTTATAGGCATAATGATTGATATATAGATAGCCGCCCCTTCTTTCTTGGCACGCTTTTGGATCTTTGGAAAAACCTGTTCCCTCCCTTGTTTGACCAGTTCAGGATCTCGCTGGCAGGCACGATACAAGGGCTTTTGGCAACCTGAACCCAAGCTGGCGCAGCATCGTCCGATAGTGGTTAGGCTAAGCCTGTGCCGAATTGACGTTTGATTAGATCCGCGATCATTGATAGGGACGCGATCACGGTCGAGGGAAAACCCTCGAACAGCCTATGGGATATGGTATACGGCCTAACGTCCAACTTTAGACAGAGGCAGCTCCACGACGAAGCCATGACATGCGGTACCCAACCCGCGCATATCAGAGTGACCCACCGTCGTTTCAATGATCCCGCCTCTATTAATGATCTGGATCATACAATTGATGTACTTCCTTCATATCAGAATTATGCCTGCGCTGTTGTGCCGTAAGGGTTTGGGGGGCAGCTTATGTGCGGTCACGGGCCGTGTGGGCATAGTAGTCGATCACGTTTCCGGCACCGTCTATGAGGTGGCTTCCCGGGTAGAGAATGGTTGTCGTACATACGTGGCCGGGGATCGCAAGGAAAAAGGAGCCTATTTGCGGCAATGATCCCGGAATGTGAAACACACCGTGTTCCTCACTCTGGGAGATGAGGGAAGCATGGGGTAAGCCCAGCAGATGTGCCCTGCGTTCCAAGGGCGGGTCTGAGCAGATGGCCTTTGTGCCTAGATCAGACGTTATGGTGTTAAGGTGGGGATGGCGATCCACGACCTGGGTAAGTACGGCCGACGCCCAGCGAAAGGGCATCTCGGGCATTAGAACACTGTGGCCGAAATCCCAATAGGTGCATGTTCCGGGGGAGCCCTGCATCTCAGCTGTGCGGGCGTAGTAGGGGAAAGAGAAAGTCCCACCGGCAATCACACGAGGCACAGGCAGACCGGAGGCTTCGAGACGACCCTTTAGGGCCAGCAGTGTGGAGATGTGTTTTTTTGCCATAGCCGCCCTCTGCCGGGGATCGGTCATTTTTTCGTGACCGTCGTATGCATGGAGCCCGTGCGCGTCCAGATGTTTCGAGGCGCTTATGGACCGATAGAGAGATTCCGCAACGGGACCCGGCTCAACACCTGTACGATGCATACCCACATCCAGATCCACCATCACTTTGATATGCTGTTTTCGGGTGGATGCAGCAACGGCCAACAGCCCTACGTGAGTCTCGTTACCGACCACAGCGCTTAGGCAAGTCTCCGGATGGGAGTCCATGAGATCGCAGAAACGCTCGACCTTTAAGGGGTGAGCCAGGGGATATGCCATGATCGCTTCGGGTGCCTTGGCATGGAGGCACATTGCCAGTTCCTTCAGTGTTGCGCATTTGAAACCGGACACGCCCGCGTCAATCAATCTTCGGGTCACAGCCGCCGATTTGTGTGTCTTAACGTGTACCATGAGATTTTCTCCGCCGTTTGCGAGGGCGCAAAGGGAACTCAAATTGTGCTTGAGGTGTTGGTCGAATAGGAGCATGGCGGGTGTTTCAAGGGCGTTTGGATCAATTAACTTGTATCCTTGCAATTCGATCATGGCTTTTTACCTCCGCTTGAATCGTGATATTCTAGGCGTCTTTCGTGTCCGCTGGGTGTTCCGGGAATCATGACGCTTGGAAATGACAGTTGAATCGAAAGTGCTACATTGCATAAAATTAGCGTAAGTGTTCAGGGGGTTCAACTATTAGGATCGAGAAAGAAATAATTTGGCATCCAACAACTCGGCCTCGATCAAAATCTCCCTGATTTCCGATTTTTCGGTCTCAGAACTGGGTAAATTAAAATCGGCATCGACATGATTCGCAAATTCACCCAGCTGAATCACATTTCCGGTGCTGTCCTTAATACCGACGATGTTTGGATGGCCGGATAATTGGGCGACTAATCTGAAGGTCATGTTAACATGCGTAAATTTGGGGACATTATACAACAGAATCGGAATCGGAGATTGATCAGCAACTGCCGTGAAATACGCAAGCAGGGCCGCTTCATTCATTCTTCCGCCGTAATAATGCGGGGTAATCACCAGGGCCGCATGGGCACCGCGGTCGGCACAATCCTGCGTCAATTCTATGGTTTCTTGCGTTGATTCCCAACCGGTGCCGGCAATAACCAGCATATGCTCCGGTGTCAGTTCAACGGTCTTTTCAACGAGCACCCTTTTTTCATCTTCGGATAAATAAACATACTCCCCGTTTGAGCCCATCACAACCAGCCCTTTAAGTCAGGTTTGACTCCACTTTTCAATGTTGGATGCCAATTTATCATAGGCAACATCGCCATCGACAAAAGGAGTCGGGATCGGTGGAAAAATTCCATTTAAATCAATTTATAGAAATATTCAAGAAGACAGAGGCTTTGGAATTTGGATTTCAGCCTGCGACGAGCTCCCCTCGACGTGCGCGGGGTCTGAGCCTGTCGAAGGCAGTCGAGTCGAATATGGAATGCTGTTTCGAATTTTCTGGATTCCTGCCTTCACAGGAATGACGGTCTTATTAGTAATCAACCCAGTCAACTCAACAAACTCAATCAACCAGTCAACCTAATCAACCCGCTATACCCAATCAACTCTATCAACTTTTTTTACCGATCCAGACCAACCACCACCTGTGATATGTGACAGACCTTCGTCTTTAACCCATGCCGGCGAACACCGTAGGATAATTGAATCATGCATGCCGGGCAGGAAGTCACCAGCAAATCGGCGTCGGTTTTTTTGAGATTTTCCATTTTCCGATCGAGTACTTTCTGGGACAGATCATAATGGGACAGGGCATATGAGCCGGCTCCCCCGCAGCACCAATCCGCTTCGGGCATTTCCCTGTATTCAATCCCTTCGATATTTTTGAGTATTTCTCTGGGCTCTTTTGCAAGCCCCTGACCACGCGAGGCGTGGCAGGGATCATGGTAGGTTGCAACAACAGGATTTTCAGGGGAGACCGACACGGGCTCATTGGGTACGATCAGTTCGACCATATCTTTAAAGCGGGATGCAGCGGTCTCTGCTTGCTCACGCCGTTCGTCATCGGCGAAGATCTCCGGATATTTTTTTAAAAATGAAGAGCAACTGGCGCAATCGGTGACGATGACATCAAATTCATCCGCTGACAGGATATCCAGGTTCTTTGCGGCCAGTTTTTTGGCGGCATCGATGTCGCCATAGGAATAGGCCGGTAAACCGCAGCAGCAGTTATTCAAAAGGGTGACAGTTTTGCCAAGCTTTTTTAAAAGCCCCAGGGTTGCTTCACCGGCTTCCTGTTGAATAACATCGACGCCGCAGCCCACAAAGTAGCCGATACGCATTGTCTCCCCGTCGCCCTCATAAACACCGGGCTTGAATTTATCGCGAAATGGCAGGGGCGGCAGCTTTTTGATGATTTCTTCAGCCCGGGAAAAATCGCGCCCGAAAATCCTCAGCAACCCCAAGGCGCGGGCCATACTTGAAATTCCGGTATTTTTCCCCAGGGCCACAGCACGGGCCGCAAGGTGTAAGCGGCGGGGGTAGGGCAGAAGGTAGTCAAACAGCATTTTATGAATCGGCTTGCGGTCCACCTTTTCAAGGTATTCATTTCGCGCTTTAATGATAAGATCGGCCGTGGGCACTGACGGAGCGCAATTGGCGGTACAGGCACCGCAGCCCAGGCAATCATAAAGAGGTCCTTCAAGTTCTTTATCCCACTCCAGGCGCCCCTCGATAATTGCGCGC
>PVMK01148993.1_pt1 | contig 24067 bp, 35 predicted proteins | sample 1853481 | NCBI WGS metagenome assembly PVMK01 (sample SAMN08533507, study PRJNA380276) | Marine sediment metagenome, whole genome shotgun sequencing project. | reverse complement strand
CCAATACATCCGGATCTTCTATTTTTTTGGTGCTGAACTGAAAAATAACATCCTTATCCAGGCTTTTCTGTGTTTTTTCGACCAGAAAACCGTCGGGATAATTTTCGGCAAATGTCGTTGAAGGCATGCTCGCAAAGGATGAGAGGTAATGAGCCAAATGCTTGTATCTTATTTTTCCCGGTATTTCCATTTCCTCGATTCGCTCAAACTGTTTGAAGTTCTGAAGAAACTCTACAGCTACACCCTCGTTTTCTTCGTCGACCCTGTTAATTATTGCTGAGCCCTGCAGGCCGATGGTAGCATCCTGCCCAGTGAAAAGGGGCGGAAGAAATACCGTGATAGTTGTTTTATCATTTGGTTTGAGAGAATGCCAGTCCTTTGTTTTGATAAAAGCCCCACCCTGGCTCACATTCTCGGTTTGTCCTGCTATTGAGTGCGAGGTCCCTGCCTTGGACAGTTTTGCTTCGAAGAATCGTTTAATTCTAACGTGTTTGCGTTTATCCCGGGTTGTCATGGGATCTTCATCTTTCCTTCCACCAAGATTGGCGGGCTATCAGGTGTTTGAGACGGATCACTTTGTCAAGTATAAGTGCAATAATGCAAATTCCATTCCTTATCAACACAAGGGGTAAAAAATGTGATAAAGACAGTGCCCTTAGTCTTCAATTGAAGCAAAATGTTTGAAAAGACAAATACTTATCTTATTCTGTCCAGCCACCCGCCACTTTTTCCCAGGTGCACTTTTTGAAACTATAGGTGTAACTATTGAAACTAAGGAGTCAGGAGCCAGTAGCCAGGAGCCAGAATTCAAAATGGAAAGATCAAAATCGATTCCCTCTTTTCTCCTGACACCTATCTTTTAAGGCATGGAGCATAGAGTAGAAAATTTCAGACCTGCCCCAGGCCCTGCTACTTAGGTAGGGCGGGCCTCTGTGCTTGTGGGACGGGCCTCCCGTGCAGTGGGGTGGGCCTCTGTGCCCGCCAAAAGAAGTCATCCCGGAAGCCCGACTGCCTCGGGCTATCCGGGATCCAGACTAAGACAACTTAAATAGCATTTAACAGTAGGTCGGATGGTTCTGCAAAGCAGGTTCATCCGACAATAAAGCTTAAACCTTATCGATTTGAACGAGTTCCGCGGAGCGGGACGATTGAACGACTTGAACGCCACTATGGTAAACGATGAAAACAAAGTAGAAATATAAAAATGACAACCGCTATAGGAGGGTCAGAGGCTATATACTTAGCAAGTCCTTCAATTTTTTAGGTGTGAGCTCTGCGTCACGAAGAATCTTTCTCAAAAGTCCTCGAGAAATATCCTGTCCTGCATGGACAGGCACTGTCACAACTCTACCATTCCAAGCATAGCTGGATGACTTCCCGAATATTGTTCATCAACTCATCTAGGGTCTTCCCTTGAGAATAACAGCCACGCAATTGAGGAACTTCCCCGACAAAGTATCCGTCTTCATCCTGTTCGATCAGGACATAAAATTCACGCTTCATTTTTCGAAGCCTCTTTTAGGTAACTCGATACTAACGCTGATCAGACAAGGCTTATTCTGAAATTAACACCATCTGAGCTGCCCTGCAACTGCTTTCACCATTTAAGTCAGCGGTCCTTCGACAGGCTCAGGACAGGTAAGCGGGATAGGCGAGAAAAGGGGGAAGCATGGGGCATGGAGCATAGGGAAACTGCAGTTTGAGGTTTGATGTAAGGAGTCATGGTAAGCAGTAAGCGGTGAGCAGTAAGCGGTAAGGTCTTGGCTGCAAAAGGGAATGATTGCCCTGTCTGGGCACGATTTGGAAACAGAACAGATGGCGAATGATGAATGCGAAATGGGAATCGAACTGGATCGGTGGTGGGATCTTATTGAGTGGCGTTTTCTTCGATCTCACCCAGTTCAATTTCCACGGCTTGCTCTTCTCTCAGAAGAAAGAAGATCACCCGCATCATCAAGACCAGAATCACTACAAAAGTGAATACAATTATGTATCCAAAAAGGTTCATCATGTCAAAACCTCGGCATCTGGTTCAAGGCACAAGGGAAGTAGCCAGAATCCAGTAGGGCGGGCCTCCGTGCCCGCCAAAAGAGGTCATCCCGGAAGCCGCCTGCGCCGGGCTATCCGGGACCCAGACGAAGACAACCCTGTCACTGTTTGGTCCCTAGTTTTCATTACTGCTTGCTGCCGGCTGCATGCTGCCAGCTGGACCCTAGCTTTGTCCCACTGCATCAGATAAAGGAACTGGTTCAAATTGTTTAAAATTCCTTGTAAACTCTACTCCAATTCCCTTATTTTTCTGATCGACTCTGGTAATGACGGCTCCTCCCTGGAGCCTAATGTTTTTATTTTGGCCGGTGTATTCTGCCGGCAGAGAGAATGCGACAATTGCCTGATCGCTAACCCGAAAAGATCGCCATTGCTTGATCTTAATAAAGGCTCCCGCCCTGACTTACATTGACACTGGTCCCCTCAAGGGCATGGCCTAATTCGCCCCTGAAAAGATGCACCTGGAAACTCTGTCTCAGCCTCGGGTATTTTCGACGATCGGGTGCTTCCATGATTTCCTCAACCAATAGAGAAGAACACTAGCCCGGAGAATTTATCCTGTAATGAGTCCAGCAATAACCAATTTACTCTACGCTTTTTTGCAAAAGATGCAAAAACTATGCATGATTATCTCTTTTCCGCTATTTTGATGTTTTTTCAAATAGTTGGTTCGTTTTGTAGGGGAGATTACCTACGAAATGCAGTCCACACATTGAGAAAATAAATGCCAATTGTGGAAAAAAATTGGAAGGATTTCTCGCGGCCTTTCAGGCCAGTTGGAGGAGGTAATTGAAGGTAAGCAGTAAGCGGTGAGCAGTAAGCAGATTTGGGCTTAGGGAAACTGCGAGAAAGGGCTAAGGCGAGAAAAGCGAGAAAGGGAGGAATTAACAGCAGACGAATAGTAGGTCGGATCGTTCTCGCCATGGCGAGGTTGATCCGACAGACAATTAGTTATCATCTTTGTTGTCGGATGAACCTGCTTTGCAGAACCATCCGACTTTCAGGTTCTAAGCTTTTTATGATTTCTACGCTTTTTACGGTTTCTACGGCTTCTACGATTTCCCCCTTCAGCTTTGAGCTTCTTCTGTCTCCTTGCTTCCAAATTCGCAATCCGCAATCCGAAATTATCTTCCCTCCAACCTCCAACTTTCTTCCCTTTGCCTTCCCTGTGAGCTGTGAGCTACCAGCTATGAGCTGATCTTACGCCTTCTACGATTCCCCCTTTCAGCTTTGAGCTTTTCCTTCCCCCCGCCCTCTGTCTTCTTCGCCGCGTCTCCGTCTCTCCCCGTCCCCGCGTCGTCCTGCTGCCTCCAACGTCTCTTCGCTGTCCTCTTCCCTCTGACCTCCGACCTCCGACCTCCGACTCTGACTTCTAATTACTTTCTGTCTTCTGACTCCTGACTCCTAGCTCCTTACTCTTGACTTTTATGAATGAAAGGAAGTAGTATTACAAGGAAACAAGGAAGTAAGGAGATAAGGAAATGCTTGCGAAGCTTACTACAAAAAATCAGATTACTATTCCAAAGAAGATTATCGATCAAATGCCAGACGTACGATATTTTGATGTTGAACTAGAAGACGGTGCTATCGTACTTAAGCCTTTGCGTATTTACGACACGGATCTTGAGCGGATCAGAGCAAAGGTGAAGAAGATCGGACTTACTCAGAAAAGTGTGGCTGAAGCAATAAGATGGGCAAGGTCGAAATAACTCGCGTCGTCATCGATACAAACATTGTTGTATCGGCTCTGTTGTTTGGTGGTGTGCCGGGCAAGCTTGTCCCCCTTTGGAAAACTGGGCGTATTCGAGTATTGGCATCGAAAGAGATGGTCGAGGAGTATCTCAGGGTTTTGGCATATCCTAAGTTCGAATTATCAGAGGAAGAAATCAATTATTTGCTCTACCAAGAAAGCTTGCCCTACTTTGAGATCGTTAGGACCAAACCGGGTCCTATGATTGTTGAGGAGGACCCATCAGATGACATGTTTATCCGTTGCGCTGAAGCCGGCAAGGCCAACACGATCCTGTCAGGAGACCAGCACCTTCTTGACTTAAAATCATATGGCAAAGTAAAGATCCTCACTCCATCTCAATTCCTCAAACAGCTTCAAAAACCCGTTTAAAAACAATTCTACCATCCGCTTTCAGCCCTGCTCCTCTTGAACGCTGACTCCTGACTCTATGCCCTATGCCTTCCTCAATCCGCAATCCGCTTGACAATATAGCTCTTAAAGCTATAATCTAATCATGTATAGACTGAAATATAGGCGGCAGGCTAGGAACTATTTGGCACGTCTACCACTGAAAACAAAAACTGCTATTGTCAACAAATTGCATGAGCTTGTGGAAAATCCGGATAACCCGGCCCTTAGTGTCGAAATTCTAAAGGGTCGACAGGGATTTCGTCTGAGAGTGGGTCAGTATCGGGTAATCTATACTCGACAAGATGACCAACTCATCCTAGAGGTAGTGAAGGTTCGTTCTCGGGGAGATATCTACAAGAGGTAAAAATGGAATACCAGACAATTAAAGAAAATGGAGAAGTTAAGTTCGTGGTTCTACCAATCAAGTTATTCCAGGCCCTGCTTGATCGTTTGGAGGATGAATCCGATCTCCTGGCCATTCGTGAGGCCAGGAGCGAGCCGCTCTATGATCAGGAAGAAGCCGAGAGCTATATATTCATGAATCCTGTCAAAAGGGAGCGGCTTGACAGAGGATGGACCCAGGAGGATCTGGCTCGTCGACTTGGCGTAAAGCAAGCCACGGTGGCAAAATGGGAACGGCAGGGTGCTGTCTATCGGAAGAAAACTAGAGAAAAATTAGCAAGGGTTTTAGCCGTGGGCGAGGAAATTTTTTTGTAGATTATCTTGCGGTCAACAGCGAATAACAAAACATGCAGGTGCCACATGCCTAAAACTGTAACAATACGGTTGAGTGATGAAAACTACAGCACTCTTTTGGAAGCAGCAAAGGCAGAAAATCGGTCTTTGTCGAACCTTATTGAGACTGCTGCCTTGGCCAAAGTCCGTGAACAACAGTTCGCGGATGATGCCGAGGTAGCGGAGATCCTTGCAAACAAGGAACTGATGAAGCGTATCAAGAAGGGTTCAGAAGAAGCTCGTCTCCGGAAAGGGCGCTTTGTTGAATAGATATCGGATTTTTGAAACCGAGTAGTTCCAAGACGACCTACGCCTAAACCCTGAACGAATTGAACGACTTTAACGCTTTCAACGGCTTCCACGACTTCTACGATTTGACCAATCAACTAATTCTCTAATTCCCTAATTAACTAATCTTACGCCTTCCACGCCTTCTACTGCCATGCGCCTGACACCTTTGTTTCAATCCGCAATCCTCAATCGACAATCGTCAATCCCTCAAATTCGCAATTGTCTTCAGTCTTCTGCCCTCTGTCTTCTTCGCCGCGTCTCCGTCTCTCCCCGTCCCCGCGTCGTCCTGCTGCCTCCAACGTCTCTTCGCTGTCCTCTGCCTTACATTCAGCAACCACCAGCGTAAGTCCAAAGCTTTGTCACAAGTGAGAGGAGACAATTGTTCTATTGAAGATCGGACTAGCGCGTGAAGGATCACCTGGAAGCAAGCCGCGAAGCGGATGAGCCCGAGACATCGGGTTCAAAGTGGAGTTGTTTGGCGGATGATAATGAGCTTGCTAATTTTCATCCGCAAACAACTCGTTTTTCAGCTTCCAGGTGGTTCTATCAGTCTGCGTGCGTCTGCGGTTAATTCTATATTCTTTCGTGCCTTTCGTACCTTCGTGTTTTCGTGATTCTAGCGAAATTCTTTTCTGTGTAAATCCGTGTCCTTCTGTGGTGAATCTTTTGTCGGCGCCTGTCCGCGTGTGTCTGCGGTCAAATATCTTCTTTTTCATCTTGCCACAGAGAGAAATGTGAAGTATACTTAATTAACAAAAACGTATAATAAATATATTTGACATGGTCTACCACCAACTGCTAAAAATCCAAAAGCCTTTCTTTTCTCTAGATGATGTCGCATACACGCTTGAAATTCAGCCTGCTTCAGCAGCCGTGTTATGCAGTCGCTACGTCAAGAAAGGGTTGTTAGTCCGTTTGAAAAGGGGGCTGTATGCCCGAACAGAAAAGCTAGCTAACCTCGGCCAGGAAGACCTTTTCCGTATTGCCAATTTTCTGCAAGTTCCCTCCTACATATCTCTGATGACTGCGCTGTCTTACCATGGCTTGACAACACAAGTGCAAAGAGGTTTCTTCGAATCCATTTCTGTGAAACGAACAAGAAAGTTTGAGGTGGGCCAGTTCACTTTCCATTACGTAAAAATAAGGTCAGATCTTTATAAAGGATTTGAAAGAGTGGAGGATGTTTTTATCGCTCTACCGGAGAAAGCACTTCTGGATTCTTTTTACCTTGCCTCCATTGGGCGATACTCCTTCGATGTGTCCTCCCTGGATCTTACTAAGGTAAGTGGGGAAGTATTGGAAAATCTATCTTTGCCGTTTCCTCCAAGAGTCAGAAAATTTATGGAGAAGTGCTGTGGAGAGATTAGCGAATCATGAGGCCTTTGAAATGGAAGTTCTTCAGTGGCTCAGGTCAAAGGGCCTCTTGCGCCCATTAGTTTTCGGCGGTGGCACAATGCTGAGGCTGTGCCATGAGATGCCGCGATATTCACTTGATATGGATTTTTGGTTCTATAAAGAGGTTGAATACGACTCGTTTTATCATCAGCTGGAGAATTTGATTAGCCAAGAATATGATGTCACCGATATGCAAAACAAGTTCTATACAATTTTGGTGGAGATCCGAAAAAGGGCGGGAATGCCTAAACTAAAAATCGAGATTCGAAAGTCGCTGGCTGCAGGTGGTAGCACCGAGGAAAAGATTGCCTTTTCTCCACACTTTGCCACCCAAGTTCTTGTTAGAGGTTTCACTCTGAGCCAGATGTTCAAAAACAAGGTCTCGGCCCTCTTGGATAGAGTTGAGATTCGAGATGCCTTCGATCTGGAGTTCCTGGCTCGAAGAGGTGTGGATTTGGATTTGAGTCAGCAGGATAAGGAAAAAATTATTGAGAGATTGCATGGATTTACAAAGAGAGATTTTTCCGTAAAGCTTGGAAGTGTCCTGCTGTCCGAAGTAAGAGACTATTACAACCAGCAAAAGTTTACCTATCTAGAAGAGAAGCTAACGTTCGATCAATGGTCAACTTAAAAACACACAGCAATCGAGCGAAAATTAACCATCAAATTCACTGATGTCCCAACGTTTTACTAAGATTGACCTTTAACAAGTTGAAATAATAGTTATTCTCTCGATTTATGCCTGTTATCGACTTGAACACTGAAAAGTTAGTCCAGTATGCTCCTGCCACCCAAAAGTCGTCCAAAAGCTTTGCGATTTCGTCTACAGGTTCCTCCGGGAAATCGCTTGGAGAGGTTGGGAGGTGACAGGCAAGGTCAACACAGCATTCGGATCAATGAGCAGTGGCGTATTTGCTTTGAATGGCATGAAGGTAACGCCTATAATGTTGAAATCGTTGATTATCACTGAGAGGTCACCATCATGAGCACAGAAAAACTTGCCCCCATCCACCCCGGCGAAGTTCTACTCGAGGACTTCTTGAAACCCATGGGCATTAGTCAGTATCGGCTTGCCAAGAGTATTCACGTACATCCACGTAGAATTAATGAAATCGTCCACGGAAAGCGCGCTGTCACTGCAGACACTGCATTGCGCTTGGCACGTTTCTTTGGTACCTCAACAGAACTCTGGATGAATCTACAATCTCAGTACGAGATTGAAGTTGCCAAGGAGACGCTGAAGGACCGACTTGTCCGAGAAGTACAACCATATGTTGTGGATGTTTAGAATACGAGTGAGATCCAGCGGGATTTTTTCTAAGGAGGCGAGCTAAATCATGAAATGCGCTGCGTGCCATCACGAGATGGTGGAAAAGACTGGTGAAATTGACCTAAGGATCGGAGGAAGGCTCTTTCTGGTGAGGTATGTTTCCTATGAGGAATGCCTGTCGTGCGGGGAAAAGGTTCTTTCTCCAGAAGTCAGCCTGGATTTATATAAGAAGATTGAGAGTGGAGATTACATCGAACAGACCATCAATATCCCGGTCTTGTACGGAGCCGATGGTGCACATGGCCGAGAGTCAACGCTTGATAATCCATAGACGGTTAATTCCTGCTTTTCGCCTTTGCTTAGAACTGTGAGCTAATTTTACGATTTCCACGTCTTCCACGATTTCTACGATTTCTACGGTTTCTACGATTTCCCGGAATGCCCTAATTCTCTACTTCTCTAATTTTCTAATTCCCTAATTCCCTAATCAACTTTTCCTGTGAGCTGTGAGCTACCAGCTATGAGCTGATCTTACGGCTTCTACGATTTCTACGCTTTCCCCTTCCAGCTTAGAGCTTCTTCTTTCTCCTTATTTCCAAATTCGAAATTCGCAATCCGAAATTCGCAATTATCTTCCCTTTGCTTTCCCCTTTGACATTCTCGCCGCCGGGGTATTACAGTAGTAAAAATGTAATACCAGCTTATCAAAGGAGAAGATCATGCCAAAAGTAACGAGCAAGGGTCAAATCACCATACCCCAAGACATAAGAGATAAGTTCGGCTTCCTTCCGGGAACCGAAGTTGAGATTCTCGCTGAGGGCAACAGGGCTCATATTGTAAAAAGCACGCGTGAAAATATGTTCTTGAAATGGCTTGGGCGCGGAAAACTCCGAGATAAAGAGGGTATTGACCTTATGGTTCATAGACTTCGTGGTAGAACCGATGAATAGTATTATTGTTGACACCAATCCCCTTGTCTATATTTATCATGCCGTACCAGGGCTCGGTAATAACTATGCTTTATTATTGGGAGAACTCGCCAGAAAGAATATTCTACTTATACCAAAGATCGTATATGGTGAAGTCTCCCTGATATTCCGAGATACGAAAGAATTAAACGCTTTCTTAAAAGACACTGGAATAGTAATTGGTGAAATAAAGCCAGCAGCATATAGCATCGCTGCGAAGCGTTGGGAGAAATATAACAAACGTCGGGTATTGATGTGTCAAAGATGCGGGAAAAAGTTGGGAAAATTGAAATGTGAAAGCTGTGGCTCTGAGATAAAGATCAGGCAACATGTACTCACTGATTTTCTCATTGGTGCCCTTGCCCTGGAAACAAAAGGACGAAAAATCGTAACTCATGATTCCGGATATTATTCAAGCTATTTCCCTGAGCTTGAGGTTCTTTCGGCTCAAGACCTGAAAATGTGATCCACTTCCCTTACCCTAACGTTGCAGACCTACTCCGAGGAAAAACGCGCTAGAGCGCACCAGATGTGGCTACGCACAGGCTCGGACAGGTCGAAGCGTACTTTACTGTACGTTGAGATCCTGGTCGAGGCGAGCACAGCCGCAGATGGGGTGATATGGCGCGAGCGTAGAGGTTTTGGCCGGTGTAGGTCTTCCAGGTTTACTATGTTGGCCACAGGAGAGATGTCTACGAGCAATTTAGAGATCTATTAAACAATCTTCACAAGAGTTCCAAATAATAACCTTACTGGTCTCGCCTTGCACCTCTTGCCAAATCCGCAACCCAAAATCGCAGCGTCTCCGTCTCGCCCCATCTCCGCGTGATCCCGCTGCCACATGCTCGACAATTGACATAAATGCAAACTAAGATTACGATAAAAGGCCGTGCTTCAAGAAAATTGAGACAAATATAATGCTATGGTTTTAGGGGACAGCATGTGCTTGAGACTGTATCGTCTAAGAATGGCGTCCTGATCAGACTCACCGATGAACGATGGGCCCATATTACAGAAGAACACTGTGAACTAGCAGGATTACGGTTGGAGGTTCTTGAGACTGTGGCAAACCCTTCACGTGTTTTGGCAGGTGGAAAGGGCGAGCTTCTGGCTGTCCGGGAGATCTCTGGAGATAAGCACCTTGTGGTGGTTTATCGTGAACTACAAAATGACGGTTTTATCATCACGGCCTTTTTAACGAGCAAGGTAAAGGCCCTCAATCGGAGGACTCAATTATGGCCCAATTAGCAATCGAACAATATTTGAAGTTGATTCCAGCTGTAAAATTGGCGCCTCAAAGATACTTGTGGTCATCTTACGATTCTGAGGCAGACGTGTTGTATATCAATTTCAAAAAGCCAAGTCATGCTACCGATAGCGAATTGACAGATGATGATGTAATCATTCGATATGAAGGAGATGATATCGTCGGCTTGACAATACTTCACGCCAGCAAACGTTAAGCCTCTGAGCCTAGCGCCCTTCTACGGTTTCTACGACTTGACGATTCGACGATTCGACCAATCAACTAATTTCCTTTTCCTGTGAGCCATGAGCTTTCAGCTGTGAGCTAATTTTACGGCTTTTACGGTTTCTACGGCTTCCACGATTTCAACATTCTCAACTCTCATACAAACAACTCTCCAACTCCAGAGCCAACACCACTTTGCGAGAAACCTCCAACATTATTTGTTTGTCCAAGGTACCCACGTATCTTTCCAATCTTTTTTGAGGAACAGTATGTAGATTGTCTGCCTGTACAAAAGACGGTTTTTGTAAGTTAGCTTTTTGTCCAATAAATACCTCTGTTGGATACCCTTTCCCTTTGGTGGTTACCTCGGCAACTGTAACCTTATTCAAGTATTGCAGGACGTTTTGCCTTGTGAGAACCACTATCGGTCTAGTGCCGATCTTTCCGCCCAGGTTAATCATCCATATATCCCCGCGGTTCATGAGTCACCCCACTGTTCGACCTCAATCCATGCTTCAGAATCATCTAAGTCTGGAGGGTTTTCCTTGAGTTTTCTGATCCACTCTTCTTCGAATTGTTTTACTTTACGTTCTCGTATCCAAGCTTTCAAGGCTTCCCTTACCACCGCAGAGCGGGAGAGATTCGAGGAGGAGGCAATTCGGTCTACGGTGCTGAGAAGGTTCTCGTCAAAGCTAATCTGTACGTTTTTCATCGCACACTCCTTCCTAGATAGATATTTCAAAACGTTATTTAATACATAATAACATACACTATCATATATACTAAAATCAACCATTGAATAATAAAAGTTTGCATTGCAACCAGGCAAATCACGTAGGCGAGGGGATTACACTCGCCCGTGAGACTATTAGACGATTTCAACGCTTTTTACGGTTTCTACGGCTTCTACGACTTCCCTAATCCCAAACCCAGAAAAGTAAGAAAAAAATATTGACTAATTCTTACTTATGGTCTAATCTTAGATTAATTAGTGTCCAGCCGGAAATCCAGGATTCCCGGCTGGAGCTGTCAGCATTCAGTCCCGCCCAGGCGGGATCAGTTTAATATGTTGTATGTACATGTATTTTGCTGATGGCTGAGCGCTGATCGCCTGTCCTGAGCGAAGTCGAAGGGCTGATCGCGCTCATCTGAAAACAGCCGTTTTCGGATGAGCACTAATTATCGAAATGTACGGGCTATGGTAATGAGGTAACGCCGATGAGAACTGCATCATCCAAAGTCACATCAAAGGGCCAGGTTGTAGTCCCCAAGTGGTTGCGGGAAAAATATGGGATACATCCGGCAACCACCATACGGTGGATCGAAAGGGAAGAAGGAATCTTGATCGTACCTGAATCTGACGATCCTATTAAAGCTGCTCGAGGGATGTTAGAGGGCTCTGGGATTTTAAAAGCCTATATGAGGGAAAAAGAACTAGAAAAGCTAAGGGAGAAGAAAAAAGGTGCAAAGGCTAAATAGCTTCGTGCTGGATAGTTATGCCGTAATAGGATACCTTGAGAATGAATCTTTCTCTGGCCAGATTCAAGAGCTTCTTACCAATGCAAAAAAGGGAGACCTACGGCTATGCTTTCATGCAATTCATTTGGGTGAAGTCTATTACATTACGTTGAGGGAACAAGGACAGACTTTGGCAGATCTGGCCTATTCTAGAATTAAAGCCCTTCCCTTGAAGCTTATTGACCATATCCACGAAGAACTTCTTCTGACAGCTGCCACCCTGAAGGCGAATCACCCTATTTCATATGCCGACTGCTTTGCAGCAGCTTTGGCCATAATCAATAGATGTCCCCTTGTTACGGGAGACCCTGAATTCAAGTCACTTGAAGAAGAGGGGGTAATCACTGTCGAGTGGCTCACGTAACGAGGCACAATCCTCAATCGACAATCCCTCAAATTCGCAATTCGCAATTGTCCTTCGGACTCCCACCCTTCGGGCGGGTTCCCGGTTTCGCAATCCGAAATTATCTTCCCTCTTCTGCCCTCTGTCTTCTTCGCCGCGCCTGCCCCGTAGGTCCGGAGGATCGTACTGGGGTCTCCGTCTCTCCCCGTCCCCGCGTCGTCCTGCTGCCTCCAACCGGCCGTAAGGCCATGCCTTCTACGTCCGCTTCAAATATTCTTGGACATGGAACATGAATTCTACAAAATCGCCCAATTGCTCATTAAGAAAATTATATATCTTGCCTACATCTGTTCGGCTGTACTCATGAACCAGAATGTTTCGGAGACCGGCCATGCCTTGAATCCGCTTGGAGAAATTCTTAGGGATAATCCCGTGCTGCCCAAGCTTGAGGATTATCTCACCGTAATCATCCCAATCATTTCGTATCTCCGCCGCAAGAAGGTGGGCTCCAATATCCAGTACATTTTGAATCAGTATCTGCAACCCTCTTTCAGCAATCCAAATGAGACTCAGATCGTTCTCGAATTCTTCAAGTGACAAATTTTTGTATCTGCCTAAATTGGCAAGCGCATCTTCCATATTCAACAAATGCTGCTCGATTACCTGCCGATCAAACATAAGCATCCAAACCTTTCTTAATTCGCTTTTTCATATATAATCGCTTTATTTTTCGGAGATGTGCCGTATCAGCGTAACGTTGTAATGCGAAAGTCTCAAAGCGAATGCGCTCTGATTCAGACCGACCGAAGAGGAGCTTCCCTTTGGTGATGACCTGACGTTGAAGGAGAGGAGAACCATTATTCAACACAACCAAGTCTATGGAGCTGTATTTCAACAAATGAGCGAGCTCCGAGATCATGTAAGCTTCGTATCCATATGGCGTGCTTTGATGCAGTGCCTCAACCCGCTCGGGTAGGACAAACACCGCGATGTCAATGTCATGAAACCGTCGTGTGGACTTTGCGAGATAAGATCCAAACATGTAGGCCAGCAGAACCTCTGCCCGACCAGCAAAAAAATCCCGCAGGACTTCCTCTATTGAATCCGGGAGACCTCCCGGGAGTACCTTTTTATTGTGCCTCAACTTTCAACCTCTGTTGCAGTGTCGCCATGATTTACGTGTATCAGAGAAAATTACATGCTGTCAACCGAGGTCGTTGATTTCATACACTCTACCAGACGCCTTCCTAGACGTTTCTATGGTTTCTACGATTCGACTAATCGACCAATCAACTAATTCCCTAATTCCCTTTTCCTCAATCCGCAATCGACAATCGTCAATCCAGAATCGTCAATCCCTCAAATTCGCAATTGTCCTTCGGACTTCCACCCTTCGGGCGGGTTCCCGGTTTCACAATCCGAAATTATCTTCCCTTTGCCTCCAACCTCCAACCGGCCGTAAGGCCACGCCTTCAACTGATACAGCTTGCCAGCGAGAAAGGCACAATTTCATAGACGTTCCCCCTTTTTCTCAATTTCTGAATAAGCCTTGTCTGCTCAGCGTTAATATCGAGTTGCCTAAAGGAGGCTTCGAAAAATGAAGCGTAAATTTTATGTCCTGATCGAACGGGATGAAGATGGATATTTTGTCGGGGAAGTTCCTCAATTGCGTGGCTGTTATTCCCAAGGGAAGACCCTGGATGAGTTGATGAAGAATGTCCAGGAAGTCATCCATTTATGTTTGGAAGAGCAGCCTGAAACAGCAGGGTTGCCTTAGTTTATTTGAGATATCCATAGGGTATTCATACGAGTTCTTTAAACTGACTGAGTGTTAATCCAGCTTTTTTCAATATACTGTGCAAGGTACCTTTCTTGAGCTCTTTATGAAGAGGCACAACAACTGAAATGTTTTTCTCGAGATTATGTAGGAAAAGGTGGCTACCTCGCTGGTGATCAACGACAAATCCTGTTCGTCGGAGAGCTTTGACTACCTGCTTCCCAGAGAAAGTTCTGCTCATAAAGTGACTTCTACTTCTTTCAAACTTACGCCAGGTTGAGCCTTAATCTCATTAAGCTTTTCTAGGCCTTCGAGATAACAAAGAATTGCCTCCTTCGCATTCTCTAGCGCTTCTTCTTCAGTTTCCCCCTGGGTAAAACATCCCTCTAGAGCAGGCACGGAGACATTGTACCCTCCCTCTTCTGCCGGTGTTAGAACAACATTAAATTTCATATCCATGTCCTCTGCTTTTGTTGCGAGTATTATCCCCTCATTCCGTATCGCCATTAATATATCATTTCTTACCCTGAAGTGATACCTCCCAACGGTCTCTGCCGTTATCACCGTTCAAGTCCTTCTATTGTCTCTCTCCGCAGGACTCTCTTGAATCGCAAGGGCAGTTAGGAGTCTCACCGGCTTCTACGCTTTCTACGGCTTCTACGATTCGACCAATCAACTAATTCCCTAATTCTCTAATTTCCTAATTAACTAATCTTACGGCTTCTACGATTCCCCCTTTCAGCTTTGAGCTTCTCCTAACTCCTGTTTCCTTGGTTTTAAATCCGAAATTCGCAATCCGAAATTCGCAATTGTCTTCTTCCCTCGCTTGACTTATTTCATGAATTTGGTATAAAATTTCATGAAGTATTTCTTTAAAAGGAGTAGTTGCTATGGCCAACCTTCAAATCAAAAACATTCAGGACGAATTGTATGAAGAAATAAAAAAACTTGCTTCGGCAGAAAATCGCTCCGTCAGTCAGCAGGTTCTTTTCCTGGTCAAAGAGTATTTGGCAAAGAGGAAACACCTAACAGCCGCAAGATCTCCAGCCCAGGTATTGCTGGAACTCTCCGGCTCTTGGGAGGATGACAAAAACGCAGAGCAGATTGTCAAGGAAATAAAAAGCGCAAGAAAGAGCTCGAGAAAACTAGAGAAAGGATTCTAGTGTACTTACTTGATACGGATACCGTCATCTATAGCCTCAAGGGAGAGCCCGCGGTCAAGAAAAACTTGCGCGAACATTTTCATGATCCAATGAAAATGAGCGTGATAACCTTGATGGAGCTCTATTACGGAGCACACAAATCTCAAAAGATCGCTAGTAATCTGGCCAAAATAAAGACTTTGGAAATTTCGTTTCAGATCATTCCTATTAGCGAAGAGTCAGCTGGAATATTTGGGATGACAAAAGCACAACTGGAAAAAGCAGGCTCACCCTTAGATGATTTCGATTTGATCATTGCATCCTGTGCTCTATCCAACAATTTAGTGCTGGTCACAAACAATGTGAGACACTTTCAAAGGATCGAAGGCCTTAAGCTAACCAACTGGACCGAGTACCCCCCCAAGAAGCCATAGAATTTCAACGATTTCAAAGAATTGCCTTTTCCTGTGAGCTATTAGCTTCCGGCTTTGAGCTTCTCCTGACTCCTGTCTCCTTGCTTTTAAATCCGCAATCCGCAATCATCAATCGACAATCCCTCAATTCCCCAATTCTCTAATTCCCTAATTCTCTAATCAACGAGTTGCCTTTTCCTGTGAGCTAATTCTACGTGTTCGGCAGGACTTGAAATTCGCTCGAACCAAGCAGACGTTCGTCAGCTGTAACCAACATTAAATCGTAAACTTTTGCGGTTGCTGCCAGAAATCGGTCAACGGGATCCTGGTGAGGTAAGTCAATCAGGCGGCTTTGGATAGCCACCTCGTAATTCAATGGGGCTTCTTGAAAGGGGATTTCTATCAGCACCTTTCTAATCCACGTTGCAGGATCAGAGTCTAAAATTACTCGTCCTTTTTCGACCAGTATAATCAACTCCCAAGCAGTTATCGGAGAGAGCCACAACTCATTCGAGGGGTTCTCCAATTCAGCTGCAACTTGCTTTCTGAGCTTAGAAGGACTTAAAAGACTCCAAAGAAAAATGTGAGTATCCAGCAACAGTTTCATAATAGTTGATCAATCGGCCAGAGGTCCTTCGTAATTAACCGGGGAACCACGCATGCCAGCAGGCAGCCCCGCGACTGCGTGCGGGACAGGCTAGCAGCTGACAGCGAGAAAGATTCTGCTTTTGCTTTAACTCTATGCCCTATGCCCCATGCCCTTTGCCACCTAGAACTTCCCATTCGCTCTCATCTAAAGCAGGCGAAATAATGTCTCCAATAATCTTGCCGCTCGATTTGAATGACCCTAGCCACGATGCCGGCTTCTCCGGCTCTGGCGGTGGAGTGATCAATGCAATGGGGTCACCTCTGCGAGTAACGAGGAGAGGCTTGCCTGTTCGCTTCACTTTGTCTAAGAGCGCAAGGCAGGTTGCTTTGAATTTCGATATGGAAACCACTTCATCTGTCATAAAATATTCCTCAAATTAATGGACTTTATAGTTATGTACCATAGTCAACGACCATGGTCAACTATTATAATCTTTCAAATCGTAATTCAGGGCTCGGGGGTCAGGGACCTGGCGTAGAAGATAGGGTAAGTAGACAGTTTCCCAAAATGCTAAATTCTCATTTCTGTTCTCGCTGCCCTATGCCTTACACTGAGCAACCGTCAGCGTGAGTCCAAAGTTTTGTCACAAGTAAGAGGAGACTATTGTTCTAGCTAAGCTAGGACTAGCGCGTCAAGGATCACCTAGAAGCCCGCCCGGCAATCGCCTGAGGCGAAGCCGACCCGCCCGCCTCGCCTCGCTCGCATGGCGGGCGCGGTGGCGGACGGGCAAGCCGCGAAGCGGATGGACCCGAGATATCGGGTTCAAAGTAGAGTTGTTGGCGGATGATAATGAGCTTGCTAATTTTCACCCGCCAACAACTCGTTTTTCAGCTTCCAGGTGGTCCTATCAGTCTGCGAATGTCAAAATATCAATGTGTCGGAATATCAGAGAACATGTCAAAACAACGATCGCTTTAATGCCCCGCGGAGCGGGGTACCGATGTATTACATCGGTGGCAATGGGGAGTGCCTGACACCTAGTAATGAGTTTACATATTCTCGGTGTCAGGTGCTCCTCATTGTAGCTTTGAGTGATCGTTGAGTTATGAATCTAAATGTGGAAGTGTTTTTAAGTCTGCGTTGGTCTGCGCCTGCCCTGTGGAATCCCGCCTTCGGCGGGTCCGCACCGCGGAATTCCACAGGGTGAATCTGCGGTTAATTCTATATTCTTTCGTGCCCTTCGCCTGCCCCGTGGAATGAATCATCCTATTCCACTGGGGTGTTTTCGTGGTTCTAGTAAAATCTTCTCTGTGTAAATCCGCCTGCCCCGTGAAATCCTCCAGAGGAGGGCCGCCCGTGGCGGCATATTTCACTGGGGTGTCCCTCCGTGGTTAATTGTCTTTTGCTGCCTGCTGCCCACTGCCACCTGCCTGCTAGGCCCTTTCTCTGTGTCTCCGTGGTAAATTCTTCACGTCTTGTGCCCTTTTTCGTGCACTTACCCATACTTCTCTGCAACATCCCCAACCAAAATAACCCCCAATCCAGAACCATCCCCCCAACACCACAATCCTTATCTCCCTATCATTACTGATATCTTTGACCTCTGACCTCTGATCCCTCCCTTGGCCCCCCCATTGCTCCTATATAAGGTAGAAAAAGTACTCTCAATTATAAAAAACGTTAGATATATCAACGCTATAAAGGGGCTCCAATGGGGGACTGTCTGGGGAAAAAGTATAAAAAATATTACTCGACTAGGCCTTGCCTTTTGATTCTAGCGGTTTATGTCTTGTTTTCTATACTAATCTATCCCTCAATAGCTTTAGCCGCTGATGTTACCCTGGCGTGGGACGCTAGCAGTGGCGCTGATGGGTACAGGCTTTTCTCCCGGGAACAAGGGCAGAGCTACAATTACAGTTCGCCGGATTGGGAAGGTACAGCAACTACTGGTACTGTCACTGGTCTAACTCAAGGTACCACCTATTATTTCGTTGTGCGGGCTTACAACGCTGATGGTGAAAGCGGTGATTCCAATGAAGAATCAACCACGATCGGCAGCACGAACCAGCCCCCTGTTCTAGATCCCATCGGTTCCAAGAGTGTAGATGAAGGTGCTCTTCTTACCTTCACCATGACTGGAAGCGATCCGGATGGAGACGGTCTGACCTTCAGTGCAAGCAATGTTCCCACTGGAGCGAGTTTCAACCCATCAACTCGGGTATTCAGCTGGACACCAGCCTTTGGAGCTGCTGGTAATTACAATGTAACCTTCACAGTGACTGATGATGGCGTCTCTGCCGAGAGTGACTCTGAGGTTATTACCATTACGGTGGGTAATGTGAACCGGCCGCCGGTGCTCGGTGCCATAGGTTCTAAAAACGTAGACGAGGGTACTCTGCTCACGTTCACCGTCACCGCGAGCGATCCAGATGGTGATGGTCTTACCTTCAGTGCGAGTAATGTTCCCACTGGGGCAAGTTTCAATCCATCCAACCGGGTATTTAGTTGGACGCCCGCCTTTGGCGATTCCGGTAACTACAATGTTACTTTCACAGTAACCGACGATGGCGGTCTTGCTGAGAGTGATTCTGAGGTTGTTACCATATCCGTGGGTAATGTTAACCGACCACCGGTGCTTGGTAGCATTGGTTCCAAGGGTGTGAATGAAGGTGCTCTTCTTACTTTCACCGTCACAGCGAGCGATCCGGACGGTGACGGTCTGACTTTCAGTGCGAGTAATCTTTCTTCTGGAGCGAACTTCAACCCGTCAACCCGGGTGTTCAGTTGGACTCCAGCCTTTGGAGACTCAGGTAACTATAATGTCACTTTTACAGTGACCGATGATGGCACACCGGCGGAGAGTGATTCCGAGACCGTGACCATTTCAGTGGGTAATGTGAACCGGCCACCTGTGCTAGGTAGCATTGGCTCGAAAAGTGTAGATGAGGGAGATCTCTTAACGTTTACTTTGACAGCAAGTGACCCGGATGGCGACGGTCTAACCTTCAGTGCGAGCAACGTTCCCCCTGGAGCGAGTTTCAATCCATCGACCCGTGTATTCAGCTGGACGCCTGCCTTTGGAGATTCCGGTAACTACAATGTTACTTTCACAGTAACCGACGATGGCAGTCCTACTGAGAGTGACTCTGAGGTTGTGACCATCACGGTGGGCAATGTAAACCGTCCACCTGTGCTCGGTACCATCGGTTCCAAGAGCGTAGATGAGGGTACTCTCTTGACCTTTACCGTAACGGCAAGTGACCCCGATGGTGATGGTCTCACTTTTAGTGCGAGCAATGTTCCAACTGGAGCGAGCTTCAACCCCTCAACAAGGGTATTTAATTGGACTCCTGCTTTTGGTGATTCCGGTAACTACAACGCTACCTTTACAGTAACTGACGATGGCACCCCGGCTGAGAGTGATTCCGAGGTTATTACCATTTCGGTTGGTAATGTAAACCGGCCTCCAGTTCTCAATCCCATTGGTGCAAAGAGCTTAGATGAAGGTAATTTGCTCACCTTCACGGTGACGGCAAGCGATCCGGATGGTGATGGTCTTACATTCAGTGCGAGTAATGTTCCCACCGGGGCGAGCTTTAACCCATCCACCCGGGTATTCAGTTGGACCCCGGCTTTTGGCGATTCTGGTAACTACAACGTTACATTTACCGTGACCGACGATGGCACACCGGCTGAGAGTGACTCCGAGGTTGTCACCATCACGGTGGGTAATGTGAACAGGCCGCCGGTGCTCGGTACCATCGGTTCCAAAAGCGTGGATGAGGGCACTCTCTTGACCTTTACCGTAACGGCAAGTGACCCGGATAGTGACGGTCTGACCTTCAGTGTAAGTAGTCTTCCGTCTGGGGCAAGCTTCAATCCATCCACCCGGGTATTCAACTGGACACCGGCATTTGGTGATGCCGGTAATTACAATGTTACTTTCACAGTAACCGATGATGGCACCCCTGCTGAGAATGATTCCGAGGTTGTTACCATTTCAGTGGGTAATGTGAATCGGCCGCCGGTTCTTGGTACTATCGGCTCTAAGAGTGTAGATGAGGGAACTCTCTTAACATTTACCGTAACCGCAAGTGATCCGGATGGTGACGGTCTGACCTTCAGTGCAAGTAATCTTCCGTCGGGAGCGAATTTTAATTCTGGCACGCGGACTTTCAATTGGACACCTGCCATCGGTGATGCTGGAAACTATAATGTTCAGTTCACAGTAACTGATAATGGTACGCCCCCGGAGAGCGATTTCGAGATTGTGGCCATTACTGTTATAGATCCTGCATCATCAAATCTGCCCCCAGACCAACCCGTTATCACCTCACCCTATTACGGCGAAACGGAGACCGACTTGCTATTGAGTGTAGAGACTGAATCTTTCTCAGATCCAGATGGCGATGCTCACAGCATGAGCCAATGGCAGGTTGTCAAACAGTCGGATTCCTCTGTGGTTCTGGAAATCGAGAGCAGCGAACACCTCACCAAACTTCCAGTTCCCCATGCGGTACTGGACCGTGAGACCACCTATTCAGCCAGCGTTCAGTTCTACGATTCTTATTCTGAACCCTCAGAATGGTCTGATGCAATCACATTCACCACCGATTCAACGATGGTGGATTTCGATGGCGACGGTATTCCTGACGCTCACGAGGTTGATGACACCGTTGACCTAAACGAGGACTCCATTCCGGATAACGACCAGCCAGACGTTATCAAGTCCATACTATCAGCCGTAGGCGCTAACGAGCCTTTTGGAGTTAGCAAGATTTCGGCTTCCATCGATGCCATTGAAGCGCTGGAACCTATCAATCCAGCTACAATACTAGATAAGACGAATAGGCCAGGAACATTCTTATTTGGACTTGCCTCGTATCGTCTAAGTGTAAGCCAGATCGGCGCCACTGTTTTGGTTAGAATCTATTATTCAGAAGATATTTCAGGGGCGAATCAATATTACCTCTATGACACTTTGAGTGGGTGGCAGGATTACACCCAGTACACAACCTTTAATCCTGATGGCCGCTCCGTCACCGTGGAACTCAAGGACGGTGGCCATGGTGACAGCGATGGCGTGGAAAACGGCATAATCGTGGACCCGGGTGGAGTAGCGGGTGCCGCCTCTGGTGGGCTCGATTCAGGTGCTGGTGGCGGCTGTTTCATCTCTTCCGCAGCCTTCGATGCGTATGTCGAACCTCACGTGAAGCTGCCCGCTGCGAGTTATATTGATGAACACGATTGGCTGAAACCTATTGTCCGTATCCTGCTCATGCCCCTGGTAGGTGTCAGCTACATCCTGGTCAGGACACCGCTTGTCGCGTTCATCCTAGTGAGTTTCCTGATCATCATTAGCGCGATCAGCTTTTACTCGCTCATATATAAGAGAAGAGGGCACAGGGCTTAAGGCGCAAGGCGTGCTTCAAATATTTACCTAGTAGTAGGGCGGGCCTCCGTGCCCGCCTTTTTTTATCTGCCCGCTGCCCGCTGCCTGCTGTCTGCTGCTCGCTGTCATCTGACCTCCTTGGCACGCCGAAGCCATGAGGCGAAGGCGGCTGATCTCTGTCTTTTTACCCTATGCTCTATGCCTTCCCCAATCCGCAATTCTGACCCCCTTGTCCCGACCGAAAGCGCATCTTTTATAAATACCTTAAGCCTACCCCATTCATTACTTACATCTCATTCTTGACCAAAAAGGCTTTTTGGTGTACGATTTGATAAAATCGTGTACGGAAGGTGTCTTATCCCATGGCTCGCGTGGTCACTGATAGCAGCGCATTGATTTTACTGGCTAGGTGCACTTTGCTCGAAATAGCCTGTGAAATCTTTGAGATCAGTGCGCCCTCTGCCGTCGTCTCTGAGGTGGCGTCAGAGACTATGGTCAAGAAATATCCGGATGCCGCTTTGATTTCCGGTCTGATCTCAAAGGGATCTATAAGAGTTCAAGACCCGGGTGCTACCAAAACCCATTTGCCGATATCGCTCCATCACGGGGAAAAACAGGCATTGTTGCTAGCACTAGACATGGAGGGATCGATTTTCGCCACAGATGACGGCAAGGCAATCAAGGCAGCGAGGTTTTTGAGAGTTCCGTTTATCATAACCCCCAGGCTGGTAGTTGAGCTGTTCAGATTGCAGAAGATATCATTCAAGAAAGGGCGAGGTTCTCTGGAGAAACTTGGCAAGATTGGCAGATACTCGCCCGAGATTATAGCCGATGCATTGGTTTCTCTCATGGAGGAAAAAAATGGCAAGACCAACAACCATAAGAATACCTGAGGAGCTCTTAAATGAGATCGATCAACTCGTTCGGGAGCTGAGCTTGGACCGTTCAGCCTACCTGCGGGAGGTTCTCAGGAAAGGATTTGAGATCGACAAGCAAGACCGTCTATTAGAAAAATACGTTCGCGGTGAGTTGAGCCAAATGGAAGTCTGCAGTCAAATGAATTGGGACCCGTGGGAGTTTTCAGATCAATTGAAAGCGAGAAACATGCACCTGAATGTGGACCTAGAGGACTGGCTAGATGCTTCAGAAATAGGCTGATGGGCTCGCAGGTTTAGCTAGTACCTAGTGTAGCCATGCCCTATGCCCTCTTCTCTGTGCTAACTGAATTCCTGGCTTCTTGCTTTTAAATTCGCAATTCGTAATTGTCCTTCGGACTCCCACCCTTCGGGCGGGTTCCCGGTTTCGCAATTCGAAATAATCTCTCTATGCTCTTTTCCTCCTGTCTCCTGTCTCCTGACTCCTTGCTTTTAAATTCGCAATCCGAAATCCGAAATCCGAAATCATCTCTCTCTGCCCTATGCCCCATGCCTTTCTTTGCAAGAAGAAGTTTAGAACTAAAAGATTATTTGCTGCAAAAAATGAAAAAGCCGCCTGGGACCAAGATCCCCGACAACTTTCTTTTTTGATTTCAGTAGAGTTTTGGGTATTACCGCTTACTGCTCACCGCTCACTTTTGCCCTTTGACTTCTGTCTTCCGTCATCTTAATCTTGGCCACTTACTACTTACTCAAGGTTAGTACATTAGACAGGATCTACATGATGAAAGAAAAATAAAGAAGTAGAATCGTTATCATCCTGTACATCTTGTTAATCCTGTCTAATAAAACGTCTGTGTGTGCCTGCCCGCCATCGCGAGCCTAACTCAGTGAATCTCTTCCATATATAATTCAAGACGATTTTTTAAAAAACGTCTCCCAAAACCAGTTTTAAAGTACTTCTCTCTCTTTAGAGCATCTTCCTCATTCAAGCATGCCTCATAGTAAATCAGTTTTAATGGGCGTCTGTTGGCTGTTGAAGCAACAACACCTTTATGATGCTCTTCGACCCGCTTTTCTAAATCGTTGGTAAATCCTATGTAAAGTTTATTATCACGTTCACTCAGCATGACGTAGGTAAAGAACATTATATGATTCCCCATGCTCGCTCAGGCGAGGCGGGCGGGTCTGCGGTCAAATATCTTCTCTGTGACCTCAGTGTTTTGTGGTGAAATATTCGGGCTAAATGAAAGGATTTCTAATGAAGATCCCCTCAATTATTTGTCCGTGGTTAAGGTCTTCTGTAAGGATCGTCGGAACATTCTGGGAATAAGCTGCTGAGACAATGAGTGCATCCCAAAAGGATATGTTGTTGCTTTCCTCTATCTCGCTTGCTTGTATGATGATTGAAGGGTCATTAAGAACTAGATGCCAATGAGAGTATTTTTGTACCAGCTTTCTTGCTTCCAATTTGCTGAGAGTTGATGAGACTTTTCTGGTGAGCGTGACGTAAAACTCCTGTAAGACCTGGGTACTCAGAACACCATTTCGAGATTCCCACACTTGACTGACTATCTCTGCCGCTTGGTCATGTTTATTACCGGCATCCAGGTCGTGAGCGTAAACCAAAATATTAGTATCCACGAATACCTTATCGGTCATAAAGGTCCTGGCGCTTCCAGGTTATCTTCCCGCC
>PVMK01188015.1_pt1 | contig 24068 bp, 26 predicted proteins | sample 1853481 | NCBI WGS metagenome assembly PVMK01 (sample SAMN08533507, study PRJNA380276) | Marine sediment metagenome, whole genome shotgun sequencing project. | reverse complement strand
CGCTTTGCTTGGCTGGTTCGATACCAATGGCAGGAAATCCCTGCCCTGGCAAAATAATGCTGACCCCTATTCCATCTGGGTTTCCGAAATCATGCTGCAGCAAACCCAGGTTGATACCGTGATTCCCTATTATCATGCCTTCATGAAACGATTCCCGGATATTTCCTCCCTGGCAAAGGCCGACCAAGACGAGGTGATGGAGAAATGGGCTGGGCTGGGCTACTATGCTCGCGCCCGCAACCTGCACCGGGCTAGCCAAATTGTGTGTGACCGGTACCACGGCGTCTTTCCGGATGGCTTTGATAATGTTGTCAGCCTGCCAGGCATCGGCCGTTCCACGGCCGGTGCGATCCTGGCATTCTCCCATGACGCGCGTCATCCTATCCTCGATGGAAATGTAAAACGGGTTCTAACCCGCTATTTCACAGTCGAGGGGCTTGGTCGAAAAAAAGAGGTGGAAAATCGGCTCTGGGTGATTGCCGAAAAGTTGACCCCGCCCACGCGCATTGCAGACTACACCCAGGCAATCATGGACCTTGGGGCCACTGTTTGCACGCGCTCCAGTCCTGGCTGTGGAAAATGCCCGGTGCAGCCAGGCTGCCTGGCCTACCGGGGAAACTCGGTGGCCTCTTTTCCGCAGCGCAAACCCGGCAAAAAACGGCCGTTGAAACATACCCGAATGCTCCTGATCCGAAATCCCGGCCATTACTACCTGCTGGTAAAGCGGCCGCCAGCGGGAATCTGGGGTGGATTGTGGTCGCTGCCCCAGCTTGATGAGAAAAACATCGATTGCCGCCAGTACTGCCATGATGCCCTCGGCATAGAAATCACACCGATCAGGGAGCAGGCCGTTGTCCGCCATGGATTTACCCATTTCGACCTGGACATTGAACCGGTTATGTGTGAAACAGTTTCCATGGCCGATGGTGTCATGGACGCGAGCCGGTATCTCTGGTACAACCCATCCACGAGCCGGCAAGTAGGTCTGCCGGCTGCGGTAACAAAAATATTTAGAACTTGCATCGAGGATTGACTCATGACCCGCATGGTCCATTGCATAAAACTTGGCAAACAGGCGGAAGGTCTGGTGCAACCCACCTGGCCGGGGGAGCTTGGTAAACGTATTTTCGAAGAAGTTTCTGCCCAGGCGTGGCAGGAATGGCTAGGCCAGCAAACCATCCTGATCAATGAATACAAGCTCAATCCGCTCGACCAGGAGCATAAAAAATACCTGACCAGCCAGATGGAAGCCTACTTTTTTGGAAATGGCATTGTCATGCCTGACGCATGGAAAGCACAACAGGATTGATTGTTGATTGCCCGGTGTGAAGCCAGGATTTTTGACAGCACCTGGATCATCCATTATAACCATTGCGACCGTATTCATGACTGGCCATTGAAATGTCGATATTGATGATGTATACCAGAATTGACAGCCAGCGCTGGTAGTTTCTGCTGCAAAATCTGCCACTGTGAACAGATAATGAAACCCAAAGCCGCCTCCTATTACAAGCAAAACCGTCTTAAACAGCTGCGAGCATTCTGTTTTACCGCAAAAACCGGCAGTATTTCCAGGGCGGCTGAACAGCTTTACCTTAGCCAGCCCTCAGTCTCGTTGCAAATCCAGGCCCTGGAGCGAGAGCTCAATACTATGCTGTTTGAACGCCGCGGTCCGAAAATTCGCCTTACCCCTGATGGTCAGGCCCTGCTTGAAATTGCCATGCCCATGGTGGAAGGAATGGATTCATTACGGGATACATTCGCTGAGCGGTGTGGCGACCTCAACAGCGGCTATCTCAATATTGCTGCAGGTGAATCTACAATACTTTATATTCTTCCAAAGTACCTTAAACAGTTTGCAGACAAATATCCCGGAGTTCGAATAAGACTGCACAATGTAACGGGGGCAGACGGCATGGCGATGCTGCGCGCCGACGAGGCGGACTTTGCAGTTGGTTCAATGCTCGACATGCCGGATGATGTCAGCTACTTCCCGGTTTTCGAATTTGAACCGACCCTGATAACACCGCTGGGCCACCCCCTGGCGGACCACAAGCACGTTACTCGCGAAGAAATTGCTAAATACAATCTCATTCTACCGCCGCGCTACCTGAGCACCTGGGGCCGGGTCAAATCGGTATTCCAGCAGTACAACATCCCGCACAAGGTCTCGCTGGAGGCAGGAGGCTGGGCGGTGATCAAAAAATATGTTGAAATGGGTCTTGGAATCTCCATCGTAACGGATATATGCCTGGAGGAGAACGACAAGCTGGCAACGATTCCGGTTAAGGATTATTTCCCAACCCGCAGCTACGGGATCGTGCTGCGCAGGGGAAAATTCATACCGGCCCAGGCCAAGCGCTTTATCGAATTGCTGGCCCCGGATTTTTTCCACAAACCTGGCGCATACCAGGAGCCGGAAAAGCTTAAAGTTGTAAAATGACCCTTGCTACAGGCACAAACGGGGGCTGGCATCCCCATGTCACGGTGGCATCCATAGCCAGGCGTGACGGAAAATACCTGATGGTCATGGAACGCCATCAGGGCAAGTGCGTTATTAACCAGCCTGCCGGCCACCTGGAGCGGGGAGAATCCCTGGAGCAAGCCGTAGTTCGCGAGACCATGGAAGAAACAGGTTGGGAGTTTACCCCTCTGTACCTGAGCGGGATCTACCAGTTTGAGGCCTCTAATGGCGAAACCTACCTGAGGTTCACTTTTAGCGGCGAATTGAAAGAATGCAGGGAAGATGCCGAGCTGGACCCCGCTATTGAAGAAGTCCTGTGGCTCGACCGCGAGATGCTGGAGCTGAAATCCGACACTTTACGCAGTAAAGTTGTATTAGAATGTATCAATGATTTTGAATCCGGTACCCGTTTGCCCGAACACACTGTGAAACGACTGGAATAATGAGAGCAAGAATAATCCTGTTAATGGCGGTTATGGCTGTTTCATCCCCGACCTGGGCTGAGCGCCAGAGAGGTATTGAGGCGCCTGCATTCGTCTCACTGGGCAGCATCCCGGTATGTTATGACTTTGGCTGCAAGAACAAGTCGGTGGTCAACCTTCCCGTTACCGAGTGGAAAGAAGTGACTGGCTGGTTTATCCCGGTTGCAACTTCACCAGAACAGGAAAGAGGGCAAATCAAAAATGCCATTGGCTGGATGGAAGTGCTGATCGGCAGGCATACTCCAACTCACAGGGATCTCGCGTTTGACCTGCCTCCAGAAGATGATGTTTCCTATCTGTTTCCCGGGCAGCAGGACTGTATCGATGAAGCTGTCAATACCACCACATACCTGCGCCTGCTGGAACTCAACGGGTTACTCAAACACCATACAGTCATCGAACAGGCATACCGCCGGGCGATCTTTGACCAGCACTGGGCGGGCCAGATCCGGGAAAATTCTACCGGCACACGATATGTTGTCGATTCCTGGTTCCAACCCAATGGCTACCTGCCAGTCATTCAGGCCAGCAAGGAATGGGAAGATATCAACCTGATCAGTGCAGTGATCGATGACTCCCCCAGGGAAAACAATGGCGAAATGAAACCTTCTTTTCTGAAGAGGCTTCTGGGGGCGGACTAGATTCGGATTGGGGAGATGTTGTGAATAATGTAATTGTGGGGATGTCCGGGGGTGTTGATTCCTCTGTAGCTGCCGCCAGGCTGGTCGAAGAAGGGCACAATGTTACCGGCCTGTTCATGAAGAACTGGGAAGAGGACGATGACGCGGAATACTGCGCCGCTGCTGAGGACCTGGCGGATACCGTAGAAGTTTGCAAGATTCTTGAAATCGAGCTGAAAACGATCAACTTTTCCCATGAATACTGGACCCGGGTGTTTCAACTTTTCCTCGAAGAATACCGTAATGGGCGAACCCCGAATCCGGACATCGTCTGTAACAAGGAAATAAAGTTCAAGGAATTCCTGAACTGGGCAATCCACCTTGGCGCCGACTTTATCGCAACCGGGCACTATGCCAGGCTGGAAAAACAGAACCGCAACTACCTGCTAAGAAAGGGCCTTGACAACAACAAGGACCAGAGTTATTTCCTGCATACGCTGGACCAGGAAGCGCTGAGCTACGCGAATTTTCCCATCGGGGAAATGAAAAAAGACCAGGTCAGGGAACAGGCAAAAAAATTATCGCTGCCAACCCATGATAAAAAAGACAGCACCGGAATCTGCTTTATTGGTGAGAGAAGGTTCAGCGATTTTCTTGCCCGCTTCCTGCCCTCGCAAGAGGGAAAGATTAAAACACTGGACGGAGAAACCATCGGCGAACACCGCGGCGCCTACTACTACACTATTGGCCAGCGCCAGGGGCTGGGCATTGGCGGCGAAGGTGAGCCCTGGTATGTCACTGAAAAGGATGTCAGGAGAAACGTGGTGTACGTTGTCCAGGGACACGATCACCCGGCATTGATGAAAAGCGTCGTCCACGCCGAGCAGATGCACTGGATTACCGGTGTGCCCCCGATCCTGCCCCTCAACTGTCGTGCCAAAACTCGCTACCGCCAGGACGAACAGCTTTGCGTGGTTTCCATGATCGGGCCAAACTATACAAGAATCGAATTCGATTATCCCCAGTGGGCCATCACTCCCGGGCAATCCATAGTTTTTTACAATGAAGATCTTTGTATCGGAGGAGGCATTATCCGCGCCGCCCTGGACGCCTGATCGCGGCTGCCTGTATATCGCCATCTGTTTAAGGAACCTCTGACCAGTTCTGGGCGAAACAAATTCAAAATCTTCAGGATCACCGCGCCTCATGTCTATACGAGCGGGTTTTTAAAATCAGGTTTATAAAAGCGGGCCGAAAATGTTGCTCTTTTGCCAAGCCCGCCTTTATCTTTCTGGGCAACCCGGGGATTGATAACTTCGGGCTCAAATCGATTGGCCATGACTCGTTTAGAGGTTCCTTTAGTGACACCATCAGCAAATTGAGCCAACCGCCGGGCAGCACGCCCAACCGGCTATGATAAAATCCCCGATTGTTTCCTGATGACCACCCTATTCACTGCCCCTGGGGATATCCTCTTTTGACAAACAGTAACCTTGAACCAAGCGCCCTGACCGCGTTGTCGCCACTGGACGGCCGTTACCAGTCCAAAACTGCGCCGCTGCGCCCCTTTTTTAGCGAATATGGATTGATCAGGGCCAGGGTCACCATTGAAATTGAGTGGCTCATACACCTGTCCCGGCAGCCCGGTATTGTCGAAGTCGGAGAATTCAGCGAAAGTGCCATCGCTTCCCTGCGGTCCCTGGTAGAAAATTTCGATGTCGAGCAGGCCCAACAGGTCAAGCAAATTGAACGCACCACAAATCATGATGTAAAGGCCGTTGAGTACTATATCAAGGATAAAATTAGCGCCTTCGAAGATTTGGGGCAAATAGGTGAATTTATTCATTTCGCCTGTACCTCGGAAGATATCAACAACCTCTCGCACGGTTTGATGATCACCGGCGCCCGGGATAATGTACTTTTGCCCGCGGCTGAAAAAATCGCCACTGTTATTGCTGACATGGCACGACAGTATGCCGGACAACCGATGCTGGCGCGTACCCACGGACAGCCTGCAAGTCCGACCACTGTTGGAAAGGAACTCGCCAATGTCAGTTACCGCCTGCAGCAGGCTACGGAAAAACTTGCCGACGTTACCGTAATGGGGAAAATCAATGGCGCGGTGGGGAACTTCAATGCCCATTATGCCGCATACCCGGATCTTGACTGGCCTGCCATTGCCGAACAATTTGTCAGCAGTCTTGGTCTTGGCTACCAGGGGTTTACAACCCAGATCGAGCCCCATGACTATATTGCAGAATTCTGCCATGCCCTGTGCCGCTTCAATACCATACTAACCGACTTTGATCGCGACATCTGGGGATACATTTCCCTGGGTTATTTCAGGCAGAATGTGGTCGAAGGCGAGGTAGGCTCCAGCACCATGCCCCATAAGGTCAACCCCATCGATTTCGAAAATTCCGAGGGCAATCTCGGGCTCGCCAATGCGGTACTGTCCCACCTTGCTGAAAAACTCCCGATCAGCCGCTGGCAGCGTGACCTGACGGATTCGACTGTGCTGAGGAACCTTGGCGTAGGCGCCGGATATACCCTGCTTGCAATCGAATCGACCCTGAAGGGACTGGACAAGCTGGAGCTGAACATAGACGCCCTTGACACAGACCTTGACCAGAACTGGGAGGTGCTGGCTGAGCCGATCCAGACCGTCATGCGTCGTTACGGCATCCCCGAACCCTATGAGAAACTGAAGGCACTGACCCGCGGCAAGGGCAGCATCAACCGGGAATCGCTGCACCAGTTTATCTCCTGCCTGGATATTCCGGAATCAGCCAGGGATTCCCTGCTGGCCATGACTCCTGCTACCTATATCGGCAATGCCGCCGAAGCAGTCGACAAACTCTAGTTGACCCCTTGACAGAAAAAGTTCGTCTGTCAAAACTCATGTCGCAACGCGGGATCTGCTCACGCCGTGAGGCTGACCGATTTATCGAACAGGGCATGGTTGCAGTTGATGGCGAGATCGTTAACGTGCTTGGCAGCAAAGTCTATCCCGACCAGGAAATCAGCCTGAGCCAGGGTGCCAAGGCTCAGCAGTCAAAATTCGCCACTGTACTTGTCAACAAACCGCCGGGGTACGTGTCCGGGCTGCCTGAAAAAGGATATACCTCGGCAATCATGCTGGTAGCGCCAAAAAATGCCATGCGGGGTTCCGACAGGGTGCGGGGACGCCATGGACTTGCCCCTGCCGGCAGGCTGGACATTGATTCAACCGGACTTATCGTTTTTACCCAGGATGGCCGTATTGCCAGGCAGCTGGTTGGTGCAGACAGTATTGTGGAAAAGGAATACATTGTAACGGTCCGGGGGGACATTACGGATGAAAAACTGGCAATGCTGGGCCACGGCCTAGAGCTCGATGGAAAACCGCTCCGGCACGCCGATGTGCGCCTGCTCGACCGTTCACAGCTGAAGTTTACACTCACCGAGGGACGCAAGCGGCAGATTCGGCGCATGTGTGAACAGGTAGACCTTGCAGTAACCCACCTGGTCCGTACGCGTATTGGTAACGTCAGGCTCGGCAGCCTGCCCAGGGGCAAGTGGCGCCTGCTCGACCCCGGGGAATCGTTCTAGGTTGTTCTAGTACCCCAACAAGCCAGGTATGATAGGTTATGTACTCGCTGATCAGGCCATTGCTGTTTTGCCTGGATGCAGAATCCAGCCATAACCTGGTTATGGGTATGCTTGGCCTGATATCGAAATCACCGCTTGCATGCCGTGCGACCGGCCTTCTCAATGGTGCGGGAAACCACTTCCAGCCAGTGTCTGCAATGGGCATAACCTTTCCCAACCCTGTCGGCCTGGCAGCGGGCCTGGATAAACAGGGTACAGCCTGCAACGCATTGCACCAGCTCGGCTTCGGATTTCTTGAACTCGGCACGGTAACCCCCCAGCCGCAGCCAGGCAACCCGAAACCCAGGATGTTCCGCCTCGTTGACGACGAGGCAATTATTAACCGGACAGGATTCAACAGTGTCGGGCTTGTGCAGTTTACAGCAAATGTTTCCAGGACCCTGCCAGGTATCATCAAGGGCATCAATATCGGCAAGAATGCCGCCACTCCCATGAATCGTGCGGTGGACGACTATCTTGAAGGACTGCGCGGGGTGTATGACTACGCCGACTATGTCGCCATCAATATATCCTCACCAAATACCCGGAACCTTCGTGACCTGCACGAAGATGAGGCGCTCGACCAGTTGCTTGGGGCATTGAACCGGCAAAGAAACCTGCTTGCCCATAGTTCGGGCATCAGGAAGCCGCTGGCAGTCAAGATTGCTCCGGATCTTGACCCGGGCCAGATCAACAATATTGCCGCCCTCGCAAGGAAACATGCTATTGACGGGATCATTGCGACCAACACCACTATCAGCCGACCAGCGCTGAATAGCCACCCCCAGTGCGAACAACCGGGAGGCCTGAGCGGCAAACCCCTGGGTTCGCTGTCTACAGATATAATCGACGCCCTGTACAGGAACTTGCAGGGCGAGATTCCTGTTATAGGCGTGGGCGGCATTGATGATGCTGAATCGGCCATGGAAAAATTCCAGGCCGGTGCGCGCCTGATCCAGCTCTATACCGGATTTGTTTACCAGGGCCCGGGGCTGATCAGCCGCATCCTTGAACGGCTCGAAGAAAAAGGCGCAACCCCCCCGTCATAGCAACATAAGCAGTTTTGGGTGTATCATTCCCACACTGGTCCCGATTCCCGGAGGAGTTTGCCATGACACGATTCCACCACCATCTGGGCATAACCTGCGCCCTTTCCCTGCTGGCCGTTGTGTTGTTGACTGGCACCAGCGGATTCGCCAACCAAGAGCTGTATCCGGAAGTCCGGCCCGATCCCGCGTATACCCCCGGTGAGGTGGTCGGCATACAGATGCGTGCACTCGGCAACAACAACATACCATTCGAGAACGCCGGGATTGCGCTGACCTTCCGGTTTGCGTCTCCCGGAAACCGGGTTAATACCGGACCGCTGCAGCGATTCTCAAAGTTGTTTGATAACCCTGCCTACCAGCCCATGCTCGACCACCGGCTCCTGGAAATTGGCGAGAGCATGATTGTCAACAGTTCGGCATTGGTCCCGGTCATCATCGAAGACGAAAATGGCGGTCGGGCTGGTTACATGTTTACCCTGTCCCGGCAAATCCAGGCTCCCTACGAAAACTGCTGGATGACCGACAAGGTAGTCAGGATTCGCCTGCCCAGTGCGGGATCTGCGGTATTCTAGAATTTAACCCCTGGTTGCCATTGCCCTGGCCCACAATGGAATAAATGGGGCACAATTCCGGCTGTTACGATTGCCAACCGGATGCATAGAAGTTCATAATCGCGTCATCAAATTGTAGGCGTCTGGCGCCAGGCAGTCCTGAAAATCATACCCGGATGGCGAAGTCCGGATTTCACGAGGAATCAACATGAATGCTCCACCTACCAATGCTGCGCTGCTGCAAAAGGATCACCAGCACATGATCCATCCCCTCCACCACACTTCGGGTCACGCAAACGGGCGGGTCTGGGTACGGGGTGAAGGCTCATACCTGTACGATGCCGACGGCAACAGGTTCATCGATGGTCTGTCCTGCCTGTGGAATGTCAGCGCGGGCCATGGCAGGAAGGAACTTGCCGATGCAGCCTATAAACAGATGAGCGAACTTGCCTTCTGTTCAAGCTATGCCGGCGGTTCCAATACGCCAGCCATAGAACTGGCAGAACGGCTGTCCTCTATCGCCTATTCCAACATGAACAATTTCTATTTCACCTCCGGCGGCGGCGAATCCACCGACAGCAATTTCAAGCTGGCACGGTTTTACTGGAAAGTCCGGGGCAAGCCGGAAAAAACCAAGGTAATCAGCCGCCAGTGGGCGTATCACGGAGTCACATTTGCTGCCATGTGCGCAACAGGAATTCCCAGCTACTGGGCCATGTTCGAACCGCGTATTCCCGGCTTCAGCCATATTCCCTCTCCCGATCCCTACCATTATCCCATGCCCGAAGACGGATCGTCCCAGGGTATCGCCGCGGCCAACGAACTTGAAAAGGAAATACTCGCCCAGGGGCCGGAAACCGTGGCCATGTTCATCGCCGAACCGGTGCAGGGCGCCGGCGGCGTCATCGTTCCCCAGGACGACTATTTCAAACGCATTCGTGAAATTTGCGACCAGTATGAAGTGCTGCTGGTTTCCGACGAAGTCATAACCGGCTTTGGCCGTACCGGAAAGATGTTTGCGCTCCAGCACTACGGCGTTGAACCCGACCTGATGCAGTTCGCCAAGTCCATTACCTCGGGCTCCATACCCCTGGGCGGCATGGCATGAGTGATGAAATCGCCGACACCATCAAGGCAAGCGCGACACCGTGGATGCACGCCTATACCTACAGCGGCCATCCCACCACCTGCGCGGTAGCCCTCGCCACCCTGGACATTATTGAAAACGAAGACCTGCCGGGCCAGGCTGCGGCAAAAGGAGAAGCGATGCTGCAGAAACTGCATGAAGCCCTGGACGACCACCCCCATGTCGGCAATATTCGCGGCAAGGGCATGATGCACGGCATCGAAATAGTCAGGGACCGGGAAACGAAGGAGTGGTTCGAGCCCGAATTCGGCCTCGGCGGCAAACTTACCAGCGCATTGATGGAGCGGGGCCTGTACACCCGGATCAGGAGTGAAGTAATCTGCAATGCGCCGCCGCTCACCACCGAAGAATCCATCCTCGACGAGATGGTGGACATTTACCAGGACGCTATCAACGAAGTGACTACAAGCTGATTCAGTACCCGTTAATAAAGGAGCGCTCCTTTCCCGTTTGGTCGGGAAGCCCTGATACTGCAGGCGACTGAACCAGCTGGCAGGGTTGTTGATATTACAGAACAGGTAAAACAGGATTCGGGTACTGCGACAAATTCGGGCACTGCATTGGCCCTGCCCCCAGTGAAATCAGGTCAGGTCTATCTCCACTCCGGTCTCCCCTGCCTGTAATCTTTGCCAGTGAAATCGGGCCAGGGCATCATCCGGGTATCGTTCGCAGTGCCTGGCGATGCGGTCGAGTGCTTGCGGGGACTGATTTTTAATGTTCTGGAAGGCATCGAGGTAAGACTCGAGCATTTCCGTGGGCATATCTTCCTCGCTAAAAACCTCATACACCTCGACTCCCTGGTGCTTGCCCCGCAGCAGGAGATGGCCAGCAGGTCGTCCATGAAAAGAATCCAGCCTTGAGACCGTCTCCCCGCTTACACAAATTCGGGTTCCCAGCTGCTTGTTGGCGTTTTCCAGCCGCGCCGCGGTGTTGATGGCGTCACCATGGGCGGTATAGTCGAAATAGTCCTCTCCTCCAAAGTTACCGACAATGGCGGTGCCTGAATTTACCCCGATACGGGTGATGCCGACTTCAAGCCGGTCCTTTACCCGCTGGCGAACCTGTTCTGAAACAGCGTCCATTTCCAAAGCACAGTCCAGAGCCCGTTGGGCGTGATCCGCTTGATCCATGGGCGCGCCAAATATGACGTGGACCGCATCGCCGACAATTTTATCCACAGTGCCTTCATGCCTGAATGCCACCTGGACCAGCGCGTTGAGGTATTCATTGAGAACAGGGATCACAATTGACGGGTCATTCTTTTCCACCAGGGAAGTGAATCCCGCAAGGTCAGTAAACACGAAGCTCAGTTCCTTTCTCTCTCCGCCGACACTGAGCAGGGTGGAGGTCTGTTCAAGACGACGCACCAGGTTAGGTGAAAAATACCGGCCCAGCTGGACTGCTGTTTTCTGCAGGTTGGCAGCTTCGATAATCATGCCGCGGGCCCTGGCAGTAAGCAGGGTGAGTATTCCCCCGGCAAGTGCCAGCACCAGGAACTGGGTGTAAATCCGTCCACTGGATATGGCGGGACCGGTATAGGCGGCAAGATAGTCGGAAGTAAATTCAGCACTGCCTGCAAGCGCGGCTACCAGAATTACAACATGCACCATGAGCGCACCGATGGTTACCACGAGGGGATAGAGCGGCCGCAGCGCCAGGGTATTGATAGTGATAAACAGAATCGCCATCAGGGTCACCGATGATTTGAAAATGATACCCGGGGGGATTTCACTTCCGCCCAGGGAGGCGTACCAGATATAGGGCAGAGCCGCGATTACGCAGATATCGAGGATTGCGCCAGCCAGCCCAACCAGGCCGATGCGCTGCCGGCGCACCAGTAGCCATGCAGAAAACCCCAGGATGACCATGTAACCCAGCAACAGGATCAATATGGAAACCCGTTCGAATAATGTCGCACCCAGTAGCCAGGCAACCGGCGCCATGATTGCTATCAGGGCCGCCCTTACCGCTGTACTTGCACGCAGCGCCCTGAGCTCCCGCTTGCGCAGCAGCTCGATAGCTGGATCTATCGGTGCCTGTGTGGTTTCTATGACTTTACAGGTATGACTTGACAGGCCGCCTGAGTGGTGACTCAGGAGTTTTCCTGGTAGTTGTTAATGGCTTGTTCCAGTTTGCTGTACTGCTCGCATTCACCGCAATAGCGTTTCAATTTTTTGAGCTGTTTTGCCGCTTTGCCGGGCTCACCCATGACCAGGTACAGTTCGCCGAGGTATTCCCTGGCGCCAAGGTGTTTTCTGTCCAGTTTCAGGGCCTTTTTGTAAGCCCTGAGAGATTCATCGTAGAGCTCGACCTTGCGCAGGCTATAACCGAGAAGATTCCAGGCATCGGCGTTGCGGCTTTCTTCGCTGATATACGTGTTGAGTGCGTCGATTGCCTCGTCGTAACGCGCATCATCAACCAGTTTGGGAATGCTCTCTGGCAGGGACACCGCATAACTGGCCGTGGAACTGCCTCCACCGCCGCCGCCGCCGGCAGCAAACAGGTTCACCGAAAAAAATATCAGCAGGACTACAGTCGCTCGAACAGAATTTATCATCTTAGTCTCCGTCTATTTAGTGCAAAAAAGGTGGCTCCAGCTTGCCGTAGTGGTACCCGTCAGTTTTCCATGTTTATTTCATTACGGCCCGCTTTTCATCAACTGATGCGTCAAATTTGACCTTGTCGATGACGAATCGTTCATGGGTACCGGTAGAGATTATATCAATACCATCATGCCCTTCAACCTTGAATTTAAGCCGCCTGCCATCAACCTCCACCAGTTCAACCCTTGCAGTAACAGTAAACCCGGCAGGAGTTGCGGCTGTATGACTGATATTGACGTGGGTACCCACTGTTTGCTCCCGCGGCCAGTCAAGGTGAGGTATCACGGCATTGAGGCACGCCCACTCAAGGAAACCCACCAGGAATCCGGTGGCGAACACCTTCGGCATGACCTGGAATTCGGGGGCTTCCGGATAAAGTGCCGGCACCATTTTCTCATCGCCAAGGGTAAATGAGTGCTCGAACATTATGCCCGGCTGCAGGGAGTCTTTCATTGTACTAACCGGTTTCTGCCTGGGCGGAAATATCCAGGTTGATTTTACGACGCTTAACATCAGGATCGACTGACACCTGTACCGATTCGATTAATTCGATATAGTAGGCCGGGAACCGGTTTTGCACGGCTCCGGCCAGTACAAACTGCTTGTACCAGTCATAGGGCAGAAGCTCGCAATCGAGCTTGGCCGGGTAATAGGTGAACACATCAATCATTCCGGTTTGACCCTGGACCCTGACTGCATGATCGCGGTAGCCATGACCCACGCCTTCAATCCTGTCGAGAATCGCTTTTTCGGATCTATCCATGCGGTAGATCACCCCAAGCACATGATCCTCCCCATCCACTTTCTCTATTCCACATTTTCCCGAGCCGTCCCCCCCGGGCTTGGTGAAACTGAGGCGGTGATCCATCAGTTTACCCATTCCCAGGTTTTCGATTGACGGTGTGCGGGCATGCAAACGGGCAAACAGGAGGTTGGAGCCGTAGGCAAAATAGAATGCCGAGCTGCTGGCTCCCTCCCTGCCGGGAGCGGCTGTGGCCTGGTCCCCTTTCATATGCGGGTCGAATAATGGTGCTGCCTAGTAAAACGCCTGGAGACCGGTCTGGGCCCGGCCGAGGATGAGCGCATGAACGTCATGGGTTCCCTCGTAGGTATTCACTGATTCCAGGTTGCACATGTGTCGCATCACATGATACTCGTCGGATACGCCGTTGCCGCCGTGCATGTCTCGGGCTTGCCGCGCAATGTCTAGCGCCTTGCCGCAGTTGTTCCTCTTCATCAGTGAAACCAGCTCAACCGGGCAGGCATCTTCATCCATTAGTCTGCCAAGGCGCAGTGCACCCTGCAGCCCCAGGGAAATTTCTGTTTGCATGTCGGCCAGCTTACGCTGGATCAGCTGGTTCTGGGCCAGCGGTCGGTCGAACTGGGTCCGTTCCATGGTGTAGTTCCTTGCAGCATGCCAGCAAAACTCCGCCGCACCCATGGCGCCCCAGGCGATTCCATAACGTGCCTTGTTGAGACAGCCGAACGGCCCTTTCAGGCCTTCTACGCCGGGCAGCACGTTCTCCTCTGGAACGAAAACGTCCTTCATGACAATCTCCCCGGTGGACGATGCCCGCAAGCTCAATTTCCCCTCAATTCTCGGGGTATCTAACCCTTCCATCCCGCGCTCCAGTATGAATCCCCTGATTACACCGTCCAGCTTGGCCCAGACCACGGCGATATCGGCAATCGGCGCGTTACTGATCCACATCTTGCTGCCATTGAGCCGGTAACCACCGTCTACCTGGCTGGCCCGGCTTTTCATGTTTCCGGGGTCCGAACCATGATCGGGTTCGGTCAGGCCAAAGCAACCTATGGTTTCGCCCCGCGCCAGGCGCGGCAGGTATTTTTCGCGTTGCTGTTCGCTGCCGTAACTGAAAATCGGATACATGACCAGGGATGACTGTACGCTCATGGCCGAACGGTAACCGCTGTCAACGCGTTCAATCTCCCTGGCTATGAGACCATAACAGACATGATTCAGCCCCGCTCCGCCATATTGTTCGGGCAGGGTACTTCCGAGCATACCGAGTTCGCCAAACCGGGGCATAAGGTCCGGGTCAAAGATTTCATTGCGATTGGCTGCGGTGACCCCCGGCATCAGCACGTCACTGCAAAAATCGCGCACACTGTCCCGCACCATGCGCTCTTCTTCGTTTAACTGGGATTCAAGGTCGAATGGATCCTGCCACTGGAAAGGATGAGTTGCCATGTTGTTTCTCAATAGTGATGGTTAAATTCGATTCTACGGATGCCGGTGTTTTGCCATCAGTGCGGCAATCACAAGGGCGGCACCACCGGCCAATCCGATCCATCCCGCTACCGGTATTGTGGCCACGGTCAGGGGTTGCGGCAACAATATCAAAGTCGCGACAATCAATCCAATTCCGCTAATGATTTTTGTGGTTTTCCGATGCTGGAATGCCAGCTGCTGTTTCAGGGCTTCTACCTCGCTGTCCCGGGTCCGGAAAGTCAGTTCGTCATTTTTCAGTTTGTACATCAACTGGTGGGCAAGCCCGGGCAGTTCCGGCGCCAGGGTAAACAGGTTGGGTAGTTCCCTGCGGATCGTCCTTATCGCCGCTCGTGGTCCGACCTGGTCATCCATCCACTTTTCCAGGAAAGGTTTCGCGGTCTCCCACAAATCCAGTTCCGGGTAAAGCTGGCGGCCGAGTCCCTCGATATTGAGGATGGTTTTCTGCAGCAGAACAAGTTGCGGCTGCACCGGCATGTTGAACCGCCGCGCCACCCGAAACAGGTCGATGAGGAATGCACCAAAGGAAATTTCACTCAACGGTCGTGAAAAAATCGGTTCGCAAACGGTGCGGATCGCTGCCTCAAACTGCTCGGCATTGGTGTTCGGCGGTACCCAGCCGGCGCGGATATGGGCATCCGCAACACGGTGATAGTCACGGTTGAAAAATGCCAGCAGATTTTCCGCCAGGTAGCGCTTGTCCGCTGTCCCCAGAGTCCCCATGATGCCGAAATCCACCGCCCGATACTGACCAGATTCGCTCACAAAAATATTGCCAGGATGCATGTCGGCATGGAAAAATCCGTCGCGGAATGCCTGGGTAAAGAAGATCTCAACACCGGCATGGGCCAACTTCTTCATATCGATTCCTGCCGCTTTCAGCTTTTCCACTTCGCGTATTGGAATGCCGTAAATCCTTTCCATGACCAGCACTTCACGGCAGGTGTGCTCCCAGTGCACCTGGGGTACATAGATCAGGTCCGAATCCTCGAAATTGATTCTTAACTGGCTGGCGCTTGCTGCTTCGCGCATCATGTCCAGTTCGTCGTGGATAGTTCGGTCGTAGTCCTCGACAATCTCCCTGGGCTTGAGGCGCTTGCCCTGGGACCAGTGCCGTTCGGCAAGATCTGCCAGGGTGAGCAGCAGGGCGAGATCGCGCTCAATCACCTTCTCAATTCCGGGCCGCAGCACTTTTACGATTACTTCGGAGCCGTCATGGAGCTCCGCGTAGTGGACCTGTGCCACCGAAGCAGACGCGGTAGATTCCTTTTCAAACTGGCGGAAATGCACATTGATACTGTCCCCATACGCCTTCTCGATAATCGTTATCGCCTGGTCTCCGGGAAATGGCGGTACCTGGTCCTGCAACTTGGTCAGGGCCACGGCAATATCTTCCGGAAGCAGGTCCGGCCTGGTCGACAGAACCTGGCCAAACTTGACGAAAACCGGGCCTAGCTCCTGCAGCGCCATCCTCAGCCTTTCCCCGCGCGGCAGATCGCGGTTCCTTTTAACCGGAATGAGGTGGAACAAGAATGCATATGGCCGAAACAGGTGGATCGCAGAAACGAATTCATCGAGCCCATGGCGGGTAAATACCCGCGCTATTCTCAGAAGGTGGAACAAGTTATTGCTCATACTTCCAGCAGGCGCTTTACGCGGCCCATCCGCTGTTCAATACGATCAACGTCGCTGCGCAATTGCTGAACCTCTTTTTCAAGTCGCTCCATTGCCAGCGGACTGGCCAGGATACGTTTTTCTTCGACCAGGTAATCGGCCAGGTTTTCCCTCGAGAGATGCGCAGATTCCCGTGCCCATTGACTCAGTTCGCGCAGGATATTTCCGGTCTTTCGTGCGGGAGTGTCTCCGATGAATCGGGCAATAAGCTCTTCCCAGTCGAGGTCCAGCTGGGCCAGGATCTTCTGGAATGCCTGCCCGGTATCGACGTCGCCTTGCATGAGAATCTGCCCACTGGACAGTACGCCGCTGCTGGCTCCTGTGGTCCCCAGCCTGGCAAATGACAGTAACGACCCACTCAGCACGACATCCGCACTACCCTCAATATCCCGGGTTATCGCCAGCCCTTCACGGGAGGGCTGTACAAACAGCGTGATCTCAGGGGCAGTCATGTTGACGCAAAGAATTTTGCCTTCGAGGGTGCCGAGCTTTTCCCTGCCCTCCGGGTCGAGGTCAAGCAGTATTGTGGAAGCGCGATTCAGTAACTCAAACAGGGCGCTCATGCTAATCGGGTCTCCGGGCTGCCACTCACTACTGGTACCTGAACCCGATATGCAGGGCCACAATGCCCGCACTCAGGTTGTGGCAGCGTACCTTGTCAAAACCTGCCTCCAGCATCATGCCCTTTAGAGCCTCCTGGTCAGGATGCTTGCGGATGGACTCCACCAGATACTGGTAGCTGTCCGGGTCGCCGGTCACCAGTCGACCGATCTTTGGAATCGCTTTGAATGAATACATGTCGTATGCCCTGCCCACCAGCGGAATTACTGGCTTCGAGAACTCGAGCACCAGCAACCTGCCGCCGGGTTTCAAGACCCGATACATCGACTCCAGCGCTTTATCCTTGTGTGTAACGTTACGCAGCCCAAAGGAGATTGATACACAGTCGAATCTCTGCTCTTCAAACGGAAGATCTTCGGCATCGGCTATCATGAATTCAATATTTTCAACCAGGCCCTGGTCCATCATTTTAGCCTTGCCCTGGGCCAGCATGTCGCTGTTGATATCGGTAAGGATCACCTTGCCGTTAGTGCCAACCTGTGATGCAAAAAGCACACTTAGATCACCACTTCCCGCAGCCACATCAAGCACCTGGTCTCCAGCCCGCAATCCGCTTTGTGAAGCCGCAAACCGCTTCCACAGTCGATGTGCGCCCAGTGACATCAGGTCGTTCATGAGGTCGTAGCGGGACGCCACCGAGCTGAAAACTTCCCCTACAAGACCGGCTTTTTTATCTTCAGCCACGTCCTGAAAACCGAAGTGAGCCTGTTTTTCCGAATCGTGTGACATTACTGGTCTGTTATGGAGGCCGGGTCCCGGCAAAGCAGGAATCAGGAGTCCAGTTTCCTGCTATACCCGGCCTGTTGAAGACGCTCAAGGTAGTTCTGCCAGTTTTCCTGCTGGTTTTTGCCGAGCTGGTAAAGGTTATCCCAGGTAAATATTCCAGTGTTATGGCCATCATCAAATTCCGGTTTAATGGCGTAGTTACCCATGGGCTCGATGGCATCGATATTTACATTTTCCTTGCCTGTCTGGAGGACATCCTGGCCCGGACCATGGCCCTGGACTTCAGCAGATGGAGAAAAAACGCGCAGGTATTCGCAGCTTAGATCGAATGACTCTTCACCAAAAGAAACCCGCAGCACACGGGTGCGGCGGTTGAGGTTGATTTCGGTAGGAACGTTCTTGCTCATGGTTGCCTGGGGTAAAAATTTTCCAATTTCCAGTGCCGATTGTACGCGAATACATTAACACGGATTATCCACAACTGCAGGTAGTATCATCGGCCAGTTACCACTGGCACTGGACTAACGGGCTGGGGAGCCTCTGATTAAAACTGGGCGAATCAAGTTGAATTTCAAAATGATCAAGTTCAAGGCGCGAAACGCACGTAATAGCAGGGCTATTGCGAAGTTTTGCAACGCAGGAATTGATTATTTTGGACTCAAATTGATCGTTCAGGTTTTAGTCAGAGGTTCCCTGATCTTCAGAAAGCCAGATCGCCAGTTGTTCGGAGTAATAGGTCAGCACGCCATCGGCGCCCGCCCGCTTGAATCCCAGCATGGCCTCCATGACAACGTCTTTCTCGTTTATCCAGCCATTGGCGCCAGCCGCCTTGAACATCGAGAATTCTCCGCTCACCTGGTAGGCGAAGGTAGGCATGCCGAACTCCTGCTTTACCCGCCAGATAATATCCAGGTAAGGCATTCCAGGCTTGATCATGATCATGTCGGCACCTTCATCAATGTCCATGGCCACTTCCCGAATTGCTTCATCGCCATTGCCCGGGTCCATCTGGTAGCTGACCTTGTCGCCGCCTGCCAGGTTCTGCGACGACCCCACAGCATCCCTGAACGGACCATAGTAACTTGATGCATACTTGGCGGCGTAAGAAAGAATTCGCGTATTGATCATGCCTTCTTCTTCCAGTGCGGTCCTGATCGCGCCGATACGACCATCCATCATGTCCGACGGCGCAACCACATCGGCGCCGGCATGGGCATGGGACAGTGCCTGCCTGACCAGCGCATCTACGGTCTGGTCGTTTACAACATATCGCGTATCATCAATGAGGCCATCCTGTCCGTGGCTGGTGTAGGGATCAAGAGCAACGTCTGTAATTACGCCGAGCTCAGGAACCTGCTCCTTGATTTCGGAAATTGTTCGCTGGACCAGGCCATCCGGATTCCAGGCCTCCCTGGCATCGTCAGTCTTGGCTTGCGCCGGTGTTACCGGAAACAGCACCACTGCAGGGATGCCGAGGTCTGCAAGCTGCCTGCACTTTGTAACCAGGACATCCGTTGACATCCGTGAAACACCCGGCATAGACGGGATCGGTTCTGAGTCCCCCGTACCTTCCTTGACAAACAATGGCTGGATCAGGTCGGCGGTGGTTAACACCGATTCGCGCATCAGGCGCCGACTGAATTTATCCCGACGCATTCGCCGCAAGCGGGAATGTGGGAATTTGCCCTGTTGCGGATGATTTACCATATGATAACTGCCGGTGCCGAACCTGGCAGGACGCCTAGCCTGTCTTGCGAGCGGTTTTCTTCCTGGCCGTGGTTTTAACTGGTGCTTTGCTGGCGGCCGGTTTTTTAGCGGCTGGCTTTTTTGCGGCTGGTTTCTTTGCCGCTTTCTTGCCGGGCGCCTTGCCAGCCGGTTTTACAGGCGTCTTTTTGGCGGCCGCTTTTCGGGTCGCTGGTTTTTTAGTCACTGGTTTTTTGGTCACGGACTTCTTTACCGGACTCTTTCTGGCTGCCGTTTTTTTGGCAACCTGCTTTTTACCCGGTTTCTTTTTTACCTGGGCCTTGCTGGCTGTCTTTTTAGGTACGGGTTTCCTTGTTACCTTTTTTGCTGTGGTCTTTTTTGTAACGGTTTTTCTGGCCGGCTTCTTTCTCACCGGTCGTTTCTTTTTTGTTTCGATCTCAACCCGGTTGATCTGCCCACCTGCAATTATTGTGGTATCCAGCTCATCACTGGTCTCTGCCGCAGTTTCCACGGTCTTGATGTCCAGCGGCCATATCTCGAGATCAATAATGTCGCAGAGTTTTTTGTGTATTTCTTCCATCGGTCCGGTACCGCCCAGGGTACGCAGTTTGTGCTGGGCCCGATAATAGGTAATCAGGGGCATAGTTTCTTCGTGGTAGACGCCGATTCTCACTGCAACCGATTTGGCATTGTCATCAGCCCGGGACTCGAAATCGCTGCCCCCACACTGGTCACAGATGTTCTTCTTTTGCGGAGGAGAAAAGTGCTTGTTGTAAATCGCACCGCATTTGGCACATGTAAACCGTCCGGCAATTCGCTTCACCAGCAGGGCATCATCGACATCTATGTTTAACGCAATCTGCAGTGACTTGCCGAGCATGCCGAGCAGGGCATCCAGCGCCTGGGCCTGGGGAATGTTTCTGGGGTAGCCATCAATAATGAATCCCCGCTTGGTATCTTTTCGGCGCAGCCTTTCTTCGAGAAGTTTCAGGACCAGGTTATCATCAACCAGCTTGCCGGATTCCATGGCAGTCTGCGCTTCTTTGCCAAGTTTCTTGTCGTTTTTCACCGCATCCCGCAGAATGTCGCCGGTGGAAATCTGGGGGACGCGATACCGCTCCGACAACATTTTTGCCTGGGTCCCCTTACCAGAGCCCGGACCACCTAAAATTGCTATACGCATGGCAATATCTCGAAATTGTTTTTGTACGGAAAAATCGGGAGGTCAGACTACTCGTTGTTTGAGACAAGGTCAACCATTTGTTGGTTCCTTTGTACTCCAGCCCGGCGTATCTGACTTAGTGGCCTGAATACCTGCCTATCCCAGGTATTGGGTCCAGTCGACATTTGCCGCGCCACAGGCGAGAAACCAGGGATTCAGGATATCCGGCTTGTTGTACTGGAGTGCTTGCCCGCCGGTGTCAACAAGACTTCCTCCTGCAGCTGCCAGCACGGCATGGGCTGCTGCGGTGTCCCATTCAGAGGTGGGGCCAAGTCTCGGGTATATATCTGCCGCACCTTCGGCCACCAGGCAAATTTTCAGCGAGCTGCCCATACTTGTAATGTCAACCTGGCCCAGGTCCTGCTCCACGTTATGGCGAAACTGGTCTACTTCCACACCCGAGTGGGAACGGCTCGCCACCATGGTGACCCGATTACCCTGGAGTTGCCTGGCTGATATCGGCTGCGCCGGGTTGGCGCCAGTCTTTTTGTATGCCCCTGCCCCGCTGGCGCCATAATGGCTGACATTCATTACCGGGGTATGGACCACGCCCATTACCGGCCTCGATCCCTCGATCAATGCGATGTTGACGGTAAATTCTCCATTGCGTTTGACGAACTCCTTGGTGCCGTCGAGGGGGTCAACCAGCCAGTATCTCTCCCAACCCAACCTGTTTTTGAAAACCTGTGCCGGGGATTCTTCGGACAACACCGGGATTTGTGAATCCATTTTTCGCAGATCCCTTTCGATGAGGTCATGGGAGCGCTGGTCGGCAATGGTCAGCGGCGAACCATCACCCTTATAATCCACCCCGAAATCGCCTTCATAGACCTCCAGAATTTCATGCCCTGCACGAATTGCGATGTCGAGAACCTGGTTGAGTAACTTGTTTGTCATGGCTTCCTTCTCGGGGTGTTCGCCAGGCACAATGGCTGGCGGCAGCATTGACGCGTAAATTTCGCATGGATTGTAGCCATTTTTAGCTGTTAAGGTAGGGAACCTCTGATTAAAACATGAACGCTCAATTTGAGTCCAAAATAATCAATTCCTGCGTTGCCCAGAAAGATAAAGGCGGGCTTCGCAATAGCCCTGCTATTACGCGCGTTTCGCGCCTTGAACTTGACCATTTTGCCCGCTCCTATTTCATAGGGCAACTTGATTCGCCCAGTTTTAATCAGAGGCTCCCTGGTGAATCAGTATTGTAAAAATAAAATGGTGTGTAAACAGTCCTGTATACCCGGCAATTCCGGGTCATGCCCCGCCCGATCCCAATGATTAGCCCCATTCCTGGCTCTCCGTCTTCAGTTTATCGCAACCGCGTCGCCTGCGGCGACCTACACCTCGATGCTTCCCAGCAGCAGGCTCTTGAGTATTTTGACCAGCTGCACATCTCGCTATGTGCCGGAGTGAAGCCGCGCTCCCGGGTTGGCCGGTGGATGGAGAGAATTATCCGCCCGGGACCTGATCCTGCCATTGGATGTTACCTGTGGGGAGGGGTGGGCACCGGTAAAACACTGCTGATGGATATTTTCTATAGCTCCCTCGGCGCTGGAATTGGCTATCGTACTCACTTTCATCGATTCATGAGATCTGTTCATGAGCAGAAAAACCGTATCAGGGACAAGCAGGATCCGCTCGCCATCATTGCCGGGGAATTTGCGGCTACAACCCGGGTCTTGTGCCTCGATGAATTCACCGTTTCTGATATCACCGATGCGATGATCCTGTCCGGGTTGCTTAGGCACCTGTTCCGCAACGGGGTGATGCTGGTTACAACATCCAACACGCCCATACCCGAACTGTACCGGGATGGGCTGCAGCGAAGCCGTTTTCTTCCGGCGATTGGGCTGCTGCAAAAACATACCCGCTCCATCAACGTGGACGGGGGAAACGACTACCGCATGGCATACCTGGTAAATAGCGATATTTTTCACGTCCCGGCCGATGCCGGGAGTGAGGAAAAACTGGCACAGGCTTTCGCCGGACTTTCCGGCGCAGGCGAGGGCCCTGCCAGGACAATAAATATCAATGACCGGAAAATCGCGGTCAGGGCCGAGGAATCCGGGGTGGTGTGGTTTGACTTCGCGGAAATCTGCCAGACCCACCGCTCCAATTCAGACTACATCGAAATTGCCCGGCAATATCACTCAGTCCTGGTCTCCGCCATTCCACACCTTCCAACGGCCATGGATGATGCGGCCAGGAGACTGATCGAACTGGTAGATGAACTGTATGACCGTAATGTGAACCTGCTGGCGTCATCCCAGTGTCATCCCCATGAAATCTATTCCGGGCACAGGCTGAAACAGCCCTTCCAGCGCACCAGCAGCAGGCTTACCGAGATGAGTTCGCGGGACTACCTGTCGAGACCGCACCTGTCCTGAGATTCCCGGAGACAGGGACGGTCGGCCGCTGCATTACCGGACAGTCTTGAAAAAGTATTCGGGCTCTATACACGTTGAACAAAACGAGGATTTGTGACTTTTTTCACATCCAGTCGCAATAAATGTGGATAACATCCTTTAGCGTGGCGATGCAGGGCTCGATAGCAGAAATGAGCCGAAATAATCATACGCCAGGTAACAGGTAACTATAGCCTGTTAAATCCAACAGGGAATCAAGGAAAATCCAATGAAAAGATTAATTAATTCGGCAAAGGAAAAACAGGTTCGATTCAGAGTTTTTCAAGGGGTCCAGCAATTTGTGCTGGCCCTGCTTTTATGCCTGGCTACGGCCAACGCCATGGCATCGGGCGACAAGGTCAATTTGAACCAGGCGGATGCAACAGTGCTGCAATATATCCCGGGTATTGGCGCCGCCCGGGCAGCAGATATTGTCAGCTTGCGGGAACAGAACGGCGGATTCAAACACTACGAAGAACTGCTTGATGTTTCGGGAATCGGCGAAAAAATCCTCGATTCGATCAAGCAGTACGGGACCCTGGAGGGCGGTGTGTCGGAACTCACCCAGGAAATGATCGACAATCCTCCCAAGACTACAACTCAAGACTAAAGCTGCAGCCCAAGACTAATGTACAAGACTAAGGCACAGTAAGCAGCAGCTGCAGAAAGCAGCAGTGACGGGAGCGGTTGGGAATTCAGTGATGACAGAAATCGGGCGGGGAACCAGAAATCGGGGCCGGCTAATGGTCAATCACTCGGGAAATGTTTCAGGTAGTGCCTCGCAGACAGGAGCAGACAAGCTCGAAGAGGAAAAGAATTAGTGCAGCCCGGTGGGATACCGGCAGTTTCCAAGGATTGTGTTATGAGGGTTTTACAGGCACAGCATCGGGGAACAGGGATTACAGGGATGTGTTGCCGGCAA
>PVMK01121129.1_pt1 | contig 24081 bp, 17 predicted proteins | sample 1853481 | NCBI WGS metagenome assembly PVMK01 (sample SAMN08533507, study PRJNA380276) | Marine sediment metagenome, whole genome shotgun sequencing project. | reverse complement strand
TTCCGAGAGGGTTCAGAAGGTTTCCAGCGAAACCGCAGAAAACCTGGGTAAGCTGGAAAAAAATCTTGAAGCACATGTCTCTGGTGCGCTCGGCGATCTTGAAGTTGCGACCGCTAAAGAAATCAAGATCTTGAATGCCGGCATGAAGGAAGTATCCGACCAGGTTACCGAGAACTGGGGCAAGCTGGAAACGGTTGTCGAAGGACGTGTAACCGAAGCCCTGAGTGGCATTGGAATCGCGAACAAAGATGACCTCGGTAAGCTCTCTGCTGAACTGAAAAAGCTTACCGCGCAAGTGGCGGCCATGGATAAGAAGCTGAAGGCAGCAGCAAAGACTGCTCCGCGTAAGCGGCGGTTAAAAAGCCGGTAGCACCCAAGGCAGTGGTTAGCAAGACCCCACCACTGATGGCTGCGGTCAAAAAGGCGCCAGCCCCCAAGGCTGTGGCTAAAAAGGCAGTGATTACCAAAGCGGTAGCTACCAAGGCTGTAAGCAAAAAGACGTCGAAGCCCAAGGCTAAGACCACCAGCTAGTTCGTTAACAAGCACAGAATAAGGTCGGCGCTGTCGGCCTTATTCAGAAAAGGTCTGGTCTTTAGGGTGTTTGCTCTAATTTTAAGACCTAATATGTAAACATCATTCATTAATACACATACGGGAAAGGAGATTGAAATGGTTAAGAAGACACTGAAAAAGAAGGTTATGAAAAAGAAAGTACAGGCAAAACCTGCAGCAACTAATATTGCAGCGCCTGTTGTAGAATCAGCACGCGAAATCTGGCTTGCTGGCCTGGGTGCATTTTCTGTTGCACAGAGCGAAGGCGGCAAGATGATCGCGCAGGGTAACAAACTGTTTGCAAAGCTGGTTTCCGAAGGCATGAAGCTGGAGAAAAAGACCCGCACCGTAGCTGAAACCGCCGTTGGTGGTCTCAAGGGCGAAGTCGAATCAAAGGTTGGTGCAGTTCGTAAACAGGCAGTTGATAACTGGGACAAGCTGGAAAGCATCTTTGAGAATCGCGTAGCACGCGTACTCGGTCAACTCGGTGTTCCGACCGCTGACGAAGTCAACAAGCTGTCTGCACGTGTACAGACCTTGTCAAGCAAAGTTACTGCAATGTCCAAACCTGCCAAGGTTACAAAACCGCGTAAGGCTGCTGTTAAAAAACCAGCCGCCAAAAAGCCAGCTGCCAAAGCAGCTAAATAGATAGCCCCTCCCAACAATGGGAATCTTGGGCCGGCGTGACTGCCGGCCCTTTTTTTATGCACAGGATGTGCGGTATATCGCGATAGAGCACATGGATGTGCGGCGCGATTGTGTCAGTTCTGCACGGCATACCAACGTGAGGAGCGGCGCCTCTCAGTTCTGCACGGCATACCACCCTGGAGAAAATGGACCCCGGATCAAGTCCGGGGAGACGGGTGAGAGCCCACTTTAAACTTGCCGATAAGTGCGCGCCAACCCTTCAACCTCACCAGCTTCCGGTTCGCGCAAATAAGGCAAAATCAAATACAAAACCCGCGCCACGGATTCAGAAAGCACCTTACCATCTGCAAGTCCAGGATCACCTCGCACTTCCGCGAATGGTATCCAGTAAGTCATTACCAGCAAAATGTTATCGGCTAACATTTCGCAATCGTGTTCACCAATTTGCATAACGCCATTTTTGCGCAAACCCGAGATCTGTGTCAGCAGTGCATTGCGTTGCCTTACCAGCAGGCCACTGAACGCCCGTTGCAGGTTTTTGATTCGTACATAAAGATCGTTGAGGTCGCGAAACAGGAAGCGGAAGCGCCCCATGGCCTCAAATATGAGGTGCAGACGCAGCCACATATCTTCAGCCTCCGGTACACTGTCCTCTTCAATTTCCAGCAATGGTTGGACCAGTAACAAATATCGCTTGAATAATTCCAGGGCGATATCGTCCTTGCTGCGGAAATGGTAATAAAGGTTTCCAGGGCTGATGTCCGCCTCGTCAGCAATATGGTTGGTGCTGACGTTGGGTTCGCCAAACTCATTAAACAGCGCAAGGCTGGTGGTAAGTACCAGTTCACGTGTATTGCGGCGTGCCATGTTTTATTGACCCGGTCAGTCGTCTATCTGGCCGCCGAGTTTTTTCACAAGGTCGATGTATTGCTGCATGGCATCATCTGATGAAAGCCCTTTGATTTTCTCCCATGCTTCGTATTTCGCAGTGGCTACAAAATCAAAAAACCCGGGTTTGTCACCGGATACATCTCCTGAAGAACCCTGTTTGTACAAGGCATAAAGCTGCAGCAGCGTATCGTTATCGGGCCGCGCTGCCAGTGACTTGGACGCAACGACTGCCTGTTCGAACAAGGAATTGATCTCTGACATCCGGGAAACCTCCGTGGCGGTTTAAGTCGATTAATTATTACGAATTGTAACAGCATGGGAACTGTTTGTTATTCTGATAAGATTGTAAGACTTGCTCTCACATTACACGAAGGGTCTGGAGGACAGTTATGAACTATTTTATCACCGGCGGCACCGGCTTTATCGGTCGTAACCTGGTCGGCGAGTTACTGAAGAAAAAGAAAAGTGCCACACTTTATGTACTGGTCCGCAAGGATTCAAAAAAGAAGTTTGAAACACAGAAAGAACAATGGGGCAGAGCAGCCAAACGCGTCATTCCCATCACCGGTGATCTGACCAAATCCATGCTGGGTATACCCGCGAAGAAACGGCGGGAACTGGAAGGCAAGATAGATCACCTGTTCCACCTCGCAGCTGTCTATGACTTGATGGCAGATGCCGAGAGCCAGATTCGCGTGAACGTCGATGGAACACAAAACACCGTCAAGTTTGCCGAGAATATCAAGGCAAAACGGTTTCACCATATGAGTTCAATTGCCGCCGCCGGTTTGTATTCGGGCATCTTCCGTGAAGATATGTTCGAAGAGGCTTACGGAATGGACAATCCCTATTTTCGTACCAAGCATGATTCCGAAGCCGTGGTCAGAAATGAGTGCCGCGTACCCTGGCGCATTTATCGGCCGGGCATCGTTGTCGGACATTCGGAGACTGGCGTCATCGACAAGATCGATGGCCCTTACTACTTCTTCAAGTTAATTCAGAAAATGCGCAAGATGATGCCATCCTGGATGCCGACACTGGGTATTGAAGGTGGCCGGATCAATATCGTGCCAGTGGATTACGTAGTGGATGCGACGATACATATCGCGCACAAACCCAGGCTGGACGGCAAGTGTTTCCACTTGACCGATCCCAAGCCCAAGCGCATTGGCGAAGTGTTGAATATGTTCGCCAAGGCCGCGCATGCTCCGGAAATGACCATGCGTATCGATGCCAGGATATTTAATTACATCCCCGCAGCGATCAAACAGGGTCTGCGCATGTTGCCACCCGTGCGGCGAATATCCAACCAGGTCATGAAGGATTTTGGCCTGCCTCCGGACATGATGAAGTTTGTCAATTATCCGACCAAGTTTGATAGTCGTGAAACCGAACGGGCGCTCAAGGGCAGTGGAATCATATTGCCGAGACTGGATGATTATGCCTGGCGTTTGTGGGATTACTGGGAACGTAATCTCGATCCTGACCTGTTTATCGACCGTAGCCTGCGCGGACATGTGCGCGGCAAGGTGGTGGTTGTTACCGGTGCTTCCTCAGGAATAGGACATGCGACGGCCGTGATGATGGCAAGAGCCGGAGCCAAGGTCATACTGGTTGCCCGCGGTGTTGAAAAGCTGGCGGAATCACTTGATGAAATCGAGGCCATGGGTGGCAAGGCCTGGACTTATCCCTGTGATGTCAGCGATCTTGCTGCCTGTGACTCCCTGATAGACCAGATTATGGAAGACCATGGCGCGATCGACATACTGGTTAATAACGCCGGCCGCTCTATTCGACGGGCCATTGCTGCTTCAACCGATCGGTTCCACGATTTTGAACGCACCATGCAACTGAATTACTTTGGCTGTTTGCGCCTTATCTTACGCGCATTGCCGGGAATGTCGGCACGCAGGACAGGGCAGGTTATCAATATTTCCTCCATCGGTGTACTGACGAATTCACCACGGTTTTCGGCCTATGTGTCATCGAAAGCTGCCCTTGATGCTTTCTCGCGCTGCGCTTCTGCTGAGTACAGCGACACGGGTATTACGTTTACTACTATCAATATGCCACTGGTGCGTACACCCATGATCGCCCCGACCAGGATGTATGACAACGTTCCTACCATCACCTCGGACGAGGCAGCTGCATTCGTCAAGCAGGCGGTTATTTACAAGCCGCAGAGAATTGCCACCAGGTTGGGGATTTTCGCGCAGATGCTACACGCGATAGCGCCCAAGATATCGGAAATCGTTATGAACAGCGCGTTCCGGATGTTCCCGGACTCATCGGCAGCCAAGGGTGTTTCCGAAGACCAGCAAAAGGCATCACAGGAACAGGTTGCCTTCGCCAGCCTGATGAAGGGTATTCACTGGTAAGGTGCAGCACGAATGAACGTCATCCCCGCGAAAGCGGGGAAGTAGATTCACATTTGAAAAGTTACCTGGAGTGCAGAGCTTTCTGAATCCGGGCCGCAAGCTCAGTAGCTTCCTTTTTGACCCGTTCGGTATCGATGGTCAGAATTTCCTTGTCCTTCATTAATATCTTTCCATCCACCACCACGGATATTACGTCCTGCTCATCAGCGACGTACACAAGGTGTGAAATCACGTTGTAAGTAGGCACAAAGTGGACGTCATCAAATGACACCTGGATTATATCGGCGCGTTTGCCTACGACCAGTGAACCGATACTATCACCCAGGCCAATAGCCTCGGCACCGCCGCGTGTGGCCATGGTGAGTACGGTGTTGGCTGGCATGACTTCCGGATCCATTTGATCCACTTTTTGCAACAGGGCGGCGAGGCGTATTTCCTCCCACATATCCAGATCATTGTTGCTGGCAGCGCCGTCCGTACCCAGCCCGACAAGGATTCCGGCCTCCAGCATTTTGGTCACCGGAGCGATACCGGCGGCGGTTTTCATATTCGATGTCGGGTTGTGAATGACGCCAACCTTGCGCTTGGCCAGGATTGCAATCTCATCGTCCGTTGGCCATACGACATGTGCACCAACCGTGGGCGCATCAAAGAAACCGATGGAATCGTATAATTCGATACTGGTTGTGCCATAGCTTGCTTTGGAGTGCTGCACCTCGTAGGGCGATTCGGACATATGGACGTTAATGGCCACGCCAGCATCAATTGCCGCATCGCGCACCGCACGTAATTGATCGGCATTCAGTGTGTAATTGGAATGCGGACCGAATACAGGTGTTATCCGAGAGTTTTTACCCTTCCAGCGTTCGATGAATGCCAGGCCCTTTGTCATGGAATCAGCCGCGTTCTCTGCATCCGGACTGCGCTGGTCTATCACCGTGGCAGATATCAGGGCCCGCATTCCACAGGATTCAACGACCTCAGCGGTCATGTCAGGATAGTAGTACATGTCCACGAAGGTGGTAGTGCCGCCACGGATCATTTCCCAACAAGCCAGCTCGGTGCCGATGCGTACAAAGTCGGCATCCACAAATTCGACTTCAGCGGGGAAAATATACTTATTAAGCCAGTCCAGCAGCGCCAGGTCTTCCGCAACGCCGCGTAACAGGGTCATCGCCGCATGTGAGTGGCCGTTGATCAATCCCGGCATGACGATTCGATTGTCACCCTGCAAGGTGTTCGCCGATTGATATGCAGATGCAATTTCGCTGGCAGGGCCAATGGCTACAATAACGCCTTCATTAACAGCGATGGCCGCATCCTTATAAACAGAACCATTCGCCTGGCCCGGGCTACCCTCTTGACCGGTTCCCGCTCTCACCTTGTCCATACTGACGATGTAATCGCCTTGAATTATCAGGTCGACCTGCTGTCTGGATTGATTCTGCGTGACCTCAGAGATTTGCGCAGTTGAGGAACATGCTTGCAGAAACAGGCAGCTGAAGAGGATCAAGGGCGCAAATGCGCCACGAGGTAGATTTATGAGTTTCATTGGTAATATTTACTTTTGCTGGTTTAACTGGTTTGGCTGACCTGCGTGACTGTCGTCCAGCAGTAACTCATCCAGGTCCCTGAGTACGCTGGATAGGTTGCGTGCTACCGGCGCATGACTTGTTTGTCCTTCGCCAATACTTTTATCAAGCGTGCGGTCTTCATCTTTCAGTAAATCCATGTTTAAGGACATACCGCGTCGTTCCAGAATCGGGCGAAGCGCATCAGCTCTTGCCAACAAATCCCGGCGACTTGCCTGGTAGGCGTGTTCGCACAGTGCCTTGCGGTCGGCATAACTGAAGATATTGGTGAAGAAGACCTCCTCGTCGTCGCGATCCGGTTCCATTAAAACCAGGTCGGCACCTGGATGGCTGCGGAAGTATTTCCTGAAGCCGGCTTCCATGCGTGACTGGATCATGGCACGAAACGTTTGTGACAAAATCAGTGGCAAACCGCCCTGGGTCAGCCTCTGGTCAGAAACTTCAGCGTCCTGGCCTTTGCACCGGCGTCGAACGGAACCAGGGGGTTTCACACCGATCAGTAAGTCGGCACCCTCGTCCAAGCAACCGAAGCATGCAGTGTCCGGCGTAATGCACCATCCACATAATAATGTCCGTTAATCTCAACCGGCGGATACAGACCCGGGCAGGGCGGCACTGGCCTGCACTGCGCGCGAGATGGTGACATCGCGATGTCCCTCGCTGCCAAAACGGACTGCCGTGCCGCTGTCCAGATCCACCGCCACGATAAATAGCTGGCAATCCAGATCGTCGAATTCATTGCTGTTGCCGGTGAGTTTGAACGCCTGTTCCAGAAAGTCATGCAGAGTTTCATTGTCAAAGATACCACTGGGTACTGCTTTACCCAGTTCACTGATCAGTTGTGAGATCACGGATTGCCCGGGGTTACGGATCAGGCCAAGCAGTGTTTCAGTCAGGATTGCAGGTAGCTTGGTGGCTCTCTGGAAATATTCGCGATAGGCTGGCTGCAGGAAGCGTTCAGGTTCAAATTTCAGACTGGCATATTCCTTACTCAGGAAAATCCGGCACAATTCCGCCGTTGTAATCCGGTTGGCGAGACTTGCAGCGATGAGTGCACCGGAGCTGACACCTACATAGATATCCAGCTCATGTAACTTCAGGCCGTTTATGCTTTCATCCAATGCCCGCAGCGTGCCCAGCTCATAAATGGCGCCAACCGGTCCCCCGCCTGCAATTGCAAGACCGGTTTTGGCCTGGGAATGCGTCTGGTTAGGAGTCTGAGCCTGGTGTATTGTGAGCATCTTATGGAGCCTGTGTGACAGACAATAATTTTAACGGTGCTGCTTGTGATTGACCAGCTTGGCGGCATGTTTAATGCAGGTATTTTGGATTTCATAGCCCAGCCAGACGACCGGGCCAATATATAGGATTAAATAGCAAGTGACAGTAGTGAATGACAAAGCTCCTGATTTCAGTTTACAAAGCGATAGCGGTGACGATTACCGGTTGTCAGATCACGCAGGGAAAAGAGTGTTGCTGGTGTTTTATCCGGGAACTCGATGAGGATTAGTGGTCTTGAAGAAAAACGCTCCACTCTTGAGACAGGCCCTGACCGATAGCCATAATCTTGCTGCCAAACTGGATGAACCCGGATTTCCGCTGGCGGAGTTAGAGTTGCTCCAGGCATGGCAACGTGAACGCCTGGCGAAATGCTACCGGGGCTTGATCAGCCAGGAGCGCTATCGTGCCGCCGGTGATTTTTTCCTGGACGAACTCTATGGCGGTCTTCATTTTCGTGAGCGGGATCAGGAGATGGAGCGTGTATTGCCGGTCATGGTGCGGATGTTGCGTGACGACATGATCCTGGTACTGGCCGAGGCTTTTGAGCTGCAGGCGTTGAGCCTAGAGTTCGATATGGATATGACCGTGCAGTTTCAAGCGTCAGGCTGGAAAGAATTGAATACGGCCCGTTATGGAGAGCTTTACCGTATCGTCGGGCGGAAGGCAGAGCGTAAAAAGCAGATTGACTTGATCGGCCGTCTGGGCCTGGAATTGAACGAGTTGGTTCATCATCGCCTGGTTTTATGGCTGATAAGAACGCTCAGGGCGCCGGCGCGCGCGGCAGGTTTTGGCTTGCTGCAATCATTCCTGGAAAATGGCCTGAATGCATTTCGAATCATGGGTGACGGTACCGAATTTGTTGAAACTATCTGGCACGAGGAAGCAAAAATAATGCGCCGGTTATTCGATGCTGATAAAAACCCGTTTATATAAATAAGGAGCCTCTGATCTATTCATGAACTCGTATCTTGTGTCCAAAATGTCCAGTTTCTGCGTCGCCTGAAGGCGCCTACTCTTGGTACAAATCTTCGCAATAGCCAGCTATTACGTACGATTCGCGCCTTGAACCTGAACATTTTGAATCACAATCTACTTCGCCCAGAATAAATCAGAGGCTCCATAAGTATTCACGCGTCCTCGAAACTGCAACCAAAATGTTCTTCCAGGTAGCGTACGATTTCCTGTTCGATGGGTCCTTTTAACAGCATCAACATAATACCCAGGTTGGCCTGGATTCTGAGCTCGGATTCCTGCACCTTAATTTGACCGTTTACCCCGGGGCGTTCAAAGTTGATCACCTCTTCATCCCAGCCATAATCAATACCGAATTTTTCGGCCAGGTCTTGCGACAGTTCATCAGCGGCGTTCAGCGCCTCTTCATGGCTGAGGTTGTGGTATGCGTGAATGTCGATGGTTGACATATTCTTCTTATATCCTTCCCGGTTGAGGCAGTGTAAACCAGTCCCTCACGGTCTTTCCAGCCCGGTAATTAATTGATCTAAGTCAAATACAAGTAATTCAGGCGCTCTCAAATTTGTGCTTTTTACAAGCGTAGCGGTATGATGGAGAGATAACCGCGCCTTTCTTAAAGGCGTGCTTGGTCGCAAAGGGTCAAAAATAATAGCCATCATTGAGGGTCTTTTCATGTACAAACTTGATCGTTCTTCATTCCTTCCGTTCCAAGTTCAAACACTCTTGTTTTCTATTCTCCTTGTTTTCATCCAGTCGGCCTGGGCAGAAGATTTCAATTTTCCGGGTCTGAGCGGCACCGTGACGGTGTACGAGGATCAATATGGAGTCCCCACGATCAAGGGCGGTTCCGTGCTGGATGTCGCGTTTTTGCAGGGCTACATCCACGCACGTGATCGTTTCTTCCAGATCGACTATTCCCGCAAACTGGCTGCCGGGCGCCTGGCTGAACTGCTCGGCGAGCCTGCGCTCCCGTCCGACATTCAAATACGTACCTTTGGACTGCAACGGGCAGCACTGGCCAGTTGGCAATCTACGGATGCAGAAACCAAGGGTGTGATGCAGGCTTATGCAAACGGTGTGAATACCTGGCTGGCCAACAACCCTCTGCCTCCGGAATACACCCCGCTTGAACTGACCCGTGTAGAACCGTGGAGCCCGCTGGACACCCTGACTTATGCAAAGTTGGTGGCCTTTAGCCTGTCCTGGGATCTGGACATAGACCTTACGATCACGCTGGGAACTTACCAGGCCTTCGGCGCAGCAATCGGTTTTGATGGCACGGCGCTGTTCTTCGAGGACACACACCGTTCCCAGCCGACTGACGGGCGAATTACGGTGCCGGGTTTCCTGGACAGCATCGGTGGTATCGGCAAGGCCGAGGCGACATCCACAATTGAATCCGGCGTTGGCACATCAAAAACCGCTAGCGGGGAAAATCCAGGTACGAGCCTGCAGGTTTCTGAAACAACACTGCAGATGGCGAAAGATATCCAGGATAAATTTTCAAAAATCCCGCTGCTCTCAAGCGCGATGAACCCCCACGAAGCAGTCAAAGGCAGCAACGAATGGGCAGTTAGCGGTGAATATACCGAGAGTGGCTATCCGCTGATAGCCAACGACCCGCATCTTGGGCTGGATACACCCGCTACTTTCCATGAAGCCAATCTTGTGTACGACATGGGTGAAAACAGCTACTCGGTCAGTGGCATTATATTTCCCGGCGTGCCCGGCATCCTGCAGGGCTGCAACGACTGGATATGCTGGGGCAGCACAGTATCCCCGATGGATGTGTCCGATGTCTTCGCGGACCAGGTACTGAAAAACACCATAACACTGCCGACGCACACCGTTCACAGTGGAATGCCTGAACCGCTAAAACATGTTTATCAATCCTATTTTGTAAACGTGGTCGGCGATACTGAGCCAGACAATCTGATCCGCGCAAATATTGGCATTGATGGGGGTGGCATCAGTATGATCTCTCCACGTCGCAATAATGGGCCGATATTGGGATTTCAGGGTGATTTGGCACTGATTAACCAATACACAGGCTGGAGTGCAACCACTGATGTGAAATTTATCCTGGAAATGGATCGGGCCAAAAACGTGGAAGAGTTCAAGGCCGCGTTGCAATACTTCGATGTCGGTTCCCAAAACTGGATATATGCAGATGTGGAAGGCAATATCGGCTACTTTACCAGTACGGAATTACCGTTGCGAGCTGACCTGGCCGCCGGAACAGTGGACGGTGGTGTTCCCCCGTGGATTATCCGCGACGGCACCGGCGCACTTAACCACGAGTGGTTGCCAGTTACGAATCCGCAACCGGCTCAGTCTGTGCCCTTCGAAATATTACCTTATGAGGAAATGCCACAGGTAGTGAATCCATCATGGGGTTATATCGCCAATGCCAACAACGACCCGGTTGGCACCACGCTGGACAATAACCCGCTGAACCAGTTACGTCCGGGCGGCAACGGCATCTACTACCTGAATCCGGGTTTTGACGATTCTCGCCAGGGCCGCGTGGACCGCGTGCTGGCCGAACTGGTTGAATCCGGCACCCCCGTCACGATGCAGAATATGAAGGATCTGCAGGCCAACGTCCAGTTGCTGGACGCGGAGCTCACTCTGCCTACCCTGCTGGCCCAGTTTGCCGGTGTCCAGCTTCCGCCTGACAGCCCGATGGCGCAGGCGCTGGACGTGCTTTCAAGCTGGGACTACAGCACACCTACAGGCCTGGCCGAGGGCTGGGATGCAGGTGATGATCCGATGATGGCCGTAGAGCCGGATGCCGACGAGGTGCGCAACAGCGCGGCGGCGACCGTGTTTGCGCTGTGGCGTTCCATGCTGGTGCGCAACACCATAGATGCGACGCTGACCGCAGTGGGCCTGGGTGAAAACCTGCCGGGTAGCAGTTCACTGCAGAGGGCTTTCGCATACCATCTACTGAACTATGATACGAATGGTGGAGTTGGTGCGTCCGGCCTGAACTTCTTTTCACAGGGCCTGGCACCCACTGTTCAGGCAAGCCTGCAACAGGCACTGGATCTGTTGGCATCGGATGATTTTGCGACCGCATTCGGTAATTCAACGAATGTGATGGATTATGCCTGGGGAAAACTGCACCGTATCGTATTCGCCCATGTACTGGGTAGCGATCCGTTCAACATTCCGAATGGTGGCGGCTTCACGGACCTGGCGCCCGGCTTGCCCGGACTGGCCCGCCAGGGCGGTTTTGATGCGGTGGATGCATCTTCCCACAGCTCACGGGCCAATACTTTGAACGGCTTCATGTTCTCCCGCGGCCCCAACCGCCGTTTCGTCGGTGAAATGACACCCGACGGGGTGGTCGGTTACAACACAATACCCGGCGGTCAAAGTGGTGTTTTCTACCATCCAAACTATTCCAGCCAGCTACCACTGTGGCTGACCAACAATTACCATGATCTTGCACTTGGCGAGGAGGACGGCCAAGCCGTTGCGGTGTCGACGACCACCTTCGGCCCGGTTACCGGTGCAGTAGCTTCTTCAGAGGAGAACAACAATGAATAAGCGCATTTTACTCCTTCTGGTATCTTCATTGTTTGCAGCCAATGTACTGGCTGAGCCGGTAGAGCTTCCTACCAACAAGGATGGCAGTATCATCACCGGTGTACTTACGGCCACTTTCGATCCGCTTGACACGGCTGGGCAGGGTGCTGTTGTTCCGTTCCCATTCAATATGCTTTTTATGGATCTTGCTACCCTGGGGCCTACACAGGACTATACGCTGGTTATACCGGTCGATGACCCTGAAGACTTCAGCGATCCCTCAGTAGCACTTAGTGCGATTGATGGATTCAGCACAACGGAAAAATGGATCACGAGTTTCGTGGACGCTCCCGACGGATCGGGAGACATCAGGTCACCCGGGAACATTGATCCTGCATCGGTTGTACCCGGCCATTCGGTGCGGGTATTCCAGGTAGATATAAGCCAGTTCCTTTTTGTAACCGGTGTCGTGCGCGAATTGGTGGCTGGCGTCGATTTTGTCGCAGCGGTCGTGCCTGGTGGTAATGTTGCTATTATTCCACTCAAACCCCTGCAGGAACTGACCGGCTACCTGGCCGTCCTGACCAATGACATCAAGGATACCGATGGTAACGACGCAACAGCAGATACCACCTACCACCTTTTGAAGCAGACAACACCCTGGGTAGACGAAAACGGGCAGAGTACCTACTCGTTGATTCCCGATGACTTCGCACAGATATTGGAGGTATTCCGGCCGTTTTTCAACTCCTGGGAGGCCGCTGCGGAATCCGCAGGTGTGGTTCGTGAGGATATCATCCTGTCCTGGCCCATGCAGACCCAGTCGACCTCGGCGGTTTTGAAGTATGTGCGTAGTATTGCCAAGCCGGCCCCCTCTGTCATCGGCCCAACCGGTCTGAATACTGCGCCATTGGGCGGTGCCGGTATTGCTGATATTTATGCCGGAATCATCACATTACCGTATTACCTGGGTGTACCCGGAGCTACCAACCCGTTGGCGCCACTGACAGATTTTTGGAAGGCCGCACCCGGTGCGTATTTGCCACCCTTTGATGAAGCGTTGCCGGTCATAGACACAACGTCGACCCATGTCACCTTCGCCAATCCCTTCCCGGTGCTCACCGATATGCAGACCGTACCGCTGCTGATGACGGTGCCCAATGCACACAGTGGCCGGACAAAACCAGCTGCAGGCTGGCCTACGGTGATCTTTGGTCATACGATTACAGGTGACCGCTCTCAAATGCTGGCATTGGCCGATACGGCAGCCCTGGCAGGTTTTGCTGTCATAGCAATCGATTTTCCATTGCATGGCATCATGCCGGAGGCGCCCCCTCCATTGTCAGCGCTTTATATCGGCAATACACCATTCGCCCCTATAGCTAACGAACGTACCTTCGATGTTGACTATATCGACAATTCAACAGGTGCTCCCATACCTGATGGAATAACTGACCCGTCAGGTACGCATTTCCTCAACCTGACCAGCCTGCTGACCAATCGCGACAATTTCCGCCAGGGCATTGCCGATCTCTCCACGCTCGCCTTGACCATTCCTTCGATAGATATCAATGGTGACGCCCTGCCGGATCTTGATGGATCGAACATAGTCTATGCCGGCATTTCCCTGGGCGGTATCCTGGGCACAGCCTTCACAGCGATCGAGCCCATGGTCACCAATGCATTTCTGTCAGCGCCAATGGGAGGCGTCATGAGAGGCTTTGAAGCATCTGAGACCTTCGGTCCCCGCATTCGTGCTGGCCTGGCGGCCGGGGGCGCCTTGCCGGGAACTTCCGACTACGAGCGGTTTTTCAACGCCGCACAGACCGTGCTTGAATCAGCGGACCCCATCAACTGGGGCGCTGAAGCCGCGCGATACAATTCGGTAGTTTTGCATGAAGTCATGGGAGATACGGTGTTTCCCAACTGGGTAGGCCCGACGGCACCTTTGTCCGGCACGGAGCCATTGATCTCAGCCATGGATTTGACCTCGTACTCAAGTACGCAGCAAGCCCCCGCTGGTGTCAAATTGGCTGGCAGATTTGTGCCACCTGCCGAGCATGCGTCTTTACTCGACCCGACAGCTTCGCCAGCGACGACGGTTGAGATGCAAAAGCAGTTTGCTTCGTTTATCGCCACGCTTGGCACCACTGTCGTAGTGAATGATGCATTGACCATGGTGCCGGAAGTACCCGTGGTAACGCAGTCTGTCTCTGACTTGAGTGAAAAGAGTAAATCAAAAAAAGGGTAAAAACGGGAAAGCCAAAAAACCGCTAAACAGGATTGAGTCGAGACCAATCCCCAACCGTCTGAACGACATTGATTAGGGAGAGGGAGATGAACATGAATAGAGCAATAAATCTCAAGAAAGTACATGTGTTGTCAATGGCAATACTGGCGTTGACAGCTACCGGCGCCTATGCATTCGATTTTTCAGGTGATAATAGTGACTGGTCTGCTAGGTTTGACACCACGATCAGTTACGGTGCAGCCTGGAGAGCCAGTGACCTGGATCCGGAAAACATTGGTAAATCCGCTATAAACCCTGTCGAGTTTCTAGGCAGCAACGCTGAACGGCGCGCAGCCCCTGGCCGTTGGTCCGTCAACAACGATGACGGCAACCGGAACTATCCGGATGGTGGTGACCTTGTTTCTCACACTATCAAGTTCACCTCTGAGCTTGATGTGACATACAAAAACTTCGGCCTTTTCACTCGTTTTATGGGCTTTTACGATTTTGAAAATTCAGACCAGGATTTTCTGTCGAAAGAAGCAGAAGAGCGTGTCGGCAATGATGTCCGGTTACTGGATCTGTACGTATGGGCCGAACACGAGGTTGGCGACCGTTTCCTGAACTGGCGTCTTGGCCGTCAGGTAGTGAGCTGGGGTGAATCCACTTTCATCCAGGGTGGTATCAATGTGATCAACCCCGTGGATGTATCCAGACTCCGCGTAGCTGGAGCCGAGCTGAAAGAGGCCTTCGAGGGCGTCAATATGCTCTGGGGTACAATTGACCTGACACCAAACCTGTCGGTAGAGGCCCTGTACATGTTCGAGTACCGGGAAATTATTCCTGATCCTGCCGGCGCATACTTCGGCACCAATGATATTGCCACGCCGGGTGGTTCCTATGTCATGCTTGGTTTTGGCGGCCCGGATCAGCCGGTAATCAATCCCGACTTGTATCAAACGGTCTGCACGGATGGCAACTTTGGCGCATCCGATCAACCATTACCACCTTCTCTGGTAGCCGCCGGTTGTAGCGCGGCAGTTCCGCGGGCGGACGACAGGTTTGCCAGTGACAGCGGCCAATATGGTGTGGCATTTCGCTGGTTCGTCGAGAGCTTGAACGCCACGGAATTCGGCTTTTTTTTCCTGAACTACCATAGCAGGCTGCCGTTAATCAGCGGTATTACCATTACAACTCAATCGCCAAGCAGTGGGCGTTACTTCATAGAATATCCAGAAGATATTCAGCTTTTTGGTGCCAGTTTCAATTCCAATATTGGAACCTGGGCGCTGTCGGGTGAAGTCAGTTACCGTCCCAATGCACCCTTACAGTATGATGATGTTGAACTTTTATTTGCCGCTCTGACCCCGTTGAATCCTTTGATCCCGGCGCCGGTGCTGCAATTCAAGAGCCAGTTGGGTGAATTCGGCCCCGGTGAAGAAATCAGGGGCTGGGGAGAACACAAATCCTGGCAGGCGCAGGCAACCACTACCAAGTTGTTTGGCCCCAACAATTTCTTGCGCGCCAACCAGATTGCCTTTGTTACCGAGGTTGGATTCAATTATGTATCTGATTTGCCTGACAAAGATGTCTTGAGATACAACGGCCCGGGAACCGATACCGCTGGCGGGGCAGACTACCTGACCGGAGACTTCCGTAACCCGATTACCGAACCGGATGGTTTTGCAGATGACTTTAGCTGGGGTTATCGTATGCTGGCTCGCGCTACCTATAACAATGCAATCGGCGCCGTGACAGTCCTGCCGAGAATTGCCTGGGCGCATGATGTCAGTGGCACGACCCCTGGTCCTGGCGGTTCGTTCATTGATGGGCGCAAAACATTTACAGTGGGATTAGGCTTCAATTATCTGCAGAAGTGGGTATTCGACCTGGCCTATACCAATTATTCGGGCGGCGGGAAGTACAATCTACTGTACGATCGGGACTTCTATGCCGCCAGTGTCCGTTACTCATTCTGATCGCCGGAGAAACTTATGCGAAATTTTACAAAAATTACACTTTCACTCTGCATCGGTCTGGCCATTGGTATTGGGCAGGCAGTGGCAGGTCCCCAAGCCCGATCAGATTCATCGCCTGAGCGAAGACCTGACACCCATGGGCTCCGAACGGGCCGGTAACGCCGAGGGCACGATCCCTGAATGGACCGGTGGCATTACAACACCGCCAGCCGGTTACAGCCCGGGTGATCACCACCCGACACCGTTCCCGGATGACAAACCGCTATTCCGTATTACCGGTGCGAACTACCAGGAGTACGGGGATCAGCTAAGCGTGGGTCAAAAAGCCACCTTTGCCAAGTACCCTGAAACTTACTTCATGGATGTTTACCAAAGCCGGCGCAGCACGTCATTCCCGGAACACATCTATGAAATGACCATCAAGAATGGCAGCACAGCCACACTGGCTGAAAACGGCGAAGGCGTAAAGGCTGCCGCTGAAGGTTTCCCGTTTCCGTTCCCGGAAAATGCCTATGAGTTAATGTGGAACCACAAGCTCAAGTACAAGGGTACAGGTGGTGTGCGTTACAACACCCAGATCGCACCCACCGCGAGCGGTAAATATTCGGTGACTGTGATACGCGAAGAGTTGCTGGGTTTGTACTACCAACGTGGTGTCACTATTGAGGAAATTAACAATATTCTGCTGTATTTCTTCCAGGAAGTAGAATCTCCTGCCAGGTTGGCAGGTAACATTTTGCTGGTGCACGAGACCCTGAACCAGCTAGAACTGCCGCGCCAGGCATGGATCTACAATCCGGGTCAGCGCCGGGTGCGTCGTGCGCCTAACGTAGCCTATGACAACCCCGGAACGGCCTCTGATGGTCTGCGTACCAATGACATGACCGATATGTTTAACGGTGCCATGGACCGTTTTGACTGGAAAATGATTGGCAAACAGGAAATGTACATTCCATACAATTCCTACGGTGCACATGCCAAGGGTATCACCTACGACGATTTTGTTCGGCCAGGCCACTTGAATCCGGAATTGATGCGTTATGAGCTGCACCGGGTCTGGGTTGTTGAAGCCAACCTGAAAGAAGGCATGCGGCATATCAATGCCAAGCGCACTTTCTACCTGGATGAAGACAGCTACCAGATCGTTCTGATCGACCATTACGATGGACGCGGACAACTGTGGCGTGCATCGGAAGCACATAACATCAACTACTACGATGTGCCAACCAACTGGTCCACCATCGAAGCGCATTACGATCTCCAGTCCGGCAGATATGTCGCACAGGGTTTCGATAATACAACTGCGGTGAATACCTTCAATGTCGAGTTAAAGGCATCGCAGTTTACGCCGCAGGCGCTTCGCACACGCGGTCGCCGCTAAATAGAAGACCAAAAAAGGCCAGCAGCTTGCTGGCCTTTTTTTGCTGTAATATTCCCTGGTGTTCCCTCAAGGTAATATTGTCATGTTCAGAACAAACAAACCCCTTTCTTTTCTTTGCATCGTATTCATCGGTGGCATTCTGGTTCAAAAAGCCACAGCAGAAACAGGCATGGATGTCGAGTATGCGGAACATATGCCGCTGGCGACGGAATCCATGTTGCTCGATATTACTCAAGCGGGTGATACATTCGTCGCTGTTGGCGAGCGCGGCCATGTCGTGATATCAATGGATGGTGAAAACTGGCAACAGGTGGAAGTGGTACCCACCCGTTCAACTCTGACCTCGGTATTTAGTCTTGGAGACCGGCTTTGGGCTGGCGGACATGATGCTGTAATCATCACCTCCGGCGATGGTGGCAGAACCTGGACCCGGGAGTATTTTGATCCGGATCGCCAGCAGGCGGTAATGGATATCGTCTTCACCGATGAAAACAATGGTGTGGCCATTGGTTCCTATGGTTTATATATGCAGACCACCGATGGTGGCCAGACCTGGGAAGATGCAGTGGTCGACCCAGACGATGACTACCACCTCAACAGCCTGGTGTTGTTTGGCGAAGGCAAAAGAATCATCGCAGGCGAAGCAGGTTATTCATACCGCAGTTATGATGATGGCAAAACATGGGAAGCCGTCGAAGTGCCTTACCAGGGATCCATGTGGGGTGCATTGAAGACCAATGGGGAATGTGTATTGTTCTATGGCCTTCGTGGCCATGTAATGGAAAGTTGTGATTTTGGTTCAAGCTGGGCTGAGCTCGATACCAGCTCGGAATCCAGTGTTTCAGGAGCGGCCGAACATGAAGGCCTGGTGGTGCTGGCTGCCAATAGCGGAACGCTATTGATCAGGGACGACGGCGGTATTTTCACCACCTATCACCATTCAAGCGGCGGGGATTTTTCTGCAGTCCTGTCCCTTGGGGACGGCAATTTTTTGCTGGTCGGTGAGGGTGGTGTAAATAAATATCCGGAAACAACTGATAAGGGAGACCGCGATGACTGATTCGACCAATACCCGTCTGCACAAGATCGCAACTTTCCTGATCAACAACCGTTATGGCATCGTGGCTCTTTTTCTGGTCATAACCATCGGCATGATGTTTGCAATGTCGCAATTGCGTATTGAAACCGGTTTTAAAAAGCAGTTACCACTTAAACACGAGTATATGCAGACTTTTCTGCAGTATGAAAAGGATTTTGGTGGGGCAAACCGCGTACTGGTGGCGTTGGTTGCGCGTGATGGCAACATGTTTACACCGGAATTCTTCGGCGCCTTTGAGGAAATCACCGACCAGGTATTTTTCATACCAGGTGTTGATCGCGCCAGCGTGCGTTCTATCTTTACCCCCAATGTCCGCTTTGTCGAGATCGTTGAAGACGGCTTTGCAGGTGGCAACGTCATTCCGTCAGACTATGCCCCGTCAGCGGAGATGTTTGAGCAAGTGCGTTCAAATATCGTCAAATCAGGAGAAGTGGGTCGTCTCGTTTCCGCCGATTTTTCCGGTGCCATGGTGTGGGCCAACCTATCGGAGGAAAACCCTCAGACCGGGGAAAAACTGGATTACCGCGAAGTAGCCGCGCAACTGGAAGCCATCCGCACCCAATATGAGGGCGATGATTTCACGGTACATATCATTGGCTTTGCCAAGATTGTCGGTGACATATCCGATGGAGCCCAGTCGGTGGTGTGGTTCTTCCTGATCGCCCTGGTGATTACAGCTATATTGTTGTACCTGTATTCCAGGTCTGTATGGCTAACCGTCTTGCCATTGACCTGCTCGCTGGTTGCTGTGATCTGGCAAATGGGTATCCTGAGCCTGCTGGGTTACAGCCTCGACCCGATGAATATTCTGACGCCATTCCTGATTTTTGCTATTGGTGTCAGCCATGGTGTGCAGAAAATCAGCGCATGGATCGTGGAAAAGGAGTTTGACGGCCGAACACCGGACGACTGGGTCAAAAGCGGTGTTCATTCAACCGAGCAGATACAGCAGATTCCACGCCGCTCTCCGATGCATGGTTCACGTGAGACCATAAAGAAGCTGTTGGCACCCGGCGTTATCGCACTGGTGTCTGATACCATCGGTTTCCTGACCATCCTGTTTATCAGTATCCGCATCATTCAAGAGCTGGCTATTACGGCCAGTATAGGTGTTGCAGTCATAATTCTGACCAACTTGCTCCTGCTGCCGGTGTTGTTATCCTGGGTGCAATTGAAAGACCCTCAAAAATACCGGGAAACCATGATTCGCAAAGCTTCCGGTAAGTCTCTGCTATGGGATTTTTTAGCCGGTTTTACCGAGCCCAAAAGAGCCGCTTGGGCTATTGCCATTTCCATCGCGCTGTTCGCGGCCGGGATGTGGAAGGCACAGGATATGAAGATCGGGGATTCCGAGGTTGGGGTGCCGGAATTACGTCCACAGGCACGATACAACCTGGATGCTGTTTTGATCTCGGAACGTTTCGCACTGGGTGTGGATGTGCTTACAGTGGTGGCTGAAACCATTCCCGATGCCTGTACCGAAAATTACAACGTCGTGGAAGCCATGGACCGCTTTGCCTGGAAACTGGCCAATGTGGAGGGTGTACAGAAGGTCATTACCTTGCCAATGGTGGCCAAGGTGGTTAATGCAGGCTGGAACGAAGGCAATATCAAGTGGCGGATTTTGCCACGGGACAATTACGTGATGCGCCAGGCACTGAGTAGTATCGATACCGATACAGGTCTGCTCAATTCGGATTGCAGTGCGATGCCAATCATGATTTTCACAACCGATCACCGGGCGGAAACGATTGCGCGCATCGTGCAACGCGTGAAGGAGTTACGCGAAGAACTTGATATCGGTGATGTCAGCTTTGAACTGGAACATGAAGTGCTGGAGGAACTGGCAACCGAAGGTGATGTCACCGCCGAGAAACTGAAATTCCGCCTGGCCACGGGTAATGTCGGTGTGATGGCTGCGACTAACGAGGATATCGCAGCCGCCGAGAAGCCCATGCTGGCGCTGGTTTTCGGCTCCATCATCATTCTTTGCCTGATGACATACCGGACGATATTGGGCACCTTGTGCATCGTGTTGCCGTTGGTTGTCGTTTCAGCCCTGACGGAAGCTCTGATGGCGACCTACGGTATCGGTCTGAAAGTAAATACCTTGCCGGTGGTTGCGTTGGGCGTCGGTATCGGTGTGGATTATGGTATTTATATCTATAACAAGCTGGATATTTACCTCAAGGAAGGTTACGAATTACGCGAAGCTTATTACCGGACATTGAGACTGACGGGCAGGGCGGTGATTTTCACCGGCTTCACCCTGGCGGTCGGCGTTGGCACGTGGATATTCTCGGTGTTGCAGTTCCAGGCCGATATGGGCATCCTGCTGTCGTTCATTTTCCTGGCCAATATGGTGGCAGCCATCGTCATTCTCCCGGCCCTGGTTCGTTGGTTGATGATGCGCAACCGGGAAACCGTTGTCGACACAACTGTCTCAGCAGAAGGTTGAAGGATTCTATATGGGCATAGCAAATCGTGGAAATCTCTCCGACTTGCGAGGCGTAATGCGTCTGGCGGTGGAGGCGACAGTTGGTGTTACTGACGTTGTTGAGAAAATGCACCATACGATTCAGTTGGGACACGCCCCTTTCGGTGCTTCACGTGCCGATACTACCAGTGGTCTGACCGGTTTTGTTTATCGCAGCATACGTGGCACCACGCGGCTGGTTGGCAAGGGACTTGACGCCGGTTTGGCGCCGGTGGGTGCATTACTACCGGAGCAGGCATCTTCTGCCAGTCGTGATGCTTTTGTCTCGGTGATCAATGGCGTGTACGGGGATCACCTGATGCAGACTGGCAATCCACTCACCATAGAAATGGGCTTGAGGCATTTGGGACTGCCGCTGGAACCTGGGCGGGTGGATGCCGGTTCAGGGGCAGAGGGGAATGGAGTCTTCACAGGAAAAATACTCCTGTTCATACATGGATTGTGCCGCAACGACGGACACTGGATCCGCGACGGTAATAATTACGGGCAGGCCCTCGCCGATGATCTTGGTTACACCCCACTTTACCTGCGCTATAACACCGGCTTGCCCATCGCGGATAATGGCCGCGCTTTAGCCGATATGCTGGAGGATTTGCTGGCCGGCTGGCCACATCCCGTGAGCGAACTTGTGATTGCAGGACACAGTATGGGTGGGCTGGTAAGCAGAAGCGCATATCACCATGGCAGCCTGGCCGGTCACGATTGGTTACAGCATCTTCACAAAATGGTTTTTATTGGTACACCGCATCACGGTTCACCGCTTGAGCGTGGCGGGCACTGGCTTGATTACGCGATGGGTTTGAGTCCCTATGCTGCACCTTTTACTGTTATTGCCAAAAAACGCAGTGCTGGTATCAACGACCTGCGACACGGTAGCATTACCGACGTGGCAGAGCAGTTTGTGCCACTGCCCACCGCTGTTAAGTGTTACACCATGGCCGCCACGCTGGGCAAAAAGCTGACTCCTGTAAGTGAGAAATTGACCGGTGACGGCCTGGTGCCTCTCGACAGCGCACTTGGGCGAAGTGCGAACCCGGACCGCATGCTGGCGTTCCCCGAAAGCCACCAGTGGATCGGTTTTGAAACCGGGCACAACGAATTGCTTGGTCACCCCGGTGTCTTTGCGCAGCTACGTGATTGGCTCACCTTATCTTCACGGCAATAAGCGACACCGAAATTCTCAGCCAGAATGCATGACAGTTCAGCAGCAGCTAATAATGCCGCTTCATGGCTGAGAGCGTGTTACCGCTCTTTTTCTGCCTGCTCCAGGAAACGTTCCGTTAGTTTATCCACTGACCAGGAATCGGGTTTCTGGCTGGGTGGGTATTCAGTGAAAGTCTGTAAAAACATGGTCGTTTGCGCGAGCCCCATGTAGATATATGGTGCCTTGGTGATCACCCAGTCCCAATAGGTATTGGAGTTGTGGTCGGCACGCTCGTAAGGATCACGACGCAGGTTGAAAATCTTGGGCAACCTGAGCACAACCGTGGGTTCGGCCCACAGGGCCATTGTCTGGGCACGCTGTTCGGCGTACACGATTTTCCAGTCATCAAAACGGACACCGACCGGCATTCCCCCGTCATCCAGGTAATGGAACACGTGGCGCGGCCCGCGTTGTTCCTGCCCGGTAAAATACGGCAGGAAGTTATAGCCATCCAGGTGTACCTGGAATTTGGTCTTGCCTACCATGTGGCCTTGTTTCAGTTTTGTGGTGATGTCAGGTTCACCAGCAGCGGCCAGTAATGTAGGCATCCAGTCGAGGTGGGACATGATCTCATTTGAAACCACTCCGGCGGGGATTTTGCCGGGCCAGCGCACCAGCGCGGGAACGCGGTATGCACCTTCCCAGTTGCTGTTCTTTTCACTTCGGTAAGGTGAAATTGCGGCATCGGGCCAGGTGTTGAAATGTGGCCCATTGTCGGTGGAATACATGACGATGGTGTTATCGGCTATTCCCAGCTCATCCAGCTTGTTCAGCAGTTCCCCGACTACATCGTCATGCCCCATCATGGTGTCGTTGTATGGCCCCTGACCCGAGCGGCCGACATCCGATGGTTTGGTGTGGGTCCGGAAATGCATGTGGGTTGCATTGAACCATACAAAAAAGGGTTTGCCTGCGGTGTGGGCGCGGTCAATAAAATCGAGACTGGCCGCCAGGAATTCTTCATCGACGGTTTCCATGCGCTTGCGGGTCAGTGCGCCCGTGTCCTCAACCCTTCCGTCAGCATAGGAGTGGATAACCCCGCGCGGGCCAAATTTCTCTTTGAACCACGGCGCTTTCGGATAGTCCGGGTCTTCCGGTTCCTCTTCTGCGTTCAGGTGATAAAGATTACCGAAAAATTCATCGAACCCATGGTTCGATGGCAGGAATTCATCCTTGTCACCCAGGTGGTTTTTGCCAAACTGCCCGGTTGCATAGCCCTTATCTTTCAATAACTGGGCGATGGTTACATCCCGATCCTGCAGACCTAATTCCGCGCCAGGCAGCCCCACCTTGGTGAGACCGGTACGCAGACCCGACTGGCCGGTAATGAACGTAGACCGGCCGGCAGTACAGCTTTGGTCACCATAATAATCAGTGAATCGCATGCCTTCCTTGGCGATACGGTCAATATTCGGTGTGCGGTAACCCAGGATACCGTCGTTGTAGGCGCTGATATTGAAAATTCCTATATCGTCACCCCAGATAATGAGAATATTCGGCTTGCCGTTTTCAGCCGCGACGCTGGTTGAGAAAACCAGACCCATGACAGACAAGGCCAGGATCATGAGTGCATTTCGTATTGATCGATATATGTTTCGCATTTTCAATTCCTGTTAATCAAAGTATTTCGTACTGAACGCCGCTTCTTCGTCAGCCTGTGTTTCACTCTATTTTAACTCCCGCCTGAGGATTTTCCCAACTGCGGATTTCGGCAGGTCATCCAGGAACAAAACCTGCTTTGGTACCTTGTAGCCAGCCAGATGCTCGCGGCAGAAGCTGCGGACATCATCTTCGTTAACATAGACCACAAGGTGTACTCCGGTCAGAAACAGGTGGTTAAGGG
>PVMK01136081.1_pt1 | contig 24086 bp, 23 predicted proteins | sample 1853481 | NCBI WGS metagenome assembly PVMK01 (sample SAMN08533507, study PRJNA380276) | Marine sediment metagenome, whole genome shotgun sequencing project. | reverse complement strand
ATACGCAAGGCCTCCCGTTAGTTGCAAAGTTTATAAGCTAAAAAATTCGAAATTCGAATCTCGAAATGCGAAACAAATCCGAAAAACAAATGACAAAAATTCCAAACAAAACGAGGTCCATCATTTTTTTGTATTTGGCAATTAATTTGGAGAATCGTTTTGAACATTTAGAAATTAGAATTTAGATTTTGTTTCGGATTTCGTATTTCGAGCTTCGGATTTTTCTTTTATCCGGATCATTTTTCATAAAGTAGAGTTAAAAGTTCCTTGCTTTTCTGTTCCATTACACGAGCATCTTCACTGGATGTTTCGTGATCATAGCCCATCAGATGCAAAATGCCGTGCACCAGCAGTTCGTTGAATCGCCGCTCCATGCTCATGGAGGCAACCTGTGCCTCTCTTGCGGCCGTATCCGTTGATATGACTACATCGCCCAAAAGATCAGGGGTCAGGTCCGGGAATTCCCCTTCGCGCATGGCAAAGGCGATGACATTTGTAGGGCCTTGGCGGTTAAGATATTTTTGGTTTAGTTTTTCTATCTGTGGATCATCCACGATAAGGATGGAAATTTCGCCGTCAGGACAGTCCAAGGCGTCTAAGATGACCTGAACCGTTTGCGTTATCTTCTTCAGCGAGATTTTGTGCCTGCTTTGCCTGTTGTCTATCGCGACTTCCATTTTTCGGCCTTCCTTTGCGAATCTCGCCGGCTGATGCCCGCTTTTCAGGATATTCGATCCGATGATGGTGGATACCATACAGTATTTTGTTAAAGCTCCTGGCAATTTTATGCAGGTCTTTTAAGGTCAACTCACATTCATCCAACTGACCGTCAGAAAAGATATTGTTGATGAGATTCTGGACAAGACCCTGGATCCTTGATGGTGTCGGATTATCAAGGGTTCTTGACGCCGCTTCAACCACATCGGCCAGCATGAGCAGGCCGGTTTCCCGGGTTTGCGGCTTGGGGCCGGGATATCTGAAATCATCTATTTTAACTTGATCTTCTCCTTTCAATTGTCTGGCTTTGTTATAGAAATATTTGATGAAGCTGGTACCATGGTGCTGTCGGATGGTGTCGATAATATCCTGACCCAGCTTGTGTTCTTTTGCAATTTCAACACCTTCTCTGACGTGGGCAGTCAAGATCAGACCGGACATGGACGGTGCCAGTTTGTCATGCTTGTTTTTGCCGTTTTTTTGATTTTCAATAAAATACAGGGGTTTATTAATTTTACCGATATCATGATAATATCCGCAGACTTTGGCAAGCAAATGATTGGCGCCTATTTCAGATGCAGCGGCTTCCACCAGGGAGCCGACGATCACCGAGTGATGATAGGTACCCGGTGCTTCGATCATGAGCCTTCGAAGAATCGGGCGATCTAGATTCGCCAGCTCGAGAAGGGAAATGTCCGTTTTATAACCAAAGGCGATTTCTACCAGGGGAACGATGCCGGCGGTCACAATGCCTGCGCCAATCCCCCCCATGAAACCAAAGGCCCATTCCCATAAAAGCTTGGAGCCGGACAAATCGGCCAGATAGAAGTTAATGGCGGTAACCAGCATGATATTGAGCAACCCGAGTTTGGCACCGGCGGTTATGAAGACTTTGCGTTCCCGGCAGTTTTGGATCCAGTATGCTGCCATGGTGCCGCTGATCAGGAAATAAAGAAAATAGGTCAGGCTGTTGCCGAATATCACCGCAAAGGAGACGGCCATTACCATTGCGATTGGTATGGCGACCGTTATTCCCATGAACAGGCACACAATCATGGCACCCGAGGCCAGTGGAATACCAAACCAGATGGTGGACATTTGAATGGGAAGCGTTGAGTTCAGCGTCAGCACCTCGGATAATTTAAAGCTGATTTGGGCCAGAATAAAAAATGTTAAAAAAACGCTGGCCATAAAGAGCAAACTTTTATTGTGCTCGCCAGACAACCGCCCCGGCACATTTAAATGAAGAATGTAGGTGGTAAGCAGCAGGCACACCAGCACCATAGCGGCGCCGAGACTGGTTAACAGCACCTGCTTCTTTTTGGTTTGCGTTTCAAGGGTTTTGAGTTTGAGCAGCTGGACTTCGGTGACCCGTTCGCCTTCACGCAGAAGCATCTCTCCGGCCTTTATTTTATATAGAACGGGTTTGGTTTCGGCAGTTGCTGCTTTTGTGCGTTCCTGGGTTTCGTTGCGGTTCAGGGTGATATTGGGCTGGATGAGTCGCTGTACAAAATCCACAACCAGATTAAGCAGCCCATAATCCAGGTCATTGAGGAACGGCTGGCCCACGATCCGGACCATGGTTTTGGCCTGGTCGAGGCCGTAAAACTGTTTCAGATTGTTTACTTCTTTCTCCTTTTTGGTGCGCACATCCCTGAGAATAATTCCCTTTTCCGATTCCTTCAGCAAAATTTCTTTATTCGTTACCACCCCGTTATTTAATATTTTTAACAATATCCGGTTGATGAGGCCGGCAGTTTCTTCTGAAAACCCCGCTGTCTCGAGCGCACTGAAGGCGCCGCGGGTCACCCGTATGCCGAGTTTCTCCTCAAGGTATTTCCGTTTGTTCGTGATCACACTGACTGACGGTTTTTGATCATTTACCGTTGCCTTCTCTTGAACGGGGTTTTCGGCAGCCGTCGGAATCGTCTCGGAAGTTATGTTTTGAGCCTTGGAAGCCGCTCTCATTTGGGCAAAGATTTCTTCGACGTTGCGGGATATTTTGGTTCCTAGTTCAGCATCGTAATCATAAACTGTCAGCACCTTTTCTTCGGCCAGCTGACGATTTAAATCGGTTGCCGCCTGGTCTTCGATAAAAAAATCTCTGGGAGATTTTATATCCCTTTCGGCAACATCGCCCAGATTATATTGATGCTTGGTGGTCACCAGACTGGGAAACAGAATCAGGCTAAAAAGGATTGCCAGGGAGAATAAGATTCCCCAGCGAAAACGCCTGTCGGCGTCGAGTATTTTCCCAACCGGTTTTTTGCTTTTTTCTTTGCCCATAATTAATTAGACAGTTCAGTTAGCTCTTATTGTGCCTAAAGTACAGCACTATTTGTAAAAATGACATCAGCCCGAATTGGTTTTGTTTCGGGCCTCCTCAAGTTCTTCATAGGCTTGAATTATTTTCTGGACGAGTTTGTGACGAACAACGTCCCTTTTAGAGAAAAAAACGAATTCAATGCCTTCAATATTCTGCAAAATATTCTTGCATTCGATGAGCCCGGAAGTTCTATCAGACGGCAAATCAATCTGGGTGATATCGCCGGTAATGACCGCTTTTGAGTTAAATCCGATGCGGGTTAAAAACATTTTCATCTGCTCGGAGGTCGTATTTTGGGCCTCATCCAGAATAACAAAGGAATCATTTAAAGTGCGCCCCCGCATGAAGGCAATTGGGGCAACTTCAATAATTCCCTTTTGCATCAAATTTGCGGCCTTTTCAAACCGCATCATATCATGAAGTGCATCGTAAAGAGGCCTAAGATAAGGATCCACCTTTTCGGCCAGGTCCCCCGGTAAAAACCCCAGGGATTCTCCTGCCTCTACTGCCGGACGCGTCAATATGATTCGGCTGAAAATTCCCTTGGATAAGGCCGAGACTGCCATCGCCATTGCCAGATAGGTTTTGCCCGTTCCGGCCGGACCGATGCCAAAAACGATATCATGTTTTCTAATGGCATCAATATATTCTTTCTGCGCCAGGCTTTTGGGGGTTACGGCACTTTTCTTCGAGGTAATGTACACTCGGTCCAGAAAAATCTCTTTTAAATTCGTACGATCATCGCCGCTTAGAAGTCTCACCGCAAAGTCGATATCGTTCGGGTGAATGGGATACCCTTCCTTTAAGAGCCCGTAAAGCTGGTTGAGGATATTTCCGGCCAGAGCGACTGCGATTTTATCACCGTCGATAAAGATGGTGTTGCCTCGGGCATTAATCTTAACGTCGGTTTCCGTTGCTACTTTGCGCAAATTGTTGTTATGTTCACCGAATAACTGACGGGCAAGATCAATATTTGCAAATTCGATACTGGTTTGGGTGTCTGTGGGATTTTCTACCATGCTGTCGTTGGTTCCATAAATTCATATTTAAACCTTACTTCTATCATACCTGTTTAAACGATTGCAAATGCCAAATTGCATTTGATTTAAAAAAAGAAAAATGGCTTGACTCCACAAATCTGCTTTGTTACTTCAATCCATTGATTTGTGCCACACCAACCGAACGCTTAGCACTATGAATCCATTTGATATTTTAATTATTGTTATCCTGGGCTACAGTCTGGTTAGAGGCCTTTTCCGAGGGCTTGTCAAGGAAGTGTCATCCATCATCGGTGTTCTGGGTGGATTTTATGCCGCCTATACTTATTATAGCGTGCTGGCCGGTCTGCTATCGGGTTTGATACATGATACTGCATACCTTAACATATTGAGTTTTCTAATTATATTTTGTGGTGTGCTTATAATTGTCGGTGTATTGGGCGTCATCATAAAATATCTGCTGAATATTGCCTTTTTAGGCTGGGTCGACCGGTTCGGAGGTGTCGTCTTTGGCGTCCTAAAGGGCATCTTAATCGTTTCCATCCTGTTCATTACCCTCACGGCATTCCTTCCCAAGGGAACTGCTTTTATCAAAAACTCCGAGTTGGCTCCCCATGTGTCATGGATTTCAGAAAAAATGGCGAATGTGATATCTAAGGAAATGAAACAAGACTTTAAAGCCAAGCTGGGAGAACTAAAAAAAGCATGGAAGATTCCGAAATAAATCGAACTGATTCTTTTGTGGATGAATTATTTCGGCTGGTAGCTACCCTGCGGGGAAAAAATGGGTGTCCCTGGGACAAGAAACAGACTCCCCGCAGCGTGAGTGTCTACCTGATCGAAGAGGTCTTCGAAGTGACTGATGCGATTGAAAAGGGAGACACCGGGGAAATCTGTGAAGAGCTTGGCGACGTTTTATTTCATATTGTCTTTATCGCCAGAATGTTTCAGGAGGCTGGAGAGTTTGATTTGCAGGATGTTGCCAGAGGGATCACCAAGAAAATGATTCGGCGCCATCCCCACGTCTTTGGGAATCAGACCGTCACCGGCAGCGAGGAGGTTATTCAAAATTGGCATAAAATCAAGTTAAACGAAAAAAAGTCATCTCCAAAAACTTCGGTCCTCGATTCAGTACCGGCCCATCTCCCGAGCCTGATGCGCGCCTATCGCATCTCAGATCGTGCTGCCAAAAGTGGATTGGAGTATACGGAGATGGCCGGTGGCACACAAAATCCGGAAGAATTCAGGGCGGGATTAGAAGGTGCACTGAAGCAGCAGGACAAAGAACTGCAGTCACAGGAATTTGGGGAACTGTTGTTTACCCTGGTAAATCTTTGCCGTCTGGCTAAAATTCACCCGGAAACGGCATTGGCAGGAACCGTAAAAAGATTTGAACTGCAGGTTAAGAAAATGGAATAGCTGATTTCTGGGAACAAGCCGGAATTGACAATTGAAAATATTCAATCTCTAATACACGGTGCTCAAGACCTGCTGTTTGTTTACTGGATAATCACTTCGCTGTGTATTTTATTCTGTGTTATCGAGTAATTAAGCAACACGTATCCAGCATCGAGTATCAGCGCTTGATGTAAAAACCGGTGTTATTTAATTTAGACCCAAAAGTATCGATCTTTAAACCTTTGCACCCGGGGGCAAGTACCCGGGAGGAGTTACACGGATCAGTCTGCCGTTTCCGTCATATTTTTCGACGAGCAATTTTCCTTCTTCCAGAATGTTGCGGGATTTCAAATTTTCCTCGGACTTCATATCCATTTCGGGTTTATGTCCCTTTTCACTTTCTTCTACCGGTCGCTGTTCTCTGATCTTTTCGGTCTTCTGGCCTTCAAGATCTTTGTCATGGGTCCCACTGACATAATTAGACCTGACAAATTGTTGTATGGTGGCTTCGCCAATCGCGTTAATCATGTTATCCCCCTTTCTTAACGCCTAGCTGTTTTTGATTTCAACAGCTGAAACTTTCCTCTTTTTATTTTTCCGGTCTGGTTAAAGGCCTTCTGGCCTTTTTAAACTCAGGAATCCATCTTTTTATCCCCGGTCTTTTTTGACAACTGCTCGAGCCGCTTGATTAAAAAGCTGGAATCTTCCACCGAAAGCGTATTTCTTGTTTTTTGATTGATGGTATCAATGACATTAAAAACAAAGGTTGTTTCTTTCGCGTTCCTGGCCGCAGTCTCCTTTTCCACCCCTTCTTTCGCACGCTCGGTGGGCTCCTGATCTGATCGGGTCTGTGAGCCTAATCGGGTAATTTTTTCTATAATGTCATTTGGTACCTTTTTTATTGTTGCCTGCCTTTTGCTTTCCGGGGTCAAACTTACCTGATCGGCAGGCAGCTTCGAAGATGTATTTTTTTTGTTGCCGGGGATCATATTGTCTCTGAGATGTTTGCTGAAGACATTTAAAACATTATGCATTTGATAGCTTGGAACAAACATTCCGAATTCCTCCTGACTTGTATATCGGATACATTAAGGGAGAACTTTAGGGAAAAATGGGGAAAAGTGGAAAAATGACGGAATTAGAGTCAGATAACAATTTGATATTATAGATAATAATACTGATTGGTTGCTGGGTTGACAAATGCCTTGGAAGGGGCTGAAATGGGGCAATATCCGATCAGAATGAGTTCGGGAAGGATTAAAAATGCAGCTCGATCTATTGAAACGCTATAGCTTCCTAAAGAAGGTAAAATAATATTCTGTGCAACGTTAATTAGTAATTAGCAGACTAGTCCTCGAAGTTACCCTCCGGTCCCTTGTTGCTTTCAATTCCAGCGGCCCGGGTGACGATTTTTTCAGGGGTCCACTCTGCGGGGTCTTCAATCCGGTCTGCTTTCGGGTCCGTATCATAGGATCCGGCATCAAGTATGGCAGCCACGGCAAGCGGTGCCGTATCTGAGGTGTTTAAGACGTTAACCAGCATGTTATAGATGAAGTCTTCAACCCTGCTGGCCATCCGATTCCTGATATCAGCTGGGTTGTCCGAGCAATTTGTTTTCAAAGGGTAAATTGAGCTTCTTATAGTTGCCGCCCTGCCAACCCTGTTCCTGAGCGTAGGACACCATCTCAGACCACACGGCTTCCGTAACACCCTGATCTTTAACCTTGATAAAATTACCCTTATCGTCCAGCTGGGCGTTGCCGTAATCGTTGACCTCCAGGCCCCATGAAATCATTTGAAGGGCGGTGGCGACATTTGCCTTGGTGGTTCTGGTTTTGGCCGCTATTTCTCGTAACCGGTCGGAATTATTACCCGAGGTCCCGTGCTGAGCACCGGAGACCTTGTATTTTGTCAGCGCTTCGTGAATTTGCGCTGTCAGGTCGATCTGGATTCCCTTGTCGCTGGCTTCGATTCCATGCGTTGTCCCGTTATTCAGGGCAATCCAGTTCGGGAAAATACCGTGAGCGTTTAAACCCCTGGATGAGAAACGACGCCTCCTCCACGGTTGAGAGACCTTCTTTGCCTTTGATCTCCCCGACTTCCGTTTCAAGTCCCGCCCATGGCGGTACAAAGGGGTTGAGTTCCAAATTGGCCAACAGATTTTTATCATCCGGCATGTGAGATGCATCTATAGCGATGGATGTTAATCCCGCCTCAAATATCGAGGGTATTTCGGTCTTGGCGGCGGCGACATCCTGTTCGCTTTTCAACCCGTAATGATCGGCATGGACGGCCACGGGAATAGTGATCCCCAGTTCGTTGCAGGTTGCGTCAACTATTCTGGCAATGTTCCAATAGTTTACAGCGCAATAGGCATTGGCACCGCCTTCCGATTTGGCGATCTCTATGATCAGGGCCGCATTGGCTCTCTGGGCTGCCTTTAGGGCACCGCGAATGACAAAACTGTTCCTGCCGTTGGCGGCCATTGTAATGGCGTTTCCCTTGGCAAGCATGGCGATGTCGATAAATTTACCGCTCACAATCAAAGCTTTTGAGTTTGGAAAGAGTTTGGCCACATTCGGCGGACGGCCGATCTGCAATGCCTTGTCAAAGTCCGCTGCTTTGACGGCGTTTATTCCAGCCATGGTGCTACCTCCTTTTTCCCGGTTGGATAAGAATTATTTAATATTATTCTAAAACTTCTCATTAATTTTCATGAAAGATTCAGGTAATAATTAGCTGTCATCATCAGAAAAAACCTGATGGGATCGCACCTCTTCGATGACCTGAAGAATTTCCTGTTTAAAAGGTTGTGGCGCATACAATTTACCCCATCCCTTTTTGAGCCTGGAATAAACCATCGTATGCCGTGTCATGATAGGAGCGAACTCTGTGAGGGATGTCCCGTTGGTCCAGTATGGAAGCGATCAATTGCGCCTCGATGACATTTTCTAAAATGATAATCTTTATAAATTGTGATTCACGATTGTATTGCATAAATTTTGGAAACGGAATGGTCGTTGATTCTGGTGTTGAAATGAAAAGCTAAGCATAAATATCGATTAGTAAACCAACCTGATTAATTTCCGATGACTTAATTCGGCGACTGGAAGTATAGATTGGCTCCTGACCGTCGGATTGAGGGGCAAATTTGGGGAGAATGAGGCGGGGGCATCAGGACATACCGCTTGGGCCGCTGAGGAGCCTTCAGGCGGGACAGAGTGTGGTTCCCCTCGGTGGAAAGGGTGATACCTGTCGGGGCCCTTGATTATAAGGAACCAGCTGATTGTTGGAAGAAATTTCCATATGGATACACTATGGCCTTTTAAAGCTGCCGTCAAGGAACAATGGCAGCATATCAATTTACCCCTGAATTTTCAACCTTTCTTTGCTGGTCCCCACATCCGCCAATCATCCATTTGAGATTTCAAACCGTCCGACAGGCCACAATAGCTAAAAACGGCGAAAAAAGTCAAGGATTAATAAGTACTTAGGCCCTTAGTCCCAACCTCGTCATTCGGCTTGGGAAAATAGCTGTGACTCTTTAGCTGTCATGGGATTGCATGAAAATTGGATCCGGGTCTGATTGAGGAATTAAAGGATTGAGGAATTTAGGAATTGAATGAATTCTATCTATTTTAATTGACTGATTTTATCCTTTAATCCCCATTATTCCATCATTTCAGGTGGCTTATGGGGAAGATGACCATAAAAAATAGAATAATTTCACAAGGCTGCAGATATACCGATCCGGTAAGTTATTGTTTTTTCTCTTCCTTCAACTCGACATTTTTTTGTGTGACCTGATTATTGTAAGCTTCAACCTGGGCCTGGTATGCCTTTCCCTTTTGGGCGTAGGCTTCGGCTCTTTTGTTCAGATTTCCAACTTTTTTGTTGTATTTTTCGATTTCTTTCTGAGTTTTAACCTTTTTTTTCTCCTTGGCAAGTTGTCCTTTTTCTTTAACCAGGGCGCGATATTCTTTGTCAATTTCTTGCTTCATTTTTTCCAGCTTTTTGCGTGTCACCTCCAACATATCTTCGGCTTCAGCATCTTCCAGGGCAGTTGATGCGTCAACTTCTTCCTCTTGCTGCTGCAGCGCAACATCCTGCTCATCTGTTTGCTGTTGCGTTTGTTCTTCTGTCTCCGCATCTACTTCTTCATCGCTGAATTCATCCGTTTCGTCCAGATCTTCATCTTCATCGGCGAATTCATTTTCTTCCGCCTCTGATTCTGATTCATCTGCAAATTCCCCCTCGTCTTCTTGGGCCTGATCGGATCCTGGATCTTGCTCCGGTTCTTGTTCTGTGGCCGCTGCTTCTTCCGTGTCACTTTCATATTCAGTAGTTGAACTGACGGAGTCCCGCTGCTCGGCCGGTACCTGGTTTAAATCATCGGTATAACGGGTATTACCCTCGTCATCCGTATATTTATATATTTGTGCTGGAGCTGAAAAAGCAAACAGGACAATGAGCAGGCATATAAAAAATTTTATAAATTTCACGAATTAACCCTCCTCACAGAAATTCTAAATTTTCAAACGCGCGGATTCTGTCTGGTGATGTTTTAGACCCAAAGAAAAAATATTCAGAACCAGAAATTTTAATTAACCTATTAAAATTTATCATATGCTGATTGGTAATGCAAATTTTACCCTTAGTATTTTAATATAATTTTTTTGTTTTTAGTGACAATAGTTGGTTCATCTACATGCCCCTGATACCAAAAGTCGGAACAAATCCGGGACGTTGAATTAGGGTTTGACAATCTTCATACGTGGTGTAAACTATTAACTAATAACAAATAACAGATAACTCCCAATGGGTTTTCAACTCAATTGGGGTATAAGAAAACCTTGAACGGTGAACCTTTGAACCCCTGAACGCTTACGAACTTTTAACCTCCTAACCAGAGCGGATCTTATGAAATTTAAATGTGCCATTATTTTGCTAAGTGCCGTGCTCTTTATCTGGGCCTGTGCACCCAAACCTGTTATTAGGCCTGCACCCGATCTGGTGACCAGCGAAGATGAGCTCTTCTCCAGAGCCGAAAAATTATATGAGTTCGAATCTTATGATGAGGCCTTGGCGCTTTACGATGAGTATTTCAGGCGGTTTCCGGATAAACCGCTGGCAGCGGCTGCACTTATGAAAATCGGAATTATCCGGGCTTTAAAAGAGAACTACGAGGGAGCCCGCAGTGCTTTTCGAAACATCATATCCGCCTATCCCACCAGTCCGTTTGTCCCCGATGCCATGGTTGAGGAGTTGCTCACCTACTATCAGCAGGGACGCTACCAGGATGTGATCGAACTGGCCCCGGACATGCTGAAAACGATTGATTCCTGGGCGCATATTTTCAGAGTTTACGCTCTGATCGGAGATGTCTATATGACACAGGGCGCTCCTATCGACGCCCTCGATTATTACGCCCGCGCCCAGGAATTTGCAAGCGGGCCTGAACTGGAAGCCATTGCCGAAAAATTCAAGGAAGCAATCGCTCAACTTGATTCGGCCGATGTTGCTATTCTTATCCAGCATCCGGATGAAAGTCTGCCCATGGACTATCTGCTGTTTCAGTTAGGTTTGAATTACGCCCTGGAGGAAAAATATGGTGATGCCTTAATGATCCTAAACCAGTTTATCGAAAAATATCCGGCCCATGGAAATAGGATTTTGGCCGAAAGCTTGATTGACGAAATTAAAAAGAATGCTTTTTTCAAACGCTATACGATCGGGTGTCTGCTGCCGTTGAGCGGACCCTATCAAACTTTTGGACAGCGCGCATTGCAAGGCCTCGAACTTGCCCAGGCGCAATTCAGTTCCCAAAGCAGCAACCCGCCGCTCAATATTATTATCAAGGATACCGGGGCCGATCCGGATAAAACAATCACAGCGCTGGAGGAATTATATCACGATCAGGTGGCTGCCATTATCGGGCCCATTGTCACATCGGAAATTGCCGCCCGTGAAGCACAGCAAATGGGGATTCCAATTATAACGCTCACTCAGAAAGACAATATTCCTGAAATCGGTGACAAGGTATTTAGAAATTTTATTACACCGAAAATGCAGGTGCAGACCCTTACCTCATTTACCGTTGAATCACTGGGATTGTATCGCTTTGCCATCCTTTATCCGGATGAAACCTATGGTACTACATTTATGAATCTCTTCTGGGACCAGCTCTTAGAATCAGGTGGGCAGGTTGTCGCTGTGGAATCCTACAAGCCCGACCAGACGGATTTTTCAGATTCTATAAAAAAGCTGGTGGGGCTCTTTTATGAGATACCGGAAGACCTTCAACCCGTAGAAGAAGAGTTGCCCGACGATCAGGAACTTGAAGATGCGGAGACCTCAGGGCAGGAGGAGGACCAGACCCAGGTTGCCGGCGCCAGGGGCGCGGCAGAGGAAGATGAGCCGGAGCCGATCGTCGATTTCGATGCCATTTTTATTCCCGATTCACCTGGAAAAGCGGGACAGATCGTACCCCAGCTGGCCTATCACGATATCAAAGATGTCTATATCCTCGGTACCAATCTCTGGCATTCCGATTCTTTGATAAAAATTGCCCAGCAATACGTCCAGGGTGCCGTTATGCCGGATGGGTTTTTTGCCGCCAGCCCCTCTCCCCAGGTTCAAAAATTTGTCAAGGATTTCGAAGAAACCTACCAGGAAACCCCCGACTTTATTGAGGCCATCGTGTATGACACGGCCATGATACTCTTCAATGTTGTCAGCCGGGAGCAAATTCGATACCGGAGTGAAATAAGAGATGAGTTGTTGAATCTGGATGCTTTTCCGGGTGTTACCGGGCTTACCCGTTTTGATGAAAACGGGGATGCGCAGAAAAAACTGTATTTGCTGCGGGTTAAAGGCAGGAAGTTTGTTGAACTTGAATAAACTGGTTTCAAAACCATCATTTCCTGCCCGACGGCTGCGTTGCTCGTTGTCGAAACATGCTCACGTTGAAACAGGTTGCCCGTTGAGCCCGTTGGCCCGTTTGCCAGTCAAATCGGAAAAGATGCATTTTTAACGGGCTAACCGGTAACGGGCAAACCGGCCAACCCTCATTTTTGTGCGAGGCCCTTGAACGCCTGTGCGCCTTTGGGGCATAACACCAAACACCAAATACCAGCTTACGCGTTTTTCAATGAGCCCTGGCCGGTGGCCTCGAGGGTACTGCGCCACAAACTGCCTTGCGGGTCCACATTTTTTCGTTGGTTGGCGATCACTTTCATAGGTACATGGACAAACTGGTTGTTCCAGTGGCCGATCAGCATACCCGTTTTGCCGGCCATTCCGGCATGGACGCTGTTTCGTCCCAAAAAATTACAAAATACGCGATCGTTGGCATTGGCCGGGAGACTGCGGATCATGTAGCTGGGATCGATATATTTGATGGAAACATCAATTCCTTTGTCTGCAAAGTAAGATGCGATGGCATCCTTGAAGTATAACCCGATATCCTTGAGTTTGATGTTTCCGGAGGCATCCTGTTCACTCTTTTCATCCTTAAAAAACTTCTGACCTGCGCCTTCGGCAACGACCATCACCGCATGTTTTCTTTCCGCCAGGCGTTTTTCAAGCGCATTCAACAAACCCGAAGGCCCTTCAAGGTCGAAATCGATTTCCGGAATGAGCACAAAGTTGACATCCTGCTGAGCCAGAACGGCTGTTGCGGCAATGAACCCGGAATGCCGGCCCATGAGTTTGATCAGCCCGATACCGTTGGGATACCCTTCGGCTTCATTGTTGGCGCTGATAATTGCCCGGGTGGCCACGTCAACTGCCGTGTCAAAGCCAAATGAACGGGAAACCATGTAAATATCATTGTCGATGGTTTTGGGGACTCCGACCACGCCGATCTTCAGTCCTCGCTGGAAGATCGTATCGGCAATTCGTTCTGCCGCCGTTAGGGTCCCATCACCGCCTATCATAAACAACAGTCCGATGTTCATCCTTTCCAGGCTGTCGATAATTTCATCGATATCCTGGGGACCTCTGCTTGAACCCAGAACCGTTCCCCCCCGATCATGAATATTAACGACGGCCTGGGGTGTCAGATCAACCAGATCGTGACCGTATTTGGCAATAAATCCCTGCAGGCCGTAGCGAATGCCGAAAATATTCTGAACGCCGTAAGCGTAGTGCAGTTCAAGCACAATCGAGCGAATAATATCGTTTATTCCCGGACATAATCCCCCGCATGTAACCAGGGCGCACTTTAATTTACTCGGATCAAAATATATCCGGCGCCTGGGACCTGCCAGTTCAAAACAGGGCAGGGCTTGTTTTTCTTTGACCATCTGGTTGATCCGGGACTGGTCTACTTCAATGATAATCCGGCTTTCATCTGAAACAAAACTAATGCATCCCGTTTCATCGGCTTTTTTTTGAACCGGTGAGCGCAAAGTGGCTTTACCCAGGGTGGAAATTTCGGTAATCAGTTCGTCAGTGTGCATGAAGACCTCTTGAGTTATAGGGCTCTAGTAGTTGAGTTCTCTTAATGATTGAATGTAAATCCGAAATCCGAACTTCGAAATCCGAAACAAATTCGAATATTAAATGACAAAAATTCCAAAGGGTAAAATGTATGGTTCATTGGTGGATCAATATGCTTTTTACAAGTTTAGAGAATTAGGACATTGGAATTTAGGTATTGTTTCGTGTTTCGACCCATTTTATAGGATTGGCGTGCTTCGAATTTCCGGTTTAACCGGTTCAGGTTCCGTTAAATTTGAATTCGCCTTTGCCCAGTATATCGTGCAGATGCAAGATGCCCTGGACCTCTCCCTGTGAATTGACGATGGGAAGCACGGTGATCTGGTACTTTTCCATTATATTCAAGGCGTCATAGGTCGGCGAATTTTCTTCTAGGGTTTGTGGGTTTTTTGTCATGACATCTTCTACGGTGAGCTCCAAAATCGACTGACCGGATGCCACCGTGCGCCGGATGTCTCCATCGGTAATAATGCCGCTCAGTTTGTTTTGAGACGTCAGTACCAGGGTCGTTCCCAATTTTCCGCGGTCAATTTCTTTGATGGCCTCCGGCATGGATGTTCCTTCGGATACCCGGGGAAGGGACGGCCCGGTGAACGTGAGGTCCTTAACTTTGCCGGCCAGCCGCTGGCCGAGTGTTCCACCGGGATGAATCATTCTAAAATCACTGGTTTTGAAATGCTTTTTTTCCAGCAAAACCACCGCCAGTGCATCACCCATGGCCAGCATGGCGGTGGTGCTGGCGGTGGGCGCCAGACCCAGCGGACAGGCCTCGCACTTTACTCCCACGTCGATAACGATATCGCTTTGGGTCGCCAGGGTGGAATTCTTGGTACCCGTAAAAGCGATGATTTTGCATCCGATCTGCCGGATGCTTGGCAGTAGAATGCACAGTTCATCGGTTTCACCACTATTAGACAGGGCAATAAAAATATCGTCTCGGGAAACCTGACCCAGATCTCCGTGCATGGCCTCAACGGGATGCAAAAACAGGGACCTCGTACCCGTGCTGTTTAAGGTCGCAACGATTTTGCGGCCCACAATGCCCGATTTTCCAATACCGGCGATAATCAGCCGACCGCTGGAACTGCAAATCTGCTCAATCATTTCGGAAAAATTATCATCGATCCGGTCAACCAGATTGAGAATGCCTTCGGCTTCTATCTTTAAAACGTCTATCGCCTTTTGGATGATGGCAGCGGAATCATTTTCCTGTTTTTTTTGCATTATGTGGCTCCGCCAGAACCGGATTTATCACGAAAGCACGAAAGTACGAAACCACGAAAAAGAAAATTTCGTGCTTTCAAGATTTCGTGCTTTCGTGATTAATTTATCCTTTTTGGTTCCGGCTTGTCCGGGGTAGGCAACTTGACCATTTATTTTCAATGACTAAAGGCTAAAAATCAAGTATAGATCACGAATTTAGAAATTTAAATCTTTTTATAAAATTTTTATTGACAATTAAGCCGGAGGTCATTATATTCCGCGCAATTTTTAATCTGTTTTGGCTGGGTCCAAACGGTTCCCGGCTTTTTTTATGTTAACCAAATTTTATTCAAGGGGGTGATTCCAATGATTTGTACAACCATTAAAGAAGGCGTTGAGTGCCCGTTTATGTCCGCTAAAGGGTGTTCTTACAGCGAGGGGATTTGCCATAAGATCGTCGAAATGTGCCAGGGTTGCAACCGCGGTGCCGAATATTCAACCGGTTGGTTTTGTTCAGCCTGTCCCGATCCCTCAGTGAAATGGAAAAACGGAAACTGCAACATGGCATCCCATGTTAGTGCAGCCGCCGAGGCCAAAAAGGCCAAAATTAATCCTTTAAAAGCTTCCAAAAGAGCGCGCCGCTAATTTTGTTCGCGATCAAACGGTAAACCCCGTTCCTACCCGAGCGGGGACTTACCCCCCCCCATTAGCGCCAGTTATTTTGTAAATGTTCACACGTTGCATTTATGCCATACGGAGTTGGTTTGAAAGACGAACGTCCAACATCGAACGTCCAACGTTGAACATCGAATAATGATGTCGCTGCGCTCCGCAATTTAATTTTATTTGTTTACTATTTCTGTCTCTTTTCAGCCCTTCGACTCCGCTCAGGGCCGTGAGCCTGTTGAAAATCCCGAGCTTGTCGAGGTGGTCGAACGGCCGTTTTAATACTCGTAACGAAAATCTTAACCAATTCTTCTGTTTCCTTCTTTTCTCATTCAAAATTCGATGTTGGACGTTCGATGTTCGATGTTCATCCTTTTAAAATCTTGTCAATACTGACCAGCTGTATACAAATACTCACCAAATCCATTGCCCTGCGAATATCTTCCAGGGGCGGGAAAGACGGCGCCAGGCGAATATTGCGGTTCAATGGATCCTTCATATACGGGAAAGTGGAACCTGCCGGCGTTAATTTGACGCCCGCCTCAGCGGCCATTCGGATCACCGGACCGGCACATCCTTCCATGGGCGTCGACACTGACAAAATAGCCGCCGTCCGGCTGACTCCAGCTGGCAATATTTTTTCCTCCCAGCTCCGTTTCCAGGGCGCTTTGCACGGCGTCAAATTTTGGTTTTAAGATAGCGGCATGTTTTTTCATGTGGTCTTCAATGCCGGCCATATTTTTAAAAAACCTCACATGGCGCAACTGGTTGAGCTTGTCCGGGCCGATGGTTTGAAACGACATTTGCTTCCTGGCCCGGTCCATACTGGCTTTACTGCCCGCCATCATGGCCAGACCGGCGCTGGCGAAGCTAATTTTGGATGTCGAGCCAAATATCAACACTCTATCGGGATGACCGGCCTGTTTGCAGGCTGTCAGAATATTTTTAAGCCTGGCAGGCTTTTTTCCCAGGTGATGCACCGCATAGGCGTTGTCCCAGAAAATTATGAAATCATCCGTTTTGGTTTTCATGCTGGCCAGACGATCCACGACGCGGTCGGAATAGACGGCACCGGTGGGATTGCCGTACTTGGGTACACACCAGATGCCCTTGATACTCTCATCGGTTGCCACCAGATCTTCAACCCTGTCCATGTCGGGCCCGTCCGCGTTCATATCTATGGCAATCATTTCGATTCCCCAGATACTGACAGATAAAAAAATGACGGTCATACCCGGGACTGGGGCACAAAAATTTAACCTTCGGCAGTAATTTCCAGGGCGAGCTGTTTTCGGTCACACCATTGACCATGGCGCGCATGAACGCGTCGTGCATCATGTTGAGACTGGAGTTACCCCCTATGATGATTTCATCCACCTCGACTTGCATCAACTCCGAAAAAAGTGTTTTGGCCTCAGCAAGTCCATCCAGCCCGCCGTAATTTCTGCAATCCGAGCCGTCTTCCGCAGTATAATGGACAGCGTCTGCGCAGTCGAAAAGACCCATTGAAAGATCGAGCTGTTCGGCACACGGTTTGCCCCGGGTCATGTCCAGGGTAATCTTTTTGGACTGAAATTCGCGATACCGTTGCTTTAATTGCTGCTTGATTTCCTGGAGTTCCTGTGGGGCTGAGTTGCTGAAAATCTGTCATTTTGCATATCCTTTTTTATTTTTTTCAATAAAGAGAATCTCTATCCTCCTTCTATATCATTGCCAACAAATCACATCAACCCCAATACGGATTTGCATCCGGGAACCTGTCGAGAGCCTCAAGGTCGAACGACCGGGGCTGCCCGACAAGGCTTTCCGGCAAAACTTGGCACGGTTGATACAGAAAATCAACGAAGTTGTTCCGCTTTTGTGTCACGGGTGTTTTATATTCAAAATTCACTATTCGTGGATGGAAACTAGCTAATTGCCGGGTTGACATTACGTTCTTCATTCTGTATTTAGTATCTGTATTGGATAAAGCCGGTTGGGCTTGCTGCCGCATCAGTAACGGCACCATATGTTGGTATTTATCCCTCGCCGTCACACAACCCCTATCAACCTCCATTTTTTTGCTTGATCCGCTCTCAAAAAGCGAATTCTTACCCTTTACGTCTGCCGCTGAGGAAGATCGTCATACCCGGGGATTGGTACGAGGCATCATTGTCGGTGCCATTTTTTTTGCCCTCAATAAATTAGGAAAAGTGAAAGCTGATGGATAGTAGCATGAGTACTGAAGATAACAAAAGGTTAGATAAATGGCTTGCATCAGAAGAACCCAATAGACCGAGGGAATGCAATCAAGGCGCTAAAGGAGGTCAAACATATCCTGGATAGTTTCGGAGTGACCTTTTTCCTTCGACAGGGAACCTGTCTTGGAGCGATTAGAGATAACGATTTACTGCCATGGGATGACGACGTCGACGTGGGTTCGGTAATCGGATTTCACGGTGTAACCGAGAAGTCCCTTGATCAGATTGTTGCAGCTTTCAGGAATCACGGTTTTCTTGCCAGAATAGATCATCTGAGTGTAAGTCCATATATACCTCTGGTTAAGTACTCAACAAGAGTTGACTGGATGTGCTATAAGGTCGTGGATGATTACATCATCCAATTCCCCTTCCTAAAAACCCCCCTTAGTCTGTTTACGGTATTAAAGGAAATAACCTTTCTCAATGAGACTTTTCTTGTGCCGAATCCACCCGAGGAATACCTGCGTCTAAAATATGGGGAAAATTGGAAGACCCCTAAAAAACCTGGGGATTATGAAGAGGATGTGCTGACACAAGTGGCTGACATGCCGGCACCTAATAACGCGGGGAAACTCAGGCAGTTGATTGCCAAATACCTTCCGTCGCGACGTTTAAGCTTGATTAAGGTCCTTGACCAGCAGGGAAATCCGATTTGTGGCGGAGACGTCGTTCTTGTGGGACTGGGTTGTTTCAAAACCGATAAACAAGGATGCGTACGCTTTTATGTACCTCGAGCAGATTACCATCCACTCACCATCAGGTTTGAAGATTATAAGGAAACCAACTATTTGCAGGAGATAAAACCAGCCACAACATATATTTTTCAACCGAAAAAGAAACCACCTGCAACCGGTAATCCGGTACGAGACAGTGGCAGCATTTTGGTCGAGCAGTCCCGTACCAGATAAATTTTTGTAACCTTATGAAGGCCCTTTTCGGATCAGTAGCGAACTTTTTTTAAGAATAGCCCATGGGCCGGAGCCTTGGGCCCGGCCTGGTCCCGATCCTTTGACGCCAGGATGCGCTTGAATTCATCGAGTGAGATCTTGCCCAGCCCCACGTCCACCAGCGTTCCCACAATATTGCGCACCATAAAACGCAAAAAGCCGTCGGCTTCAATTTCAAAGGCCAGGTAGCCGTCTTCCTCTTTAATCAGGCGGGCTTTAAAAACGCTGCGGGTGGTGTGGGCGCGCGGACTGCCGGCACCTTCAAAGGCCTTGAAATCATGGCTGCCGATGAGCGGGGATATTGCGGAGCGAATGCGTTCAAGGTCTAATTTTTTTCTAACATGCCAGGCGTATTGTCGAAAAATTGCGGCGGGGTTCGGGCGGTTTAAAATTTTATAGACATAGACTTTGCTCTTGACATCATAGCGGGCATGAAAGGATGCTTCGACCTCCTCACAACTCGTGATAACGACATCTTCGTCCGTCAGGCTGTTCAACCCGCCTAGGAGATCTCGCGGTCCGAGATGGGTTTCGCATTTAAAATTGGCGACCTGGGCATAGGCATGCACACCGGCATCTGTCCGGCCGGATCCTGTCAGGGAAATATCTTGACCGGTTATGGTGAGGACCGCCGTCTCGATCTCTTCCTGGATGGTGCGGTCATTTTTCTGACGCTGCCAGCCATGGTAGCTTGTCCCGTCGTACTCGATGGTTATTTTAAAATTTTTAAACATTGTGTTAACCAGGGTGAACCGGTTGGAGCGAAGCGTAAATCCCGATTTAACGGGGGACCAAAAAGGTTTATTCATAAAATGCAAAGAACTCACAAGTGAGATTCTAACGGCATATATCTAGATTAAATTACCAGCGCTATCGACAGCGAAAAAAAAGACAATATGGTTGATAAGGCAATCGAAGCCGAGGCCAGGTTTGTGTCGCTGTTTAACTGCGAGGACAAAATATACAGGGCCGGCGAGGTGGGAAGCGTAAAATAGATCAGGCCGATTTTCAGGCTCAGATCCGACACCCCGAATGCTGATAGAAACCCGTACCCGATCAGCGGGAGCGCCAGCAATTTAAATAGCGATGCGATCAGCGACAGTTTGAAATGGTCTCTGACAGTGCTGAGCGTCAGGGCGCCGCCGATGGACAGCATGGCCAGGGGCAGGGCGACATAGGAGGACAGCTTCAGCGTATTGTCAATAAAGGGAGGGAAACCCTGCCATATATTGGCATAGATGATACCGCTGATGCAGGCCAGTATCAAAGGATTGGAAATCAAGGCCTTTACGGTTTGCCCCAGGCGCTTGGCCGGCGGCACCTGTTCTCCGGAAAACCATATCAGAGTTGAGACACACAGCACATTGATAATTGGAATGATCAACCCGATCAGGATGCCGAATTGTTTGATGCCTTCCTCTCCCAGGACGCTTAGGACGATGGCCACCCCGATATAGGAGTTAAACCGGTAGCAACTCTGGGAAAAGGTGCCGGCCTTGTAGTCAGAAATTTTATAGAGTTTGATAAACAGGGTACTCAGTACGTAAACGGTAAGCACGGCACATATGACGGCTTGGTACAACCCTGCGCTGCCGGTTAAGGCGGTAGAGGCCCCTCCGATTTTCCAGAAAAGAAGCAGGGGAAAAAATATATAGTACGTGAGCCGGTCCGCCATCTTCAGGAAAACGTCATCGGTCAGCCGCCAGCGCTTCAACAAGCTGCCGAAAAGGATCAGCACAAAAACCGGGAAAAGGCTGTTTAAAACCATCGACTATATCCTATCACAACGAACATCTGCCAGTTCATCTTCGATGTCATCATCAATCCATTTTCTATACGCCGCCAGCGTATATTCCGCGCCGCAGACCCTGCAGCGCAAACTGACAGACTCTCAGGCCCGCTTTATCTGAAGTTGTGACTGACACTGTAAACATTGCAACTGATGGCTGTTCATCATACTCAATCCTCCATTGAATCATGCGGAAGTTACTGCAATGATCACATTCTGTCAAATCATCAAAGTGGTTCGGTAGATTGACAAATTTCGTTGATTCTGTAGAATGAATCCTAGGTCAGGCTTCTAATAACTGATAACTATTAACAAATAACCCCATCTTGTTGGGGTATCGCGAATTCAAATCCGAGGAAAGAAACTATGCAAAAGATGGATTGTCCTGGTTTTCAGACTGCGGGTGTTGTTTCAGGACTGAAGAAAAACGGCAAAAAAGATCTTGGACTTATATATTCGGAGGTTCCGGCAACCGTTGCCGCGATGTTTACCCGCAACCTTGTTAGAGCGGCGCCGGTTCTTCTTGATCAGCAACGAACCGCCAACGGGTCCTGCCGGGCGGTTATCGTCAACAGTGGCAATGCCAACTGCTGCACCGGGGAGCAGGGCATGCAGGATGCCATTCGCATGGGGCGCCTGGCTGCACAGGGACTCATGGTTGATGAAGAAGACGTACTGGTGGCATCCACCGGGGTGATCGGTGAACCATTGCCGGTTGAAAAAATTGAAGCCGCCGCTCCCGGATTAATCAAGGCGCTTGCCGCCGACGGCCTATCTGATTTTGCCGAAGCGATCATGACCACGGACACGGTTGCCAAGGTTTTCAGCCGCTGCGGCGAACTGGCCGGCAAGTCATTTACGGTAAGCGGTGCGATCAAGGGGGCCGGCATGATCCGTCCCGATATGGCCACCATGCTGTGTTTTGTAATGACCGATATCGTTGCCCAACCGCAAGTGTTGCAGCAAACGCTCAATAAAGCGGTTGATCGATCGCTGAATCGCATGACGGTGGACGGCGATACCAGCACCAATGATACGGTCCTTTTAATGGCCAATGGGCACTCTACGGTCAAGGTGATCAGCGAGAATCAAAAGGATGTTTTTCAAGCCGTCCTCAATGAGGTAATGATTGGTCTGGCCAAATGGCTGATTAAAGATGCCGAAGGTGCCACCAAGCTGGTTGAGATAGTCGTTAAAGGCGCCAAGACAAAAGCGGAAGCACATAAAATCGCAGACACCGTGGCCAATTCGCCGCTGTTTAAAACCGCTCTTTTCGGTGAGGATGCCAACTGGGGAAGAATCCTGGCAGCCGTTGGCCGGGCAGGCATCACCGTGGATCCTGAAAAAATAGATATTTTCTTCGGATCAGCCCAGATGGTCAAAAGCGGGTTCGGCTGCGGAAAAGAGGCCGAAGCGGAAGCAACCCGGGTGTTGAAGCAGGACGAATTTACGGTCACCATCGATTTAAATCTGGGACAAGAGACGGAAACGGTTTATACCTGCGATTTTTCCATTGACTATGTGAAGATCAATGCGGACTACCGCACCTAGTGTTACGTCCCGCAAATATTGATTGCAAATGAGTGAAATGCGACTTCAAAAATATCTTTCCACTGCCGGTGTCTGTTCACGCAGAAAAGGGGAAAAACTCATTGTTGCCGGCAAAGTTGCCGTTAACGGTGAGGTCGTCGTTGAGCTCGGCACAAAAATTGATCCGGACCAGGACCAGGTTGAAGTTGATGGGAAACTGGTCCGGCCCTCTCATTCACTGGTGTATATTGCCCTGAACAAACCCAAAGATTATGTCACCAGTTGCAGCCATCCCGGCCAGAAGGTTGTGGTGGATCTGGTTGACATCTCTGAGCGCATTTATCCGGTGGGTCGATTGGACAAGGATTCCACCGGCCTGTTGCTGCTGACCAATGATGGTCGTATCCATCACCGCTTGTCCCACCCTTCATTTGATCACGAAAAGGAATATGATGTTACGGTGGCCAGGCCGATTCCAGATGGTGCCCTTAAGAAAATGAGCGACGGCCTGCCGCTGATGGGGACCAAAACCCGGCCGGCGCGGATAACCAGGATCTCGCCCAGACGATTTCGGATTGTTCTGCAGGAAGGTAAAAACAGGCAGATCCGCCGAATGGTGCGCAAGGTCGGCAATGAAGTGACCCGGCTGCAGCGTAAACGATTTGCCAGTGTCAAGCTGGGCAACCTGCCGCCGGGCAAATGGCGCTATTTGGAAGAAAACGAAAAGAAATTTCTGTTATCTTAAATTGAGCGATGCGCACTTCATGCTTGAATGCCGCCGGATAAGGTTTCAGGTTTCAGGTGTCAGGTGTCAGCAATAATAATCGCAAGTTCTGAATCCTGAACATAAAACAGGGGGGTCCCAGCAGAGCTCATTTCCCGGGTGTTTTCTTTGCCCACCCACGCGCAACAATGACCTATTCAACTGCTTCTTCTCAAACCTTGAAAGACATATCCTCCGGCGTTCAAACTGGTCGCTTTTCAACCTCTGAACTCTGAACCCAGAACCTTGAACCTCGGTTCTTGACACCTGACACCAAATACCCGAAAAAGGCAATAAAACTAGAGCGCCTGTTAAAGACAAATTAACCACTCAGTTTTATACTGAAATATCCGGATAGATATGATAGACTTCTTCTGAACTATACATGTACAGGGGACCGGAGATTTCTATGGTTAGATTTAAATCATTGATCAGCAGAGAAAATAAAATTGCAGTTGTGGGGCTGGGTTATGTCGGCCTGCCCCTGGCAGTGCATCTTGCCGCCCATTTTGACGTTGTCGGATTTGACCTGAAAACTGCTAGGATAAAAGAGCTTGAGTCCGGGATCGATCGCACCCTGGAAGTAACCGGGGCTCAACTCAAACAGGTTCAAATACACTACACGGATAACCCTAAAGACCTTGCGGACTGCCGGCTCATAATTGTGGCGGTCCCGACCCCCATAGACGATTACCGTATCCCCGATCTGGGTCCGTTGAAGGGAGCTTCCACTGCAGTTGGAAGACATCTGCAAAAAGGATCATGTATTGTCTATGAATCCACCGTCTATCCGGGGGCCACGGAAGAGGTCTGTATTCCGATCCTGGAGGCGGAATCCGGATTGAAATTCGGACAGGATTTTACGGTGGGATACTCTCCGGAGCGGATTAATCCGGGTGATAAAGTTCACACCCTTGAAAATATCATGAAGATCGTATCCGGTTCGGACTCCGCAACCTGTGAAATGCTGGCCAGAGTTTACGGTCAAGTGGTGACGGCAGGGATTC
>PVMK01123969.1_pt1 | contig 24090 bp, 16 predicted proteins | sample 1853481 | NCBI WGS metagenome assembly PVMK01 (sample SAMN08533507, study PRJNA380276) | Marine sediment metagenome, whole genome shotgun sequencing project. | reverse complement strand
ATTGACATAAGGATATTTTGGCCGGTATAGAATAGTAAATGGAGCTTGACTGAAATTTCTCCTTATGTCAACAAAGCTAGAAAGCGTTCGAGGTAATATAGGGCCGTCTGCGCGGAAGGAGATATTTGGGGGAGGATAAGATCGAAAGCATGTTCCGTATCGGGCAACTCCAGATAGATAGATCGGGCACCGGCCGCTCGCAAAGCTTGATGTAGACGCCGGTTTTGGGAAACCATACCGCCCACATCATGAGCGCCTTGAATCAATAAAGTCGGGGGACATTCGGCGCAAACATAAGAAATGGGCGAGCCCAAGCGGTACGCTTCAGGCACTTCTTCGGGTGTTCCGCCAAATAGATTGGGGATCCAGCGCGAAATACTGACCCAATCGCCATCGGCCGGAATAACCCCGATTTTGCGCATCGATGAATCAAAATATTCCATCAAGCGATCGATAGACTGGTTATGAGCAACATCAATTTGGGAGAAGTATCGGTAAAAATCAAGTAAATCGGCGAAACCATAGTAAGACACGACCGCATGGACAGCGGTATCGGCCTCAACTTCTGCTGGCTGAAAGTAAGGATCGTTGGGGGTATAGGCGCTTAACAAGGCCAAATGGCCACCGGCCGAACCACCCATTAAAACGAATCGCTCAGGATTAATTCCTAGTTCGAATGCCCGGTCTTTCAGCCAGGCGATGGCTCGCTTGACATCGCCGACCATGCCCACCAGGTCCGCTTTGGGCGCCAGGGTGTAGGCTACATCCATTACGACGTGCCCCTGGGAAGCTAAATGGCGAAACATCGGCCGGGTTTGAAAGTCCTTGCTCATATAGTGCCAGGCACTGCCATGCAGGTAGATAATGGCCATACCACTTGGTTCAGTGTCCGGGGGCGGCCGCCAGAGATCACAGAAGAGATCCTCCCCTGTTTCAGGCCATACGCCATAGCTCAGGTGTTGTTGAAAGCGGATATCCCCGGCCGGAGCTGGCAAGCCAAGTGACCAACGTGAAGATAACATGTGTTCTTTCATCACTGGAGGCAAGCGCAGCCACCAATTAGCGCCAAAGACCTGGGTAAAACGATCATCTTGCGAACGGGTGACCCGTTGCACATGGCGTAATGAAGCCCCCGTCGTTAGCAAGCCAGCGATCATCGAAATACGGTCCCGCCTCAAGAAAGCAATAATAGTGATCAATAAACCAATTATGGCCAGTATTGGTGTTAGGGCACTGGCAGCCACCTTATATATCCAGAGGAAAAACACTGGAACGCCCCAAGAAAGACGCATGCGCACGAAAGTTAAACTAGCCAGAAAAGCCGTAAAAATGCTTAAGTATCTCATTTCCAGGTTTCCTTAATCTTAATTTGGATGACCGGGGGATTGGACAAGAGACAAGTGGTTGAGGGTAGTGGCTCATCGTGGAACATATCGGTAAAGTAGGACCCGTGAATTTCAGGCCCATCTCCGCTAAACAAACCTGTGGGTTAAGAACATCATAATTATCCATTTTTTATTCGGGCGGGCAATCTCACAACTGGCGTTAATGATTTTTATGTCAACTAACTGGGATCAATTTTCTTTGTAACCATGAGAGGTAGCGATTAGCATAACCCGATCTGTAATCCTCAACTCACCTGCGGCATGGAGCTGCCGCAAAGCCGGTAGTATGGTGGCTGATGAGCTTTCAAGATAGAGTCCCTTTCGGGCTAATTCTTCCTGTCCGCCCAATGCGTCTTTTTCAGATACATCTATGGCTAGGCCGCTCGTTTCACGCAAGGCGTACCAGGACTGATAGGTAACGTTCGCACCTCCGATCGAGGTCATCCGGCCGCTTTTGCCGGGAAATTGACCACGATAATCAGCACCAGACATTACCAGGCTAAGACGGGGAAACGGTTCAACAGCCACTAATCTTGGCAAGGGACTATTAATAATCACATTATTAAGGCCAAATTCTCCTGCCTGCAACTCTCGAAACCCTTCATAAAGAGCCCATAATAGATCACCTCTAGATGTGGGCACCAGAATGATTGAGGGCAACTGATCTTGGCATTGCTCGCTTATCTCATAGGCCATTGTCTTATACCCTTGTAGGCCAAAGGGATTGCTGCCAACGGGTGGATCGATATAGTTGGTTGCCGGATAGGCAGCTGCTTGCTCAACCTGTTCCCGCATGTAAGGCCAACGATCCAGGCTGGTCTCAGCCATTTTGATCTCAGCGCCATGCAGGCGGATGGCTCTCTGCCAGGAAGGGCTCATAGCCGGTGTGCTTACGATTGTACAACTTAGGCCAGCAGCCGCAGCGTAAGCAGCAAGGGAGACACCGGCATTACCCGAAGAAGCCGCTAAAACAACCTGGCGATTTAAAGCCTTGGCCCGGGCAACAACCAGCGGACTGAAGCGGTCTTTAAAAGATCCTGTAGGGTTTGCTCCTTCATTCTTTATCCAGAGGGCGCTGAGATTTAGTTCTTGGGCCAGGGAATCCAATCGAATTAATGGCGTGCTCCCTTCCCCAAGCGAGGGAAATGCCAGATAAGGCAAGCGTTGCTTATAACGGCCGATACCTTTATCCAGGGCATTTACGATTGCCGGGCGCCCGTCATAGACAAGTTTTAGGCTGGCGGGATAGCCTTCTTGTAAACATATCGGACAGCCTGTACCCCTGTCAGCGACCGAATCATTCGTTGGGTAAAAATGGTTGCAGCGGAGACATGAAAAACCCTGGACGGCCGGATTAAGTGGAAATAAGGTGCTTGATTGGGAGTTATTCATGACTTCGTTGTTTGTTCTGAATGTTCATAAGAATGTAACGAACACAATTACTGGCTAGACATCTGGGAAACAAAGGCATCCGGTTGAAATCAGAACCACTTAGCGGCAACCTGGTCGATCTTACACAAGTTAGGCAGAAGATGAAGTATAATCACCAGATGAGCCGAGGCTTAGCAAACAAGCTATGATACCATGCCCTTCAACCCTAGAACCCATCTCGGAGGATTATACGAATGTCAGACCTCAAGGATCTAATCCGGAATCTGAGTAAAAGCAACCAATTAGAAGATATCGGATGCACTCATAAAGACCAGGTAGAAGAAGTCGCGCCCATGAGTGATGGCTGCGTCGATTGCCTGAAAATAGGTGACACGTGGGTGCATCTACGTTTATGTCTAACTTGTGGTTATGTCGGTTGCTGTAATGACTCAAAAAACAAACATGGCAGCAAACACTACGCGGCCGTGGATCATCCGTTGATCAAGTCATTTCAGCCGGGTGAGGATTGGGTTTGGTGTTATCCAGATGAGGCTTTGCTATTCCCTGATTGAGCCAAATCGATATGGCTGAAAAACCATCAATTGATAGAAGCACACGGCGCGGTGGGCGACGGGTTTCGGGTGAACGGAGAATCATAACGATGCTCTTTTGTGACGTGGCCGGCTCAACGGCCATGGCCGAGCATCTTGATCCGGAAGAATGGGCCGAAATCATGCAGGAAGCTTTCCTCTATATGCTGGCGCCAATCGAGCGCTATGGAGGAATGGTAGCCCGCATGATGGGGGATGGCTTCCTGGCCTTTTTCGGCGCGCCGATTGCCCATGAAGATGATCCCCGGCGAGCGGTACTCGCGGGGATGGACATCCATTCAGAATTGTCGCCATTTAGCGAAGAGATTCGGGAAGATTACGGCTTAGAATTCGTCGTACGGGTAGGCATTAACACAGGTCCAGTGGTCGTCGGCGAAATCGGCTCGGACCGCAACCTAGAGTATACGGCCATGGGCGACGCCATCAATCTAGCGGCCCGTATGGAAACATTAGCTCAACCAGGTACGGTGCAAATATCAGCTAATACTTACCGCTTGGTCGCCCCGTTATTCGAGACTAAGTCTCTAGGTCAAATCGAGATCAAAGGGAAGGGCGAACCAGTCGATGCGTACCAGGTAATTGGCTACAAAGTAAAACCGGGCCGGATACGGGGAATAGAAGGGTTGGATGCCCCCCTCATTGGCCGGCAGGACGAGATAAAAATTTTGCGCAAGACTTTAGCCGAAGTCGAAAGCGGTCATGGCCGGATTGTATTTTTGCTTGGAGAGGCTGGCTTGGGTAAAAGCCGCCTCATCCGGGAATTACGCTCAACCTGGTCTCCAGAGAAGAAAGGGCCAACGAGCTGGACCCAGAGCCAGGGATTGGCCTATGAAACAAGCCGGCCCTACAGCCTTTTCCACCGGCGCATGACTAATAATTTCTCGATTCGACATGGCGATACGCCGGAAGAAGCCAGAAAAAAGATCGCTCGTGGCTTACTGTCGCTACCTGAGGAATTAAGAAGTTCCATTCAGTTAGCAGTCGAGACGTTATTGGCTGTTGAGGAAACCAGCAGCGGCGTCAGAGTAAAAGCCGAAGCATTAAAACAGGAACTTTTTGCCGGAATCAAACGAGCTTGGCAAGATGGGGCCAAACGACAGCCCACAGTTGTGGTTTTTGACGACCTGCACTGGTCAGATCCCGCTTCGGCCGATCTGTTGATTCATTTACTGCCGCTAGTTCTCGAAGTTCCCCTCCTGATTCTGTGTGCGATGCGTCCCCATGATCAATCAGAAGGATGGCGGGTCAAGGAATTTGCGGCTAGAGAGTTCCCCAATCATTATGTCGAGTTCGAAGTGGGCAAGTTATCCGATACAGAGAGTGATGATCTGATCAATGCCCTACTAACCATATCCGATTTGCCAATCACCCTTCGAGAAAGAATTCAACAAAAGGCAGAAGGCAATCCTTTTTTTGTTGAGGAGGTGGTGCGCAACTTAATAGAAAAGGGTGTTGTGGTACGGGAAGAAGGTGGCAGCTATTGGCAAGCTCAGGAGCCGGCGAAGGAGATCGACCTACCTGATTCATTGCGGGCCCTACTCATCGGCCGCATCGACCGGTTGGAATTGGGAACCAAACGAACGCTGCAAATGGCCTCGGTCATCGGCCGGAATTTTTATCAGCGCATATTGAAGCAGGTTGCTGAGCCTCTCCAAGATGTTTCAAAAGAGCTCCTCTTACTACAAGAATCACAACTCATCCTGGAAACAGCCATGAACCCAGAAGTTGAGTACATGTTTCGGCATGAGCTCACACGCGATGCAACCTATGAGACCATATTGCGCCGGCAGCGTCGACGGTATCACCGGCTGGTGGGCGAAGCTATTGAAAAAATATTTCCCGATCGAATTGGTGAAGAAGCTGACCGGCTGGCCCATCACTTTGGGGAAGCCGGGGATAAACAAAGAGCGCTGAAATATCATACCTTGGCCGGAGAAAGAGCGGCGAAACTATATGCCAATCCGGAAGCCGCCGCCTCTTTCGCACGAGCTATTGCCCTAGCCCAAGAGATGCCTGACGAAAATAAGCTGACCAACCTTTTTATCATCAGGGGTCGGGTGTTGGAAGTTTCTGGACGATACGAGGAAGCTGTGGCCAGTTATCGCCAACTGGAAGAGTCAGGCCGATCCCGGGGAAATCAACCTATGATACTGGCTGGCATCCTCGCTCAAGCGACCGTTCATTCGACCTATACCGATGTGTTTGACCCAGACAAAGCGCAAGAACTTTGTGAAGCCGCATTGATTCTAGCAAAAGAATTGGGTGATTATGAAGCGGAAGCCAAAACCTATTGGAATATGATGTTGCAGAAGCTGTATTCTAGAACTAAGGATATCAGCGAGGTTATTGAGGACGGTGAGCATTCCCTAGCAATATCGCGGACTCACAATTTGCGGGAACAAACAGCTTATACGCTCAACGATTTAGTCCGGCCCTATGCCTCCTTGGGACAGACAGACAAAGCTTTTGCTGCCGCGGAAGAGGCAGGGCGCTTGTTTTTAGAAGCGGGCAACATGCCCATGTTTGTTGACAATCGGACAAACTTTGCTACAGGATTGGCCTTATTAGGTCGTTTGCAGGAGGGCTTAAAGGTGGCCGAGGAGGCAGTAGAAATAAGCCAAAAAATCGGCACGCTTTGGGCAAAAGCGTTCAGTAAATCGTCGACGGCTTTTATTTTGCAGGAGATGGGCCGTCTGGGCGAAGCAATTGATGCCTGGAGGCTGGCGATACGCTTGGGTGACGAAGCCAACTTTTCTGGGGCCTATTATTATGGCGGTAGTTCTCTGGCCTTCATCCGAGGCAAATTAGGGGACTATCACTATGCGTTGACGAAGCTAGATGAGCTAGCCGAGGATTCGCGCCAAAGCAATCAGTTCAATGACTGGTGGGAACCAGCTATTATGCAGGCCACCCTCTACGTTGATACGGATAATATAGAATTAGCCGAGGCGATGCTGGAAGCCCCTCGAAGGGAAATATCGACTCTTGAAAGTGATATTCAAGGGTATCCGCGCTACGTCATTGCCGAAGGATGTATATCTTTAGCCAAAGGGCAGATCCAGCAAGGTTTGGATCAGATGGAGCAGGGCCTTGGTATCGTTCGGGCAAACGGATTTAAAGTCTTAGAACCAGAAATGATGAGAATCGTTGGACTGTTGGTAGAATCTGACGGGCGGATAGAGGAGGCAATGCAGGTATTGAGAGAGTCGGCCGCCCTGGCCAGAAGCATGGGTTCAAAATGGCAGTTGCTGCCTATACTAAGAAATTTGGCTAAGGTTGAAGAGAAAACCGGTGATCGCGCCGGAGCCTCCAAGACGAGAAAAGAAGCGAAAGAAGTGCTCAATTTCATGGTGGGCCATCTAACTGATAGGGATTTACAGCAAAAGTTCTTGAATTTGCCGGCCAATCGCGAAATAATAGAGTTATAACTAATGGGAGCGAATACGTTGGCCTGATGGGTCGCAGGCTACTGTAGGGAAAGAGGGATTAAGAATTAACGTCCATATTGGTGGGCCAAAACCCACCATAGAGCTTGGGAGATCAATCGATGGCCAAACCAATGATCATCACTGTCGACGACGAACCTCAGGTACTCAATGCTATCGAACGAGACTTGCGCAAGCAATATCGACGCGACTACCGCATTGTCAAAGCCGGATCGGGCCAGGATGCGCTCGCGGCCGTTAAACAGTTCAAACAACGGGGTAATGCCGTTGCTCTATTTTTAGCCGACCATCGTATGCCTCAGATGACCGGTACAGAGTTTCTGGCCGAAGCCATCAAGTATTATCCGGATGCTCGAAAAGTGCTGTTGACGGCTTATGCCGACACCGAGGCCGCCATCTCCAGTATCAACGAAATCGGCCTTGACTACTACATGTCGAAACCCTGGGATCCCCCAGATGAACACATGTACCCTATTTTGGACGATTTGCTGTCCGATTGGCAAGCGACTGTCCCCCAACCCTATGATGGAATCCGGGTTGCCGGCACACTTTGGTCAGCTACTTCTCACACGATAAAAGACTTTCTAGCCCGGAATCGAATTCCTTATCAATGGCTGGATATCGAGACAGATCCTGAGGCGTTGGCGCTGGTCGAAGCAAGTACAACCGAGCCTCGCCTGCTGCCGGTCGTTTTTTTTCCTGATGGCGATATCCTGGTCAATCCAACAACGGCCGAGCTAGCTGAAAAGTGTGGGCTGCAAACCCAAGCCACGGCCGAATTTTATGATTTGATTATTATTGGCGCCGGTCCAGCAGGTCTGGGCGCAGCAGTTTATGGTGCCTCTGAAGGGCTGCATACGCTCATGGTTGATAAGGACGCCACGGGCGGGCAGGCGGGTACCAGCTCCCGAATCGAGAATTATCTTGGCTTTCCGAAAGGATTGAGCGGAGCAGACCTCGCCCGAAGGGCGACTGCCCAGGCTAAACGGCTGGGCGCCGAAATATTAGTTCCGCGAGAAGTGGTTGAAGTGCGTATTGAGCATCCTTACCGCTATGTTGTATTGGATGATGGCACTGAACTTGGATGCCGGGCCCTGATTATTGCCAGTGGCGTCTCGACCAGACGGCTAAAGGCTCCTGGCGTAGAACCTTTGACCGGCGCGGGCATTTACTATGGAGCGGCATTAACAGAGGCGGCCTATTATCGAGACCAGCCTATGTATGTTGTCGGGGGGGCAAACTCGGCCGGACAGGGTGCCATGTTCTTCGCTCGATTTGCCTCGAAAGTGACCATGCTAGTCAGAGGCTCTTCTTTGGCCAAAGGTATGTCGCATTATTTAATCAACCAGATCGAGGGCAGCGAAAACATTGACGTGTTGACTAGGACTGTCGTCACCGAAGCGCATGGCAGCAACCGATTAGAATCGATAATGATCCGTAATATCGATGAGGGCAATGAACAGCGAGTTGAATGTCCCGCCTTATTTCTGTTCATCGGCGCGGTGCCTCATACCGAGATGGTAGCAGGAGTCGTGGAACGAAACCGGGCCGGTTTTATTCTAACCGGCAGCGAACTGGTCAGCGGCGGCCGTCGACCAGCAGGTTGGACTTTAAGACGTGATCCTTATTTGCTGGAGACTAGTGTCCCGGGCATCTTCGCCGCGGGCGATGTTCGTCAAAGCGCGATACGGCGAGTGGCTTCAGCCGTCGGACAAGGTGCCAACGCAGTCAACTTCGTACACCAGTATCTAAAAACGGTGTAGTACAGAGATAAGTTTCCATCCTTGTATGTACATATAATGGGCCAGGCGCTGAATTCGCTCTTTAACTGAACCACTGAGATAGCACTTATTGGCCATAACCTTGGTCTGGTTTAGCTGGCTAATTCACGATCATAATGTAACAGGATAAATTTCAGCGGGGGGGAGAATTCAACGGTAAAGAGGAGTAGGCGATGGATAATCTGTGGGTAAGCCAATATGATAAGGGTATTCCTGAGCGTCTTGACTACCCAGATGTGTCCCTGGATCAGTTTATGCAGGAGTCGGCCAGGAATTTCCCCGAGCGAACAGCAACAATATTTGGCTCCGTAGTAGGCTCTCGTCTAATGGATGCCAGTATGACCTATAAGGATTTGAATCAGGCTACCAATCTATTCAGCTCGGGCCTGCAACAATTAGGGGTTAAACCTGGCGATCGGGTCACGGTTATGTTACCCAATTGTCCTCAATTCATCATTGCCGCATATGCCATCTGGCGCTTGGGGGGTATTCTTGTCTGTTGCAACCCACTTTTTGTGGAACGGGAAATCGAATACCTGCTGAATGATTCAGAAAGCGAAACAATAGTGGTGATGAGTGCCTATTTCGAGCGGGTACAATCTGTCCGCGCAAAAACCAACCTCAAGCGGGTCATCGTCACTAATATCAAGGAGTATTTTCCGGCAACATTACGTTTCCTATTCACCATAACCAAAGAAAGAAAGGACGGCCACAAAGTAAATATATCGGGAGTCGAGGATTCCTATTGGTTTCAGCATGTATTACAGAATGCGCCACCAGCACCCAAAGCGGCCGAGGTTAAAGCAGAGGACATCGCCACATTAATCTACACGGGTGGCACAACCGGCGTACCAAAAGGTGTGCAATTAACCCATCGAAACCTCGTTTCCAACGCCACGGCTTTAAGCATCTGGGGTCATGTTCAACCTGGGCAAGACGTCATGATCGCGGTCATGCCCTATTTCCACTCCTATGGTATGACAGGAGCCTTGAATGTGGCGATTTCTAAAGCGATGACAATCGTATTGATTCCTGATCCGCGGAACATTGTCCACGTGCTAGCAGCCATCGAGAAGCACAAAGGTACGCATTATCCGGGCGTTCCCACTATGTTTATCGCTTTCAATAACTTTCCCGGACGAGACAAGTTCGATCTCTCTTCCTTAACCTTGGCGATCAGCGCGGCCGCCCCGCTACCACCCGAGGTGCAAGAAGAATTCGAAAAAATCACTGGTGGACGTTTGGCTGAGGCTTATGGGCTGACAGAAACGAGCCCAGCCGTGACGGCCGATCCAATGAACAATCCACGAGCGAATTCAATTGGCTTGCCATTGCCAGATACCGACGTACGCATCGTTGACGCGGAGACCGGACTAAAGCAATTGCCAGTCAGCGAAATCGGCGAACTTATAGTGAAAGGTCCTCAGGTGATGAAGGGTTATTGGAAAATGCCTACCGAAACAGCCAATGCCTTACGCGAAGGGCCCGATGGAGAGAGTGGTTGGTTTTTCACAGGTGATATTGGTCATATGGATGAAGAAGGCTTCTTCCATATATCTGATCGAAAAAAAGACATGATTATCGCTGGTGGCTATAATATTTACCCGGCCGAGGTTGAGGCCGTACTTTATGAACATACTCAGGTTCTCGAGGCGGCAGTCATTGGTGTGCCCGATGAACGACGAGGAGAGACGGTTCGAGCTTACGTTGTACTAAAAGAGAACCAGGTGGTCTCAGGCGATGAGATCGAATCATTTTGCCGTGAGCGGCTAGCGGCCTATAAAGTACCTCGACAAGTAGAATTTAGGGATACATTGCCTAAATCGGTGGTCGGTAAAGTACTGCGGCGAAAGCTAAGGGAAGAACACGATTGATCATCATATTATTTGGGCTAGCAAGGATCAGTCAGGCATGGCACTATCTTCCTGTAGACGCGCAGTAACTAACGCGTATCATACTCGTTGCACAACCCTAAAGGTTCATAAAGTTCGCGCCATCATCCTCGCGGGAGCTGCCAATGAGGCCCCAATCATTCGTTAGGTTTTTATAATCCGCTAACCGAACGGTTCCAGTTCGATTTGATTGATCAATTAGGAGGCAAACATGCCAAACAAAGAATCCGGGTTCAACTATTTTGTACTGCTACTCATTGTGCTCTCTTTGCCGGCATTGGCTTGTGGTCCATTCTTTGGCGGTGATGAAGTTGATGAAGCGGTCGGGGCAGTAGAAGAAGCGGCCGATGAGGAAGCCGCGGCCATTGGAGAGGCGGCCGAAAATATCGCCGGCACCGTGGCTACGACGGTGGCAGCGACTGAAGCCGCATCAGCGCCAGCAGATGAATCAGTTGGGGAGGAGGAATCCACGGATGCTGATCAAGAAACGACTGACGAATCTGACTCTGGTGCATCGTCATCTGAAGCGCCTCCTGAAGCGGGTGAGGAAGCAACCCCTGCCCCTTCAGATTCTTCTAGCTCCTCAGCTCCGGCGGATGAAGAGGCTTTATCGACCATTGCCAACGCTTTTCGATCTGGATTGTCCGTGGACTCCGTACGAATTGCTATGACCAATACTTTTTTGGATACGGACGAGACTGATACCATCATACTGGAATATATCAGACCAGATCGTTTCCACATGGTCAGTAATGATTTAGAATTAATCATTATTGAGGAGAAAACCTATATCAAAGGCGAGGATGACAGCTGGATTGAATCTCCATTCGGCATGAATGAAGTGGTCGAACCCCTTCTCGATAGCTTCCTGAATGAAGCAACTGTTGATGATATCGTCAGCGAAATGGAAAGCGATGCCGGCGCTTACCAATATCTCGGGGAAGAGTCCCTTGAAGGAACACAAACCAGAGTCTACGAATTTTCTTCTCCCTCATTGCTATCAGATGAGCCAGACCGGATAACAATATGGATTGGCGTTGATGACGGCCGGATTTATCGTCAGGAAGTTGAAAGTGATGATGCGGATGGCCGAATTCTAGTCATTTTAGAATATGCCTATGGTGAAGATGTGGTTATTGAGGCGCCAATTCCATAAAGATGTGAATCTGGCGAAGGTCACATCAGGTGAGTAACGAGGTTAGCAGATGGCTAAAGTTTATTATGTAGGCGATTGGGCGGTTATGACAGGTCCGGTTTTTGCCGAATCGCCATTTAACTATTCCCATAAGGGCTTGGAAGTTTACAATTACGGACACTGGCTGAAGGACGCCCTGGAAAAAAGCGGACAGCATGAAGTGGAATCGGTAGCCACCTGGGATTTTTACAAGATGGGGCCAGGAGAATATGAGCAGATCTTGGCCGATTATGATCTGCTCATATTCAGCGACATCGAAGCCAAAATATTTCAACTAGCGCCAAGTTTTTTTGATCGCACTCAATTCGGCTATCAGATACTAACCTTCCCCGACAGGATTCGTTTGACGGTGGAGGCGATAGAAGCGGGCAAAGGGGCTATGTTTCTGGGAGGCTGGCTATCCTTCACCGGGGAGATGGGTAAAGGTGGCTGGAAGCGCACCCGGCTGCAAGAAGTATTGCCAGTTACTTGTTTAGACCATGAGGATCTAGTCGAAAGCACAGAAGGTTTCACGGCCGAGATAACGAGTAAGGGCAGACAGCTCTTCGGCGAGCTGGATTTCACAACCTTTCCACCCATCTTAGGTTATAACCAAACTCGGCCGCGCGATGACTGCGCATTGTTACTGAAGGTTGCTCAGACAGGCGATCCTCTGGTTGCAGCAGGCCAATTTGGCCGGGGTAAAACCTTAGCCTATATGTCGGATCCGGCGCCCCATTGGGGTTGTAATTTCGTTTATTGGGAGCATTATGCAGATTTTTGGATGACCTGTCTAAACTACCTAATAGATGGCGACTAAACGAAAATCGATTCGACAATTGTAAGCCTTGGCACAGAAATTCAGCACCATTCATGTTAATTTATGATCAGACGAAGTAAAAAGAACAGCAACCTTTTTCTCCTCCTTCTTACCCTTCTAAACAAAGCCCCCACCCGGGGGCTTTGTTGTATTATGTGGGGGTAGTCGAGCGGCTACCAAATTGCATTTCTCTAGACAACCTTTTGCTTGAGTTGAGACCGCAGATGACATATACTTCTTCTGGTTCTCAAGCTTGGCGCAGTGAGGACGCTGTCTTAAAGCAATCAACTGAACCAGTCACATCATTGTCAGCGTCGTGAGGTGGGAAAATGTCTAATATATCGGCAACCAAAGCCGTGGAATTAGAGCTTGTCGCGGAAGCCAAATTATTTGAGCTACTATCCGGGTCTGAGGCGTCTGACACCTATGCAGCGGGTGGCGTGACGGTCGCAGGCGATAACTTTTATGTCAACTTTACTGATACTCCCCACCTGGCAAGAATTCATTCATCCTTGGATGCCGAACACCCTGATAACCGATTATTTCGCAAGATGGCCCCGGTTCAGGGGTATGAGGACATTTGTTACGACCAGTATGGCAAAAGATTCCTACTGTTATCAAGCGCTCTGAAGGATCCCGGAGACGATCGCCTTAGGCCAAAAATCAGCGAACTGGCGGCCGATTTATTGTTCCTGGACCAGGATTGGATTGACTTTCCATTGGAAGGAAAAAATCGTGTTTTAGGGGGACTTGGTTATCTCGAATTAAGCGGGCAAGAATATCTATTTGGACTTTGCCGCGGTAATAAGTGCCGCGGTGGTCGTAATGGAAAAAAGCCGGGCGGCGGCCGTATACAAGTGTTTCAAAATGAAGGCTCCCTATGGGCGCGTCAAGGTTCGATCAAATTACCGACTGCAGTGCAATTTGAAAATTACACAGGCATATCAGTCAGGAAGAATCGCATCGCCGTGGTTTCTCGAGCGAATTCCGCATTATGGGTTGGCCAATTTAAGGAACGAGGATGGGGATTTGTTGACGACGGCGTAATATACCATTTTCCGAAAAGTGCCCGCGGAAACAACCTCTATTGTAATCTAGGGGGCATCGTTTGGCTCGACGATAAACGAATTGTGGCTGTAAGCGGGCCCCACCAACGTCGTCAAAATAAACGATGTGAGAAGAAGGATCAGTCGATTCACATCTTTTCATTACCCGGAACCTAACAGAGGGAAAAAACGATGACTGGAAAGATTGTCAGTCTGTACATGAAGGTTAAACACGGAGAGCGAATGCAACCGGCCAAATCACTCGAGGCTGAGTCGGGCATGGGCATCCTGGGCGATGTAAGTTATGGCCGGGCAAAGAGACAAGTATTGTTTGTCGAACTTGAAACGTTGGATGAGTTCGGTTTGGTTCCTGGTCAAGTCCGAGAGAATGTAACAGTTTCAGGTTTCAAGTTGGCCGGATTGGCCCCCGGTAGCCAGCTTCAAGTGGGGCAGGCTCTTTTCGAGGTAGTAGGCGACTGTGCCCCCTGCCAACAGATTGAGGGTATCAGACCAGGCTTGCAAGAAGAAATAAACGGCCGGAGGGGGACATTGTGTCGAGTCGTAAACGGAGGGTCCCTAAAAGAAGGGGATCAGGTAGCACTGGTCGACAATCAGTAAAACGGGCTGGGATCATTTGAACCTGAGAAGACAAAAGCCGGTCGAGTATATAATCTGCCGATCTACAATCTAGCGCGTTTCGGTCACTTTTCGCAAACCACGGGGAGCATCAATATCGTAATCACGAGCGGCCGCCAAGTGTAGGGCCAAAAGTTGACCTGGAATGATGGTGACCATCGGCGAAAGCCATTCGGGCACACTATGGGGGAGCTGAAGAGGGATTCGAGCCTCGTCAATGGCCTGTTTGTCGTCGCTAATGACGATTGTTTCTGCCCGACGTTCATGCAATTGAGCGATGAAGTCCCTCATCTCAGGGAGTAAAATTCCCGAGGGAGCCACGATTATCACCGGAAATCCAGTTTCGATTACAGCCATAGGTCCATGGAGAAAATCAGCGCTACTATAGGGAACAACGATAGTATACGTTAGTTCCTTCATTTTAAGGGCCAGCTCGAAAGCTGTCGCGTAATTGTAGCCACGGCCGATGACGACACAATATTCCATGTAGCGATAACGGGGAGCAATATGGGCAACCATTTCATTCATGGGCAAGGTTGCCTCGAGGGCTTCTGGCATTCGATCAAGCGCTGCTGCATGATCTGGATCGGAGGAAAGGGCAACACTTAGCATGGCCACTGAACCTAATGATGTCATATAGGTCTTGGTGGCAGCGACCGACAGTTCTCTGCCTGCGTGCAGATCAATGACAAAATCTCCATGACTGGCCAAGTCTGAATCCGTCGTATTGGTAATCACTGCAGTTAATGCCCCTTGACGCCGGGCCTCATCTAAAACGGCAACAATGTCAGGACTTTTTCCGCTCTGGCTGATACCTAAGACAAGCGCATTGCCAAATTTTGGTACCTGCCGGTAGATGGTGAAAAGGCTAGGTGTCGCCAAAGCAACGGTCAGCCCATTGATGGCACCAAGAACGTATTTGGCATAACGAGCAGCATTGTCACTGGTACCCCGAGCAGCAATAACAACATGGCTTACATCCCGCTGGCGAATGGTCCGGGCGAGATCGACGATGGTCTCTTTTTCGGTCGATAGCAGTTCGCTCAGAGCGGCCGGTTGTTGGTGGATTTCCTGGTAAAGATTAGTGTTGACGAGCATAAATGGATTAAACGTATAAAATTCCCTGAGTATATGAGCAAAAATGCCAGAAGGACTTAAAAATACCTTATTGAACGTCCGACTTTGATGATTGTGCGTATTCTAAGGGGCTGCAATCATCAAAATTGATCGGAAGCCATACTTGGAATATTGTCTTTTCTGGTTCGGAAATTACCTTGATATCCCCTCTGTGTTTATGGACGACAATGCTATAGCTAATATCAAGGCCAAGACCCGAGCCAACCCCCGGTGGTTTGGTAGTAAAGAAAGGTTCAAATATACGGCTCTGGATATCTTCTGGAATTCCGGGTCCGTTATCCTGTACCTCGATAACAACCCAATCCTCTTCCATTCGGGAGCAGAGGGTGATAAGCGCCTCTTGGACCTGAGCTTCAACTAAGGCATCAATAGCATTATCGATAAGATTGGTCCAGACCTGGTTTAACTCACTGCCAAAACCCAAAATTTTCGGCAACTCTTCAGCGTACTGACGTCGAACGCTGATTCCATCCTTAAGCTTGTAGCTCAGAATTAGCAGAGTATCATCCAGACCCTTATGCAGATCAACCAATTGCACTGGGGCCTGATCCAGATAGGAATAGGTTTTTAATGCCTTGACAATGCCGGTAATCCTCTCGGCGCCCTGGTTCAATTCCGCGAAGAGACTATAAACATTATAGGTGGCATTGAGCCACTGAATGACAGGGGGAAGCTGCGCTGGCTGAAATTGGCTACCCAACCTTTCCAAGTCATCATCGGAATAGTTGAGGTTTACCAGTGTGGGTGCTAATTCCCAGGCATCTTCTAATCCCATATCTTCAAGCCACTCTTCAAGCTCATACTCTAGATCACTGCGGGCCAGGGCATCTAACTCAGGGGGTTGGCTGGCCTGATGTTGAGCCTGAGTAGTGAGCGTTTCCCAGAATGACCATTGTGCTTCGTTTAGATTAGCCTGGTTAAGATGAGTGAAGGCAGTGGACGATTCATTCATCGCAGATTGGAGCTGTTCAGAGCCGCGCTTGACGGCGGCCGCTGGATTATTCAACTCATGTGCAATTCCCGCTGTGAAGGTACCTAGCTGGGCCATCTTTTCACTTTGTCGCAACTTAGATTCGGTCGAACGCAAACGATTTAATACCGTAAAAAACATAGCTCCGGCAGCTGAAGGACTGGTCCCCATAAGCTCCTTCAATTGCTGCCGGTCTATTGAGAGCATGCTTACCTCAGTTCGAGCTCGGGCACTGGCCATGCGCGGCCGGTCTTCCAGCAAGGCGATTTCGCCAATAACTTCACCCGGTCCACGAAGCGCCAGCAATACGTCGCGACCGCTTGAAGTTTTGATAATTTCCAATTCGCCTTCCTGGATGATATAAGCCCGATCACCATAACTACCTTCGGCGAAAAGCTCATCACCGGCTGGCAAATCAACACGCACTACCATTTGGCATAATCGTTCCAGATCTTCTTCTGGTAAATCGGCAAATAAGGGGATTTTCCTAAGAAAGTCATACATATGATCTTTTCCCGGGCTGGGTGCCCTGTACCGGGTCTGTTCAGTGAAGGATTTACGAGTTGGCATGATTTAGAATACTACCCTATAACAATACCTGTTTTCTGGGGTAAAGGTCAAGAAATACGAAGTCCAATTTTAATTAGCACGGCTATTCAAGATCCTCAAGTGCGCTGACACTAGCAAACAATTGAGCCGTTTCAGGAGAGACGGACGGGGGGATTTTCAAGTCAACCGATACCGAGCTAGTAGCAGGAAGCAGGTCAAGATTTTCAGAGCTACCACCAATAATAAGCCCGTCTTGATCGAAGAATATGACAAATAGCCTGATATTCTCCAGAACTTTATCGAAAGGATTGAGGAGCTGTCCAGTTAGATCGGTTACGCCGTCGGCATCGGCGATAGCCAGATCTTGAATCTCAAACAATGGTAGGGCCGGCGTCAATACGGCCGGGCCATTTTGCAGCTCCAAATCGATCCGCTGCACCGATTCATCGTTTTCAATGAACAGCGACCTTCCCAAACCCAAGGTCTGACCCGGCAAAATGAGATCAATCCGACCCTCGTCGACAGCAATAACATAACCCTCATCGTTATATGCTGTCAGACGATATAGGCTATCTTTCAAAGCGAATGAGAGATGACGATTAACAAACAAAAAACCATAGGAAAATTCGATGTCCAACTGGGAAAAACCGCTATCAAGCAACGATAAGCGATTGCCGGCTATTTGGGTCTGTTCGGCAGAAGACAGATAAGAGGTTAGCGAGAGTCGTGGGAAAAGTTCGATTCGATCAATTTCGCCCACCACGTTCATGGTTATGTCAACTCCTGTTTCTCGACCAGCCAGCAAAAAATTGAGTAGCGAATGCCCGGCACCGATAATAGCTCCCTGACTATCGTAAGCAACGGCCGCCAGGCGTATTTCTTCCAAATCATCCAGGCTGTCATTGGAAACGATGGCGGTCACACGGTTGTAGCGTTGGCCGGGCCAGTAGCGTATTTTCTTAACATCCAAGCCAGAATCGGTGAAGTCAAATAAGGGTTGTCCCGTTTCTAGGCGAACAGTTATGAGGGCCACTGGGGTTGATTGTTCTAAAAAGAGGTTGCCAGAAATTCCTAATTGTTGGCCGGGCAATAGCATCGTTAGAAATTCAGAATCACTGGCCAAGTTCACACCCGTGCTATCGTATGCCGTAACCTCATACTTGGAGTCAGCAACTGCTGTTTCTTGATTCAGGTTCTCGACAATAAAAGCGTAGGCAATCTGCCGATCTGCTTGGTTATAACCCTGACTGACTAATTGCAGCGGCACTGTGTCTGGCGTCTCATTGGGCGTTATCGTTGACTCGGCATCATCTGGAATGTTACTTTCAGTCAATGGAGGATCATTTTCTGTTTCGGGCTTTTGTCCGCCACCGCTGCTCGAATCAGAAGGAGACTCATCAGGAGAGCTGTTAGCTGAATCGTCGTCAGATACGATTCCTTGAGTTGGTGGTTGGGTATTCGAGTTCACCGTATCGGTCCCGCTTTGGCAAGAGATCATAAGCAATGACAACATGCTTAATAGCAGCAGTCGACTGAATAGGAACCTAGCGGAACCCATGATTAGCACTCCCAACAAGGTGAAAAAATTAGTAGGCGATGATATGTTGAACCGTAGAAATAGTACCACGGCTGAGGAGCGAAAACCATGGCAAATTGACCGGCTCGAGCGCCTTATTTTCGGCTACTAATCATTCCGAGATTCAACAGTCGAATCAGATGGACTTGCTTTCCTGGCACCATGGAATTTTGGCGAGATAAAAAACAAGGTATGACATTTCGGATAGAGCCAATGTCTGCCCAAAGAAGTTTGATCTCAGAGTCTAGCGGTCCTCGATATCAATTGAGAGAATTTTCTAGGCTTGATTGCTTTTCCAGCTGCTTCGCAGCGACTGAAATACGTTGAATGATTGAGAGGAGGTGGGGGTCAGATAAAGTTATCGCTGAAAAAGCCATGTCGCAACCTATCTCTTGCGCGTAGGCTTTTTGCCAGATGTTTCTCGCTAGAACGATACAAACAATCTCGGGCCAAGCGGTCTTAATCAAACGCAAAATCGGCCAAGCCGAGGGAACTGTCGACTCGATAATGACCAAGGCGGGCATACGGTTGCTGACCAGCTTTAAAACCTGGCTCGAATCGCCGGACAAAGCCACGGGATCATAGTGCGGCCACAGGGCAAGCTTATTGATAAGCTGAGAACGGTCTGACCCTTTTGGGGCAATAACCAAGACCGTGTACTGATTAAGCGCCATCGAATCGCCTCTCCATGCGTACAGGGCATGTACAAGGACAGCATAACAAAACATGGCTTGTTCGCCATCAGACAGATGGCTAATTATGATTTGGCCAGTTGTTTTATATATGTATGGCGAAGACGAGACGGGCTAGACAACAGCCATTATCTGATCAGAAACTTCCTCAGCGCTCAAGTGGTTTTGCCCATTTAGAACGATAGCTTTGGGATTGTTGAGCAACCATTCATCATGAAGATGCTCCAGCTGAGCCAAGTACTCCAAGGATATGCCAGTTTCTTCATGACGACCACGAGCTTTTATTCGTTGCAGGCAGACTTCAGCTGGAGTGCGCAGGTAAAGTATGACGTCAGGCTCGTCAACAAAATTGGCAACATTAAAATCCCACAGGTTGCAATAAAGTTGATATTCAGCCAAGCTAAATAGTCCGCTCTGATAACAATTCTCAGCAAAAACGTAGCGATCACAGTAAATGGAACGCTCGAGAATTGCGCGACGATGATGTGTAAATTTAATGACTTCGTTCCAGGTCTTGGCCCGAGTAACGAACGCGCAAATCTGAAACGTAAATGCCCAGCGGTGAGTATCGCTGTAAAAAAGTTCAAGCATATTTTCGGCAAAACCTTCTTGCCAGATATTGGTGGGCTCTTCCACAAATCCGTATAGGCCCGAGGCGGCTATTTTTCGGCCAACTGTGGTTTTTCCTGCACCAATATTCCCTTCCAACAAAATCAGGAGCCGATCATCGATATTACCGAGGGTTTTCAAATTATCCTCCTAAATCAGATTGAAGTGTATCGCTGGTGTTCACCGGTTTTAGGAACCGGAACTAAATTTCCCATCACGGGGATGAAAGATTTTACCCTACTAAGTAGTAGGTTAGCCACATTGATTCAGGCGAATTTGTTGGCTCGCCTCTTTTCCTCTGAATTGCAGTAAAAAAAGCGTGAAGAACGTAGAAATCCCACTGATTACCTATTGAAGATCGGCCTGTTCTGAACTAAATTTTTGCTACTAGCCGGGCCATCCCAAAAACTCGTGCCAGGTCCGGAACAAGAATCAACGCGTAAAGCGTGAGCCCAGATCCAATGATAAATAAAGTAGCAGTCATTAGGCTGTTTGCCGCAGCCATCGTGTTGCTTGCGTATGTAACGATACCATCACAGGCAGCACATTCCGAACGTCCAATAAAAGCGCCACCGTCCTTGTTTACAGGCGGAAACTCCGAGACCTTCAAAGCAGCTTCGGCCGATAGCCCTATTCAACGTGCCAGAGCAGCAAAATTAGATCAGTCCCTGCTTGGACGTCAGGATGGCCAAGGAACCCAGTCGGGAAGGAAAATAGGTTTAAATCTATTTGTCGATGTTAATTTTACGGCCGTTCCCACAGTGGTGAGTAGCAATGCGGTCGGTAGGCTCATATGGCATGGATATATTGATGGCGAGCCGCTGAGCGAGGTGACATTGGTAGTTCACGAAGATGTCATGGCGGGCACGATTCGCCATGATGGTCACCTATATAAGATCGATTATAGTGGCTTCGATCAACATGTCATCCAGGAGGTTCAGTGGGATGAGCCGTTTCCTGAACTGCCACCAATTTCAGTTAATCAAGTGGACTCCCAAAGATATCAGCAAGCGAGTATGCCAGGCAACGACGATGGTTCAGTCATAGATCTCATGATTCTCTATACGCCAGCGGCCCGGCAGGCTCAGGGCGGGCGAAGGGCGATTGAGGCTCTCATTGATCTAGCTATCGAGGAGACGAATCAGGCTTATTTAAATAGCCAGATAAACAGTCGTTTACGCCTGGTCCATACCGCTGAAGTATCCTATGTTGAATCAGGTAGCTTGAATTTAGACCTGGGACGGCTAAGAATAGCGGGCGACGGTTATATGGATGAGGCTATTGGTGCCAGGGACAATTACGGCGCGGATCTTGTCAATCTCATTGTGGAGCGAGGAAATGGATGCGGTGTGGCATATGTTATGTATCGGGAGAGCCTTGAGTTTGAAGCCTATGCCTTTAGTATTGTTCAGAGGCAGTGTGCGGCCGGTTATTATAGCCTCGGCCATGAGCTAGGGCACAATATGGGATCCGCGCACAATCGGGATTCGCAACCCCCTCCAGGATATGGCGTGTTGCCTTATTCCTACGGCTATAGAGGTGAAGAAGAAACATTTCGTACGATTATGGCTTACGATTGCCCCGAGGGATGCACTCGAATTCCCTACTTCTCAAATCCACGCATTTACTATAATGGTCAAGCTACAGGAGTATCTTATTCTACAGATCCATTATATTCGGCCGATAACGCTCATTCAATTGATGGTGTTCTATCCACAGTGGCCAACTGGCGGCAAAACCGAGAGTCTCTAAAACCGCCAGTTGCTCCAGCTAATCTGAAGGTCAGCAGCGTCTCGCCATTCGCTGTCAGCCTGCAGTGGGAGAATTTAAGTGATGAAGCAAGGGGAATCGCCATCGAGCGTTCAAAGGATAACGGATCCTGGTATAAGGTTAATCAAATCGACCCAGCTAAGACCACATATATAGACAAGATACTTACACCGGAGAGTCATTATTCATATCGGATCTATTCCTTCAATGGGGGAGGGGTTTCCCAATATTCAAACGAAGCCCAGGCGATTACTTTGGACGCCAGGAAGATCTATTTGCCCTTGGTTTCGCTACTGGAATAGAAATAAAGGATTCAAAGCCTTCTAACCCTCAACAATAGGCGATAGGATTGAGTAAAGTCCAAGGCAAGGGCGAGTCTAGTCTTACTTTGTTAATATAAAAAAACACACATAGTCTCTCGACGTGGGAATTCTGTACCAAGCAAGCACTAAGATGCAGGCTGGGGGCTCTGTTATAGCGGACGGCAGATGGATCACGTCCCGCGTGATACGTCCGCCTCAGCAATCCGGTGGAAACACCGGAAGCCGTTCCCCTCCTTTAGCGGGAGAGGCCCTGGATGCTCTACTCCAGGGCCTCTTCCTATTTATCCACAAGTGACGTTAATTCAAATCGACACGGTGGTTGGTTTCATTTCGGATAGTTGGCAATTGGAGTGAGATGTTTGGCTGCCTAAATTAAGGAAAATCTCATTTCTGTTTCATTGAATCACTTAACTCAGTAGTTATTGATGATGAATGACAGATTAAAGACGGCCGCTAACCAGCCGAAATCTCGCCAAGGAGACAAATTCTTAACCCGATCCAACGGGTCGATGTGGAGGGTTACACATTGGGATAGGGGGGCTTTCACCCCCCCTCCCACACCACCGGACATGCGGGTCCGCATCCGGCGGTTCGGTCAAGTATGACGAAGTCGTTGCTTCGTGTTGAACTGTTTCTCTTTCCGGGTGTCTGATATCGACTTGCGCCACGTCCGCTTCCTTCCAGCCTTTAGCCTTCTCTCCACGTTCGCCCCAAATTTCTAGGTATCGGCTGCGGTCTTTATCACACGCCTTTCTGCTCAACTCCTTGTCCGTTTAGCCCTTCGCCCTGTAAACGAGTTTCCCCGTCCGCCCTGGGTGGTCGTTACTCCACCGACTACTATGGCCTCTGCTGACTTCTGTCCTCCTGGACAGACCTCCCCGGATAAGGTTCGGTAACTTTCCCCTGACCCTCGCCGTGTTTACATGAGACTGCTTTGACCCTTTTTGGACTTTACTGTCTCTTGCCAGCTTATCCGTCATCCCATGCCTCTATACGCGATTCTTGTTCATCGAGTCCAGGTTTTGCACTCCGGCTTCCTCTCCACGTTCGCTCACGCTCACGCAGTTGCCTTCGGCTAGTGGTTCGTCGGGTCAACCTCCACGAGAGATTTGCACTCCTTAGTTACCGCCCATGCCGGGCGTACAAAAATATTGGTCTTGCCCGACTACGAGCAAGACCAATTAGGGGCACAAGAGACAAAAATAGCTGGGGAACAGCAGTGGAAAGGGCTTCAAGCTTTCCTTGTCTCATGCTGACAGAGAATCAGAGCCGACAAAAAATACAGTCCAGATTCACTTTGGGATAAAGGTCCCGTTAAAAGCAGACTTCTACCAGGGTGTCACTGTCCAAATTCTGAGGGAATTTTTTATGAAGAGAATTGGCATTTCCCGGCAAATAGAAATGACGGCTGACAATTTACTTGCCTGTTTAGAACATATGTGCTATTATTAGTTAGATTAAGTGACAATATTGACCGTGCCTTGCGATTCCACTGCTGGCCGGGTTTGAACTCATTTTAGGCGTTGGGAAATGAGTTTGGACCCGGCTTTTTTTGTTTCTTGGAGAGTTAGTTAATGAGCTATCGTAAACGATTAAGAGAGAGAATAGCCAGAATTTTCTACAACATTTCTACCAGCCTGGCCACCATCAGCACCGAAGTGCGCGATGAACAAAAGGGCTGGACCGCTCTTCGAAGCCGGCCCAACGACCGCGACATCAGCGAAATCCAACAACTCTATCGTGATGCCCTGGAAGCCACCCGTAGAAATCCCATGGCCAAAGCGATCGTTGACATCACCACAGACTTCGTGCTCGGCGATGGGATCCAGATCAGCAGCAATCATAAACGTGTGCAATCATTCCTCATCAAGTTTTGGAACCATCCCCTTAATACCGTAGACCAGCGCCTGCAGCCGATGAGCGATGAGCTCACCCGCGCCGGCGATTTGTTTGTCGTCCTCTTCCGCAATAGCCAGGACGGTATGAGTTATCTGCGCTTCATTCCCAAAGAGCAGATCATCTCCATCGACACGATGCCCAACGATTGGGAAACAGAGATCGCCTACCATCAAGTGACCGACGACCCGGCCACCCCTAAACGATGGCTATCGCCCCACCATCCGAGCGCACCCGACTCGGACGCCATCATGCTCCACTATGCCATCAACCGGCCGGTTGGCGCCTCATTTGGTGAAGGAGATCTTGACACCGTGATCCCCTGGCTATTGCGTTATTCTCGTATGTTGGAGGATCGGGTCCGCCTGCATTGGGCTGTCCGTACCTTCCTCTGGTTCGTCACCGT
>PVMK01189031.1_pt1 | contig 24096 bp, 26 predicted proteins | sample 1853481 | NCBI WGS metagenome assembly PVMK01 (sample SAMN08533507, study PRJNA380276) | Marine sediment metagenome, whole genome shotgun sequencing project. | reverse complement strand
TTTTGCCGGGATCGAGATCGGCCAGCTGGGCCGCCACCTGCTGAATCAACTCCAGGCTTTCGGCCTTGAACTCGTCGCCGCCGAGGCGTTTGAGCTGAAGCTTGAGGGCCAGCTCGTCGGTTTTTGTTTTCAGGTCGGCCTTGGCATCCTTGATCCGTTTTTCGATGGCGTTGATCGCCTTGTCCTGGGCTTGCAGGTTTTTCAGCTCCTTGCGGGCCGATGCACTGACGCTCTCCTTGAGATCGTCGATGAGCTCCTTGAGGGCTTTTTTAATCACAGCAGGCGGTGACTTTCTGGTCTTCTCCCGGCTCAAAGCCGGCGACTTCCTGGGCGGTTTCCACGGCTTCGGCCAGGTCGCTCTGGGCCTCACTGATCTGGGCCCTCCAAAGCTTCGATGGCATCGGCTTCGGCCTGGAAAAATGCGGCGATCAGATAATCGTCAGGAATCAGGCTGTGGTGCCAGCCGGTGGAGATGATGGTTTTCAGATCGTATCGGATCTGCTGCCACCAGTTGACAAAGACCCCGGCGCTTTGGAATTCGTCCAGTACGGATAAGGGGATAAGCTTACCTTTTAAGGTGGTGAGCAGTTCCTGGCGGACCTCGGGCATTTTCCGGCCGCCGTTGCGGGCATGGCGCAGTTGTGCAAAATCATCCTGAGCAATCGCCCACCATGCCGCCAGGGTATCATAGTGGGCGGTAAGGGTTCGATTGAGAGCCGGATCGGCGTCCAGGATAGCCTTTATAGCAACTTTGGCGTCGATTGCCGGGCAAAAGGTAAGATATCCTGGGCGTTCGGTCTGAAACAGCATAGCGGATTCGACATTGAATTTGGCAAAGTCTGGCTGCCTGGCCTGAACCTCGGCCTCGGGTACGCCGCCGATGAGGTGGGCCTGCACGTCTTCCGGCTCTGGTTCGGGAGTGTTGTCCACGTAGCGACGGATGTTGAGGTTGTAGTCGTGGGTCTCCGCGATCTCGACCTTGTCGACCAGACGGCTATACTTGGGCAGCTCCCGTTTATGGGTAAAGACAAAATCGATCTTCTCGATGTCTTCGGGGCGCAGCTTGTTTTGGGCCTTGCCTTCGGCGTATTCACGGTCGGCGTTGATGAACAGCACCTTATCGCGCAAGGCGTCGGGCTTGTTCTTATTGGCCACGATCACGCAGGCGGGAATGCCGGTGCCGTAAAAAAGCCCGGGCGGCAGGCTGATGATGGCCTCGATCACATCATCCTCGATGAAGATTTCACGAACGAGCTTTTCCTTCCCTCCCCGAAAGAGCACACCGTGGGGCATGACGGTGGCCATGTGGCCTCTGGGTTTGAGGCTGGCCAGCATGTGCTGGACAAACATGAGATCGGCTTTCTTGCCGGTCTCGGGGCACCATTCGCGAAAGCGATTGGGAAACTTCAGGGTGGCCCGGCTGTAGTTCTGGGAAAACGGCGGATTGGCCAGGACGCGGTCGAACTTCCGGATTTGTCCGTTTTCCAAAATCAGGGGATCTTCCAGGGTGTCACCATTTTCAATGGTAAAACGGGTGATGTTGTGCAGGATCATGTTCATGTTACAGATCGACCAGACCGTGCCGTTGGAGTCCTGCCCGTAAAGAGCCAGATCGTTGGGGATCCTGTCCCTGCTCCTCGACGTACTGGTGGGCCTGAATGAGAAAACCGCCGGAACCGGCAGTGGGGTCATAGACCTCATTGCCTGCCTCCGGCTTGGTGAGTTGCACCAGCAGCCGGACGACCTCGGCGGGGGTGTAGAACTCACCGCCTTTCTTGCCCGCGCTGTCTGCAAAAAACTTGATCAGGTATTCATAGGCCGCCCCGAGCAGGTCGGGAAACTCGAAATTGTTGTTGACCAGGACAAATTGGGGCTGGTTGAAGTGGTCGAGCAGGTCCTTCCATTTCTGGTCGGGAATCTTGGTTTTGCCTTTGACGGCATTGAAATCGATGTTGTTTTTCAGCACCCCGGCCAGGGCATCGTTTTCGTCTTCCACAGCGGCGATGGCCTTGTTGAGCATATTGCCGATGTCATGCTTCAGATGCTTGAGCGGCGGGACTTCATCGCCATTTCCATCGATCCACGACTCATGCCAGCGGGCGCGGGGCGGGACGAAAAAAGTCTCACCGTAAGAAGTCTTGTCTTCGAGGAGCTCCTTTAACAGATCCGGCTGGTCCTTTAAGTGGGCAAAGTCCGTATTTCTGAGCTGCCTTCGCTTGCGGTCGAATTCGTCCGAAAGGCGCTTGATAAAGAGCATCCCGAAAATGAATTCCTTGAACTCCGAGGCGTCCATTTTGCCGCGCAAAATATCGGCCGCCTTGAATAGAGAACGATTCGAGATGGGAGAGGGTAATTTTTTCAGATTTCATTAAACGATCCTATCAGCAATTGTTCTGTATTAGCGAGTCCATTCAGCTACCAAACCTCCAACCCTAAATGATCGTAAACAAATCGAGATAGGCTTTTAAGTATTTGGTTTATCGAGCAATATGTAAATAGACATAATATTTTGTAACTCTTTTCATGGTGAATTGTAAATGTCTAATTTAAATCCTATTTTATTTACCCTTTGGGCTTCGCTTTCAGCTTCGGACTTCGCTCTTCGAGCTACGACGGGACAAGACGACCCAACAAGGTGGGAAAGCCGATATTGTAGATCCGCCTTGAGGAATACCCCATCTCCATCGTTATCAAGCGGTTTTTCCTGCTATGGTTGTAAGGACTTTGGGATTCCTAGTTCATTTCCCTCATTATTCTCCAACGCTCCACGGCCCATTGCCTTTGCACCCAGTTTGGCTTTGGTCTCCATCACAAATTTATAATATTGATCTTCCTTAGAACCACTTTTTTGCCATCAAAAAGGTGGTTCTAAGATCCTAAACAAATCCTTGTTAAACATTTATTTCATTGATTTTCAATAAGTTAATTTGGTCCGACAAGCATTTTCAATGGTTCGCTCGCGGGCACCATCGGGTAGGGTGTCATCGGTAATAGTGCACTCAACTGTGCCGGATTTCATGTCCTTCATTTCGTTCCATTCGGCCCGGAAAACCCCATGCCGGTCAAACCCTTGTTGCAGGTAAATCCAATGCGGCCTTTTTTGTTGTACCAGCTGTCAGATTCGTATTTTAAAGACGGTGACCAGGCGTATTTCCTTATGACGTCCCGAATCAGGGATTCCAGCCCTTCTTTGATATATTGGATTAAATGCAGTTTCTTTGTTTTCATATTGATCTTGTAACGCTTCTTCGGGCCTTTCACCATCGCCCACAACATCCAACTCACCAAACTGAGGCCGTCATGCCAGAAAGATCCCGCCTTTTTCTTCATGGCACCGATATGGTACAGCTTTCCGGAAAATGCTTTCGTACCTGTTTACTGCCGACATGTCTGGACAGCAGCTTATAGTTATTCCGTTCAAAACGGACCCTGCCCGCTATTATTGCGGGATGAATCTTTAATTTTTCGGCCAGAGCATATACCTTTTTGGTTGTTGCCTTGCTTTTAATCGGCTTGCTATCCCATACTTTCTTAGGGATGAGCCCGTCACGCGTCATTTCATCAGCTTCTTTCTCGATTTTATCTTCGGGTGCGGCGTCATGCCTTCTGTAATCCAAGTCATCGATGATAATCGGCTCGGAGGCAGATAGGTGTTTGGCAACATGTGAAAGTTCATGTAACAAACAAAACCAGAAATTATCGATTCTGTCGTAGCGAAGTGTCAAACCGATAACCGGGGTTCCATCCGGCATTAACATTGCGGCACCATCCAGATAGGTTTTGGGCAGATGAGGGACGACAATCAGATGAATCCCCTGTTTTTCCAAATATTCCTTGGCTAACAAAGGACCGTTTTCAAAATAGCTCAACCGGGCAATTTCCTGCAGGGTGCTCTTTTTAATCGAACCCTTAACATATCTACCTTTTAAAGGATTTTCTTGGGCAAGAGTGAGAACACGAATACACCACGCTGTTAGGGCATATGGGTCCATTTTTATAATATATCGTGAACCTTTACCTTGGCGGAAAAGGGCAGCTGAGACCGTTTCCAACCCTCCAGCTTGAGTAATGAAACCACGTATCAGCTCTTCGGCGTTTTCCTTTATGTCGTTCATTTTTGGTATCCAGCAGCGCTTTGCCATCTCAACCAATGGGAATTTGTTCCATTCCAGATCCTTCATTTCGTCTGGGAAACTGGCACCCGGCTCTTTCAGCAGTACCTCGGCCGATATGCCCAGGTTTCTATTGAGCGATCGCATCATGGCCAATGTAAGCGCGCGCTTGCCATTTAAAACCTCGGAAACCTTACTCTTAGAGCCAATGTAAGGGACCATGTCTTTCTGCGGCAATCCCAGTTGGTCCATGCGGAATTTAATCGCTTCAATAGGATCAGGAGGACTGATGGGGTAATGCTGGTCCTCGTACATCTCCACAAGAGCAGTCAGCAATTCCAGTTCATCCATCTCTGCCGTTCCGGGTTCTGCATCCATAAGCCCTTCAATGCGGGATAGCGCTATTTTGTAATCTTTTTCTGTTTTTATTAGGCGGTTAATCATTTTAGATCACCTCCGCATCGATTTTGTCGTATTCTTATATGAAAACCACGAAACACACGAATGACACGAATAAAAAGATTTGGCTATTTCCGGTCATCGTACGCCATTGCCAGGTAGTGAATGATTTAAATCGTCTCTGCATCTATTTGGTCATAAGCTTTGTGCGTTCCGATAAAACGCACAAACACGGATTTAGAATCGTAATTGATTCGGGCAATCAGCCGGTATTTATTGCCTGCGATGTTAAAAACGACCCGGTTGTCCTTGAGAATGCTGGCTGATCGATAATGATCCTTTACGTCTGCAGGAGACGACCATTGCGCATGTTTGGCCTCGTAGTACCATGCTTCCAGGGGCCCCTTGGCATCCTGGTGCCCCGCCTGTTCGTAAAATTTGACCAATTTCTTTCGGCTGATTACATGCATAATCTAACTGGTTCCCAAATGTTTGTCAACTAAAAAGTTCCCTTATTGGGAACTTTTAATTGGCTATAAAACACATGTCTTTTATCATTTTTTTTATTCGTGTGATTCGTGTCATTCGTGGTTAAAACCTTTTTTCAAATTCCGCCCATGCTGTCTCATAATCCTTTTCACGGTCACGGCGGTCAAAAATGGCGCTTGGTACACGATGGTTCTTTCCAGAGGTCCGAAAAAAAAGATTCGGTGTCAAATCTTGATCTGTTCCTTAATTGAAAGGATTTTGAGTGGGTCGTTGTCCATCATATCCGGCTTATTCTTATCCCTGTTGTCTCGTATGTGCTTGAGCAACAATTGCTTATTGGTTTCACGGTCAAGTCCTCGTTTACGGGTGTAGACGCCTTTCCGGTCGACAAACTCGTAATATTTTCTGAAGAGCATGTATTTCCGCTCGATCGACGATGCCATCTTTTTCTGAATGTTTCGATGGCGTGGTGGTCGAGGTCGCCGATGGTCACCTCTTTAGAAATCTGAGTCGTGAAATCCGGATATAGAATTTCTCTCGATGGTAATTCTTAAACCACCCTTTTTGACCTCGAAAACATCGTTTTAAGCCCAAAAATCGACCCTATTTTAATCCTAAAGCCTTGCTAATCGGGTATATAGCTTGGTCTGACCCCTAAATCATTAGTCATTAGACCCCTAAATCATCCAACCATGTCGGATCGATTGTATCGCACGGCACGAAATAGCGATTTTTTCACCGAGTCAAGAAGCGTCGAAAATTTCATATCTTCAGTTAATTCCGGCATAATGGAAGCCCTAAATCTTTTCGGTGCGATGTGGATCAGCAGCGTAAATCGTCAATAAAAGCTCAGCTTCGTCGATGAGCCGATAAATGGGATTTCTCCCTGAAAGGGCATTGCTCTTTTGAATAATAATCGGCACGCCTTCTCCCCGTTTATCCATCATGTACTGGCGCGTTTCAGAAAGCCCCTCCATACCGATGGGAGACCTGGCAAGAAGACTGGTAAGGAGTTCGTTGCGCGAAACCTGGCGCAGATGCAGGCTGTCAACAGTCAGTGTATTGAGCAACGATCCGGGGGAAAACAGCTCCAGTCGATCAGCAAACATATGCAAGCGGATCTTTGAACCATAGATAGAGTAATCCCGGTGGGCAACCGCATTCACCACTGCTTCGAAAACGGCTGTCATATCATACTGGGGCACTTCCACCCTGCCGGGTGATTTATAGGCCGCGACTTTCATGTTGAGTTTCACAAACCGGCAAGCGCTCAGAATCTGTTCATCAATCGGCCCCTCAATATCCTTATGGTCTACCTGGTCCGAGGCGTCCCGGTCTGTTCCCCGATAACAAACGGCCTGAATAAATGCATTTGGGATCCACTGTCTTGGATTGCGGGTAGCCAATAAAATCCCGGCTACGGTGGGTCTCCATGTCCCCTGATCATCCTGAGTAATAAACCGCAACTTGCTTAAAAACGCATGATCGTCTTCTTCTGCAAGCGGGGTGCGAAATCGTTGATACAGATTCCGATCCATATCTTCTGTCACCGCATTAGTAACAGCCTGCTCATCAAACCGGATGAACCTGGCCTGGCTGCGCTGTTGGCCGAGACGGATAATATACTCTGTTGTCATTTTGCGTTTGCTGCTGCCAATACGGTAAAAATGGCCGTTCGGACTTTCATGTACAAAAAGACTTTTCGGTATATCGATTTTTACGATTGGCGCGCGACTTCCATCCGAGCGGGCAAGTTTCAATTTTTCAATCCGGCACATCAGTGGCGGTTTGACCCGATCGTTGCAAATCGACTGAACCCAGCGTTCCAGCTTATTGATTTGCTCCGGAGACAGGCACTGAGGCTCATGGGTTTCATCGTCGATGCCCAGAACAAGGACGCCGCCGGAGCTGTTGGCAAAACACGCCATTTCATCGGCCAGGCCGTCTGCATGAGGACCAGATATTTTCCCCTGACGAAAGTGAACGGATTTCAACTCCAGTAGCCCATCTTCTCCCATTTTGATTCTTTCCTGCAATTCTTCGATGGTATCAAACATCATTTTATCCTTTTCTCGCTTATCTTTTTTCTTCATTCGTCAAATGGATGTCATTGATCCGGTTGCCGGTAAACTCTCCATCTTTCCAGAACCAGGGGTATTGTTCCCTTGGGCGGAATGGTTCCTTCCCACGGTCCTTATTCCACCTTATGTTAGGCTTCCACCGCAGAATGCCGGCTCCTTTTCGACCCCCGGGAATATCTGCTCCTTTTCTGCTTCCATCAGGCATATCAGGCGCCATGAAAGGACGGATATTCAAGCGAATCCCGTCATTAATATCAGGTTCCCAACCAATAGGCTGTTCTTCGATCGGTTTGCCCCTGCTTCAGCTACCTCCCGTGCCCGGACAATGGCACGTTCGAGTTTGTTTCGCAGTTCTGTATGTAATACCGGCAATTCAGTTTTCCTTATCTTTAACGGGCATCCTTCATTTCTTGGTTTACACTTTTTAAAGTAGAAGCGGCTTCCAGCCGCTATCCTATCAAATTGGCAACGGGCTCATCTTTATGTGTTAAGCGGCTGGAAGCCGATTTTAAAATTCTCCATCAACGATGTTCATGAAATTAAGGCGTATCAGCTCCGCACATTTCTGACTCAGTTTGCGTGTCAATTGTTTCTGCTCCTTTTTTGCAAGTCCATTATATTCCTCGAGGTGGTCTTTGAAAAACTCTTCAAGTATATCTTTTGAAAAAAGTTGCATGAGTTTACCGAATTCCTTTTGCCCAATCGGCCCGATTTTTGATAATACGTTGTGAAGCCGGTTTTCTGTGATAAGACTCCCCATCTCGTTAAATAGTTCCTCGCCTTTTGCAGACAATGTCATCTGAGGCTTTTTTGGGCCTATCTCTTGCCTTTGCTTTTTCCGCCCATTTCTCATTCTTGTTTTTAAGAATTACTCTCGTTGTATCACTAAGAAATGTGGGAAGTACCGGTTTTATCACAACGCCTTCACATAGGTTATCTTCGAGTTCGGGAAGACCCAGCCATACGGAAATCTGAGAAGGAAAGCTGTTTGAATATTTCAAGCATTCTTCAAACGTACCCCTGAAAATCGTTTTTGCATACAGAAAACCGGTCTTCTCCATGACTTGGTTGAACTTATCGACATCGAGCAATTGGCCGTCTATCGCCGCATCGATGGCGTAAAATTCGTTGTGCGGTGTGTAAAAAATACCTTTCTGAATTCTTGTTGCAGAAGTATCCTTTTCCACATCCTTGTGAGGATATGTTCCACCGACTAATTCACCATATACAGCCAACTCACTAAAATCACAGCCTTCTTTCTTTAAAATCGCATAGAGCTTTTTAACTCTTTCCCTGTTTTTGACTTCAACCGGCTTATAGTCATAAAAGTTATCCTTTATAAAGCCGCTCCTCTTAGCAGATTTCAGATTCTTTCCGTCATACCAGAAAGAAAGATTGGCGCCATGCGCCTTTTCCTGAACAACAAATTCGCCTTTGTCTAGTTTTTCCGCAACAACAATATCAATAAACTTTTTGCGATAACTATTTTCAATGTCCAAATACTTTCTAAATCTCATAGTTTCTCACCTTTACAGTGGCATACGACCCCTGACCTGAAATTCGGCGAAGTCAAGGTACCGCAGCTTGCGCTCCTCGGGAGACATGTGTCCATAGGGCTCATGGTGATGCACAGCAAGAGCCTCTAACGCTTCTTTCGCTCCGGCCTCGGCTGCTTCTCGTGCCTCAATAATCGTCCGTTCAAGTTTGTTTCACAGCTCTGTCGGAAGTGGGTTCATTTATACTCCCGGATTGTGCTGGTTGATTAAATTCCTAAAGCCCATGTGATTTTTCCTTCCACAGCAGGTATTGCAAATTTGGCGGCAGTGAATTACAGATCCGGTTCTCATGTATTGACATGGTTGGCCGGCTCGGCCAGCAACTGTTTTGGATTACAGCACAAAACATAAATAACTTACTGAAATAACAATCAAAACAATCTTAATGATCTTAAAATCCAACTGCTCAGTTACATCGCGTTACATACAGATAATACCGTTTGATAACAAAGAGTTAGGCCCAAAAAGGCGTATATTTTGCATCCTTTTTTGATCCGCTCACCTGGGTGTGCGATTTTATCAAGTCCGCTTCGCGGCCCGTACTCACCGTGGTTTCCATCCTCGACGAGCAAAATGCCTGCACGCTGGAGATCGATAACTTTTTCCGTGCGCCAATCACTCATCACCACCCCCAACTCCGCCATCATCGGATGCACCCATATGGTCCTCAACCACCTCCCACCGCCCCGCCTTGGTCGGCCCCACATGCCGGATGAAGCCGATCTCCTTAGGCTTGTTAATGTGGTGTTGTACGCTGTGGACACTCATGTCGCATTGAACAGATAGTTCCCTGATGCTGATGGAAGGCTGTTTCTTTAACCGCTTCGCTTTTGCTCGGCCGGCTCCCCACCCAATTAGTGAGCCCCATATTTTCCTTTTTAGCGTCTGTACGTCGATACACGATTTCCGCCGCCGTCTGGCCGTGGGCGGCCCAATGCATCTTGTTCTGTACCGTTGCGAAAAACTTCTGGGAGGCGTCCGCACCGGGATCATAGTCGATACTGGTGGCATAAATATCCAGCACCTTGCGCCAGAACACTTTTTCAGCGGAACGGATATCCCGGATGCGTGCCAGCAGTTCGTCGAAATAGTTCCCGCCGCCGACCCGCTTGAGCCGGTCGTCGTCCATGGCAAAGCCCTTGATGATGTACTCGCGTAGACGCTCAGTGGCCCAGATTCGGAATTGGGTGCCCCGGTGGGATTTTACCCGGTAACCAACGGAAATAATGACATCGAGGTTGAAATAATTGACCTGATAGCTTTTGCCATCAGCGGCAGTTGTTGCAAAATTTGCAACAACTGATCCCCGTACCAGTTCCCCTTCGTCAAAGAGGTTCTTGATATGCCGGGAGATGACTGATTTATCCCGCTGAAATAGTTCAGCCAATTGATTAAGTGAAAGCCAGCAGGTCTCACCACGAAAGGCAACTTCCAGCCGCGCTTGTCCGTCCTCGGTCTGGTAGAGGAGGAATTCGACGGATTCGGGTTCGGCTGGCAGGTTGTTGGTCGTCATCCGGACATCTCCTTGTTTTCCAGAAAAAAGTGTTCGTCGTGAACGCGTTCGTCGAGGTTGATGTGTTCCCATTTTTGTTCAAGTTCAATACATTAAAAATTTCACAGGACCCAACACCGCATCGAATTTTTCTGCACATATCAGGCGCTTTTCAGCCAAGAAGCAGGGATGAGAAATTCGTCATGTCCTTTGCGCCAATTACCAACGAGATGACATGACTAAAGAGCGTGGGGGAAGTAAGGTGGCTGAACAGCCATTAAGGCCCTTCTCAGTGATTCGTTTGCCTGAATCACTGAGGTAAGGTGTCTTCAATTTGCTTAGATCATTTGGCGTCACCCAAACAATATCACCATCCCAGAATGAACGAATTGCTGTTGAAGGAGTCGATCCTGAATAAATCGTCCCGAATTCGTCAAACCGTTTGGTCTCCCAACCTTCCGAAGCCTTCACTTCACAACCCTCTCTTCACCCTTCGCTTGCCCTTCTTCATCCCACATGTCACGATAGGCATAGACATACGAAGCGGTTGCCCTCCGATCTATTTCGAAATAGTAGCGGCAAAGTTTTTTATATAATCGAACCATCGCCGCGTCGAAGCCAAAATCGAGTATACCGTCAAGCAGGTGTTCGATGCGCTGGGGATCTCGGCATTGGGTTCGCAAGATATCCTCTACTTCAGGGGCATATTGTTTTTCAGCCTGCCGCGCAAGCCGTCGGCCTGCCCGCGCAATTTCGCCGATAGACTGAACAAGGTCATCCAAGTGCGGCTTCGTTTTACTTTTCATCAGCTCCCGTACCGTCTGCTCATCGAATCGAATCAAACGGGTTTGGCTACGTTGTTGCTGTTTGTCGCTCATATTGCAATCCCGATTTGAACCGCGAATGGACGCGAATGAACGCTAATAAAAGATGACAATAATTCGTGTCTATTCGTGTTAATTCGTGGTTTTCCTTCAGAAATTTCCTTCCTCCCCAGGCAGATTATTATTCTACCCAGCGAATAATAGCCGTTTATGATACCATTAACAGTATCATGATCCCGTATCAGCTTCGAGCGGGTCATCATAGCCGTTTCTGATGCCATTAAAAGGCTCATGATCTCCTTTTCTCCCAGATGGCATCTCTGCCGGATTTGACGCATTCCACCCCGCCTTCCTCACGGAGCCGGGCAAGCACCCGTTTGATGGTTGGACGGCTCACGTTCGGGCAGGCTTGTGCCAGATCGGCATAACGGAACCTTTCGGGTAGTTTTCGAATGGCGGCGAAAACCAATTCTGTCTTAGCGCCGTGGGCAGTCGTAAGTTCGCCGGTTCGACGCTCAAGCTCCTGGTAACCGGCAAGGAGCATCACGCCCAGAAAGTATTCCCACCATGGCAACAAAGTGTGCTCACCCTCATGCCACCCCTGAGAGGATTTGTAGAGCGCATCATAGTAACCCTCACGCTGGTTTTCGATCAGATGCTCCAGGCTTATGTACCGCCCAACTTCGAAACCAGCTTGATAGAGAAGAAGCAGCGTCAGCAGCCGCGCCATTCTTCCGTTACCATCGATAAATGGGTGAATGCAGAGGAAATCCAACACGTAGGCTGGAATGAGCAAAAGCGGATCGATTTCTCCACGATCCCATTGCTCCTTGAAAAGAGTATGGAGCCGCTCCATGGCATCTGGGGTTTGATGGGCGAGAACCGGCTTAAACCGGACCACCCTGGTTCCATCGGCCCGGGTCTCGGAAATCTCGTTGTCCGTCATCTTCCATCGTCCCCCCTGCTGTGCAACGAACTGATAGAGATCACGATGGAGTTGCAGGACAATACCGGTTGTGAAGGGCATGTTGGCGTGGTTGGCATGAATTGTCGCGAGCGCATCGCGGTAGCCGGCAATCTCCTGTTCGGAACGATTTTTCGGTGTAGTCTTGTGTTCAACCAGTTTCTTTATCCGCTCCGGTGGCGCTTCGATCCCCTCGATTCGATTTGAAGATTCTGTGCTTTGGATAATGGCGACCTGGCGCAACGATTCGAGCACCTGGGGCGTCTGCTGCATGAAAAGCGCTTCTTTCCCTCGGTACTCGCCCAACAGGCGGATGGTCCGCAGGAGCGAATGCTGTATGGGTTGCTTTTCCAGAAATCCCGCTTCAAATGAATTCATAGGTCACTCCAATACAATGCGAACTTTGCCGGGTTCCTTGCCCTTGGCGAGCTCGTCCAGGTATTCCTCGAACCGCTTCTTCATCTCTGCCGGGGTCGCTGGTGAACCGCCGGCCATAAGCGCCGCTCGCATATCAGCAGTTTTTACCGGCACCTTTTCCAGCCCGGAGAGCACTTCCTGCAGGGCATGGATGAATCCTGGTCCATATCATCCGGTAGCACCCGATTCTTGATGGAACCGGTAAGCTAGCAGCGCCCGCTGACGCTCAGTAGGGTCAAACATCGCGGCGTGACAGATCCAGATTGACGTTGACCAGCGGAGCACTGACGCGTTCTTGTACGTCTTGAAGCGCCGTGGTTTTACCTGCTCTTGCCGGAGCCACGACCAGCACGAGTCGGTGATATAGTTCATCAGCCTGTTTGATCTTCCGCATAATCTGATCCGCGAGTGGCTCTGCCATTACTGTTCTCCCTTTTTATCTGGCTATTCAGCTCGCGTTTCATCCAACCATCGGTCGATGGCCTCCTTCCGGAAGCGCCAGTGCCGCCCTACCTTCTGGGACGGAACCTTACCTTCCCGAACGATCTTGTAGAGCGTGGATTTCGGAATTTTCAGGTAGACGGAGAGCTCTTCGATGGTCAGGACATCGCCTATTTTTCCATCCATCAGGTACACCTCCCTGGCCAAAAAAAAATTTCTTCAAAATACCTCATAATGATCAACTGATATACAGTTAGTGACAGTTACTGTCAAATGTTTTTTGGAATTTGGGGCAATTGGCGTCTAGTACGACCAGATACCCGTTGCTTTCAAGTAATTCTGGTAGCTTTCATCTTTAAACAAAATTTTCATTGTTTTTTATTCGTGTCATTCGTGTGATTCGTGGTTTCTGTCCTTTCAACCCAGCAATGACCTGTAGGTACGGATTATCCTCCGTGGTCATCGTATCTTTGATCCATTCCCGATCTTCTTGACATAAAATATATCGCCGCGACTTTACGTTATTTCTTGACAAAATTAATGAAATTGAGATTATCTTGAAAAAAGTATGGGCTTCAACAAACTTAAAATGGACCAGGCCCATGCTTAATAATCTAATTAAATCTTTTTTATAGGGGGGTGTTGAATGACTTACCGATTACACCATGTTCATTTAATCTGCAAAGACCTTGAAGGAATGATCCATTTTTTTACTGAAGCTTTAGGGGCAACGCTCGTTGCCAGAAAGAAATTTGGAACGGCGGACGGTGCCTCGCTCGATCTTCAGGGTATTACCGTCAATCTGCGGCTTGCCCGGGAAGATGAAGATATGGTCGGAGATGCATCCCAGACCAGATTCGGCTACGACCACCTTGGACTGCAGGTCGAAGATGTCGACGCAGCTTATCAGGATTTAAAAAAGAGAGGTTTCTCATTTTTCATGGAGCCCAAAGACATTCCCGATCTGAGAATTGCCTTTTTTAGAGGACCCGAAGAAATAACCATCGAACTGGTCCAAGAAAGGAGTAAGGGATGACAATACGTTATGATGCTGATAGCCTGATTGCCTTTGCGAAATCGCTGCTGGAAAGATTGGATCTGCCGTCTGAACAGGTTTGCCCGGCGGATCGGGCGTGCGTCTGCCCGGCCAGCGCGGATTGGACCTGCGCCGGGAGTATCTGGCAAACGGTGTCGAGCTGGCACCGACCATCATGCCTTTATTGGAACCCTGGGCCGCGAAACTGGGCGTTGCATTGCCGTCTGCCGTCTAACCACGATAAGATTTGGAACTCGCCACCCGGCGCTGTATGTGTACTGACGCCTTCTCCTTTAATTTGATAGATTTCCTCGTAGGCGTTCATGGGTTCAATAGTTATATTTCCTCTACGAACTTTAAGTAAGCTGCAAAGTTATCTAAAAAAAACAATGGGGCCAGGAAGTGGCACGCCACAGCCGGAAAAAACAAGATCGCCTTATTTTTCGCAAGCTGGTTAAAATCTGCATCACGCTGACGATTTTACTCGTCTTTTTAACCCTGGTTCAGGTTGTCATTTTGAGCTATTTTGCCCCTCCCTTTACGGTAAGAATGGCGTGGAATTACATCAGCCAACTCATCAAATCGGAGCGTCACCATCCCCCTGTTTTTATTTGGCGACCGTTGGAGAAAATATCGCCGCATTTACAAAGAGCTGTCTTGGCCGGCGAGGATCAAAGATTTCTGGATCACCACGGATTTGATATGGTTGAAATCCGTCAAGCCTTGCAAGAATTTTTCCTGGAGCAAAAATTCAGGGGTGCCAGCACAATTTCTATGCAGACAGCAAGAACCATTTACCTGTTGCCAGAACGCGGAGTCATACGAAAAATTTTGGAAGCTTATTACACATTGCTGATCGAGCTGATATGGGATAAGAGGCGAATATTAGAAATCTATCTAAATACGGTTGATTGGGGATCAGGAGTCATGGGGGCTGAGGCCGCATCCATGAGATATTTTCATAAACATTCAGACCAACTAACACCCCAACAGGCAGCTCTTTTAGCAGCCATTCTAACAAATCCACATCGCTTCTCTCCCGTCAAATCCGATGCCTATGTAAAAATGAGAGCCAAGCGCATCTTGGCAGAAATGCATCGTATGCCACTTTTGTGAACGATGGTAGCCGACATCGAGGACGTCATGCGGTTCATCGAGCGCAACACCCGCACGGCCTATCGCATCGAGCGCCCCTGGAGGGTGGGTCTCCATTCGTCATCGTAAACAGCTTGATGCGTGATGCGAATGGAGCCCACGGATTTCATGCAGATTGTATGTTGCGTTGGAGCACTCTTATTCTATATCCAACACGAAGCAACTCTCCACCGCTGTCTGGTTAAAACTTTCCTCTCTGGCCAGTACCTCGTATTTGAACTCATCGCTTAAAGCAATGAACTCCGCAGGCACCGTAAATGACGTCGCATCGGGTGGGAGAACGACGCTAAACACTGAGGTGAATCCCTCCTCCGTTTCCACCTCGAGGACAACCTCATAGTTATGAATCGACACTGGACCGTCTACACCGAGGTCGGGGTGGGAAATCGTAACCGCGGGCCATGCTATGGTGACAGGTGCGCTCACTTCCGACGCGTCGAAGCCCAGTTTTTCCTCGTCACACTGCACCGCCATCGGCTCGCCGTTAACGGTGGGCGCCGGTGGGGCCGGCATCACGTGGGTGAGCTCCACCTCGCTCTCCAGTTCCTCGCCCTCGAGCGTTATGCCCTCGATTTCATATATCCCTGCTGGGAACCGACGAGAGAAGTCTTCCGGTTCCAGTTCGTCGAACGTAGGTTCGGCGCTTTCAAAAAAGATCTCGGTGAGACCTTGCCTGCGCAAACGCCCTTTAACTTTGATATCGAGCATCTTGCGTTCTCTTGGGTCCTCGATCTTTAGCCTCTTCCAGGCTTCTCCATCGATCAGCGCGTGAATACCCAGGTCCCCATCGGTGTCATTGAGCTCGAAGAAAAGTTCCGCTTCGTCGAGAGGAATAATTGGCGTTTCTTCCACCTCCTTTCTGCGGCCAAATTAGTTTTGCATAAAAAAGGCCCTCCGATTAGATTTGGAGAGCCTATTGACACAATCCGTATGAATTAAAATACTTACAGTGCCTGAGTGTGCCGCAAGGCCCTCGGGTGTTCCAAGCCAGGCACCTCGACCCGCCAAAGTCTTGTGCCTGGCTTTTTTTTATCCGATTATCGATAAATTACCGTAGTTTTCCCGAACTTAATTTTTCATATTCCAATCCTTTTTGTATTTTCCTAATTCCCTCTTCGCCTGTGAAACTAATTCTCCTCAATGGAGATCTTGTCGGCAATAAGAACGCTATGATCCATATCTGCCGGGACACCTTTAACCTCGAGTCTAATACCCTCAACAATATTCAGGTCCTCAGGCTCAAATACCGTCTCTGCATCCGTTTGCACCACCTGGTCGTCGCCAACGGTGAATTCGAAGTCTGAAGCGATAACCGTAACGAAGCCCTCCACCTCGATCTTGTCCGGACCCCAAAACTCGATTTCATCTCAATTTTCCCCGTTCGAGTATGGTTCTTCGAAATAATATACCCCTAGTCCGGCCCGGTTCCGACCGCTGCCTTTAGCCGTAGGAGTGACGTCTCGATCACGCTGTGCCAACCATCGATCCAGGCTCTCCAACAGGGTCTGGGCTCTCTTGGCGGAATACTTGCGAAACTCCAGTATAACCTCATCGGGCAGGTTGTCGTATGCGACCTTACGCTGGAAGAGCGGACCGATGGGATCAGATTTTAAATTATGGTCTATCGTCGAAATGAGGTGGGCTACATCCGTTCCGAGAATGTGGAGTTTATCGGCATCACTGCTTTCAGGGATATAGCTTCGAGTGAGCAAACTTACTCTGCCGTCTTCCAAACGTTCGACCGCACCAACGCGTATCAGTTCATCGAGGGTTGCCCGCACCGGCACATCACCGCTAAACCGCTTTACCAGCACACTGAAGGACACATCCGGACCTGCCATGGGCAGCAGGGCCGGCTTGCCCTCGGCATCCAGAAAGTTCCTATCCCGCCGCCAGGCAGCGATCACTCGGGCGGCCCGGTTGTACTTTTCGCTGCTCGCGCGGTCGTCCGGTCTGGGATGCTGCCGCACCCGCATAACCTCCTTGCGGGATAACCCGGTGATAACCGAAACCCGGGAGGCGGACTGCTTTCGCCCCTTGATGCCGAACTCTTTGCCGGCCACATCGACGTAGACCCACTTCACAAAATCTGAGAACGTGCTGTAGGACACACCGTTTCTGAGGAGTATCCGTACCAGAGGCCGCAGCAACCTGAGGACAGCTGCCGATAAGGGTTTTAGATGTTTGTCGTTCATAGATTTCCGACACACTCGTATTAAACTACATTTACTTAGACAGGATTATCAGGATTATCAGGATTTATTTTGGACCCGTATTTCTCTATCCTGTCCATCCCGCCTGCCAGGGCGAAGCTTTTTCGCGAAGCCTGGTTGATCCTGTCAGAAAATGGACTGTTTATGCCGTTAAGTTTTCTATTCGATTAGACTGACCGCTTTTCTGGCCAGCGGCGGTGCTTATCTCAAAAAGGCCAAAAATGAACCTCCCTGCGGCAAGCCGCGGGGTACCTTTAAGGGTAAAATTAATTTTATCGCAGAAAGCTGCGGAGAATTAAACCCTGTATATTTCGCATCGCTCTTAAAGTTGTTAGAGTAATCCGTGTAATCTGCGAAATCTGCGGATTAACAATTCATTTTTGGGATTATATTCCCAAATTTTTTGTGTGTCAAGTAAAAAATGAACAGGCGGGTGATCTATGTATGGGTTGGGAATCGTTGTTACTTTTACGCTGAGGGACTGTGGAAGGTTTACAAAACAAGTCTAGCGCTTATGCTTCTCTACCTCCTGACCTTCTTCAATAAAGCTCGCGGTCTCCGTCAGGGGAACTTCCTGCACTTTTCTGAGTTTGCGCGCAATGGCCCGGGTGCGAATCTCGGCTTTATCAATAGTGTGGCCGGCCTCCTGCAGCTTCTTTTTTGTTTTGGCCAGCACGTCGCCGAATTTACCGAATTCGGTTTTCACCATACCCAGCAATTGCCAAACTTCGCTCGAGTGTTTTTCGATGGCAAGGGTACGAAATCCCATCTGCAGGCTGTTCAATAAAGCCGCCAGGGTGGTTGGTCCGGTAACGACAATCCGGTGTTCGCGCTGCAGAGTATCGCATAAGCCCGGCTGCCGCAGTACTTCGGCATACAATCCTTCCACAGGTAGAAACATAATCCCAAAATCGGTGGTGCCGGGTGGATCGAGATACTTTTCTTTGATACGCCTGGCTTCGGCTTTGATTCGCATCGCAAGATTTTTGATGGACTTTTCCGCCAGCTCTTTATCCCCCGCTTCCTGGGCGTCCATGAGGCGTTGATAATCTTCCTGGGGAAATTTGGAGTCAATGGGCATCCAGATGATCTTTTCCTTGTCGGCCTCCTGCCCGGGTAATTTGATGGCGAACTCAACCCGTTCGTTGCTGTTCTTTTTAGTGGCGACATTCACCTCATATTGATCCGGGGTTAAAATTTGCTCCAGAATATGGCTGAGGCGGATTTCGCCCCAGGTCCCGCGGGTTTTTACATTGGTCAGAACTTTTTTTAAATCACCCACACCGGTAGCCAGGGTGCGCATTTCTCCCAATCCTTTGTACACTTGTTCCAGACGTTCGCTGACCTGTTTAAACGATTCACCCAATCGTTTATCAAGAGTGCTCTGCAGTTTTTCATCGACGGTGGCGCGCATTTGCTCAAGCTTTCTGGTGTTGTCTTCCTGCATGGCCTGCAGCTGCAGTGCATGGTTTTGCGCATGGCCTCTAATTTTTCTTCATTTAGCTTGGCCATCGCCATTAACTGCTTTGAAAAAGAGTCAAGCTGATCTTTCTGCGCCCGGATATTTTCGCCCATGCGCTGTTGCAACGAATCACTTGAAAGCTTCAAGGCGTTGTGCTGAGTTCCTGCCGAGCCTGCCGGGCGCTGTGGGCCGTTTCCTGCCGATTGGAGGGTTATTTCCTCTTTAATCACATTCTCCAGACGTTCCTGTTTATTTCCCACTGCTGTAAAACTGTCCTGCAGTTTTGTGATGACATCTTCCGGTTTGCGTCGGATGAGGGCGATCAGCAGAGCAAGTGCTGTGAGCACCGTCAGGACAAAAAACCCCAGGACCAGCTCTGCGGCATGCGCGGCCATAAACGTCACAACGTTGGTCATTACTTCGTCCATGGTGCTTTTTCCTTCCTATGATTTTTGTAATCGTGATTTGAATTCAAAATGCAGCGCAGTGCGCCAATGTGCGCATATCTATAACCCATTAAAAACACTATATTTTCAATTAAGCATCCGAATTATAGGAAAAAGCCCCATAAGCGTCAAGCCTGAACGGTCGGCCACGCAATAATAATGCACACAAAAAATTTTAATGACAGAAAGGTGTGTGTCGTGCTAAATAAGAAAGTAGAAAAATGAATCCAAAAACTTCAAATGAATCTTCCCCCAACTACAAAATTAGCGGGATTTACAAAATCTTGCTAATTTCACTTATCGTTATCAAGGAACGTCTCTTTCAGATGGCAATGTTGCGGCGGGTGGCTGCCGGACGTCTGGCTGAAATTCTGGGCGAAGAACTGGTCAAAACCGATAAATTTTTTCGAACCATCGGCATCTTGGAACGAGCGGAAATAAATGCCGCAACATATTTTAAAGATCCCTCCTCAGCTTTCCAAAAAGCAGCGCTGGCCTACCTTGCGGGTATCAATCAATTTGTCGAAATCGGAGAAACACCGATAGAATTCCGGAGACTTGGCATACCCAGGGAAAAGTTTACTCCAAAAGATATTTACCTTACCGGCGCCCTGGTGGCATTCGGGTTTGCCTCGGGTTTTCGGATGGATCCGCTTCTACGGCAATCATATTGCCGGTCTTCCTTTTGCACTCATCGGCCACAACCGTGATTGACGGGGTCGGATTAAATGTCATGTATGGCGATCGTGACGGTAATATTGCATGGTGGGCGGCAGCAAAACTTATCAAGCGGCCGGATCATGTCAACTCGAAACTGTTTCTTGACGGAGCCGGCGGCAAGGATGAAGCGTTGGGCTTTTACGATTTTTCGCAAAATCCCCAATCCGAAAATCCGCCATCAGGTTTTGTGTATTCCGCCAATAATCAACCTGAAACGCTCTCCGGCGCTTTATACCCGGGCTATTATGTACCTGAGGACCGTGCCCGACGCATTTTAGAATATCTTGAATCGGATACGATCTGGTCGGTTGAAGCAATGAAACAGATGAACACGGATTGCATCTCGCCGGTGACTCCTGAAGTTACAAGAAAAATTTTAAAAACAATTAAAGATAAGAAGGTCCTCACAAAAACACCCAATCATGCAAACGCCTATCAAATCCTTCAGCAGTGGGATGGAGATCATCAGATCACGGATGTTGCACCCACAATCTATTACAAACTGCTGTCGAATATTATGGAAAACACCTTTGCGGATGAGTTGGGCGATGATGATTTTAATGCCATAGTTTCGAGCCATCTGATGAAACGCACGACAGCCGTTATTATCAAAAATGATACGTCCTTGTGGTGGGACAATGTCCATACAAAAGACCTTAAGGAAACCCGCAAAATGATTTTTGCTGATTCCTTTGATCGCTCCATCATGGATCTGGAAAAACAACTGGGCCCGGAAATCTCCGCCTGGCACTGGGGCAAGGTTCACACACTGGAACACGGCCATCTGCTTGGCAGGCAAAAACCTTTGGATAAGTTTTTTAATGTCGGACCGTTTGCCGCCATGGGCGGCAATGAAACCATCGTCAATCTGGGGTTTCAGTTGAATTCAGACGGACGTTACCCGGTCTCGTTTGGTCCGGCCATGCGCATTATCATCGATTTTGCGGATATTGAAAACTCAGTGAGTGTTAACCCCACCGGACAATCCGGCAACTTTTTAAGCCCCCACTACCAAGATCAGGCGGTATTATTTAACACCGGGAAGTTCCGCAAGCAGATGATGAATCGCAAAGAAATCGAACGTTTTCAGGCAGGAACGTTGATTTTAATTCCTAAATAAGTTATAAAGAAAAGGTAGGGGTTCACAGGTTCAGAGTGCACCGTTCAGGGTTACCATGCCGCAATACCCTTATGTCATTTTATTCTCGCCAATGCGTTTTCTCTTCAGGACTCACGAATCAACGGTTTAGATTTGACGTGAACCCTGAATCCCGATGTCATCGGGAAACCCGGAACCCGTGAACGGCTACGAGAAAAGATAAATTTCGTGCTTTCATGCTAAAAATCCTTGTCACAAAAAACAAAAAATGATCACATCGGAAAATAGGCCATGGACCAGCTGTTTTCACCTTTCACCGTCAAAAAAATTTCTTTAAAAAACAGAATTGTGATGCCGTCGGTGGCATCTTTTCTCATTGGTGATGACGGCAGCATCAATAAGGCGACCATCGAACACTATCGACGACGAGCTGCCGGCGGACCGGCCATGGTCATAATGGAGGCCTGTGCCGTCTCACCGGAAGGGATCGTATCGCCCCATCAGCCTGTAATTTATGCTGACCGTTACATTGAGGGGCTTTCAAAAATTGCAGCCGCCATTAAAGAAGAAGGAGCTGTTCCCGCTGTGCAAATTCATCACGGCGGCCGCCAGACTTCTGCCAAAGTTATTCATCGTAAACCCCTGGCGCCCTCACCTCTTCCCTGCCCCGCTATTCGGGGGGATGTTGAACCATTGACGGTTGACGGCATCCGGAATCTTGTTAAAAAATTTGGCGATGCCGCCGCCCGGACCTATCAGGCCGGCTTCGAGTTAATTGAGATCCACGGAGCTCATGGCTATCTGGTAAATCAATTCCTATCGAATTTTTCCAACATCCGTGAAGATGAATACGGCGGGAATGTAGTCGGAAGAACCCGTTTCGCTGGAGAAATCGTGGAGGAGATCCGCAAGCGTCTTGGCAGCGAACTTCCCATTTCCTTTAAGATCAGCGCCGAAGAATATGTCGACGGCGGTCTTACAACAAAAGAAAGCATCGAAATCCTGAAAATACTGATTAATGCAGGCATTGACCTGGTTCAGGTTTCCGCCGGAAACGATGTGACGCCTGAATGGATCTCCCAACCCATGTTCATGGAGAAAGCCTGCCTGGTTGAATCTGCCTGCCAAATCAAAAAGGCTTTAGACATTCCGGTGATGGCCGTCGGAAGAATAAATGATCCGCAAATCGCCGATGATATCATCAGGCAACAAAAGGCAGACCTGGTTTGTATCGGCAGGGGACTGCTGGCCGACCCGGAAATGCCCCTGAAAGCCAGGAACGGACGATTGGATGAAATCCGAACCTGCATCGCATGCAATACCTGCATGCAGTCGATTTTTAAAAAAGGTCGCATCGAATGCCTGGTAAACCCCATGCTGGGCCGGGAAGAGGAAATGGCCTTTATTCCAGCTAAAAAGCCCCAAAAAGTGATGGTGGTCGGTGGCGGCCCCGGCGGCTTGAATGTGGCCTGGGTAGCCGCCAAACGCGGGCATACAGTGCATGTGTATGAAAAAAGAAACGTCCTCGGCGGTCAGCTGGTTCCGGGCAGCATGCCCGGTCACAAAGCTGAACTGCGAACCCTGATTCGCTTCCAGATAAAACAAACCGAGCTATATGGCGTCAAATGCCACCTGAATCACGAAGTCACCGCTAAAGACGTTAAAGCGCTCGATCCGGATGTGGTGGTGCTGGCCACTGGCTCTTTGCCCGCTATACCAACGGTACAGGGTATTGGGAAGGAAATTGTGCTGACTTACGAGGATGTGCTGGATCGCGACACAGTCCCTTCCAAAATCATTTCCAACAAGGTGGTCGTGGTCGGCGGGGGGCCCACCGGTCTTGAACTGGCTTTATATCTGACTGAACAGGGTTGTTCGGTAACGGTCCTTGAAATGCTGCCTAAAATAGGTATCGGCATCGAGGCCATAACTAAAAAAGTGATTCTTAAAAAGCTTAAGGAAAGCAATGCCACTTTGTTGACCGACACACGGTTGTCAAAAATAGAGGACAACGGAGTCGTTGTTGTCGATCAGGAAAACCGGGAAAAATTTATTGAAGCCGAAAAAGTTGTGATCGCCATCGGTACGAAGCCGGACACAAAGCTCTACCAAAAAATAAAACCGCTGGGCTATAAAATCTACCAGATCGGCGATTGCCTGGAACCGAGGAGTGCCAAAGACGCTATTTACGACAGTGCGGTGCTGGGCAGAAGAATATGAATGAATCCATTACCCCAGTACTCCAGGTACTATTAACCTGAGGTGGTGAAAAATCCTCATAACGAGGCCCTTGACTTTTATCCTACTTTCATTCCTCTTTTGAGTGTAAGGTTTCAGGTGTCAGGTGTCAGTGTTCAGGATATGCGATTGCGTCTACCTTTCCTGACACCTGAACACTGACACCTGAAACCATATTCGCGGAACAAAAACAGTGTAAATTGTCAAGTCTATGTGCATAAGTTACAGGTGAATTTTCATCACACTACTATGAACCTCCTCCTTGAATAAAGAGGGAATGACTGCCGTTTACCAACAGCGGTGATTCACACCCGATGAAGACCTTTATCATTATACTGCTCCTCATACTGCTCTTTTTAATCGGTTGGGATTTTGGGTGGTATCTGGCCGGAGTCAGGCCCCTGTTTCCCTGGCAATTAAAAGAGCTGCTAAAGGGGAAAAGCGATCAGCTCACTCTCATCGATGTCCGTACCCCCTGGGAATACAACTGGTTTCACATTGACGGCGCTGCAAATATGCCTGATCTGCTTTCTAATGCGGATGCGTTCAAGGGGAAAAATGTCGATGAACCGGTGATCATCATTTGCATGACCGGTCACCGATCGCCCATGGTCGCTTATCAGCTTAAAAAACGCGGATACAGGCAGGTCTACAACCTCACATGGGGAATGCTGGCCTGGAAACTTTTGGAAGGACGAACGACGAACGACGAATGACGAATTGAGGAATGCTATCTATTTTTATTAAAAATTGACTATTTTCGATTGTTTCGGCTCCGTCATATCTATTACAAAATCCCTATTCATTAAAAAATATTGAATTGACGAAGCGACACACGGCGCAAGCGCCTGCGCGGCGTGAGCGACTTCCTCAATTATTCATTCGTCAATCGTCCTTCGTCATTCCTAAGGTTCGTCATTCGTCCTTCGTCAATCGTCATTTGACTTATACT
>PVMK01118743.1_pt1 | contig 24113 bp, 25 predicted proteins | sample 1853481 | NCBI WGS metagenome assembly PVMK01 (sample SAMN08533507, study PRJNA380276) | Marine sediment metagenome, whole genome shotgun sequencing project. | reverse complement strand
ATCTTCCCGCCGGCGTCCGGCAGCGCGCCGCTGCGGCCGGCGATGTCCCAGGCGTAACCCTTTTTCATGCCTTCAACAAAGGCTTTGGTACCCATTTCCGGGGTGGATCCGCTCGGTCCGTAAATGTGGATCGGGGTATAGCGCCCTGACAGCCAACTGCCGATATGAAGCCCCATAAAGTCGCCCACGTGGTCTGTGTGCAGGTGACTGGCAAACACCTTGTCGATCTTCGAAAAGTCAGGTCGCATGGACCACAGGTTCGCCATCGAGCCCGCTCCGACATCGAACAGGAACTTGTCCCCATTTCCCAGCTCAACGAGATAGCTGATCGATGCGGACTTCCTGGTCAGGTTTGGCATGCCGCTGCCGAGGGCGATAATCCGCATTTCAGCGGAGCCGAGCAGCTCGGTATTGGGGAAGTAGCTGGCCGGGTACTGGCCATCGGATATAGCGACCGCCTTGCGCCCCAATGGCAAGTTGTCCTTCGCAGTGGCGGCGTGTACGTTCTGTGGCAGGCTTCCCGCCAGGCAGAATGCGATGACCAATGCGCTGAACGCATTGGTCACAGCCCTTGTGGTGATTCGTGTTCTCCTGTAGCTCATTTTCCCTTCCTCTCTTTTTGCAATTAACAGCTCATGACTACTGGCAATCCCTGGCGCGGTGTGAATCGTCAATAATCCGATGATCCATCCGGCTCATTTACAATAGGCCAGGAATCCATTGCTCGCCAACATCTGCTCCTATATCAAACCCTGTCGCGCTCCGCTTTTTGTATATTCTCCACTTACTATCGAATCACAACTCTAACTGGTATCTATCTATGCCGTATATATAATATACTGCTTCGTACACAATATAGACTTTATCGTGATAAAAGCAAGTTCATCGATTCGGGTTTTTAGAACCATTTCGTATATTTGCTATACGATATCGTTGATTAAATAGACTATAATGCACATTATATGTACGAATTAATAACAATCCTTTTTGGGAAATGGTGGCCCTATGAGTGATTGCGGCAGTAAGCGCATCACCCAGGATCAGTGGCTGAGCAAGGCACTTGAGCTTTTCGCCAAGACCGGCGAGGGTGGCCTGCGTGTAGAAAACCTGGCCCGCTCGCTGGGGGTATCCAAGAGCGGTTTCTATTTTCACTTCAAGGATCGTGATGACTTTCTGCAGCAGTTGCTGCATTACTGGGCGCACGAATACACCGAGGTCGTCACCACAAACCCCCTGTTGTTGATGACAGCTCCCAGGGATCGACTGATGATGATCGCGACCCTGGTCTTCGAGCAGAACCTCACGGAATTCGATGCTGCTATGCAAGTGTGGGCCAATAAGGATCCGGATATCGCCAGGCAGGTTCGCAAGGTGATTGATGTGCGCCTGGGCTTTGCCGGCAACGCGCTGGGGGAACTGGGTTTTGAAGGCGATGACCTGACGATGCGAACCCGGCTATTTATCGGCTTTCTAGCCGTCGAACGCCAGATGTTCGGCCCCGGTAAAGAGACGGCCCAACGATACCGTCAGCGCCAGCTTGAAATGCTACTCGGGAAGTGAGACCTTATGTGGATCATCCTGTGAAAAGCAATGCGAATATGAGAGGCAGTAACAGCAAGCGCGTCAGCCGGGATCAGTGGCTGAGCAAGGCACTGGAATTATTCGCCAGTACTGGTGAGGGTGGCCTGCGTGTAGAAAATCTGGCCCGCTCGCTGGGGGTATCCAAGAGCGGCTTCTATTTTCACTTCAAGGATCGTGATGACTTTCTGCAGCAGTTGCTGCATTACTGGGCGCACGAATACACCGAGGTCGTCACCAGGAACCCACTGTTGCTGATGACACCCGCCAGGGATCGCCTGACGATGATCGCGACCCTGGTTTTCGAGCAAAACCTGACGGAGTTCGATGCAGCCATGCTCGTCTGGTCCAATAAGGACCCGCAAATCGCCAGGAAAGTGCGCAAGGCTTTTAATATGCGATTAACGTTCGCCGGCAAAGCCTTCGCGGAACTTGGCTTCGAAGGAGACGAACTGGAGATGCGAACCCGGGTGTTTATTGGTTTTCTGTCTGGCGAGCGCCAGATTTTTGGCCCCAACAAAAAGACCGCTCAACGCTACCGTGAGCTGCGCATTAAAATGCTGGTCGGGGAGTGAGTGTATCCAGGCTGGCCACAAGATTGGTGCGCGTACATGGCGATAGGAAGACCAGCAATTTCAGCTGATCATATCACCGGTCTGCAATTTGAATCTGCTGCTCCCTCTCCCTGATACGCCAGCTGCGTACAACAGCCCTCCCCTGCCTGACGGCCTCTGGCACCCGCTGACCCTGCGGGATGTGAGTACATTGCCCATCACCGTTAAAACGCCAGCCGTGAAAGGGACAGCGCAGCTCATCCTGCTGAAGCAGCGCTGACAGGGATTTCCCCGGGGCCAGGCCGTTGGGTATGTAATTCCCCATGTGCGGGCAATAGGCGTTGATGGCCTGACACTCGCCCACAGCTGTGCGATACAGCAGTAAATCCTCCCCCTGCCAGGTAATCTCTACTACATCACCCGGTGCCAATGCGGCACTGGACATTAAATCCTGCCATGTCGTCATAGCGCCATATTAAATCAAAATCAGCCCCTTGATAAACTACAGCCTGGAAAACTCCTTGTTCAGCTCATACTGCCGGGAGGTTACATAGGACTCCATGTCCTCTACACGTCGTAGAGCCGCATCGAGGCGCTCCCTCGCGCGCTGCAGTCGTACGCTGGTACTGTCGCTGTAGCGAAATACCTTGCGCGGGCGGTAATCGTGGTGCTTTTCGTCGTATTCCATCTCGACTTCCACTTCCTCGTATTCCGCTTCGGCAACGTAGCTGCCATTGGAGGCGCGCCGGGTGGGACGCGGTGCCATCAGGATCCAGGCACCAATATAAGCCCACAGGGCCAGGGTGCCGGTGAACAAAAAGGCCCCCACCCACATCAGGCGCACCACCCAGGGAGCGATATCCCAATGGTCGGCCAGGCCGGCGGCGACGCCGGCGATTTTTCCCTCGCGGGTATTGCGGTAGAGGTTCATGCCCCACCCCGCGCTCTTGCGCGAGCGGAAGCGGCGGCTGTTACTGGTGTATTTGTCGCTGTACTTATTGCTGCGGTTGCGACTGTGTCGACGGCATCTTCTGCCCATGACTCACTCCTTATTCCGCTCTTCGCGGTTAACTTGCTGGCGCCAATCTGAATGATCCATATCCAGGATGGATTCCAGCGTCCCAATGCGGTCAGTCAATTTATCGACTGTCTCGAGCATGTGCTCGATAGATTCCCTGTCCTCCCGGTTCAGGCTGCGGGACGAGCGGCTCACACTGCGGTAGTGCATGGTGATCCACATCGGCGCCACAATCACCATGAACAGGATGGTGGGGACAAACATGAATTTCCAGAATTCCATTAACTCTTTCCTCGGGCAGCGCGTCGTGTAACGACCATGCTGCCATCTTTGAAGTCTTTAGCCAAACGGCAATATACCGTCACATCTACTGGGTCTGCTTGTCACCCATTTCCGACTTGAGGCGTTCCAACTCATCATTGATCAGCTCGTCCTCTTGCAGGGCATCGATTTCCGCCGCCAGGTCCGGTGGCACTTCCCGCCCCAAATCCATGGACTCCAACTGGCTTTCCAGGGTGTCCATACGCCGCTCGTAATGCTCGAAGCGCTCAAAAGCGTTGTCCAGTGCCTCACGCTGAATCTGGCGTTTGACCTTGATACGCGATTCCACTGTCTTGCTGCGCATTACCAGTGCTTTCTGTTTGGCCTTGGCATCGCTCAATTTCTGTTGCAACTTTGCCACCTCGACATTGAGTTGTGCGATATGCTCATCGGTAGCCTCGAGTTCGGCCCCGACCACTGTTACCTCTTCTTCGATGGCGCGTTTTTCCTGCAGTGCCGCCCTGGCCAGGTCTTCGCGGCCCTTACGGATCGCCAACTTCGCCTTCTCTTCCCAACTGGCGGCTTCGCCTTCTACCTGCTCCAGGCGCCGCGCTGCCGCTTTGCGGTCAGCCAGTACTTTGGCCGAAGAACTGCGCACCTCGACCAGCGTATCCTCCATCTCCTGAATGATCAGGCGGATCATCTTCTGGGGATCCTCCGCCTGGTCCAGCATGGAATTGATATTGGAATTGATAATGTCTGTCATGCGGGAAAATATACCCATGATGTTTCTCCTATTGCCTCTTCTTGCTACGGTTATTTAAATTACCAGCTGCGCCTCGAAGCGCCGCCTGGTGTTCCGATCCAGTACATAAATTCGATCACTGCCACTATCTGCACGAAGCTCCAGAGTCCGGCAGCCAGGCCGACGAAGATGCTGGCCGTACTGCACAAAATAAGCAGCGCCGCGTAAACAAGAAATCGTTCGTCCAGTGTGTCCATGTGCTACTCCCGGTGGCATCCTGGATGCCTTCAATTCGCTTTGCCTTGTTGGCGGATACGCACTATCTAATACAGATTACGTGCCAGTTTTTTTAACTACCTGATTTATATAAGTATTATGGCCAAAATATAATCTGGCAGGTATAAATTATCATCATTTAATGGCTATTTTTACCACTTAATTGGTTTTATTTACCTCTTATATTGGTATATTTAGCCACATGAGACATCAAGATCGCATGATCGGCAACTCTGTCAACCTGGCCAGGGCCCTGGACCAGCTTTCGCACCTTGCCCTGATCAACCGCCCTATTCTGATAGTCGGCGAGCGCGGCACCGGTAAGGAGTTGGCGGCGGAGCGCCTGCACTATCTCTCGCCACGCTGGGAGGCACCGCTGATCAAGGTCAATTGCGCCGCTATCGCCGACAGCCTGCTGGAATCAGAGTTATTCGGCCACGAACCCGGCGCCTTCACCGGCGCCACCCGAACTCATCACGGCCGCTTTGAACGAGCTGACGGCGGCACCCTGTTCCTGGACGAACTTGCCACGATGTCCACCAGATTGCAGGAAAAACTGCTGCGGCTGGTAGAGTACGGCGAATTCGAACGCCTGGGCGGACAGCAGACCTTGCACGTCGATGTCCGGGTCATCGCGGCGACCAACGTGGATCTCAAGGAGCTCGCGGCTAATGGATCGTTTCGAGAAGATTTGCTGGATCGCCTCACCTTCGATGTTGTACACCTGCCCTCCCTGCGCCACAGGGTCGAGGACATAGCCGAACTGGCACAGCACTTCGCCATGGCGATGTGCGCTGAATTAGGCTGGGACCTGTTCGCGGGTTTTACCGCATCCGCCATGGCAGCGCTGGAGCAATACCCCTGGCCCGGCAATGTGCGGGAACTCAAGAATGCGGTGGAGCGCTCCCTTTATCGCTGGGGTGACCCTGACCACCCGGTGGACGAGGTAGTTATAGATCCCTTCTTATCGCCCTTTGCGGATGAACTTGCACCGGCAATCCCACCTGAAGAGGACCTGAGTGACAGGCCTACCGCACCTGTGGATTTCAACACACGCATCGAAAAGATGGAGAAAAAACTACTGCACGAAGCGCTGCAGGAAAACGGCTACAATCAGCGCCGCACAGCCGCGGCCTTAGGCCTGAGCTACGACCAACTACGCGGCATGGTACGCAAATATCAACTGACAGGGCGTCGGCGCAAGGAGGGCTGAACCCCCTGTATTTCAAGTTTTTGAAAATAACCATCAAGTGGTATAGCGCTGCTATATAACAGAGCGTAAGCTGCTGCCAAATATCGTCCAAGCGGAGTTTTCATAATGAATTTATCTTTGAGCGACCCAGGCCTGCTGAAAAGCCAGGCCTACATCGATGGCCAGTGGGTGGATGCCGATAGCGGCGAGACCTTTGCCGTGACCAACCCCGCCAATGGCGAACTGATCACCGAAGTAGCCAGGCTTGGGGCGACTGAAACTGCCCGGGCGATCGCCGCGGCAGATCGGGCCATGCAGGGCTGGAAGCTACTGCCGGCCAAAGCCCGGGCCGGCATTTTGCGCAAGTGGTTCGACCTGATGATGCAGCACCAGGAAGACCTGGCCATCATCATGACAGCGGAGCAGGGTAAAGTGCTGGCGGAATCCCGTGGTGAGGTGGCCTACGGTGCCTCCTTTGTTGAGTGGTTTGGCGAGGAGGCCAAACGTATCGACGGCGACGTGATTCCTGGCCCCAGCCCCGACAAGCGCATCGTGGTTATCAAACAACCGGTAGGAGTGGTGGCTGCCATCACCCCCTGGAACTTCCCCAACGCCATGATCGCCCGCAAAGCCGCACCGGCGCTCGCAGCCGGCTGCAGCATTGTGATCAAACCCGCTTCAGAAACACCGCTGTCCGCCTTTGCCATGGCGGAACTGGCAGAGCGCGCCGGCGTCCCCGCCGGTGTGCTTAACGTGATCGCCGGCAGCTCTTCCGACATCGGCGGCGAGCTGACCGCCAACCCCACTGTGCGCAAACTGACGTTTACCGGCTCTACGCCGGTGGGCAAAATGCTGGAAGCGCAGTGCGCCGACACCATGAAGAAAACCTCCATGGAACTGGGTGGTAACGCGCCGTTCATCGTATTCGATGACGCGGACCTGGACGCCGCTATTGAAGGCGCACTGATCTCCAAATACCGCAACGCGGGGCAAACCTGTGTCTGCTCCAATCGTCTGCTTGTACAGGACGGCATCTACGACGCTTTCGTGGAGAAACTGGTGGCGGCCACGGCTGAATTGGCGGTGGGAGACGGCATGCAGGACGGTATCACCATGGGCCCCCTGGTGAATACCAAGGCCGTCAGTGACGTGGATGAACTGGTGCAGTCCTCGATCAGCGCCGGCGCCAAAGTGGCGCTGGGCGGCGCTCCCCACGATCTGGGCGGATGCTTTTACCAGCCGACCATACTCACGGAAGTTACCTCAGAAATGGCGGTGTTCCGCAACGAGATCTTCGGCCCGGTTGCGCCGGTGGTGCGCTTCTCCACCGAGGAAGAAGTTATCGCCATGGCCAACGACACCGAGTTCGGTCTGGCCTCTTATTTCTATACGCGGGACATCGGCCGGGTATGGCGCGTCGCCGAGGCGCTGGAATACGGCATCGTCGGAATTAACGAGGGCATTATCTCCAACGAGATGGCGCCCTTTGGCGGGGTCAAGGAATCCGGCTCCGGGCGTGAGGGTTCCAAGTACGGCATCGATGACTACGTGGAAATCAAATACATGCTGATGGGCGGCCTGGATCGTTAGGTTTTAATGGGCCTTCACTTTTTGCTTGTCGCAGCGGGAACAGCGGGACACCGTTACTAACTTACCCTGCTTCACATCGAACTGCTTAGCCTTGTCCACCACCCACTTGTGGTGGCCATGACGGCACAGGGTATTGCCCTTGTGCTTTTCCTTCAGGGACGGCTTGCGGAACGGGATAATCTCGGCCAAGGGGTAACCTGCTAGAGCAGGGTCCTTTGCAGAGCGGTATTCCATGAGGCCGTGCGTTTACGTCGGGCCGCCGCACTCATCTGCACCTTGAACTCTCGCTCCACCTTCCAGATCTTGCGTACTTCCGCAGGGCTCTGCCACAGTCCCACACCCAGACCCGCCAGGTAGCAGGCGCCGGCCACGGTGGTTTCGATAACAGCGGGGCGGATCAGGCGCCTGCCCAGTACATCCGACTGTATTTGCATTAACAGGTTATTGGCCGCCGCACCGCCATCCACCCGCAAGGGCTTCATACGCTTACCCAGGTCGACCTCCATGGCGCGCAGTATATCGGCGTTTTGCAAGGCCATGGCGTCCAGGGTGGCCCGCGCGATATGCCCCCGTTCCGTACCCCGGGTAAGCCCGGTGAGTGTACCCCTGGCCTCCGGCGCCCAGTGCGGGGCTCCCAGCCCAGTGAGTGCCGGCACAAACTCCACGCCGCCGTGATCTTCAACCTGCCTGGCCAGACCCTCGATAGCCGACGCTGCCTTAATCATTTTGAGGCCGTCGCGCAACCATTGCACCGCAGCACCACACACGAATGCGCCCCCTTCCAGGGCGTACACCGGTTTACCTTTATCACCCAATTGCCAGGCTACAGTGGTGAGCAGACCCGAATTAGACTGCAGTGGTTCCGAGCCGGTATTCATAAGGATGAAGGAGCCGGTACCAAAAGTGCACTTGGCATCGCCCACCGCGAAGCAGGCCTGACCGAACAACGCCGCCTGCTGGTCTCCGGCCACGCCGGAGATGGGAATCCCGTCAGGCAGACCTTTTACCCCGCGCGTGTGCCCGAGAACAGCGCTGGACGGCCGGATCTGTGGCAGGATCTCCCGCGGGACGTCAAACAGGTCCAGCAGCTGCGCGTCCCACTTGCCCGTTTTCAGGTTCATCAGGGAGGTGCGCGAAGCATTGGAAATATCGGTGACATGGGCATCACCGCCGGTCAGTTGCCAGATCAGGAAACTGTCGATGGTACCCGCGGCAACCCGCTTGCTCTGCAGCAAACGGGAAATACCCGGGGTATTTTTCAGTAACCAGCGAAACTTGCTCCCTGAAAAATAGGGATCCAGTACCAGTCCCGATTTACGTTTGACCGTCTTTTCATGCCCCGCGGCACGCAAGGACTCACAGAAATCCGTGGTGCGACGGCACTGCCAGACGATGGCGTTATTGAGCGGTTCGCCACTGCTGCGGTCCCACAGCAGCGATGTCTCGCGTTGATTGGTGATACCTATCGCCACGATGTCGGTGGGCTTGCAGATTTTCTTGCGAAAAATGGCGCGAATGCCTTTGCCTACGGACTCCCATATATCCACCGGGCGGTGCTCCACCCAACCAGGCTGCGGGTAAATCTGCGGGAACTCGTAATTGACGCTGGCCCGCAACCTGCCGCGGGCATCCATCAGGGCAACGGTACTACCCGTGGTGCCCTGATCGATAGCCAGTACAAAACGGCCCATAGTCAGGCGTTATATCCTTCCACCGCCTTGATTTCAAGGAAGTCGGTGAAGCCGTGGTGGCCCCACTCGCGACCATTACCGGACTGCTTGTATCCGCCAAAAGGCACGTCAAAGCCACCGGCGGCGCCGTTGATATGGACGTTACCGGCGCGGATTTTCGACGCCACGTCCCGGGCGTGATCAATATCGCCGCTCTGCACATAGCCGGCCAACCCGTAGGGCGTGTCATTGGCGATGCGAATCGCTTCCTCTTCGCTGTCGTAGGGAATCATGGTGAGTACCGGCCCGAAGATCTCTTCCCGGGCGACGGTCATCTCGTTGTTGACCCCGGAGAACACGGTGGGGCGTATAAAGTAGCCCTTGTCCAGGCCCTCGGGCCGACCGGGACCGCCGGTGACAACTTTGGCCCCCTCTGCAACGCCGGCCTCCAGCAAACCCTGGATCTTGTTGAACTGGACCTCGGAAACCACGGGACCCATGGTAGTGCCCTCCACAGTGGGATCACCCACCACTACCGACTCGGTAACCCTGGCGGCAATGGCCTCAGCCTCCGCCAGTTTGGCAGCCGGCACCAGCATGCGTGACGGCGCATTACAGGACTGCCCCGTATTGACGTACATCTGCATGACACCGCTGCTCACAGCGGTCTCCAGGTCAGCATCATCCAGTATGATATTAGGCGACTTGCCACCCAATTCCTGGGTGACCCGCTTGACCGTGGGCGCAGCGTTCTGGGCGACCAGGGTACCGGCCCGGGTGGAGCCGGTGAAGGACATCATGTCCACTTCCGGGTGCCCGGACAGTGCGGTGCCTACCACCGGGCCGTCGCCGTTGACCATATTGAACACGCCGGCGGGAACCCCCGCCTCATCCATCACTTTGGCGAACAGATAGGCGGAAAGCGGCGCTACCTCGCTGGGCTTGAGCACCATGGTGCAGCCAACAGCCAGCGCGGGTGCGACCTTGCAGGAAATCTGGTTTACCGGCCAGTTCCAGGGTGTAATCAAACCACAGACCCCGATAGGCTCCTTGAATACCCGGTGCTTACCCAGGTCTTCCTCGAACTCGAATGTCTTGAGAATCTTGGCCGCTTCCTGCAGATGGCCCAGGCCGCAGAAGGCCTGAGCACCGGCCGCCAGTTTCTGGGGGGCGCCCATTTCCTCACGAATCGCATCGGCAATATCGTTGTAGTACTTCTGGTAGACCTCGGCACAGGACTCCAGCAGTTCTATCCGCTCCTGTAAGGATGTACGGCTAAAGCTGTCAAAAGCCGCCCTGGCGGCCGCCACAGCCTTGTCGACGTCTGCCTCTGAGCCCAGGGAGATTTGTGCGCACACCTCTTCGGTGGCGGGGTTGATGACGTCAAAATCGTTCGGTGTTACCGGGTCTACCCACTCTCCGTTGATATAAAACTGTTTGTAATCGCGCATCGTCATTCTCCTGGTTGCTGTTGCTAAAAGGGCGCTAAGTTTAGCACTATCGGGGCGTCTGGGTACCTCTCTCTTGGGGGGGGCCGTCGTTTTCGCATTTGGATGGCCTGGATCATTGTCTATACTGAAATAATCGCGCAAACTTGCCTCTTTTCCATCACAAACCTTCACTGGAGACCAGATACCATGGATAACGAAGAATTGACCCTGTTCCGCGATATGGCGCACCGCGCCCTCGAGCAGGAAATTTCCCCCCATATCGAGGAGTGGGAAGCACAGCACATGGTTCCCCGGGAGTTGTGGAACACCCTGGGCCAGGCCGGCCTGCTGTGCCCGGACATGCCGGAGGAGTACGGTGCCGCGGGCGCCACCCCACAGGTAACCTTCACCATTATCGAAGAGCTGTCGCGCATGGGTTTTGGCGGCATCGCCTCCGGCTATGGTATTCACAGCAATATCGTGGCGCCCTATATCGAGCACTTCGGTAGCGAGGAGCAGAAACAGCAGTGGCTGCCGAAAATGGTCAGCGGTGAGGTGGTGGGCGCCCTGGCCATGACCGAACCCGGCGCCGGCTCCGATGTGCAGGCAATTCGCACCAGCGCGGTCAAAGATGGTGACGAGTGGATCCTCAATGGCTCCAAGATTTTTATCACCAACGGCTTGCATGCCGACCTGGTTATCGTTGCCGCGATTACCGATCCCGGCAAGGGCGCCAAGGGCACTTCGTTGTTCCTGGTAGATGCCAGCCTGCCCGGTTTCGAGAAGGGCAAGAAGATCGAGAAAATCGGGCAACACACCTCTGACACCGCCGAGCTGTTCTTCGCGGATGTACGGCTGCCCGCCTCCGCCCTGCTGGGTGATCTCAACAAGGGCTTCGTGATCATGATGCAGGAGCTGCCGCGGGAGCGCCTGGGCATTGCGGCGCAGGCGATTGCCTCGGCAGAAGGCGCACTGGACCTCACCGTTGAATATGTACTGGAACGCAAGGCCTTCGGCACCACCGTGGCCAGCTTCCAGAATACCCGCTTCACCCTGGCGGAAGTAAAAACCGAGATCGCGATCAACCGCGCATACTATGAAAAGTGCGCCGACGCCTACGCCGAGGGACAATTGAGCGCCGAAGACGCGGCCATGCTGAAATACGCCAGCACCGAAATGCAGTGCAAAACCATCGACGACTGCCTGCAGCTGTTTGGCGGCTACGGCTATACCGCCGAGTATCCGATTTCACGCTTCTACACCGATGCGCGTATCCAGCGTATTTATGGTGGCACCTCTGAAATCATGCGGGAGCTGGTGGCGCGTTCTATTCTGGGGCGGTAGGTGCCATATGGCGCGTTTCATTGTCTTCGCTGCCGCGCTGGTCAACAAACAGTCTTCAGAACTCCGGCCCAATCGTAATATAGATATGGAAAGAATCCTCATCATCATCCAGGGGAACGCCTAAATCAATGCGCGCCAGGCCAACGGGTGAGCGCCAGCGAATACCGATGCCGGTGCCCAGCTTTTCATCGATGTTGTCGAAGTCGTTAAAAGCATTACCCCCATCGAGGAAAACGGCAACGCTCCAGTCTGGAATGATCTCATGCTCGTATTCGATACTGGCGACAAGCTGGTGTTTGCCCCCGGTGATGGCATCCGAAGGGAACAGGTCCTGGAAGCCATAGCCGCGCACGCTGCGGGCTCCCACCGGCACGGAATTCATAGTATTCCGGCATCTGATTAAAGTTCACGCCCAATATCGTGTCGCTGTCTGCCCCTGTGTAACCCGCGGTTGTACGCAACAGCAGGCGACTGTTCTCAGCGAAGGACCATATATTCCAGGTATTGAGTCGCAGCTGCCAGAAACTGATGTTGGAGCCCAGGCTCTCGTCCGCTCCCAGCAGTTCCAGATTGATGTAGTCACCCCGACGAATGTAAAGGGGGTTATCACTACGACGAAGAGTAAAGCGGACGTTGGGTACAAGGGCTTTAAAATCCGGGGCGAGGGTATTGAAAGCATCCTTGCCGATGACATCGATAATGGCGTCCTGGGCATCGCCGGGTAAATTGTCAAACAGTACCTTGAACACATCGTAGGACTCCTCGACCAGACTCAGGCCCGCCTGGCTCTGGAGGCCGAAGCCGCCCCAACTGCGATTGGGACGGTGCCATATCACGGAGGCGAGGTTGGTTGCGATGCGGGTTTCTCCACCCTCATCCAGACCCACATCCTGATAGGTTAAATCCTTGCTCTCGTGGCGAACGCCCAGCTCGATTTTGTTGCCACTGATCGGGTCCAGTGGAATGATGTAACCGAGATCGCCGACCAGCCAGTTGCGTTCTTCCACCACCGTGCCACCCAGGTTGAGGTGATGCCCCCGCCTGCCCAGGTAACGCCGCGTCCAATCCACTTGTACGCCTAATCCGGTGTCGGTTCCCCAGCCTATGCGACCACGATAGCGGTTGGGCTTATAGGGCACCAACCGAATGAGCAGTGGGATGGCAAACGGGTTGTCGTCGCTGGCTTTTCCGAGTTCAACCGCCACCTCCTGGAAGTAGCCACTCCTGCTCAGCGCTGTGCGCTGCTGTGATATCCGCTTCTGACTGAAGGGCTCGCCGGGATGCAAGATCAGGTATTGAGCGAGGTATTCGGGGGCAAAGCTTTGCTGCTCAAGTTCGATCGGACCCAACACATATTGTGGGCCCGTGTCGATACCTAGCGCGATGCTGGCGGAGTAAGTGGCGAGGTCTACTTTCACCCGGTGCTCAGTGTAGTTCGCATCGAGGTAGCCCTGCTCCCTGACCTGTTTGAGCAGTGCCTTTTTGGCCTGCTCATAACGACGGTGATCAAGAAACGACTCCTGGCGCAACGACAGGGTTTTGGCCTGTGTCAGCAAGGTGCTGTCACCCGCGCCCGGGCCTGCGAACTGTACGTCTACCTCAACGATAGGAACCTGCGGGCCGGCGTCCACAGTATAGCTCGCCCGCCAGAGTGCAGCGGCTCCCGTGGGCTGCAGCAGTTGCCCGGTGATCTGTGGACGATAATAGCCAAAGGGCTCCAGGGCGCGGTGAATGTCGCTATCCGCCTTACTGTGCAGCTCACGGATCATCTGCGGGTTGAGCGACTCGTTACGGCGTTGCTGCACAATGGACAGGGACGCCTGAACATTCGCCAGCAGCTCTGAAGGCAGCCCGTTTATCTCAACGTCCAGTGTTTCCTGCGCCATTGTCTGCCACGAAAACGCCAACATGACGACAAGCGTGAAGGCGCCAGTAATCGGGCTCACCGACAAGCGAAAAAACCTGGCAGCCTTAGTTTTCATGAGTGATTGTCACGTTGACATTGTTGTCAGCCTCGCCCAGTTTGGTACCGATACCGTAACGGGGCGTAATACTGAACAGGGAGTCGAACTCGTTGGTGTTTTCGATCAGGTTGTAGCCGTAACCCACGTAGATACGTGGGCTCAGGTAGGCGCCAATACTGAGTACATTGTTCTTGTCGCCCGAGGAGCGGCCGGTGAGCAGGTAGGACTGAATCTCGCCGGCCTCCTTCTGTGGCCTTGAAAACAGTTCCAGAGTCGGTTCTATGAGCGACCCCGTGATCAGCACCCCCGCGGCGGTGACCTGCGGGTCATTGTCGATCCAGCGCACCGCCCGAATATTCAACTCTGGCTCAGTGGCGGGTACATCGGCAAAGATCAGCTGACCCGTTTCAATGACGAGATCCTGACCAAAGGCGCGGAAGGTTCCGTCCTCCAGCGACAATTGACCTTTGGCCATCGGTATTAATTCGGGCCGGTCAGGGGCATTGGTAAAGATCACAGCACCAGTAATCCGGCTGATAAACCCAAGCGTATTCACCTTGACCCGGTCGCCGATAATCAGCTGTACCTGGCTGTCGATACGAAATGGCGCGGTCGGCTGTCCAGCCTTTTCAATCGCTTCTTCTGGCGTATTGACCACTACGACATCCGGGGAAGGGCCGATGATTTGCCCCGGTGTTTCTGCCGTGTCTGGCACCTGGGAACCCAGGGAGGGACTGATTGCCAACTTGGGTGTGATATCTGCCCTGGGGATTAACAACTGGCCTCGCAGTTTTAGCGTCTCATCGCTCCAGCCGATTTCCAGATCCGGTGACAGTAAAACTCGAGCATCCGGAGTGTTATAGACTAGTAGGCGCTCTCCCTTCAACTTCAGCGCCAGTGTGCTGTCGGCCATATCCAGTTGGCCTGACAAATCCACTCGGCCCGAGCCGGATTCCACGCCACCAGTGACTTCCAGCAGCCCAGGCCGAGACGGATGGCTGTGCGCACCTAGTTCAATCTGTCGAAGTTTGAGACCGGCCGTGGGAATATCGGCAGCGCCATTGGTCAGCGCAACTTTGCCGAGCGGTTCTGGTCGATCCAGGGTGCCCGCCAGTTGAATGTCTGCTTCCAGCTTACCTGCGCTGTGAGACAGCTCGGGCACCCAGGCTGCCAGGCCGCTCAAATCGGGTAGGCTGGCGAAGAGATGCCCGCGCAGCGGCTGTGTTTCTGCCAGTGGCCAGGCACTGAGTGCGGGCAGTTGCAGGCTCGCCTCAACCTGCCCCTGTTCGGGCGCGGCGAAAACCAGTGTGCCGGCCAGGCCCTTTTTTGCCAATATTGAGGTCGAGCTTGCCGCCGCCGTGAGACAGCTGTTTCGCGCCCTGCTCCAGCTCTACGGTAACCAGACCCGGCGTTATGCCGAGTGAGGCCTCAGCGAGGATGGCACCATCGGTGGCAAGGCCAGCCTCCATTTTGCCGCGATTACACCCGTGAGTGCCGGGGCCAGAAATTCTACCGGCAGTGCCTGCAGCTCTACCTGCAACTCGCTGTTGCCCGACTCATTCCAGCCCGCCTGGGCACAGAGTTGTGCCGGGCTGGCATCATGTCTAAGGCAACTGTTGGCCACTGAAGCTGAATCGGCCGCCAGTGACAGCGCGCTCGCCCCGGACAGGCGCCAGTGGCCGTAGTCGTCACTTTGCGCCTCCAGTTGCGCCAGCACGCCCTGCCAGACCTTGAGCTGTTGGTCCAGGCCCCCTTCCAGACGCACTTTGAGCTGCTCCCTGGGGGTGACCAGTTCAATGCTCAATCTGTGTCGGACGTCGTCCCCCGGGCCTGCAAATGCAGGGATTCCAGCAGGAGTTGATCTGCCATCTTCGACCGGGCCTAAGGCCACGTCCACAGTGAGCTTGTCATCGGCCGCCAATCCCGCCTCCAGCGTGGCGTCCAGGGTGGGTATACTGAGGTTCTGCCAGCGAAGTTTACGGCCCTCCACTTGTGCTTGCAGGCGCGGGCGTCTCAGGGCTGCCCGCCACCTTCCCGTGAGCACTTAACACCCCTGACGCGCCGGGAAGTAGCGCGCCGGGCGCCGGGGCCCGCAGCTGCCAATCCAGTGCCAGCGCATTGGCGGAGAGCTGACCGCTGGCGCTGAACCGATTGCCATCGCTCTCCAGCAGCAGGCTGTCCAGTTGCACCTCCTCGCCCGTCAGGGAGGCCCGTGCGCTCAGATCCAGTGCATAGCCCCATCAGGGTGCCCGTGAGTTGCTCAAGGTCGATGCTCGCCTGTAAGCCTTGCTCCGGGTCGATTTGGCCGGAGCTGTGTAAGGCGATAGCCAGTTGTCCGGGATATTCGGGGCTAAGCTGGGCGGGGTCAATCCCGCTGCCATCCAGACGCAACTCCCAGCGGGGGAACCGGGTCCCACTCAATGGGGCCGCTAATAAGGAGGTCGCCCCCCAGCAGGCTACCCCGCAACTGCCGCAACTGCAGGTGAGAGAGATCACCGCTGCCCTCACCCGTGCCATTTGCTTTGCGGAATATCCTTGCCGGCAAGGTCCGCTGCCAGTTCAAACTCATAGGCGCTCGCGCTGCCAGTTAAAAACAGCTTGCCCTGGGAGCTGGATATCTCCGCTTCGCTGGTCGTTAATGGCCACTGCAGGTCTGCCCATTGCAGGGCCACATCGAAGGACGGCCCGGCATCCTCCGCTAGTAACAGCTTCCCCTGCAGGCCAAGTGTCATCCCAGCCAGTTCCACGCTCAGATGATCCAGGTTTAATACATTTCCCAGGTACTGGCCACGTAACTCGCCCGCCGGCATCCAATTGTGCGGGCAGCTCGGGGGCTATTTCGCCCAGGCCCCTGGCATTCACGCGATACGTCAGTAGAAATCCAATGGACTCACTCCCACTGCAGGCTTCCCTCCAGTGCGAGCGCGCCCTCCACCGGAAGGTCGTCCCGGGGAGCGGTCGCAGTCGTAGTATCCTGAAAGGGAAACCGCAAGTGCCAGGCCACCCGCAATGCCAGGGGCATAGGGGTTGCGCAAGGCGGTGGTACCCGAGAGTGTCAGGCCGCCCTCGGCCAGCCCAATGGCCAGGTGCCGGATTGTCAGTTCGCCATTTTTCAGCTGGGCGTCCAGATCAACGTCGTTGACATGTAGAGCCGGCTGATCGCCCTGAATCAACTGCAGGTCGCGTAGTTGTATTCCACCCAATGAGACTTCCACGGGCAGTCGCAGGGTTGTCGGGTCGAACGGCTCTTGTGGCGCGGCTGGCTCGGTGGCTGTGAGGGCAATGCGGACGCCCTCGGCAGTCAGTCCCGTTTATTTGTAGCCGGCCCTGTAGCAGCCCCTGCGGCTGCCAGTCCAGGGTCAGGGATTGAATCTCGATATCCAGCCCGGGTTGCGAGACGTGAACAGCCTGTAGTTGCAGGGGGCCGAAGAGCGTTCCCTTAATGTCCCGCCACTCGATGATACCGTCGGTCCAGCGCACGGCTTGGGCGGCAAGCCAGCGGGTGCCAGCCTCGGAATTTGCCAGACCGAACACCATACCGACAGCTGCCCCCGCCAGTAGTAGCACGGCTAGCAACAGTATCAGGGTAATCCTTACAAAGAGGGGCACGGTTGGGTTCGGTCCTGGGATCTATGGTACGGCCTGCGAGATAGTGGCCAGCAGGGATTATTATAGTTAGTGCGCATCCGGAAACGGGTATTTTCGTATAGTCAATTTGATATACTAACCGATCATACATTCGAGAGACTCAAAGGCAATGAAACGAGTATTTCTTTTGGCTGGCCTGATGGCGGCCTGTACCACCGCTGTACAAGCGGTTGATCTCAACACTGATGCGCTAAAGTCCATGCAAAAGGAAGGGCACAAGATTGTCGCGGATTCCCAGAGCGGCAAGGCCTATAAAACCTCCAATGGCTTGTGCCTGGAGATTGCGGGTGGCGGGCTCGTCGTCAGGAAATGCAATGCCAAGGCCAATAAACAAAAATGGAAGTTCGATGGTCAAAAACGGCTGGTAGCGCATGACGGCAAGTGTGTCGATGGTGCCAAATTGAAGAGTTGTGGAGCCGCGCCGTCCCAGAAGTGGAAATTGGATGGCAAAAAGCGACTGGCCAATAATTCCAAGCAGTGTCTTCAGACCGAGGGCAATCCTCCCAAAGCCGGAGCCAAGGTCGTTGCCGCAGCCTGCGGCAACGCACCGAACCAGGTCTGGAAATAGCCAGAGCCGGGGCAGCTCACTTCGCCGGCGCAGCCGCTTCTGAAACAGCACAACGCCTTGATCAGGGTCGCACTCATGGTCACCGCATGCCGGGGGAGATAGATGAGAATATTCCTCATCAACGGGGTCAGTCAGGTTTTTTGCGCCTGGCAGCTTTGCCGCGAACAGATTTCTTACCTGCAGCAGGTTTTTTGCGTACAACGGGTTTCTTGCGCGCGGCGGGTTTTACACGGACGATCGTTGCGGCTTCGAGTTCAGCCAAGGCTTCCGCCATAAAGTCGGCAATTTCCTGGGCACCCGGCACGGCCTGGGCATCGGTGATCACGGCATAAGCTCATTCCCACCATAGCAATCTGTCTCACCCGTCCTATCCTTTGTCCGATTTGTTCGTTGTTCATCGGGACGGCCCTTTCTACCATGGTTGTACGCGCCCCGTATGCGGGAAAGACGCCATCACCAAGGAGATGACAGATGACTATCGCACAGCAGTTCCCCCAGAGAGACGATGCCGGTATCGACGGCCCCCTGACCGAGGAGGTACGGCAGGTGGAACGGACCATGCCCGGCCATGCCTATGGTCGCGACAGGATGCGCGAATGGCTGCAGCGCAGTCAGGAGAATGCCTATACCAGGAACTGGGATTTTCAGCATACGGTGCGCTACCACCTGGGCGCGGCTTTCGAGACAGTCAACGAAGAACTGACCGCTTTTGGTGCCGAAGTTGCAACGACCCTTGATATAGCCGCGACCGAAAACGACTACCGCTTTAACAACCCCCGTATCGACGCCTACAACGGTATCGGCGATCGTATCGACCGAATCGTGCACCACCCGGGCTATGCCACCGCCGGCAACCTGATCTACGGCACCGGCGTAGTGCGCAAGCTGGCCACCCTCGGCGGTATGCGCGACGGTATGAGCTTCTACTTTCTCGGCAACCATGTGGGTGAGGCGGGGCACCACTGCCCGGTGGTCTGTAACTACGAGACCGCCCGGGTACTGCGACTGGTGGAGGACTTCCCGCAACGTGAGGCCTATATCGCCAAACTTCAGGAACCGAGCTATGACAACAACTACACCTCTTCCCAGTTTCTGACTGAAATCCAGGGCGGTTCCGATGTTGGTGCCAACGACACCCGCGCCTGGCAGGACAGCGATGGCAACTGGTATATTCGCGGCGAGAAGTGGTTCTGCTCCAATGCCGATGCCGAACTAATGGTGATCAGCGCGCGGCGCAGCATGGATCGCAAGGGCACCAGGGGGCTTTCCATGTTCCTGATCCCCGCCACCAAACCCGACGGCAGCCGCAACCACTACACCATGCGTCGTTTAAAGGAGAAGATGGGTACCCGCGCCCTGGCTTCGGCGGAGATAGATTACCACGATGCCTACGCTATTCCCCTGGGTACCAATTTTAACCTGATGCTGGAAAAGGTGATTCACCACTCCCGCATCGCCCTCGCCACAGCGGTGCTGGGCTTTACCTCTCGCGCCTACCAGTTAGCCCATGATTTTTGCAAAACCCGCAAGGCCTTCGGCGAAACCGTATTGAACTATCCCCTGGTGCAACAGAACCTGGCCCACATCAAAGCGGATATGACCACCTCCCTGGCGGGGACCTTTGCACTGATAGCCCTGCAGGATCAGATCGATACGGACGACAGTGTTAGTGATGACACGCGCTCCTTCGCGCGGCTGATGTCCAATATCGGCAAGAGCGTGATTGCCAAACGCACAGTGGACAATATTCATCACTGCGTGGACGCCATCGGCGGTAACGCCGCTATCGAGAATACCTCCAGCATGCCGCGCCTGCTGCGCGACAGCGTTATTTTTGAGAATTGGGAAGGCACACACAATACGCTCTATATGCAGGTGTTGCGCGACATTCATCGCTACCAGCACGATCGGGTTTACCTGCGGGTGATGGCCGAGCGTATCGCGCAGATCGACGGTGACTGCAGCGTCGAGCAACAGCAGGCGGGCATCGCGCTGTCAAAGCTGCGGGAAAAGATTGAGGATTTCCATACAAGCTGCCACGACCTGCAGACTCTCAAGATAGCCGAAGTGGTCACACTGATGGCCAATCTCTTCTACTATGTGGAGGGGGTCAACGAAGGCGTCCATCAACTGAAAAACGATGCTTGCAATAGCAAGCTGCAGTGCGCCGCACTGTTCCATCGTGAGTTCATCAGTAGTGAAGAGCACAGACTCGACGATGCATACCTGGCCCTGTGCAGGAGCATTGTGGTCGAAGAATAACTACTCCACCTCCAGCCGGTAGCTGTGGGGCAAGCAGTCCTCGTGCCGGCTGAACATCCGGCTGAAGTAACTCAGGTCTGCGTACCCCACCCGGTAGGCCACTTCTGCCACGCTCAAGTCGGTGCTGCGCAGTAACTCCTTGGCCGCTTCTATCCGCACCCGCTGCAGATAGTGACTGGGGCTGTCGCCGGTGGCCTGCTTGAAGCGCCGGGAAAAGTTGCGGGGGCTCATGCCGATATCCGCCGCTACCGCTTCCAGCTTTACCTCGCCACTGAAGTTGCGCTCCAGCCACTGCTGGGCCGTTAGAATCTGGCGGTCACGGTGGTACTTCTGCCCATCAAAAACCACATGACTTATGGAGTAGTTGCGATTGAAGCCCAGCAGGAAATCATGACTGATCCGGCGCGCGACCCCGGGGCCGTAAAGCATCTCGATAATCGACACGGTCACATCACAACCGGATGCGATGCCGTTGGCGCAATACAGGTTGCCGGCATCGGTAATCGCCCGCTCCGGCCGCAACAGCACATCGGGGTAGCGGTGGTGAAACTGATCCGCTACCGCGGATAGACCGTGGCGACCTTGTTATCGAGCAGCCCCGCCTCAGCCAGGAAGAAGGGGCGTTGCTGACCGCGGCAATGGGCACGCCCTGATCGCTCAAGCGACTCAACCAGGGCAGCAGCGTCCGGTTTTCCTCGATGATCTGCGGGGGAGCCCCCCAGAAAGCGCAGAGAAACAGGGCACCCACCGGGTCGTTCGCTGCAATAAGCCTATCGAGGCCGATATCAACAGACAGCTGATTGCCGGAAAAACAGTTAACCGGGGCGCCGTCGCTACTGACCAGACGCACATACTGACCCGGATCCACAGCAATGGATTCCTGTTGTGCGGCATATGCCGTCGCCACCCAGCACAACTCCTTGACCAGGGTCGCACTCATGGCCACCGCATGCTGGGGCAAGTAGACGAGGATATTCTTCATCAGCGAGGTCAGGCAGGTTTCTTGCGCCTGGCAGCCTTGCCGCGAGCAGGTTTCTTGCTTGCAGCGGGTTTCTTGCGCGCGGCGGGTTTTACCCGCGACGGTGGTTGCGCTTCGAGTTCAGCCAAGGCATCCGCCATAAAGTCGGCAATTTCCTGGGCACCCGGGCACCGCCTGGGCGTCGGTGATCACGGCATAATCCATTCTGCCGGCAAAAGAACTGAAGGTAATATTAATTGCCGTGCCCCCCGCCAGGGTCGACACAGGATAACTGCGAATTATCTCCGCGCCTCCCATATAACCGCGATTGGGGGGTCCGGCCACATTGGAGACATTGACGCTGCTCAGTGGCGGCACATAATCTGACAAGGGCGACTTCGACAGGAGATCTGCCGCACCACCAATGAGCACCAGGTAATTCATCAGCGCTTCGCGGGACATGTTCTTTGCCTCGTCCTTGGCATCGCTGGAAGAGGCGTGAACCTGTTGCAGGCGCCCGCGGATATCTATGCCCGATTCCCCCAGTTTCACAGAAATCGCCGCAATCTGGGTCGAAGCATCGGTATCGCCCTCCAGCCTGACCGCCATAGGACAGGTGGCAACCAGCGGTTTGTCGGGAAGCTCTGCGTGTTTCTCTGAATACCGCTCCAGCGCCGCGCCCACAATGGTCAAGGCCACTTCGTTGATGGAAACCTTTTCCTGCCTGGCAATCGCCTTGAATCGGTCCAGGCCGGTGCCGCCAACCCCGAGATGTCGCGTCGCGAAAACCGGCTTGTTGAACAGGGATTTCGGCGCAGAAAAAGGCAGGGGTGCCTCCCGATTAAACAGGCCTCCTGCCTGCAACGCCGATCTGCCAATGGCCAGCGCGATATCCTGCATGGCTTTGGCCTGCAAACCAGCACCCTGGCCCACCTTCCTGAAAGTTTCCCGTTATAGAACGGTCACCACTCTTTTGAGATGGGTTCGAATAACGGGCCCCACAGCGGGCGAACAGCGAGGTCATCCGGTGTTGTTGCCATGCAGGCCTCGAACCGCATGATCGCAGATGCACCATCGATATAGGCGTGATGTACTTTCCAGTAGACCGCAAAGCAACCGTCTTCAAGGCCCTCGATGACATAGGCAATCCATCCGGGGCGGCTCCTGTCCAACATGCCCGCGTGCAGATCCATGACCATATCGATCACCTGTCGCTCTGTGCCGGGTGTGGGCACCGCCGCGTGACGAATGTGGTAAGACGAATCGAAGGTTTCCGCCTCAGCCCATTTCGGCATACCAAAGCTGGGAAAGACAGGGTAGTAATTAAAGGGGGGGCCCACCTCACTTTCCCGGTACCCCTTGAGCACTCGCTGGACGATTTCAGAACAGCTGCCATTGACCGGTTTAAAAAATTGCAGAATGCCCACATGAGTGGGGCTGTCCACGGACTCAATCAAATAGGAGATCAAATCCATTAAGGGAATGTTTTTTACAATATTGGGACATTTTTTCCTCTCGTTTCGCCATGGTTGCCCATGGAGCCCATAGTCTACATGGAGTTAGCCCCCGCGCCAGCTACATCCGCGGTCTGGCCTGGGGCTTTTCTGGCAGCGCGCTGTCGAGCAGCTTTTCTGGCAGCAGCTTTTTTCCTACGGGTGGGTTTTTTCCTGGTTAGCGCCACATATTCTGACAGTGCCACCTCCAGACCATCGATAATGGACCAGGGCTCGGGAACCAGTTCGGGGGCGACTGTCACGCCAAAATCGATCTGGTCGGTATAACTCAAGCAGGTAATATTGATGCCGACACCATGCATTATCACAGACATCGGGTACATGGTCTCCATGCGCACCCCGGCAATGTACAGGGGATTCGGGCTGCCCCGAACATTGGACAATATCAGGTTGGCCCCCATAATCTGCAGCGCCTGCTCCGGCGTCGTCACTTCCAGCAGGGTATTAATGAGTATTGGCGGCATCATCTGGAATACTTCCATAAAACCCATTGCCCCGCTCCGGGCCTGGCGTTTGGCCAGTTCTGACTCGCGATTGATAGCCCGCAGCCGATCAGCCGGATCATCAAGATCAGTTGCCAGCGTCACCGAAGTGGTGGTGACCTTATTGCTGAAATCGTCATCTGCCTTGGAACGAAGAGAAACCGCCATGGACGCTCGTAGCGACTCTGCCGGCAACTGATCCTGTGCCAGCAGGTAGTTGCGCATGACACTACCTACCAGCGCCAACACAACATCATTCACCGAGACATCGAAATGCGCCTTGACGGTTTTGATTTTCTTCAGTGGCAGCGAACCAAAAACGAAGCCCCTGTCACTGCCGATATCTCCGTTGAAAAAGGTCCGTGGCAAGGCGGGCTGTTCTTTTCCCCGATGTTTTGTTCCAGGGACAGTTGCTTGGCGATTTTGGGGCGAAAGATACCGTACATGCCTCTGGTAACTTCGCCCGGCAGCCTGGCCAGGTGGATTGCGGTGCGCGCAGACCTTTCCCAGCTCGCGGGCACCCTGCCCGCTTTGGCACTGGCAATATCCTCACTGACCTTATGCGACGGGGTATCCGGTTCGAGATCACACATGATCTCACCCAGCTTGGCGGCGCCCTGGCCATCCATCAGGCAGTGGTGAAGTTTCTGCAGGATGGCAAACTTGCCACCTGCCAGGCCCTCGATAAACCACATTTCCCACAGGGGCCTGCTGCGGTCCAGGTGTTTGCTATACAGGTGGGCAACGAGCTCGGCAAGCGCTACGCGATCCCCGGGGGACGGCACGGCAATGCGCTTGATATGGTGATCATAGCTGAAGTTTTCATCCACCACCCAGTACGGCAAATCCAGCCCCAGAGGCACCTCATGCAATTTCCAGTGGAAATGTGGGATCTGGCTGATCCGCTCGATGGCGTTGTCGCGAAAAATATCAAAGTTGAAATCTGGCCTGGCGCTGCTGTCCAATACGACCAGACCCGCTGTGTGCTGGTAGCTTGTGGCATTCTCGCCGGCGACAAAGAGCACATCTTGCTTCGAAAGCTGTTTAATAACGGACATA
>PVMK01124007.1_pt1 | contig 24115 bp, 19 predicted proteins | sample 1853481 | NCBI WGS metagenome assembly PVMK01 (sample SAMN08533507, study PRJNA380276) | Marine sediment metagenome, whole genome shotgun sequencing project. | reverse complement strand
ATGTCTCAGCCAACTCCTTTGTGGTCATGAAAACCGCTTTACGGGGGTTTTTGAGAATATAGTTTCCCAGGATTCGGGCCTTCGGTGTCAATGATGGATGTTGCTCGACGATTCCTTTCATGGCCGGATGGGATGGTTGGTCGTTCATTATTTTTTTTCCTATAAAGGACGTATTCGTTCAGCCACTAAGACCCTAAGTCACAAAGGTTCTAATATAATTCTATTGATGCCGTTTAATAGTTCACCGCAGAGATCGATGCTTTTAAGGAAAATTTTTTGATAAATTAAAAGAAACGCTGTTTTTTTATTTAAAAATCTCTGCGACCTCTGCGTTCTCTGCGGTTGGTTAAACTTTTATAATGAAAGGATTTTAATCAAATGAAAGAAAATATGGCAAAACAGCACTGTAAAATCATCATTGTGGTGGTTGATTCAGGCCGAAAGCTCAAACTGAACATAAAGTCTAATCCCCCTTGATATCGGTCGAATTATAAGTATATCAATCAGAAATTCCAATTTGTCAACCCATTTTGGAATAAATCATTTCTTTTTTTGATTTTTTTCTTGACATGATTTATTTCACTGTCATAAGTACTGATATCGTTAAATGGTCAAGTGTTGGATGCTTGAGTAGATAAATGATTGTAAATATTATAATATTCAATATTCAATCGACAATATTCATTCGTTAAGCCAGCCGGTGAAAGCATTCTCACCGGCAGGACGCAATCCGAATTCCTCCCCTGCTTCAAGGATCGACGCAATCATCGAACCGGCATATCCCCTGGAACAGGTCATGAGAATCCCGCATCTCTCAGGGGTTTTTTCCAGGGTAACAATTTGGCAGGGGACATGCGAAAACGGACCTTGCAGTAAAAAGGGCGTTTTTTTCAATGGATCTAAAAAATCGAGCGACGTTAATTTTTCCGCTATTGCAAAAATCTTTTTGCCGAAAAGCGCCAAAAACACGGTCACATCGGTTACCTCTGTAAAGGCGGGACCTGCGGGATCATCCGGTTTTTCTCCCGTCAGGTGCCATATCGATGCCTGGGTGCGGTTCATGCGATTTATCAGAATGCCGTTATCGAATACGCATTGGCCGGGAGCATCAGGGATATGAATCCCCCAGGTTTGCATCTTTGCAATATCCCCGTCTTGTAAATCCCATCGGGTCCGATGGCTTAAATCGGTCACATAAGGCCCGGTTTCTTCAGCGTCATATTCCAGTACGACGGTCCAGTTGTCGCGTGTTTCCGTTTTCGCCGGCCTGGCGTCAAATGATACGGGCGAACGTCTGATTATATTTTCCATTATATCTACCTCTATACCTGATCCGGATAAACCGGAAAAAACAAATTTATCTTTGCTTCAGCCCCTTGTTATAACAGACTGATATAGCTGAGTAACCGAATGCCTAAAATGATCTAAATTGCCTAAAATGACTAAAATTAAGGAAACGCTTCGCTCTATCTCTTTTTTTATAAAATCGACAGGATACCATAATTTTAGCTCATTTTAGTTCATTTTAAATTTTAGATCATTACATCCTCAACCGTTTCCCTTCCGGATCATAAAAAGGGAGCGGTGCCACCGTCGCATAGAGATGCCGGCCTTCGCATTCATCTTCATAGATCTGCAGGCGCGTGCCTTCCCCGGCCAGTGAAGAATCCACCAAAGCCAGCCCGATGTTCTCTTTCAGTCCAAAGCTTGAACGTGCGATACAGACATAGCCCTTGATGGAACTATCCACAATAATAGAGCCGTCTTTGGGTGTACGAGAGGAGTTTACCATTTTAAAGCCTACCAATTTAAGCCGCCCCTCCTGTTTTTCGGTCTGCTTCAATGCCACCGCACCCACTGTTTTAGCATCTGCTTTGTTGCGGTCCCACAGGAAACCAAGCCCCACATCGTGCAGAGTGGTTCGCTGCTCGGATTCCGACCCGATGATGACGTGGCCTTTTTCCATGCGAAGCACGTTTTGCGCTTCCAGTCCGAAATTTTGAATATCAAACTGCTGGCCGGCTTGTGCAACCAGCTCCCACAGCGATTGCATATAGGAGGCCGCCACATGCAGTTCGTAGGAAAGCTCGCCCACGAATCCAAGGCGCATGATCCTGACGGCGATCGTATCTCTAATCGTAAATTCACGATACCCTGCAAAAGGAAAAGCTTCATTGGAAATATCCCCATCCACAAGTTGCTCAAGCACTTTCCGGGCATTGGGTCCGGCAAGATTGATGACCCCCAGGGAATCGGTCAGGTTGACCATGTGATAATTCCATCCGTCATAGCGGGTATGATAGCGAAACCACTCGACGGTGCTCCCGGCACGGCCGGTGGAGGTGGTAAAGTAATACTCATTTTCCCCGCGTTTTACGACCACACCGTCATCGATGATACAGCCGTCTTCATTGCACATGGCCGCGTATTTGATCTTGCCGTCGGATATTTTAGACATGTTGCCGGCATAAACCCGCTGCAGCGCCTTCAAGGCATCCGGCCCCCAGATTCTGAATTTACCCAGAGTGGATGCATCCAGCATACCCACGTTGTTGCGCACATTTTCAATTTCTTCCCGGCAGCTGAAATCCTGAGAAAAATAGCGCGCTCGTTTCCAGACACCGACGCGGCGCATGACGCCGCCGGCCTCCATTTGGGAATCATTTAGCGGCGTGCACTTGTACATATCATGGTTTGCCCCGGCATAGGTTGCAATAAAAACAGGAACCATGGGCGCCCGAACCGTCGTCGGTTTGGTCAGGCCACTGCCCTCCCCGTGATACTGCGCCACAAATAATGGCAGGTTATGTCCGGGGATTCCGCCTTGGCCGGGTCCTGTTCCGGCTGCTGTAAAGCGCTTAATTAATTCCGTGGCATCAAAACCCATCTCCAGGGCTTGAGACACATTTTTCAGCGTTGTGTCTTCATCGAAGCAAATAAAGGTTTTGCGGCCTTTAACCGGGGCTTGAACCAATTTGCATCCCCGAACCGGGCCTGGTAAATCATTGAGCCGCTCCCGGGCCGGCTTCACATCCGCCTCAACGTCTGCATCACAATCAGCCGCCGCCATGAGTCCTGCCAGGTGTCCCGATGCCTCGATGGACAGGGGATCGTCTAAACCCAGTAAACGGCCGGCAGCATGCATTTTATCCGGTAATTTTGAAGGCAAAAAGAAACCCGTGTGGTTGTCATAGGCAAGTTCAGCCTGGGCCAGGGAAAGCGGACCGGTAACCGGTGTCATCCCGGCCGATGCCACCAGAAGGTCACAATCAACATCCCGCTGGTGGGTCCCCTGGAGGGTGCTCAGGGTCACTTTGTTTACGCGGGTGTCTCCATGGGCCGAATTGGCAACCCATCCGCGCAAAAACGGTATTTTTTTCGCAGCCAGCCCTGCCACCAAGACGGGATCCTGCCCGTCCTCCCGAATGTCGGCCACCTGTGATATTTTAAGACCCAAATCTGCAAGATCCAATGCCGCTTCTATTCCGAGATCATGGGCGATGCTGAAGACGGCATTTTCGCCGGGAAGCAGGCCATAGGTCCGTGCCAACCGGTGTGCACAGCTAATCTGCATGACACCGGGACGTTCGTTATTTTCAAAGAGCAGGGGACGCTCGATACATCCCGGTGGCTACCACGACACTTTGCGCCCGAATTTCGATATAGCGTTCGTCGAAGAAATCTGAATCACCCCCCACTTGAAAGGCGGTGATGAGGTTGTTGTTATAGGTACCGACCACGGCTGTGTGGCTAAAAACACGAACGGTGGGGGCTTGCTCTACCAGTTCCGCTAATTCCCGGGCTCTTTCAAACAGGTGGATGCTGTTGTCATATTCTGCCGGGCGATAGTCAAAAACCCCTCCCAGCCATGGGCGGGATTCCAGCAGGATGACACGCAGCCCTTTTTCGGCCGCAGCCAGGGCCGCAGACAACCCCGCAGGTCCGCCGCCGATCACACACACATCCGCTTTGGGATATACTTCATCATATTTCCCCTTCATCCGAAATTCAGGAGAAATTATTCCAATCCCGGCGGCCTTTCGCACCTGCTTCAAAGCAATCGGCCATATTTTGGCCGGCTTGTGCATCATACGATAGTAAAATCCGGCGGGCATGGCCCAATCCAGCCGGTCCATGAATCCCAGGATATCTTTTTCAGGCGTTCCTTTTACATTTTGGGCTTTTACCGTCATCCCATTTTTGAGAAGCGTATTTTCAGTACGAACATTGGGGATGCCGTTTACCTGCATACAGGTATTGCTGCATTCGCCGTCCAGACTGTAAAGTCCCCGGGGGCGGTGATATTTAAGGCTGCGGGAAAATATGCGGACCCCACTGGCATATAAAGCGGTTGCGACCGTATCACCGGCCACCCCCCGGCAGGTTTTGCCGTCATAATTCAAAGATATATTTTCTGCGGGATTAATTCGCAAGGTCGGCAGTTGGCTTAGCCTGTTCATGAATTTACCTCCGGTTTTTCCACTTCAAGGTTGGCGGTTGTATCCCGGTGAATGGTAAACCAGGCACCGCACCCATCCCGGTGAAACCACCATTCCTGCTGGATACCGGCCACACATTCATTCAGGTGGACGTAGTCACACCAATTTGCGGGGGAAAGTCCTTCTTCGTCGGGCCTTGGCCCCTTTTCAACTCCGCCATAGCGGAACTCATAACCGTTTCGTTTGCCGCAAATGGGACATGTAATGGTTGCTGACATATTGGTTCTCCCTGTTGATAAAATAACGGAACTATACCAATAAAAAGGTGATTTTTAGGTTGCCCAAAGTTCTTGCAAGTCTCGACCCTGGAGTACTGGAGTGATGGAGTATTGGAGTGTTGAAAAAAAAAGGCATCAATCCTTTAGCCATTACTCCAACGCTCCAGTACTCCAAAATTAATTGAAATTGAAATCTCCCCCGATCGATTACCTTCTTTTGATTATAGATCTGTAAAATAATGAATATTCAATTTAATTATCTGGACTATAATTCATCAGTGCGGCCGTTTCACCCATCAACCGGTGCTGTTCAAAACGCCGCAGATGAAAAGGTTTCAGCATGTCGGGACAATTCCCGTTCGCCATAAATTGGGCCATATATTTTCCGGTGGCGGCACAGGATTTGAAACCGAAATATCCCCAGCCGCAGTTCATATAATAGCCTTCAATCCGGTCATTACCATCCATGATCGGCGCCATGTCGGGTGTCATGTCGGCCAGACCGGCCCAGTGACGCATGAATTTAACCCCTCTTAAGCACGGCAGCATTTCCGCCAGCGCCTGGGCCTGATGCTTGATGTAATAGGCCGTGGTTTGGGTAGTGTAACTGGGCCAGGGATCCATGTGAGCGCCGGTGGCGATTTCACCTTTCAGGGTCTGGTTGGCATAGGCGTGATACGCACCGGATGAAATCACATGATTTAAGATCGGTTTCAGCGGCTGTGTCACCATGGCCTGGATGGTTAAAACACTGATGGGCAGCTTGATACCCAGCATTTCATAGGAAATAGCAGCCGAGTAACCACCGGCCGACAACAAAACCCGCGGGGTATAAATCTTCCCCCGATCCGTATCTACGGAGACTATTTTATTGTTTTCGACACCCACGCCGGTAACGGTGGTCTGCTGATGTACATCCACCCCGCGCTTTGAAGCACCTTTTGCCAAACCCCACACCACCGCATCATGGCGCACAATTCCGCCCGGCGGATGATACATGGCGCCAAAAATCGGATAGGTGATATCCTCTGATATGTTCAGCGCGGGCATCATCTCCCGGCATTGCTTGGCATCGATCAAATGACTTTCAATCCCGTGAAACTGTGCCGTCGCAATATTCATACGCGCCGCATTCATCGCCGCTTCACTGTGCATCAGATTCAGGTTTCCGCAATTAAAAAACATCAGGTTGTAGTCCAGCTCTTTTGTCAGTATGGGCCAGAGTTCAAGGCCTTCCCTGTAAAGCGGAACATTTTCCTGGGTTCGCTGGTTGGCGCGCACGATTGCCGTGTTCCGCCCCGCACCTCCGAAACCGATAAAGCGTTTTTCGAGAACCGCCACATCAGTGATACCATGGTCCCGGGCCAGAAAATAGGCCGTGGCCAGACCATGCAGACCACCGCCGATGATCACCGCGTCATAGCTGGACTTGAGTCGGGATCTTTTGCCCCATAAGGGTTTATATTTGCCAAACATAGCTCTCCCCTTCAACTAATTGAATAGGCTGTCCAGATAGAGTATTTGGACTGCGTTATCAGGTTCGCCCCCCTCAACGAGCTGTAAGCTCTTGTACGCCTCTACGCAGCTGGAAGCCGCTGGTTCAATTAGCCTTGCCAAAAGACGATAAAAACTGAAAGCGCGAAGCGACATCCTCAGATATTCAATTTCTCCGTCCTCCAGCAGGTGGATCTACAACATTTTGTGGCGAGCGCAGTCTGGCGGAGAACAGCATAGGCCCAATTGGGACTCTATTTAACAACATTTACAGTCATGCTTATCCACTCAAGCAGTCCAACACCAGACCCTAAAACGATATCGAGTACTTATGACAGTGAAATAAATCATGTCAAGAAAAAAATCAAAAAAAGAAATGATTTATTCCAAAATGGGTTGACAAATTGGAATTTCTGATTGATATACTTATAATTCGACCGATATCAAGGGGGATTAGACTTTATGTTCAGTTTGAGCTTTCGGCCTGAATCAACCACCACAATGATGATTTTACAGTGCTGTTTTGCCATATTTTCTTTCATTTGATTAAAATCCTTTCATTTATAGGAAAAATAATAATGAACGACCAACCATCCCATCCGGCCATGAAAAGGAATCGTCGAGCAACGCCCATCATTGACACCGAAGGCCCGAATCCTGGGAAACTATATTCTCAAAAACCCCCGCAAAGCGGTTTTCATGACCACAAAGGAGTTGGCTGAGACATGCCGCGTCAGCGAAGCCACCGTGGTTCGTTTTGTAAGCCGGTTGGGCTACAAAGGCTATGGGGCATTTCAACAGGCTCTAAGAGATTTTGTGGACACAGAACTGACGCTGCTGGATCGAACGGACTTGTCGGACATGCAAGGGCCGGGAACCGATCGCCTCAGGCGCGTAGTGTTTGAAGAGATGGACAACCTCAAACACTTTTTTGAAACCGTCGACCTGAATGTTCTGAACCGTGTCGTGGATTTTCTTGAAAAAAGTCATTCCGTATACGTCATCGGCTCCCGTTTGTCCTACACCTTTGCATACTACCTGGGTTGGTCCCTGACCAAGATTCGCCCGGACGTCCGTATACTAAAGGGGAGCGACAGCACATCGATCGACTGGCTGACCATTGCCGCACCCGAAACCCTTGTGATCATCATCGCAACGACGCGATATCCCAATGAACTTATCCGACTGGGTAAAATGGTTCGCCGACTCGGACTGACCCTTATCGTTATTGCAGACAGCTCTTTATGTCCGTTAACACATTTCGCCCATCTGTCGCTGATTGCACCTTCCAAAAATATTCCCTTTATTGGAAATCCGACAACGATTTCCTGCATCATAAATTACCTCGTTCTGGAACTGGCAAGCCGGAACGGTGGTCGGCTGAAACAACATCAGGAAAAACTGGAACAGGCTTACCTGGAAAATGATGTTTTGTTTAATCTGAACAGAGAAGAATAAGGCATTATCTGACCGGTTAACCCGTAAACGCTGGATAATGAAGCAACCGCAAAAATACAGGTCAGCTCTTCATCCGGAACTGGAAAACGTCGATTTTTTATCCGTTTTTAAGGATTTTGACGAAGGGGTTATCATTACGGACACTGCGGGCGTGATCCTTTACTACAATGAAGCCATGGCGAAAATCGACAACCTCGATTCCAGTGACGCCATCGGAAAAAAAGTCACGGAAATTTACGATTTAACCGATGACGGCAGCATGATCATGGAATGTCTCAAAAACAGCCGTCCCATCGTAAATCGTCCGTTATACTACCGCACCCGCATAGGCAAGGTTGCCAACACCATCCATAAAGTTTTTCCTCTCTTCAAAAATAGACACCTGGTGGGCGCCGTCTGCTTTGTCAAGGATTACAATGTGCTTGAAGAAACTATCGCTTCTGTCGCCATCCCGCGCAAGAAATCCGGCCTTGACAACGGCACAATCTACACCTTTAGCGGCATTATTGGCGAAAACTCTTTATTGTTACGTTCTGTCAATACAGCCCAGATGGCCGCCAACTCGCCTTCACCCATCATGCTGTATGGTGAGACCGGGATCGGCAAGGAGCTTTTTGCACAATCCATTCACAACCACAGCTATAGGAGCAACCATCGGTATATTCCTGTCAACTGTGCGGCAATTCCGGAAAACCTTCTTGAAGGCATCCTCTTTGGCACATCGAAAGGGGCGTTTACAGGAGCCCTGGATAAAGCCGGACTCTTTGAACGGGCCAGCGGCGGCAGCCTGTTTCTGGATGAAGTGGATTCCATGTCCATTGGCCTCCAGGCCAAGATCCTCAGGGTCCTACAAGAAAGAAAGGTCCGTCGGGTCGGTTCGCTAAAAGAGATCGATATCGATCTAAAAATTATCAGTTCGGTCAATAAAGAACCTCATCGGGCCATTGAAGAAGGCATCTTGCGCCCCGATCTTTTTTATCGTCTGGGGGTGGTTTTCATTTCCATCCCACCACTGCGGCGAAGGCGTGACGATATGGAAAAGCTGACGCAACATTTTCTTAAAAAGCACAACGCCGCTTTGGGAAAAGGAATCCCGAACATTTCCAGCGAAGTAGCGGGGCTTTTCAAACGTTACCATTGGCCCGGCAATATTCGAGAATTGGAACATGTGATCGAAGGCGCCATGAACATGACCGGACCCACGGAAACCATTGAAATCAGACATCTGCAGGGGAATTTCAGCACTCAATTTCTTCATGGAACGTACAGGGAAAATACAGCTTTACCTTTATACAATATGGCACTGACAGCGCCACTTAGTCCTCATCGCGAATCAATGTTTTCTGTGACCGGTCCACCTGCAGGCCCGGACAAAAGTCTGGTGGAAACTCAGGTCGAGCAAGAAAAAATGGCCATTGAAAATGCACTTGCCAATTACAGCGGTAATGTTTCCAAAGCAGCCGACAGCATAAGAATTTCCCGGCAACTGCTGCACTATAAAATGAAAAAGCACAATTTGAATCGAAAAGATTTCATTCTCTGTTCAAGCTAAAATTGGTATATAATTTGCTCATACCAACATTAACATTACTATTCGACACCCCATCAAAACGATAATCCTGCCCCTTGATAGAGGAGACAAAGTATGTATGATCGAATGCCGACGCTTAGCAAAAAACAAATGACGATGATCCACGATGCTTCCATGGATATCCTTAACAACGTAGGGGTCGCCTTCAACGAAGAGGAGTCGCTGAAAATTTTCAAACAAAACGGTTTTAAAGTCGACGGTAAAACGGTTTTCTTCAGGGAGAATGATGTTTCCAAAGCATTGGAAACGGCTCCGTCGCACTTTAAAATTACCGCCAGAAACCCGGCAAAAAGCATTGACGTGGGAGGCAATGACTTTGTCTTTGCGCCCGGATACGGTGCACCCTTTGTCATTACATTGGAAGGTGACAAGCGAAGCGCAACCATGGAGGATTATGATAACTTCTGTAAGCTGGTCCAGTCATCCAGGTATATAGATATGAACGGGTTTATGATGGTGGAACCTTGCGATGTTCCGCCCGCAACATCTCATCTGGACATGATTTTATCCAACATCGTGCTGTGCGACAAACCGTTCATGGGCAGCCCGGTTTCCAAAAAATGCGCCGGCGATTGCATTGAAATGGCGGGCATCGTCTGGGGCGGAAAAGATAAGATCAAGGACATGCCGGTGACCGTTTCATTGATCAACTCTCTATCCCCGCTCCAATTCGCCGAGGAGATGGCCGGATCTTTAATCGAACTTGTTCGCAACGGCCAGGCATGCATTGTGGCTTCTCTGACCATGGCCGGTGCTTCGGGTCCGGTTCCCCCGGCCGGTGTGCTTGTGCTGCAGAATGCTGAAATTCTGGCTGGCCTGACCCTGGCGCAGCTCGTCAGACCTGGTGCTCCCATTATCTATGGCTCAACCTCATCGCCCATGGACATGCGCACCGGCGGCCTGTCCATCGGAGCACCGGAACTATCGATGATCGCATCCTGTACAGCCCAGATCGCCCGTTTTTACAACCTACCCAGTCGAAGCGGCGGCAGCCTGACCGATGCCAACCTTTCGGACGCCCAGGCCGGCGTACAATCGGCGATGGCCCTTATCACGGCAGTTCGCAATGGTATTAACTACATCCTGCACGCTTGCGGGATTTTAAGCGCCTATATGGCCATGAGCTATGAGAAATTCATCATCGATGAAGAAGTTTGCGGCATGGTGAGAAAATTAATTGAACCGATTGAAATTACAACGGAATCTATTGGCCTGGAAACGATTAAGGAGATCGGCATCGGCGGAAACTACCTGGCACATCCCAGCACATACGAACTGTGTCGCACCGCCTACTTTCTCCCCGAACTAACCATGGTTCAAAGTTATGATGTTTGGCGTCAGGAGGGCGGAAAACGCATCGACGCAGTCGCCTCGGATATCTTAAACAAAAGATTGGCCGGTTACGAGAAACCCGATATCGACCCGCAAATCGAATCAGAGCTTTCGGAGTTTGTCATCCAGCGCAAAAACGGGTGACTGCCGGACACAAACAAGGCCGCCCGAGATTTGATTGGCATGAAATGAAAAAAATTTTGCGTAAATGTAAAATAATTTTTCTTTAAAGAAAAAAATTTTGCAACATGCCGATCAGATGGCTTTCCTTGAATTTAGTGGAAAAGATATGTCGGACAATTCTGGAAAACGATTAACACTCTGAAATTAAAATCAAAAATCCCATAACACCCTACTCTGTGATTTGTGATGGAATTAAAAAAAATTATTTCAATTTAAATATTAAATAATATTCATTTTCCTGGCATGTTTGTTGCTCCAAATACACCGATAGCTATCGGGCAATTTCACTTGCACAGTTTTGGCAAAAGGCGAAACCTAAATTTTAAACCCAAAAAGGAGGAAATTATGCAAAGAAAAAATTGGTTTTTCATTTTCGCGGTTATCGTTACGATTTTTACGCTTTTCGGCAGTCCGTCAATCGCAGCGGAAAAGGTGTTGAAAATTGGCATTTTAGGCCCGTTTACCGGACCGTCGGCAAAAACCGGAGCTGAGTTTAAAGGATCTGTTAAGCTGGCGTTGGAAAAAATAAATTACACAATCGGCGATTACAAAATTGAACCTGTTTGGATCGACTCCCAGTCCGATCCGGCAAAAGCCACCAGCGCATATGCTGAGGCCGTCGAGCGCAAGGGAATCCAGGCAGGGGTTCTGAACTGGCATAGCTCCGTGGCGGCAGCGGTGATGGATGTAACGGCTCAGTATAAAGTTCACCACTTTTTCGGTATGGGAGCTGCTGAAATAGTTAATGAAAAATGGATCTCGGACCCTGAAAAATACAGCTACTGGGGTGGTAAAGGCTGGCCGGTTCCCGGCAAACTGATGCTCGGCTACGTTGAATGTATAAGCGATGCCATTGAAAAGGGCATCTGGAAACTGAAGAACAAGAGTATAGCGATATATGGTGAAGACACCGATTGGGGCCGAAGCGTCGGCCAAGCTTTTAAAAAAGAATTTGGCAAGAGAGGTTGGAAAATTGTATCGGAAGACTACTTCCCAACTACCCAAACCGACTTTTATCCCCTGTTAAGCAAATACAAGAAGGCTGAAGTGGCCGTTTTAGCAGGCACCTCCACGTCGGCACCCTCCATGGCATCTTTTATCAAGCAGGCGACGGAATTGCAACTTAAATCCACGATTGTTGCCGACGGTTTGGGTTGGATGGGCGATTGGTACAAGATGACAGGACCTTCTTCCAATTATGTGCTTGATATGATCCCGCAGCTAACGACCCCTGCTGCCAGAGAATGGGCCAAAGAAGTAAAGGCGAAATTCGGATACACCCCGAGTCCTTCATCCTCTGGTCTTGCATACGACGGCATGAATTTCTTTATCAAAATCGCCAGGCGGGCCCTGGAAAAACACGGAACACTAGATAAAGTATCCATCCACAATACCATTGTAGAAGAGGTTAACACCGGCAAATTGACTTTCGGTGCCGCAGACGGCGCACTAATTATGAATGAATATAGGTATACCTCCGATACTATGCCGGATCCGGTTATTGCCAGGGAAGCATACTACTTTCCTGTTATTCAGTACACGGAGGGTAAGGGAGCCATTGTATTCCCGGATGACTGGAAGGTGAAAAAATTCGAACCAAAACCGTAAAACAACTTATATCATAGGTTGAGCGGTTCAGGGTTCCGGGTTGAAAAACCCAGACAGCTCGTATCAAAGGGATCGTATCTACATCTTGTTATAAAACTGTTTCATTCAACGGGGTATGACGGGTATTCCAGAGTTTGATTAATATTGTGAGAAGTATCTATCAGTTGTAACCTTTGAACCTTGAACCCTGAACCTGGAACCGCTGGTTAAATTAAAGATACTTGAGTGAGGTCGAAAAAAATCGGCCTCACTCTGGTTAGGGGCCTTTTTAAAAAAGACGAGCTAATCCAATGAATGTATTAGAAACAAGAGAAGTAACCAAGCGATTCGGAGGCCTGATCGCTGCGAACCGAATTACCATGCACGTCGAGGAGGGCGAGATTGTCGGGCTGATCGGACCCAATGGTGCCGGCAAGACGACCCTATTGAACGCCATTGCCGGTCTTGATCCCCCTACTTCCGGATCGGTTTATATGTTCGCGGAAGAGACAACCGGGCTCTCGCCCGAAAAAATGTGCCGTAGGGGTCTTTCCAGAACTTTTCAAATACCTAGACCCTTTCCGAAGATGTCGGTCCTGGACAACGTGCTGACCGCAGCCATATTCGGCAATGATAAGGGTAAAATAAAAGATCCGATTCAGCACAGCCGTGAGTTATTGAAATACGTTGAATTTCCTCTTTCTGAAACTATCATATCGGAGAGCCTGAACACGGTCCAGTTAAAAAGACTGGACCTTGCCCGGGCCCTGGCCAGTTCCCCCAAGTTGCTGTTTCTCGATGAGCTTGCAGCAGGGCTTACCGTAGGCGAGCTGACCGATATCATGGTAATCATCCGGAAAATACGTGATATGGGCATATCCATTTTGATGGTGGAACATATCATGCAGCTTATCATGAACCTGTGTGACCGCCTGGTATGTATCCAATTCGGCACAAAAATCGCTGAAGGTCCTACTCAGGAAGTCGCCCAAGATCCCAAGGTAACCGAGGCTTATCTGGGAACTGAAGCAGCCACAACGTGAGCAGTGGTTCCCATTTTTCCCGTGGCATGTCAGTAGTTAGGACCAACTCCGAGGTTTCTGAACATTGGTTATCTTGAAATTAAAACGGAGGTTCAAATGTTGTTGGAAGTGAAAAACCTCGACGCAGGATACGGATTTCTCCAAATCCTCAGAAAAGTGTCATTGAATATCGATGAGGGAGAGTACGTGTGTCTTGTTGGACCGAATGGCGCCGGAAAGAGTACCACTTTGAAATCCATTGCCGGCCTCATTAAACCCAAGGGTGGTGAAATCCTCTTTAAAGGGGAGAAGATCGGAGGTTTGCCGGGAAATAAAGTTGCTCGTAAAGGTATTTCTTATGTTTCGGAGGCAATGAATCTTTTTACGAATATGTCCGTACAGGAAAATCTATATATGGGGGCCTATATCGTTAGAGACAAGAAGATCCGGAAAGAAAGCCTGGAATTCATATACGAATTGTTCCCCCGTTTGGCGGAGAGGAGAAACCAGCTGGCAGGGACAATGAGCGGCGGGGAGAGAAAGATGTTGGCCATCGGCCGGGGAATGATGTCGAACCCCACCCTCCTTCTCGTGGACGAACCGTCATTTGGACTCGCACCCCAATTAACGGAAAATGTTTTTGCTTCCCTTGACACGCTGAAAGAAAACGGTACGACGATCCTGATCGTAGAACAAAACGTCACCAAAACGCTGTCGGTCTCCGACAGGGGTTACGTGCTGGAGAATGGTAGCATCGAACTGGAGGGCCAAAGTTCGGACCTCGCTGGAGATCCCCATGTGCGCAAGGTTTTTCTGGGAGTATAAGAAATGGTATGACGGGTTTAGCAGAAATGATCAATCTCCAAAAAAATGTTGATTCATTTTTACCGCTTTCAACAACCAATGTACAGTATTCCACCATTCCACATAGGTTCATCAGCAGGCGACTTTTAAAAGCAATATGATCTGCCTGCTTAGGTGGGATAGAATTTTCAATACATACAACACTAGGGGGGGCATTTTATGCTAAAGTCATTTCTTGAACGGCTTTTTGCCTGGTTCAAAACGGCCGCAGGATTGACAATTCTTTTATCAATAATATTGGCAGTTGCGGCCACCTTGGATGCGGGACCATACATTCTCGTGAATACGATCGTAACCGGCGGAATGCTGGGATTGGTGGCGATGGGACTGGCGCTTGTTTTCGGAGTTATGAACATTCCTCAATTCGCGCATGGCGAATACTTTATGATAGGCACCCTGGTTGCATACTATGTATTCAAACCAATCGAAAGTCTCCTTGCCAAGAGCCCTAGCACTACGCTGGCCTTGGTGGCGCCTCTGATCGGCATATTCAGTGCCATGTTGATAGGCGCTCTGGTGGGAGCATTGACTGAAAAATTGGTTTTTTATCAACTCCGCCAGCGCAACCGCGAAAACTGGGTGATGAACTCCTTTCTGGTCACGGTGGGCCTTGGGGTGATTATGATTAACGGCCATCAGCTTATTTTCGGAACCGAATTTAAAGGGATCATCCGGTATTGGAGCGGGGCGCCGATCATGATCATGGATGTATTCATTTCCCGCGACAGGGTGTTTGCCTTAGTTCTCTCCATCATAATTATTACCCTGTTTTGGATTTTCATGAGGGCCACCCGAACGGGACAGGCAATCCGGGCCGTTTCCCAGGACGAAACAGGAGCCCTTATGGTGGGTATCGACATGAATGTCGTGCAGATACTTACAATGTCGCTAAGCTGTGCCTTAACCGCTGTCGCCGGAGCGAGTCTTCTTTTTATGTATCCATCCTATCCCACCGTGGGTTTGGAACCGCTTTATATGGCCTGGTTTGTCGTAATTCTCGTCGGGCTGGGAAATATCCCGGGAGCCTTGGTGGGCGGCTTTATAGTGGCATTACTCAAGGCGATTACAGTTGAATATATAGGGGCGGGGTGGGACTTTGTGATTCCCTCGGCTTTAATTATTTTGGTTTTGATTTTCAAACCGAGCGGGATATTCGGTTCGGAAGTCAGAGGAATTCTCGAGCAATAAGGGAGGAGAGCGCAATGGGTCCTACTGAACCTGGTAGAAAAATGAACTTTTTTGATTGGCTTCTGGACAGGCTTTGCCTGACACCCGTGGCGATGATCGGACTGGCCGTCCTGGCAGTGCTGCCGTTTATTCCTCCCTTTAATCAGCAATACTTAATTCGGTGGCTTATTGCTGCTGCGTTTATCGGAGCTTCGGCAATCGCTTTCGATTTCACAGCCGGTTATATCAACATTGTTAACTTTGGATTTCATGCCATTTTAGGATTGGGGGGGTATACCTCGGCCATTCTGGCGGTGAATTTCGGGTTATCTCCTTGGATCGGCATGTTTGCGGGCGCCTTTTCCGCTGGATTGCTGGGCTTTTTAACCGGATTGCTCACGCTGCGCTTGCGAGGCATTTTTGCAGCGGTCATGGCCTGGTTCATAGGACTGGCCCTGATGGGATTGACCACAAAGATGGTCTGGCTGACCCGGGGGCCGCTGGGTCTGCGGACTCCGCAGCTCTTTGATACTTCCTCTAATATTCCGTATTATTATGTGATACTGATTATGATGTTTATCGTGTACCTCACCTGCAAATGGGTCATACGGTCCAAGATGGGCCTTGCCTTCAAAGCCATCGGACAAAACATGGAGGCCGCCCGAACATCGGGGATAAACCCGGTCTTTTACAGGATCGTAAATTTCACCCTTTCCTGCATGTTTGCGGGTTGGTTAGGCGGATTTTATGCCCACTATTACGGCATCCTGACTCCGGACCTTATGCACACGTCAAAGACGGTTGAGGTGCTGGCCGTAGCATACATAGGGGGCCGGGGGAGCCTGTGGGGAGGTGCAGTCATTGCTTTTCCGTTCATCCTCGCAATGGAGATATTGCGATCCTCCCTGTCCAATCTACCCGGTTTGCATCTGGTTCTTTACGGGCTGCTTCTTGTGGGGGTCATGATTTATTATTCCGGAGGCTTTGCCCAGTTTTATGACACTTTTCTGGCACAACCGAAAAATTCGTTTTTTAAGTACTTAATGAGCGGCAACCGGGCTTACTAGCGCTTGCACCTTCCTATAAAAGACAAGCCAATTTCGTTAAAAAACTAAAGGAGGCAGCAAATATGAGTGAATTATTGGAAAAAATGGCAGGGTCTTTGATCGCCGGCAAAGTGGACGAAGTGGCGGATCTCACACAGCAAGCCATTGACGCAAAATTATCGCCAAAGGATATTTTGGAGAAAGGACTGCTGGCCGGCATGGAGGTGGTGGGGAAGCGATTTAAAGCCAATGATATGTTTATTCCGGAGGTGCTGCGGTGTGCCAAATGCATGCACGGTGCCATGGAAATCTTAAGACCGCTGCTGGCGGAAACCGGTGTGGAAACTGCCGGCACGTTCGTGATCGGTACGGTTAAGGGCGATTTGCATGACATCGGCAAAAACCTGGTGGGCATGATGTTCGAGGGTGCCGGATTTAAAGTAGTTGACCTGGGCATCGATTTGGAGCCGGCGGGGTTCGTTGAGGCGATAAAGGAACACAAAGCAAGACTTTTTGGTATGTCGGCGCTTTTGACCACCACCATGCCGAAGATGGCCGAAACTATCAATGCCATTAAAGAGGCCGGCATCAGGGACCAGGTCAAGATTATGATTGGCGGTGCTCCCGTAACCGCGGAGTTTGCAAAAGAGATTGGTGCCGATGCATACGCCTCCAATGCCGCCAGTGCTGTGGACAAGGGCAAAGAACTGCTTGGCTTGTAGTAGGCGTTCACGGGTTCAAAGCCCGCCCTGGTGCGACTCGTGGCATGATTCCAGACCTATGCTTGAGTAAACTTAGACTGTACTTTTCGCACGTATAGCGCCGATGATCGGTCTGGGCCAGGGGTTCAGGGTTCAAGGTTGGGTGATGAAATCACGCATAACGCGGCTCCTAACTTTCATCCCGTTTTTATTCCGTTAAATCAGCTTTTAGGGACAATTTACTGGGATCACTTTTTATAAGTAACATTGCGAAAGAAGGCATGATTTTCACCTGCCCACCCATAGCCTAACCCATTCATGGAAAGCAACCGGCAAAAAGGAGAACACCCTCATGTTAGAAAAAACAATGCTGATTAAAATGAATCAACAGGCCTACGGGACAACCATGTTCCAGATTCTTACCGGAGATCAGATTGAACGGATTTATTTTGCGGCCCTGGACGTTCTGGAAATTTCCGGGGCCCGGATATTTCACGAAGAAGCCCTGGAACTGTTCACCGACAGTGATGCCGTGGTGAGTGAGACCCATCGGGTACGGATTCCGACCGCCATGGTGGAGAAGGCCTTAAGCAGTTGTCCTTCCAAATCCAATTTAACCGGCAGAAACGGCAACCGTTCGATTAAACTGCAAAAAAACGAGGTGGCTTTCGGAAGTGGTGCAGATGCCGGCTTCGTGTATGACCGCAAGTCCGGGGAGCGTCGGAAGTCTACCTTTGCAGACGTTGAAGCCGCCGCCAGAATCGTGGATTACCTGCCCAGGCTTGATTTTTGTATGTCCCACGGACTGGTGTCGGACGCACCCAATGCCAAAACATATGACCGGCATCAGTTTTTAGCCATGGTCAAAAACTGCGCCAAGCCCCTGGTCGTCACCAGTGTCGATGCGGACGGATTGAAGGATCAATGGGAGATGGCCTGTCTGATACGGGGTGGTGAAAAGGAGTTTCGCTTAAGCCCGCTCTTTGCAACTTATATCCGATCGGATTCGCCACTGATGAGCAACAACGAAACCGTGGACAAACTCCTGTTTGCCACGGAAAAGGGGATACCCGCCATTTTCACGCCATGTTCGATTTTAGGCGTTACGGCGCCGGCTTCTATCGCCGGGGTGCTCGTCCAGACGCTGGCGGATGCCCTGTTTACAGTGGTGTTGTGCGGCCTGAAAAAGCCCGGAATGCCGTTACTCTTAGGTGGCATTCAAACTGTTATGGCTCAAGACAAAGAAACCCTGTCATACGGATCACCCGAACTTCACCTGACCTCGGCAGCCATGACCGAAATTTACAAATGGCTGGGGATGTTGAGTTCCTCACCGGGCGGATGCACGGATGCCAAAATTGTGGACGAACAGGCGGCCTCGGAATCCGTGATGAGCATTTACAACAACTTGATGGCAGGCACCAACCTGGTCCACCAGGTCGGCAGCCTCGATGGCGGTCTGACCGGATCTCTATCGAGTCTGGTCATGTGTGACGAAATAATCGGAATGATCCAGCAGATCGGTAAAGGTATTCAAGTGACCGATGAGACCCTGGCGCTGGACATTCTCAAGGAGGTCGGGCCGGGTGGTGAATTCCTGAGCCATGATCACACCTATGATCACTGGAAGGAATGGTTCCGGCCGACAATTATCGATCGATCCAACTTTGAAGCCTGGTCGGATTCAGGCAGCAAAACTTACAATGATCGGCTCGAACCCGAGGTAGACCGCATCCTGGAGTCACATGCACCGGAGCCATTGGACGAAAACATAGTTCAGGAGATGAAAAAAATCATCAACCTGGCAGACAATAAGGAGGTTTGATGATGAGCACCCGAATGAATCAGACGGTCAATCAGACAGCCCGGTTTTCCATTTTATCCCAGGATCAGAAGCAAAGAATTTTTGAAGGAATGATCGAAACCCTTCGCAATACCGGGGTGCACCTTCACCATGAACAAGCCCGCGAACTGCTCAAAGAACACGGGGCTCTGGTTGACGGTGTGTCCGTCAAGCTTCCTCAAAATCTTGTCCTGGATGCCCTGGCGACTGTTCCGCCGGTGACCGTAGTCCAAAGCTGGGACGGCACCCGCAAGACCCTTATCGAAAAAAACCAGGTCCTTTTTGGTCCCGGACCCACACCCCCTAATTTTACGGACCCCCATACCCTGGAACGACGTAAATATGTCAGAGCAGATGCCGCCATGGTGGCTCGAATCTGCCAGGCCCTTCCCAACATCGGGTTTGTACAGTCCCTGGGCACCATCAGCGATGTGACGGTCTCCCTGGCGGACGTCTACGAATTTGCGGAGATGATCCAGAACACGACCAAGCCCATTTTGTCCTGGTCCTATACCCGGGACACCTGCAGCGACATTCATCATATTGCCATGGCCATGGCCGGCGGTGAAGAAGCGTTTAAGCAATGCCCGAATTATGTATTTTACGGAGAGCCGATCTCACCGCTGCTCAGCGATTTTCATGCCATGGACAAGGTCATGTATAACGCGAAGCACAGCGTCCCCCAAGTCTACACCCCTTGCTGCATCGGCGGTGGCACTGTTCCGGCCACCCACGCCGGGCAGCTGGTCTGTGCGCTTTCCGAGTCCTTGCTCGGTGTCGTGGTCGCCCAGCTGATCAACCCCGGTACGTGTGTGATTATGGGCGGCGTCCAGTCCATCATGGATATGCAGTACTCGGTCTACGCCTATGGAGCGCCGGAACTGAGCCTCTTGAGCGCGGCTCTTACTGAAATGGCCCGATATGTGGGGCTGCCCATGTTTTCCACCGCCGGCTGTACCGACACCAAAATCCTGGATCCCCAGGGCGCGATCGAAGCCGCCACCTCTGTGCATTCAGCCATGCTCAGCGGAGCGAATTTCATCCACGACGTCGGATACTTCGAATCCGGCATGACCGGCTCCGTTCTCCAGCTGGTTATGGCCGACGAGCAGATCGGGATGAGCCACGTAGTGGCCGGGGGAATAGAAATCAATGAAGAGACCCTGGCGGTTGAAGAAATTTGCGGTGCGGGACCGGGGGGAAACTATTTCGATACCGACCATACGAAAAAGTTTGCCGCCTCCCATCTGGCAGCCCACCCTCATGGACCGCCGGAGTTACGAAGATTGGGCGGCCCAGGGCAGAAAGACGATGAAAGACCGCATTATCGAAAAGACCCGTGACATCATCGCTAATTTTGAGGGACCCATATCAAAAGTGCCGGAAGACACACAGAAGAAAATCGCCGATATCCTGCAGGCGGCAGAGATCCGCGAGGCTGAAAAGGCGGCGGCGGAAACTAAATGAAGCTGAGGGGTTCAGGGTTCAGCGCCGCCGCTGGCCTGAAAAGCGGCCAGTCAAATCGAAAAAGAAACTGATGAACGTCGAACATCGAACGTCCAACATCGAACGTCGAATGAATGTATTCTGCCTGTTTTAAAAAAGATTTAGCGAAGCGTTTCCATCCTTCGATATTCGAAATTCGATATTCTGCGGTTCGCTGTTCCGGCCGGTTGCCAATGTGGCCGGTTTAGTAATCAAAAAACCGTGCCATTTTGGCGTAGTTTCATACAAGAGGTTCAAAGGTTATAACCGATGATGGCTGGGTTTTATCAACCCGGGGCGGTGAACGATTACATTTAAGGGCTTGGTTCTAACATCGGCCACAGCTTATTCGTAGGTTGGGTTGAGCATCCCGATATCTTTTGTTGGGTTTCGTCCCTCAACCCAACCTACTTGACAGCTATTTTTGTGCGATCAGCGAAACCCAACAAATGGCCGAAGATAGAACCGTCCCTACATTTAAGGTGGCAATAAACCCATTTCCGTTATGAGCCGTCCGGATCGCTGCAATAACCGGACGGCTCGAATCTTTTAAGTATTTCAATCGCAGGGTAACCCAAGGGCTTCGCCCCCATAAGCGCTAAGTTATTATTACGCCGGGGGACTGTGTAAGGTTTGCTGAAAAAAATGAAATTAAATTGCAGAGCGGAGCGACATCATTATTCGACCTGCCCGCAATGCCTTGAAGCCGGTGCGAGGCAAATTGAATAATTTGATTCACGACTCAATGATTACGCTAACTCAACGCACTATGCATGGCAGGCGGGTGTTCAACGTTGGACGTTCGATGTTCGATGTTTATCTTTCAAAGCAACTTAATACCATTGGGCTTCGCCCCGATTGGAATGTTGAGAGCCCGAAACTGTCAGAAAATCGTCAATCCGGAGAAGAACAACTATGCCCAAACTAACGATCTTGCCTTTCAAAAAAAAATGGACATGCGAACCGATGAAACCGTCATACAAGCCCTACACAGAGGCGGCTACGAAATCGAAGGGCCGTGCAACGGACAGGGGATTTGCGGAAAGTGCAGAATCCGCGTGGAGAATCCTGCCGACGTGCCGCAAACACCTCATCGCCGTATATCGGAGACTGAGGCCCGGGAAAAGGGGATTCGCCTGGCATGCCGTCTGATTCCCCGGGGCGATATCACCGTGCACCTGCCGGATGATTTTTCAGTGGATGCCCGCATCCTCGAAGGAGAACATCTGGGTGCAATCGAACTGAAACCTGCGGCAGTTGTTTTTTCAAAAAAAGACGATTATTGGATGCAATACGCCGGGGAGGATTCGGCCGTAATTTTGCAAAAATGGGGTGCCCAATTCTCTCCCAGGGGACTGGCCATTGATGTCGGCACCACAACGCTGGTAGTTACCCTGTATTGCCTGGTTAGCGGTAAGGAGTTATCCACCGCATCCAGCATCAATCCCCAGACTAAATTTGGTCATGATGTCTTAAGCCGCATTCAAAAAGGATCGACCGAAGAAGGACTGGCCGAAGTGGCTGGTGTCGTTCGCACGGAGCTCAACCGCCTGATTCAGGCAACTTGTAAAAACTCAAATGCCGTGATGGATGAAATCCTGGACGTGGTCATCGGCGGCAATACAACCATGCTGACGCTCGCCGCCGCCATAAATCCGGAACCCCTCGGTCGCCTTCCTTTTTCCGTAGACATCAAGGGAGGTGCTTCCTACGCCGCAAAGGATTTCGGTTTCGACATCAATCCGGCCGGCAGGGTCTATGTGCCTCCCATCGTGCATGCGTTTATCGGGTCGGATATTACCGCCGGTATTCTCGCCTGTGGCTGTCTTGAAAAGAAAAAACCTTCTCTGTTTGTTGATATCGGGACTAACGGCGAGATGGGAATTAATAACGATGGCCGGTTCGTCGTGGCCTCGACTGCTGCCGGGCCGGCTTTCGAAGGCATGGGGGTGTCCAGCGGAATCCGCGCTGTTCCGGGAGCCGTGGAAGCAGCCTATTTTGACGGAGAAACAATCGATATCAAAACGATTGACGCCCAACCGGCCAGAGGAATTTGCGGAAGCGGCATCATTGACATAATGGCATCCCTGCTTAAATCGGGGGTTGTGAATCCCGGCGGTAGAATGAAAACACCTGATCAAAAAGAGGGCGTTCAAGTGGCCGTCGCCGAACGTTTACTGCTCATCGAAGACCAACCGATGTTTAACATTGCAGAGGGTGTGTTTTTCACCCAGGCCGACATCCGCCAGCTGCAGTTGGCCAAAGGGGCCATTCGCACGGGGATCGACATGCTGATGTTGGAGGCGAATGTAACAGCTGAAGACCTTGAAGACATCACCCTGGCAGGAGCCTTCGGCTATCACCTGCGGCCCGACAGTCTGGCGACGATCGGGTTGATCCCCCAAAAACTTGCCCGCAAAGTCCGTTTTGCCGGAAACACGTCCAAAACCGGTTGTGCCATGATGCTGATCAACGCCTCTTTGAGAGAATACCTCGAAAAGCAGGTGCAAAGTATCGAACACCTGCCCCTGGCGGAAAAGGTGAGCTTTCAGGAACTTTTCATTGAAAATCTGAATTTTCCGGCTTCTGATCCGTAACTCGGATGGCTGAAATTGAATATTTGTGGAATGGATTCGATTATTATTTTTTTTGACAGGATTTACAGGATTGACGGGATTTTTTTCGCCTGCGGCGAGAGCCCCTTCGGCCGAAGGCCGCTCTATCCTGACGATCCTGTTGATCCTGTCCAATTGCTTTTCAAAGATAAGAATCCATTCCTCTTTTTTGCCGTACTTCGATACTCGATACTTGTCCGCCTTATATGAAACTACGCCAAAATGGCACAGTTTCTTTTTCGATTTGACCGGCTGTTTTTTGGGCCGGCGGCTGGACTGACACCCGAAACCTGACACCTCAAGTTTCTGACAACATGTTATCAGATAAAGGTGCCCGAGAACCTAGTTGCCTGTAGCTTGCTGCGATAAAATTTCTTTTGAATTAGATGATACCCCGCGATTTGCAGCGAGGGGTTCATTGATGGTTTTTCTATAATTGATCCGCCGGAGGCGAGCCTTAAATCTTCAATCGTCAATATTCAATCATAGGGGGGCTTACTTGAAGCAATTGGGATTAAAGTCACCAGCGGGTTTAGTGCTTTTTCTCACCTGGCTCCTGTTTGGCATGTACTATATGAACCGGTTCAACTACTCCCCCATGATTCCCCTTCTCAAGGCCGACCTCGGCATCTCCAATACCCAGGCCGGCTGGCTGATGGCGCTCTTTTTCATTTCCTACACGATATTTCAGCTGCCTGTGGGATTTCTCGGCGATCGCTTCGGCCCTCGAAAAGTTCTTACCTGGGGCGCCGGCATCTCCATCGCCGGCAATCTTATTTTCAGCCAGGCAACCTCTTTCGGCATTCTCTCACTGGGGCAATTGACGACCGGTCTGGGCCAGTCCATGGGGTGGACCTCATCCCTGAAGCTGATCGTCAGCTGGTTTCCGCGATCACGGCGGGCCACGGCCATCGGATTGTTCGCGACCTGTGTAACCGGAGGCAGCAGTGTCGGCATATGGCTTTCCGGGTTGCTTGGCGATCATCTTGGATGGCGCAGTTCTTTCATTA
>PVMK01115051.1_pt1 | contig 24117 bp, 27 predicted proteins | sample 1853481 | NCBI WGS metagenome assembly PVMK01 (sample SAMN08533507, study PRJNA380276) | Marine sediment metagenome, whole genome shotgun sequencing project. | reverse complement strand
CCCAAGTTGGTAGGTAATTTTTTTGTTTTTTTTCTTTAACCGTTAAACTAGAGATTGAGATCTGAATACTTCCTATCTCTTTAATTGAAGCAAACAACAGAATTATGACAATAAAAAATTTTTAATGTCATAATTCTATTGTTTGCTTCAATTAAAGAGATAAGAAGTATTCAGATCTCAATATCTAGTTTGACGGTTAAAGAACCAATACCAAAAAATTACCTACCAACTTGGTGATATTAAAAATATCAATAACGAGCAGTCTACAAAAATATGAGTAAATTCAGATTTTTGCTATTTTTTTATGCGTAGTTAGGCTCAAATTTCGAAAATAAACAATTTGTAATCATTCATTAGTCAACCCTCCACTACACGAAAACATAAAATCAATAAAACAAGATTCAAAATTATACAAATTGGCCTTAGTTCATATCGATAAAAAATACATTAAAAAAAATTCAATTGAAAAAAGAGATTATCAAGTAAATCTTGCTAATCAAGCGATTCAAGAGAATTGTATTGTCGTTTTACCAACTGGTCTGGGTAAAACAACAATTGCGTTACAAGTAATTTCAGAATATCTTAGCAGGGGGAAAGGGGCACTCTTTTTAGCTCCCACAAAAGTTCTAGTCAACCAACACTATGAATTTCTAAAACAAAATCTCACAATTGAAGACATCTCTTTAATAACAGGTGAAGATACGCTTCAAAAAAGAATTGAATATTGGAAGAATAGCGTTATTTGTGCAACCCCACAAATAGCTAAAAATGATTTAGATAGACAAATTTTTTCACCTAATCAATTTGGGTTGGTGATATTTGATGAGGCCCACAGGACAATAGGAGATTATGCCTATTCTGGTATTGCAGAACGATTGAAAAATTCTAATGTTAGAATTCTTGGGATGACTGCCACCCTACCAAGTGAAAAAGAAAAGGCAACTGAAATTCTCACCAGACTAAACATTTCTAAGGTAGCTGAGAGAACTGAAGATAGCTCTGATGTCAAACCATACATTCAGGAAACTAATACTGAGGAGATAATAGTAGAACTCCCTCCAGAAATGAAGGCTATACAAAAACTTTTGAAATTAGCTTTAGATGAAAGATATGACCTTTTGAAAAAATATGGGCTTCAATTAAATGGACAACAATCCTTGTCTGCCTTGCTCCGTTTTAGAAAATTTGTATTGTTTCAAAACAGAAAATGTGCAAAGCCACTTTTTACTGCAATTCGAATTCATTATGCCCTAAACATGTTTGAGGTGCATGGGATTACTCCATTTTTAAAATTCTGTGAGCGGGCTAGAGCCAAAAAGGGAGCAGGGGTAAAAGAATTATTTGAAGTCGATCCAAATTTTACTCGAGCAGTTCATCTTGCCAAAGACGCCCAATCGAAAGGAATTGAACATCCTAAGATTCTAAAACTAGAAGAAATTCTTAAATCAATTACTGGAAAGGCTCTAATATTTTCTAGCTTTAGAGATTCAGTTGATATTATTGTTAACAAAGTAAATGAAATTGGAATTCCAGCAGGAATTTTAATTGGTAAAGCAGGTGAAACTGGATTAAAGCAAAAAAAACAGATAGAAAATGTTCAAAAATTTAGAGACGGTGAATTTAAGGTGCTTGTTGCAACACGAGTAGGAGAAGAAGGATTAGATATTTCGGAAGTTAACCTAGTAATTTTTTATGACATTGTTCCTAGCTCAATTCGGTTTATTCAGCGAAGAGGCAGAACAGGAAGGAAAGATGCAGGAAAACTCATAGTGTTAATTGCCAAAGATACTATAGATGAGAGATATTATTGGATAGGTAAAAGGAAGATGAATGCTGCAAAATCCATGGGGGAGAAGATGACGGCGGCCTTGCAGAAAAATAATTCAAAAAAAGCAGGTCTGGATGCTTTCCTTTAGACCCGAGATTCTTTTAAGATTCTATCAAGTAGTGCTTGCTTTCTTTGAATTGTTTTGTTTTTCACTCCAGATTCCAAATGATGGATATTGCTGTTTTTTCTTTGTAACAAATTATCTAATCTTATATCATATTGGCTAGATAGAAATTGTTCTAGTTCATCATTACCCATTTGAAATTCAGGGGTGGTCAAAGTATCACTGGCTAATTTAGCAATAGAATTATCTAGATAGTTTAGAATTTCTTCGAATATTTTTTCAGTTAGAACCATAAACTATCCTAGTCTCTTTATAACATGGTACCCAAATTCTGATTTTACAGGTTCAGATACCTGGCCAACTTGTAATTTGAATGCAACTTCCTCAAATGCCTTTACCATCTTACCTCTTGTAAAATAGCCCAAGTTTCCATCTCTTTTTGCACTTCCTGTATCTGTGGAGAGATCTTTTGCAAGCTTGCCGAATTTTTCGCCATTTTTTATACGATCTAATATTGCCAAGGCCTCACTTTGTTTTGCAACAAGAATATGAGAGCATTTTATTTTTTGAGACACTATAGATTTAGAAAAATTAATTCGTATTCTTAATTGTTTTTGTTTTTAAATAATTGGATTTTACAAACCATCTTTGAGTTACTGCAACGTTGACCATTTTCATAAATTCATAATAGGCATAAATTTTTTGGTTTTGTTCAAATTGAACAAAATGAATTTTGTGTGTACTGTCTATGACACACTTTAGTTTAACATCATTTTTTTTCTAAATTTTTTACTGTGATCAAGTCTGATAATTTCAAAAAGATTTTAAGAATAGGAGTTAGTCCAATTATTGCTACGTTGTTTCTTGTATCTATTGGAATTGTAGGGGATCAACAGGCCATTGCTTATCAAGGCATCATGGAAAAAAATGAATACATTGATTTTCAAAAATATACAGGAAACAGATTACTTGTTTTCAATGATACAAAAATAGACTATTGTATTACAGATAATGAAGAGAACCCAGAATTTAATGACATTGCAGTTAATGCGGTAAAAACATGGCGTGAAAGAATTGTTGATGTGACACAAAATTCTAAAGTGTGGGATATGACTATGCATGTTTATCCACAAGACGAATCGATTTGTGATGGGTATGTAAATTTTTATGATTCACCAGAACCTACATTTTTTCAATTATCTGGTGTTGCAGGATTTAGTCATCCACAAACTCCTGTTGCCAATGTAACAATTTACACAGATAACTATCAAAGCACATTACTGGACATGGCAGAGAAGGATGAAAATTTTTGGAACAGTATGACCATTGAGAAATTTCGAGACATTGTAAAAAATGAAGAACATAATCAATTAGACAATGAAATGATAAAGAGAATAACATTACATGAAATAGGACATTCCTTGAGTTTGAATCACCCAAATACTAATGGCGGAAACCTGCAGGAGGCCTCAGGAGTAATGGGATACGACATGTCATATGCACAGATAGACGATGAGGAGGTAATCAATATTGTAAAGGCATACCCAAATGGATTCACCAAAGTGTCCAAATCCGAATCAATCAAAATTGATGGAGATAATAATAAAAAAGTTCTAACACTTGGAGAAGTAGTTAATCTAACTATAGAACTTCCAAACCAAGAAGGAAAATTGCCACCTTCAGGAATTGAAGTGTATATTTTCCCAGAAGGCACATCTTCGCAAAAAACACAGAATGCCCCAATTAAGATAATCAGAATACAGGGCCAGAAGCAATTGGTGAATGATGGAGGATATCTTGAGGACATTCATTCAATCATGACACACTGGGGTTCAACCACTAAGGTATTGTCAATTCAGTTTAAGGTAGTAAAAGAATTTGAAAGTGCAGATATGATTGTAATTGCCCATAACGTTGGAGGTTTTGAGGAGCAGTGGTTTTTGGATGACGTGCTTTCTGTGAAAAAAGCATTGTTTTCCAATTTGTTACTAGATTTTGAAACAACAGAGTACAAGTATTATTTGATGGGATCAAACCCAAATAGAGCTATAGAAAAAGAATCGGCCTTTAAGATAACGCAAGAAAACTTATTCACCGAAGCACTAAGTGAGTGTTTGTCTCACAAGAATATGAAAAGATGCACTGAACAAATCAAAGTTGAGGATTTCAAACAAAATAAATCTCCGGCCACACTATGGATGCCATAAAGTTAGACAATTAAATTTTCAATCAAAAAATTAGAACACTTCTTTGGGTCTGTACTCTCCAAACACTTCTCTGAGGGTGTTGCTAATTTCTCCAGTTGTAGCATATGCTTTGACAGAAGTAATAATGTAAGGCATGAGGTTTTTATCAGTCTCTGCTGCGCTTTTCATGGCAGACAGTGCTCTTTCAAGCTTCTTGTTGTCTCTGGAGGCCCTTAATTTTTTGAGTGCTTTCTTTTGTTGTATCTCAATTTTACCGCCAACTCGCAAAAGATCTGGCTGTGTCTCTTTTTCAGAATATTTGTTCACCCCAACTATAATTCTGTCACCATCATCTGCCTCTTTTTTAAGACGATATGCATTTTGTCTTATTTCAGACTGGAAAAATCCTTTCTCAATTCCTTTGACGGATCCTCCCATCTTTTGAATTTTTTTAAGATATTTCCAAACTCCTTCCTCTATTTGATCACATAGTTCTTCAAGATAGTAAGAGCCAGCCATAGGATCGGCGGTTTTGGTAACACCGCTTTCATGGGCAATGATTTGTTGAGTCCTAAGGGCAATTTTTGCAGATTCCTGCGTAGGAAGTGCCAGTGCCTCATCTCTGGAGTTTGTGTGAAGTGATTGAGTCCCACCCATAACTGCAGCCATTGTTTGAACTGCAACACGAACGATATTGTTGTTTGGTTGTTGGGCAGTTAAGGATTCACCGCTAGTTTGAGTGTGGAATTTTAATTGTATAGAGCGAGGATTTTTTGCATGAAACATTTCCTTTAGAATTTTTGCATAAACTTTTCTTGCAACCCTAAACTTTGCGACTTCCTCAAAGAATTCAATGGTGCAACAAAAGAAGAAAGAAAGTCGAGGAGCAAAGTCATCAATTTTGAGACCCCTATCGATGCATGTTTGAATATATGCAATTGCATTTGCAAGGGTAAAGGCAACTTCTTGTGTAGCAGTACATCCAGCTTCTCTCATATGATAACCAGATATTGAAACAGGATACCATTGAGGAACTTTTTCTGCACAATAACCAATCATGTCACCAATTAATCTCATTGAAGGTTGTGGAGGATAGATGTAGGTATTTCTGGCAATGTATTCTTTTAGAATGTCATTTTGAGTGGTTCCCCGAAGCTGTTCACTTTTGAATCCCTGAGCCTCACCTACTGCAATATAATATGCAAGTAAGGTAGAGGCAGTAGAGTTTATTGTCATTGAAGAACTGACTTTGCCCAAAGGAATTCCACCAAATGCAACCATCATATCTTTAAGTGACGCAATTGATACTCCAACTTTTCCTACCTCACCTTCTGCTTGAGGGGAATCGGGATCATATCCAATCTGGGTTGGAAGATCAAAGGCCATGCTAAGCCCTGTCTGACCTTTTTCAAGCATGAATTTGAATCGCTCATTGGTGAGTTTAGCATCGCCAAATCCTGAATACTGTCGCATAGTCCAAAATCTTTCACGGAACATTCCGGGATGAATTCCACGGGTGAATGGATATTTTCCTGAATCTTCTGTAGGTCTCTTCTTGGAAGATTTTTGATAAATTCGTTTTACTGCAAAGTTTGAATCTGTAAATATTGTTTTTCCTGATTCTTTAGATTTTGTTGCCATTTTTTTCACTTTACCAGAGATTTGGAAATCTTGTCTGCTGCCTCAAAGGGGTCAATCTCTTTTGCCAGTAGTTTTTTTAGATATTTCGAAAATGTTTTATCAGAATCAAGCAATTCATCCATCTTTTCTTTTAAGTTATTTAAAACAATTTCTTTAAGTTCAGTTTCCAGTCTTTCTTTGTCTCTTTCTTTTTTGGATTTCTTTTTTGATGCCATCATTTCTTTGAGAATTTTTGCAAATGGAATGATTCCAGAATTTCTCTTGGCAGAGGTTTTTAGGACGATTGGATTTCTCTCAGATGCCCCAATAAAGTCTCTTACTGCATCATATAGCTGATTTACTCCATCCAAATCACTTTTGTTTACAAGATAGATATCACCAATTTCAGTCAGGCCAGCTTTGATGGTTTGTATGCTGTCTCCGGTGTTTGGATTAAACACAACAACTGTAATATCTGCAATTTTTGATATTTCCACTTCGGTTTGTCCTGCACCCACACTTTCAATTATTATGGGATTAAATCCAGCATACTCTAAAATTCGAATGGTGTTTCTCAGAGATCTTGAAACGGCACCAGTAGCTCCACGTGATGCGATACTTCGAATGTATGTTCCAGAGTCAGTAGATTCACTCATTCTAACTCTATCTCCCAAAATAGCTCCTCCTGTAATATGACTGGTAGGATCTATTGCCAAAACAGCAGGTTTGGTGTGTAAGTTTCTCAATGCAATGGCAACTTTGTTTATCAAGGAACTTTTTCCTCCACCTGCAGGGCCTGTAATTCCAATTACGATTGATGTTCCAGTTTCTCTAAAAATTTTTTTTAGTATTTTTTTTGCTTCTGGTTTATCGTTTTCAATAATTGTGATGGCCTTGGCTATTGCACCGCGTTTGCCTTTTTTTATATCAGAAAGCAGATCCATTAAAAATTAATTTCCAGCGCTGCACTAAAATCTTGCGTGTGATCTAGGGATTTCCGTAGATTATTGGGCGGATGGCTCCCCATAGGACGAATCTCAGTCTTTAATGAGACTTTGCCGAGTACTTGATGATCAATAAGTAAAGTTACTGGATGGATTTCCCAGCCATACTTTGGAGTGGTGGGAAATGAAATAATTTCCACAAATTCCGAGTCTACAAAGGTTTTTTGAAAAGATTTCTCCATACCCAAAACCTCTAAAACTACTGCGTTGGTTTTTTCAGATTTATCCTTGAAAGTAATTTGAATATACCCATCACCACTATCCAAGTCCTCACTATTGCTTTGATCGAAATATACTGCTTCGATTGAAAAGGTAGATTTCAGGATTTCTTTGTCGTCGTTACCTGTTCCAGATAAAAATAAAATCGCGAAAGCAGTGACTGACACAAGAGCAATTGCTGCACCTAATTTAGCCATCTTTGAATTCTTTTTTCATGCTTCTTAGGAACTTTGAGTTGATTCTTATCCTCTCTAGTGTCTGGGCTTGAGTTCTCTCAGTTCCAGGGGTAGGGTTTTTCCTGAAAAATTGCTTTATCTCTTTTTCCATGGAATCATCAGCCACCAATGAGATGCTCGCAACTATTCTATTAAACAAGGGATTGCCATGACCGACTTTTTTGGTTATCTTTTTCCAATTTTTCTTCAGCCAAGGCCATAAAATTTTTTCACCATATGGATTTGCAGCCACTCTCATTATTGGTAGCTGCATGTTCTGTGAGCGAACAGCAGATGTCTGGGAAAAGTCAAGGGATTTTTTAAGTAATTTTAGGTCTTTGAATCCACACATTGCCCCCAAGAAGCGAAGTTTTTCCTCCATAGTTTTGGCATTTGTGTATAGTTTTACAAGCTCAGAATAAGTTTTTGAATTACCATTCCATGCAACAACAGAACAAATTGAATCTATCAAATCCGGCGAAAGTGATTTAGGATGTTTTAGAAACTTATCATATCGTTTTTTTGCTTCTTGTGCAACTTGTTCGTCATCCATTTTTCCCAAGGTAGAGATTGCAAACGAGCGGAGCAGGGCATCAGTATGTTTATCTGATTTTTTTGGCTCCCAGCCTAAATCAAAAAGAATTTTTCTAAAGTAATTAATTGCATACCCCCGAATTTCTTCAGAAAACTTTTCATTAAATGCGCGGAAATAAAGTCCCGCTAAATTATGTGCAACATTAATGGATGCCAGGTAGCTGTCTTCTTCATAATATGCATCTGAAAAGTCTAGATAATTTTGTACTTGTTCGTTTCCAGAGACACACAAGGAATACAAGTCGTTTTGTATGGCCCACCTGTCAATTGGAGGTATCTGTTTTTGATCCACCAGCATTTTTAGATCAAGTAAGATTCCTTCATCATACTTTACACGATAAAACCCTTTTCTGCCATTATTTGCCACAAAGCCAATAGATTTTGGAATTCTGAGGGACAATGATTTTTTTGAGAATAATTTTGTAATAATTTTATCTGGTAATCCAATTGAAAGTGGTATAATCCATTGTCCTTTACTTGATTTTTTATCCGGTTCAAGCAAGTAACGGTTTTGCCTGATTTTCAGGTTATTTCCTGTTTGTTGAATTTCTACAAGAGGAAATCCAGGCTGCTTTAGCCAGCTATTAACCATTGAACTTACAGGCATTTTGGATGCCTTGCCTATCGCATCCCACAGGTCTTGGCCCTTTGCATTTTTGTATTTGAAAGATTTTAGATATTTCATCAGACCTTTTCTGAAATTTGGCTCACCAACATAATGTTCAAGCATTCTCAAGACACACCCACCCTTGTCATACGATATTGCATCAAAGATTTCTCGAATTTCGGCAGGAGAATTTACTTTGACATCAATTGGATGAGTTGTTTTTAGCGAGTCGAGTCCCATTGCAACGTTCATTGCGTCCTCGATAAATTGATTCCACAAATCCCACTCTGGATAGAATTTATCAACAAACTTTGTCGCCATAAATGTTGCAAAGCTTTCATTGAGCCAAAGATCATTCCACCACTTCATGGTAACCAAGTTACCAAACCATTGGTGTGCTATTTCATGTGAGATTACTTCTGCAATGTATTGCTTTGTTTTTGTAGAGGATGTCTGGGAGTCATAAAGTAAAATTGTTTCTCTGAATGTTATTGCCCCCCAGTTCTCCATGGCGCCAGCTGCAAAGTCTGGAACTGCAATCAAATCAAGTTTAGGTAGTGGATATTTTATTCCAAAATATTTCTCGTAAGATACTAGAAGTTTTTTACCCAAGTCTAGTGCAAACTTGCCTTTTGATTTGTTGCCTCTAGTTGTAACCACACGGATTTGGGTCTTTCCAATTTTACCTGTTAGGTATTCCCATTCTCCAACTCCAAGGTATACCAAATAGGTTGACATGACAGGTGTCTTTGCAAACTTGTATAGTGTCTTGCCTCGAATTTTTGTTTTTGATTTTACTGGCATGTTAGATATTGCAGAGTATTTGTTATCAGTAATTATAGAAATATCAAAGGTAGCTTTGGCTTCTGGTTCATCCCAACATGGAAATGCCCTTCTTGCGTCTGCTGCTTCAAACTGAGTGGTTGCAAGATACTTTGTTTTCCCTCCTTGTTTGTATTGACTGCGATAAAATCCTAATAGTCTGTCATTTAGGATTCCCTGAAATTCAAGGATAATTGATGTTTTTCCTTTGATTTTTTCTTTTAGAGTGATTTGAAGTTCTTCCTTTTTTTCATTTGTTTTGGCTCTAGATGAGATAATTTGCCCTTTGCATTTGACCTGACAGGATTTAATTTTGATTTCAGCGCAGTTAATTGAGATAATTTTAGTTGGTTTTTTGCAATTAATCGTTATTGTTTCCTTGCCTGTAAACGTGAATTTTTTAAGATCTGGCTCAAAAACTAGTTCATAGTTAATTGGATTAATGTCCACCAATCAGGTAATTTGAATAGGCTTTAAGTAGATTTTCTATCAAAATTCTCATCAGAAAATCAAATAAACCTGTTTTGGGATACCAAATAGCGATAGCATCAATGAAACAAAAAACTGCATCTCGAAGTATCAAGATACTAGTTGCAAAGCTGGGTCTTGATGGACACGACAGAGGGGCACTTGTTCTTTGCAGGGCTTTTAGAGATGCAGGAATGGAGGTAATCTATTCAGGATTGTTTGCAACACCTGAGCGAATTGCACAAATTACAGAAGATGAAGACGTTGATGCAGTTGCCATGAGTCTTCTAAATGGTGCACATGGAACTTTATTTCCAAGAGTAGTCAAGGCCATAAAAAAGAAGGGAATCCGAGATGTTCTAGTAGTTGGCGGAGGAGTAATTCCTGATGTTGATCACGACGAACTAATCAAAGCAGGAATTAACCACGTATTTGGTCCGGGAACTCCACTATCAACAATCATTGATCATATTACCTTGGGTGTATCTAAACTAAGAAAAATTTAAAAATTTTATTCTGTAGAATCAGGCCACATCATTTTTCGCATCTCTTTGCCGACCTTTTCTATTTGATGCTCATCAAGCTCTTTCATGTATTTTGCAAAAGAGTCTTGTCCGCTTTTTTTATACTCACTTACCCATTCCTCATTAAATGCTCCATCTTGAATTTCAGTTAGAACTTTTTTCATGTTCTCCTTTGTCTCACTTGAGATTATCATTGGCCCACGAGTTAGTCCACCATATCTTGCAGTCTCACTTACACGTCGCCACATTCCATTGATTCCATATCTTTGAATCATGTCTACTATCAATTTCATTTCGTGTAGAACCTCAAAGTATGCAATCTCTGGCTGGTAACCTGCATCCACTAGAGTTTCAAATGCTGCAGTAATCATTGATGCAGAACCACCACACAAGTCGGCTTGTTCGCCAAACCAATCAGTTTCGACTTCTTCTTTGAAGGTGGTCTGAATTAATCCTGCTTTTGCACTACCAATTGCTTTTCCTATTCCAAGTGTCCTATCCCAAGCTTTTCCTGTAAAGTCTTTGTGTACTGCAACAATTGCTGGAGTTCCAAAGTTTGCAAGATATGTTTCTCTCACCTTGGAGCCAGGGCCTTTTGGCGCCACCATGATAATATCCACATTGTCTGGCGCATTAATCCAGTTCCAATGAATCGCTGCTGCGTGAGAAAACGACAAGGCTTTTCCTTCAGAAAGATTTGGTCCAATTTCATCTTTGTAAACTTGAGATTGTACCATATCAGGAATCAATACATGAATAATGTCTGCTTGTTTGCAGGCCTCAGCTATAGATAATACTGTGTGACCGTCATTTGTGGCCTTTTTCCAGCTGCTCCCTCCTTCTTTAAGGCCAACAATAACGTTCAGACCTGAATCCTTCATGTTGTTTGACTGGGCGTTGCCTTGAATACCATAGCCTAATACGGCTATAGTCTGATCTTTAATTGGATCTAAACTAATATCGGAATCTTTCCATATTTTTGCCATAATTTTTTTCAAATTATTGCAAATATTAACCAACACGTAGGATACAATACCACCAATAACCCATATTAAGAAATTTATCACCAAGTTTAAGACCTCTCAGATTTCTAGAATGTATGTTTAGTCCAACTTCCGAAATAAAACAAAGTTGCTTAAGATGTGGGAAGGAGGCATTAATTACAGATACCGAAACAGGGGAGGTTTTTTGTGGAGGTTGTGGTTTTGTATTATCTGAGCGTGCAGAAAATCTTGGTCCTGAAAGGCGTTCATTTTCAGAGGATAGAGTAAATAAAGAAAGGACTGGGATTGGTACATCTTTAGCTATACATGATCAAGGGCTCTCAACAATAATCAACCCATCAAACAGAGATGCCACAGGAAAACCTCTATCAAGCTCTATGAAACAGACACTCAAGCGTTTAAGAACATGGGATAGTAGAAGTCAAAATGAACCAATTGATAGAAACTTGAGACAAGCTTTCAATGAACTTTACAGACTCAAAGATAAACTATCCCTCTCTGATTCAGTGATAGAAAAAGCCGCATATGTCTACAGAAAAGCTCTAGACAAAAAATTGACAAGAGGTAGATCAATATCTGGCATGATGGGTTCAGCACTATATGTTGCATGTCGTGCGGTTGGTACTCCAAGAACTCTCAAAGATATTGCCGAGAAATCCAATATCAAAAAAGGAGATTTGGCAGCATATTACAGATTACTAGTAAAGGAATTAGATTTGAATATGCCAGTTGTAGATCCAGTACAAAATGTATCCAGAATTGGTAGCAAATTAGGACTATCTGAAAAAACAAAACGCTATGCGATGGAAATTCTTAGAAAAGCTGAGGAAAATAAAGTCTCTGCTGGAAAAAATCCTATGGCTCTGGCAGCAACTGCTTTGTATATTTCGTGCGTCAAAATGGGAGAGAAGCATACACAGAAAGATTTAGCAGAAGCTGCAAACACAACTGATGTAACAATTAGGAATAGATACAAAGGACTTTTAGAAGTTTCAAAAAAATAACACACTTTTTGTGGCATTACTATAGTTATTATACATCAAAATTGGTGTCCAATCATGTCAGAAGACAGAAAAATGTATCCAATCAAGTGTTCCGATTGTGGCACCGACTCGGAAGTACCTTTTGAACCAAAACCAGACAGACCTGTATACTGCAGAGAATGTTTACCAAAACATCGATCTGGCGGACAAAGATTTTAGGCTAAATTTATTCAGTTTACTAATCTAATTGGTTTCTTTCTTTTTTTTCAATTTTTACCTATGAGGAAAAACAACTCATAATCGTTCTAGGGGTTAGGAAATTTGCTAGTCTACTCACTGACCCTGTATTAGTTTCCAGAAATGATGATACGTGTCTACACTCCTTAGTCTAACGACTTGGGAATTTACTTGGTCAAAGATATGGTCTATTGATGTCACAAGTTATCTTAACATGTTACAACCTGGACAATCACCATACTCAATTGGAAATAAAACTCTGCAAAGCCAACACTTTTGCGTAGACTCTTCGAAAGAAGTTTCTCCATTTGACCACTTTATTTTTTTCTCAAGGATTTCAAGTGACATAGACTATATTGGTAAAAGTTTTACATAACTTCTAGTTCAAAGACAAGCTAAAAGATTATCAGAAAAGCTAACAACATTATCTTTATTTCAAAAATTTTTTATTTTGTGTAACATGTAATTGTGAAAGTAGTGTAACATGTTAATGTGAAAGTTGTGTAACTTTTGAATTAAACTAATCTGACACTGATTAATTTTTAATTTTAATATTTCCAAAATTTTTATTAGAGGTAAAATATTAATTCTGTAGAAGTGAACAAGGAAAAAAAATCAAATGAAAATTCTAAAAGCTGTCACTGCTTCAACTGCGCCCACATTGGACACAAAAATTGTGGTTGTTGTAAATAAGTAACATTAATTTCCATTCTTCCCAAAAATTTTTAAATTCTGTCTGACCAAAGTCTTAAAGTTTGTACGATGTCTTAATTGGTGGTGTAATGCTCCATCCCTATTGATGTTAATTTTAGCCCGACGTTATTTTCTTGCATATTAGCCTTAAAATGATATTTTCTGTCCAATAATCCCAATGATTTAACAACTACCTACATCAAAGACCACTAGAGTATGAGTTCTTCAGGTAAGATGGCAGGAATTGCAATTGTAGCTATTATTATCGGCATTGGAATTGGTTATGGAATTGGAGGCTCGAGCACTGAGTCGGGTGACTCTTCAGCCGTTTCAGATTCAACAACACTAGAACCCTCCAGATTGTCCGGCGAGGTCAATATAGGATTAATTCTGCCACTTACAGGTGATCTGGCTACTCACGGAGAAGAAAACTGGGAGGGCTCAAAATTAGCAGTAGTTGATTTTAACAAACATTTAGAAAAAATAGGAGCTCCATGGACACTTAAAATGACGTCTGAGGATTCTGCAACCAGTCCAGTCATTGCACTAGAAAAGTTAACCTCCCTAAACGCCAAAGGAATTGAACTTATAGTTGGTCTTGAAACTAGTTCTAACATTAGAAACATCAAAGGATATGCAGAATCAAATAACATGTTACTAGTTAGTTGTTGTTCATCAGCTCCTGCTTTAGCAATTCCAAATGACAATGTATATCGTTTAGTTCCAGATGATACTAATCAAGGAACTGCACTTGCAAAACTAATACAAAATGAAGGAATTCAAGCTATAGTTCCGGTATGGCGTGGAGATACTTGGGGTGATGGAATAAGTGCTGCCACCATTGGCTCATTTGTTGAGCGAGGTGGAATAGCGGATGAGGGTGTTCGTTATAATCCAGAGGCTCCAGAATTTTCTGCATCGACATCATTACTTGCTGAAAAAGTACGAGGGTATGTAGATGAATATGGAGCAGACAAGGTAGCTGTCTTATTTTTAGGATTTGTCGAAGTTTTACAATTTACTCAATCGGCATCACAGCATGAAGTTTTAGATGATGTTCGATGGTTTGCATCAGGAGCTGTTACCAAGGAACACAAGTTAGTAGCTGATCCCATTGGGTTAGAGTTTTCAACTAGTGTACAATTCACTACAGTTATGGTTGCGTTTTCTGAAAATCCAATTTATGAGCATGTACAAGATTCTCTAACAGAGACTCTTGGACGTACTCCAAACACATTTGTCCACCCGTCATATGATGTCGTATGGGTTATAGGACTATCAATATTAGAGACTCAGAGTACCGATGTTTCTAAAATAAAATCAGTATTTCCAGATGTTGCAGAGCATTACTATGGTGCAATTGGCCCAACAATACTCAATGAGGCAGGAGATTTGGCGCAGGCAAATTATGAAGTCTGGGGAATCAGGGGTGGAGAGTGGGTGCTCTTAGGACAATATAACCATGCCACTGATTCGATATCATTAACGTAGTGAATTTCCAAGTATAGCCTTCCAAGTTCAGGATATTTCAATAATACTAATGACTTAACAACTAACTACATCTAAAATCACTTGACCATGAGTTCTTCAGGTAAAATGGCAGGAATTGCAATTGTAGCAATTATTATCGGTATTGTCATTATTTATGGGATCAGTGGAACAGACACAGAAACACCTGCTCCAACTGAAGAGCAAATGGAGGAGACTGGAGGATTGTCTGGCGAGGTAAACATTGGACTAATTTTACCGTTAACTGGGGATTTGGCTACCCATGGAGAAGAAAATTGGGAAGGCTCCAAACTGGCGTAGTTGATTTTAACAAACATTTGGAAGAAATTGATGCTGGGTGGACTCTAAAAATGACTTCAGAGGATTCTGCAACAAGTCCAGTAATTGCACTAGAAAAATTAACTGCACTAAATGCTAAAGGTATTAGAATGATAGTTGGTCCTGAAACTAGTTCTAACATTAGAAACATGAAAGGATATTCAGATTCAAACAACATGTTACTGAGTTAGCTGTTGCTCGTCATCAGCTCCAGCTTTGGCAATTCCAAATGACAGTGTGTATCGTCTAGTTCCAGATGATTCTAATCAAGGCACTGCACTTTCAAAGCTAATTCAACATGAAGGAATTGAAGTACTAGTTCCTGTTTGGAGAGGAGATACTTGGGGTGATGGATTAAGTGATGCCACTACTAGCTCGTTTGTAGACGAGGCGGACAGTATAGATGAGGGTGTTCCGTTATAATCCAGAGTCTCCAGAATTTTCTGCATCAACATCATTACTTGCTGAAAGAGTTCAAGGGATATGTAGATAGAGTATGGAAAAGACAAGGTAGCGTGTTTATTTTTAGGGATTTGCTGAAATTTTACAATTTACACAATCAGCATCACAACATGAGAGTTTTAGATGATGTTAGATGGTTTGGACCAGGAGCTAATACTAAAGAACATAAATTAATTGAGGATCCAATTGGTTTAGAATTTTCAACTAATGTTCAATTTACTACAGTTCAATTTGCAGCATCAAAAAACCCAACCTATGAGAGTGCAAGCATCATCTAACTGAGACACTTGGACAGAGCCTAACACATTTGTGCATTCTTCATATGATGCTGTATGGATTATTGGACTTGCAATGCTTGAAACTCAAAGTACAGATGTTACTACAATAAAATCAGTAATTTCAGATATTGCAGAAAACTATAGTGGTGCAATTGGTCCCACAATACTCAATGAGGCAGGGAGATTTGGCGCAGGCAAATTATGAAGTCTGGGGAATCAGAGGGCGGAGAGTGGGTATTATTAGGACAATATACCATCTACTGATTCAATATCACTAATTTAGGAAATTCCCAAGTATAACTTTCCAAGTTCAGGATGGTTCAATAATTCATCAGGTTTTCCTTTGAACACGCCTTACCATTGCAAAAAGATAAACAAAATCACCCAAAGTTAGGGCTCTTTTGACATTTTGTTCTACTAGAATAATTGTAATTCCAAAATCATCTCTTAGTTGTTTAATTTTTGAGAGCACCTCATTAGCTAGTTTTGGAGAAAGACTAGCAGTTGGTTCATCAAAGAGCATAACATTTGGCTGTCTAATCAGTGCCATACCCATAGCAAGCATTTGACGTTCTCCACCACTAAGGGTATTTGATTTTGATTTTTCAAATTTTTTCAATATAGGAAATGTCTCAAATATTTCAGGCATTCTCTGAGACACAAGTTTTGAATTTAAGGTGTAACTAGCCATAATGAGATTTTCCTTTATAGTAAGATTAGAAAATACATTATCTACTTGTGGAAGATATGCAATTTTTTTCCTAGCAACTTCATGAGGTGCAAGACCTGTAATTTTTTCACCATTATAACTAATTTCTCCAGAATATACAGTACACAAACCAAAAATACTTTTGAGCAAAGTACTTTTTCCACTTCCATTTGGTCCCACCACTACAGTAATTTCTTTTTCTTTTGCATCAAAATCTACATCAAAAAGAATATGACTATTAACATATCCAGAGTTTAGTGCATCTACATGAATAGTTGAATGAATAGTTTTTTGTGACATTTATTCTCCCAGATAAGATTCCATTACTTTTGGATGTTTAATGACATCATCAGAACTTCCTTGTGCAATAATTTTTCCTCTATTCATTGCAAAGACATGATCTGCATATTGTAATGCAATATCTAATCTATGCTCAACAATTAAAAATGTAATTTTTTGTTTTTTACAAAGATTGGAAATTTTATCAAATATCTCATGTGCCAATGTTGGATTTACTCCTGCAATAGGTTCATCCATAAGAATCATCGAAGCATCAGACATCATTGCTCTACCTAATTCAAGAAGTTTTTGCTGACCCCCACTTAGATTTCGACTTATAGTGTCTTTTTTTTCCACAAGACTAACCATTTCCATTATTTCCATTGCTTTATCGGCAATTCTTTTCTCATCATTTTTCCATTTTGATTTTAATGGTGCATTGAGAAATGATTCACCAGAATTACCACTGCTAGAAATCAAAAAATTCTCCATTGTTGTAAGAGTGTTAAATGGTTGAGGTATCTGCCAAGTTCTAACTAGACCTGTATTGTAGGTATCAAACAATCCTTTTTGAGTAATATCAGTTCCATCAAAAATTATCTTACCATTATCTGGTTTTAGAAGACCAGAAACTACATTGATGAGTGTAGTTTTTCCGCTACCATTTGGGCCAATTAGCTGATATAATTTCCCTTGTTCTATTTCCATATCAATTCCATCTAAAACAGTAATACCGCCAAAATGCTTTGTGATACCTGAAATAGATAAAATACTCATCAAAACCTCATAGGCGTAAAGAAATTAAGGGTTTTCGATCTTGGAATGATAACTTGGCTCTTGATCCGATATTTTCTGATGCTATAATTTTTGCAAGTCTTTTAGCTCTACTCAGTATTGGACTTACACTAACATATCTTACAACTAGAGTTCCAAATTTTGCTCATGCGTCATTTGCTACTATTGGTGTATACATTGCATTAGTTGCGACAAGGGTATGGGAGAGTACACCATACATTGCAATTCCAATTGCGTTTGTAATTTCAGGAATAGTAGCTGTTGCTTTGTATACTTTTATTTTAAAACCATTAATTCGTAAAGGTGCTTCTCAAGCAATTCAGATGGTAGCAACGCTAGCATTTGATTTAGTTGTAATTGCAATACTAAACATTTTTGCAGATTATATCATAAATACATATCAAGTTACATCTAGAGAATTCACTCTACGAAGTTATGATGGAGAGTTTATGGGTCTTCCATTGATTGTCTTTGCAGCACCAATTACAATTGCTATTTTAGCAATCACATTACACATTGTATTAAGAAAAACAAAATTTGGTATTGCAATGAGGGCTGCAACTGAAAATTCTGACTTGTCAGGAATAGTTGGAATTAATGTAAAGATGATTTTCCGCATATCATGGCTTTTGGGAGGTGGTATTGCAGGAATAGCTGGTGCTTTAATGTCGTTATGGTTTCAAGGAGATCCAAATTTAGGTCCGCAGTTAATACCAAGTGTATTTGCAGCAAGTATTGTAGGAGGATTTTTCAGCATTTATGGTGCGATAGCTGGAGGTGTACTAGTTGGATTAACTGAAGTTTTAGGAACACGATTTTTAGCAGGTGAATTTGGTTCTTGGTTGATTGCATATAGGCCACTAATTCCACTGGTGTTCATTGTTGTCACATTACTATTAGCACCACGTGGGATTGGCAGGAATTAACTGGTCAAGGTTGAGGAGACATGGTTCTAGAATCTGAATAGTTTTCATTGTAGATTTACTTGCAATTTTTGCAATCTACCTTATTGTTAATCTAAGCTTAAACATGGAGTTTGGATATGCTGGAATTCCAAATTTTGGAAAAGTTCTAGCAGTTGGTGCAGGTGCATTTGTTGCAGCATCAATTCCAGGTAGGATTTTTGCCAATATTGCAGGAATAGAGGGAGATTACATTGAAAATAATTTAGCCATAGTTTCTGAAATTAATATTTGGTTAGTAGACAATACTGGAATAGGATTCGTTGTATTCTTTTTGACACTAGGTATTGCTGCAGCAGTAGGTGGAGGTTTAGGATTACTTACAGCATATCCTGCTATACGACTGACGAGGAGACTATCTAGCAATTTCATTGCTAGCTTTTGGTGAGAGTATTAGAATAATTGGAAATAATTTTACTCCTCTAGTTGGCGGTACACTTGGAGTTCAGGTACCAGACCCATTATCATTTCTTCCAGGAGAATTACGATTCCCAATAGCAACTATTGGGTTAATCCTCATTGCAATTGTTGTGTATGTGTTTAGTGAAAAAATGATTCGTTCACCACTAGGAAGAATGCTTAGAGCAGTTAGAGATAACGAAGTAGCAGCTGAATCACTTGGAAAAAACACCACACAGATAAGAATTAAAATAATTATGGTATCTGCAGCACTTGCAGCAATTGCAGGTGCATTGTATGCATTTTATGTTGGTGGAACAATTGCCTTTGCTTACGATAGAGCAAGTTGGACTTTTTGGCCATTTCTTATGATTCTCATAGGAGGATTAGCAAACAACAAAGGAGTACTATTGGAACACTTCTCTTTGTTACACTACGAAAATTCATCATATTTTTCAAAGATTCGTTTCAAGAATATGTCCCATTTGATGTTGTTTGGCTAGACTTTTTGTTGCTTGGAATAATTTTGCTTGCAGTGCTGTTGTATAGACCTCAAGGAATTTTTGTTGAAAAGCCCACACCGACCATATCTATTAATGGAAAATCATCAGGACTAAGGAAAATATTTAATTTCTTTTTAAAATAGAATGCCCACTTACATGTAAAAAATAAGAATAGTAATAAAAAGAACTTAAACGGAAAAAAAAGAGTGCAGGAAAGAACAAAACAGATTTTCATAATTATCCTTGTTGTTGCAGTATATGCAGGAGTTGTTTCTGCAATGTATGCAGAAGTAATCAATACAAAGATAATTACTCAAAAACAGGATTCTGAATTAATTGATATACATTCCATAGACGCCAATATTCCATTTGATGAAGATAATCCAATTAAAGTTGGGATAGTTCACTCTAAAACCGGTACATTGGCCCTTACAGAAAAACCTGTAATTGACTCTGTTCTTTTGGCAATTGATGAAATTAATGAGAGAGGAGGAATTCTAGGTAGAAAACTGGTTCCCATTGTAGTTGATGGAAGATCTGATTGGGATGTTTTTGCCGCTGAAGCTGAAAAACTAATTCTTGAAGAAAAAGTAAGCGCGGTTTTTGGAGGATATACTTCTGCTAGTAGGAAGGCAATGTTACCTATTTTTGAAAAATACGATCATCTTCTTTTTTATCCTGTTCAATATGAGGGGCTAGAACAGTCTCCCAACATTGTCTATTTGGGTGCAGCGCCGAATCAACAGATTCTTCCAGCAGTGGATTGGGTAATAGAAAACTTGGGTACAAGAATTTATCTTGTAGGTTCAGATTATATTTATCCTAGAAGTGCAAATGAAATTCTAAAATTTAGGATAAGTGAATTGGGAGGAGAAGTCATTGGAGAAGAATATAGAGTTCTAGGAGAGCGAGATTTTACAAAAATAGTAGAAGATATTGTAGAAACTAATCCAGATGTTATTTTACATTCTGTGGTTGGTGATAGTAATTTGTATTTCTTCAATGAGTTAAGAAAACAAGGAATTGAACCTCACATTATTCCGACAATGACAATTACAATAGGAGAGGTGGAATTAAGCTATCTTCAAGATTTAAAAATGGAGGGAGATTATGCCGCTTGGAATTATTTCCAATCTGTTGATTTACCAGAAAACCATGTGTTTGTTAAGAATTTTAAGGATAGATATGGTTCCCAAAGTGTTATCAGTGATCCAATGGAAGCTGCATATGCTGGAGTTTTACTTTATGAAAAAGCAGTTCTAAAAGCAAATTCGGACAACGTTAATGATATTCGGCAAGCCATACAAGGTCAGACTTTGGCAGCTCCTGAGGGAATAATTGGAGTAGACCCCGAGAATCAACACACCTTTAAGATCTTTAGAATTGCTCAGATTACAGACAAAAATATTTTCAAAATAATACACAGTACTGAAGAACCAATTGCCCCCATCCCATATCCCAAATACAAATCACAAGAAGATTGGAATTTATTTCTAAAAGAACTTTATGAGGGTTGGAATCAAAACTGGTCCAATCTGGGAGATTCATAGGAGTTTGTCTAGATAAATGTCAAAATTATTTTCTAGTTTTTCTAGTAAGTTAATTTTCTTAGTTATGGTTTTGAGTTTAATTCCTCTGATTCTTGCTAGTACATATCTATATTATTCTGAAATTGAAAATGAGACTGAAACTCTTGTAAACAGGTTGGAATCTTTGTCTGGAATTGGTGCTGAGAATGTAGGATTATGGCTTGAAGGAAAAAAAAATGTAGTTGAAGGTATCGCAAGAAATGGAGCAATAATTGCTGAGACTAAGAAACTTTTAGATCCTGAGTTACTAGAGGATGATTGGTTTCATTCACGATTCAATTTGCACACAGATCTTTCAACCCCAATTCGCCTGTATGATTGGTTAGAAGAATTGATCATAACTAATCCAAACACTGGAGAGGTGGTTTTTACAACAGGATTCTCATCGTTTCCCGATGGTCTGAAGACCGAACAACATTTTCAAACTGCAATTAACAAAAAAGTTGGAGTCAGCCAAATATTTCCATCCAAAACTCCGTTAAAAAATGAATATGGTCAGTATGAGGTTGGGGTTCCCACATTACTGATTTCAACACCAATTCATGGGGAGGTGGGAATTGAAGGAGTACTCACCGCACGAATTAATGTTTTTCAAATAAACCCTACTGTTAAAAATTACCTAACTGATTTTGTTACGGCTGATCTGTATTTAGTAAATTCAGATGGATATTTTCTTTCAGGTTCTGCATTTCCTGAAACTTTACATGAAATGGGATTAATTGAAAAAAGAGCAGAGCTAGAGCTGCTATTACAAGTCCCAGACACAGGCCAGTTTACAAAGATTTTCCAAGAAAAAAATCCTAATGAGACCATTTCAATTCTCAAAGGTTATGGTGATTACCGTGGTGTTCCAGTAGTTGGGGCGGTGACTATGGTTCCAGGTACAGATTGGAGTTACATTGTAGAAGTTGACGAAAAAGAAGCGTTTCAAGAAATTACTCTTCTTCAATTTTGGTTAGTTACGACAATTGGAGGCATAATAATAATAACAGGAATAATTGTAGTGGTTTCTGCAAATAAATTAGTAAATCCAATTAAATCACTCACAAAAACAGTAAGAGAAATTAAAGAGGGCACCTCCAAGTTCGAAATAAATCCTAAGATACTGAAATCCAATGATGAGATTGCAGTTTTGGCAAAAACGATGCAAAACCAAATGAACAAAATTGAAAACAGTAGAAGACAATTATTAGAATTTAAGATCGCACTTGATGAGGCCGCAATAGTTTCAATTCTAGATACCAATGAAAAAATTTCTTTTGTAAATGACCAATTCTGTAAAGTGTCACAATATTCAAGAGAAGATCTCTTGGGACAAAGCTATAAAATCACATATTCAGGATGCCACGCACCAGAATTTTTCAAAGAAATTAAGAAGACACTTACGTCTGGAGAAACTTGGCGTGGAGAAATAAACAACAAGGCAAAAGATGGTTCGTTTTATTGGCTTAAATCAGTAATAATTCCAGTTTTAAATGAAGAGAAAGAAATAACCGGTTACATTCAAGTGGCAACAGACATTACTGAAATAAAGAAAAAAGAGGAATCACTTTTAAAATCTGACAAAGAAAAATCAAAAACTATTGAAATGCAATTAGAGGAGCTAAAATCAGTGGATAAACAAAAAGATGAATTTGTTGCCATGATGTCTCACGAGTTAAAAACACCAATCACGCCAATTAAAATTTACAGTAGCTCACTCAAGAGACCAAAAATGTTAGGAGAGTTAAATGAAAAACAGATGGGTGCTGTAGACTCTATTATTTTTAACACTAAACGACTTGAAAAAATTGTAGGAGACTTGCTTGACTCTCAGAAACTCGAATTAGGCAAAATGAAGTTTGAGAAAAAAGAAATTAAGGTAGATGAACTTATGGCCATGATGACTAAAAACTTAATTTCACAAACAGAAGAAAAAGGATGTCAATTAATTAACCTCACTAAGGAAAAAAATATAATTAAAAGTGATGCTTCCAGACTAGCCCAGGTACTTACAAACCTAATGAATAATGCAATTGACTTTATTCCTAAAGACAAAGGTAAAATTGAGATAAATGCTCAGAAAAGCGATGACGGAATTTTATTTTCTGTAAAAGACAATGGAATAGGAATGTCATTAGAAACTCAAAAAAAACTTTTCAAAAAATTCTTTCAAACAGATACTTCAATTAAACGAAAACATGGAGGAACTGGTTTGGGTCTAACCATATGCAAGGGAATAGTTGAAGGATTAGGTGGAAAGATTTGGATGGAAAGCCAGGAAGGAAAAGGAACAAATTTTTATTTCACTATTCCCCAAGAGGAATCTAAATGAAAATATTGATGGTAGATGACGATGTAGAAATCACTAAAGCCGTGGAGACTATCATGACAAGTGTGGGTCATGATTTTCAATTTACAAATGATCCTAGAGAAGGTCTAAAATTAATTAGAGAACAAGATCAGGATATGGTAATTCTGGATTTATCAATGCCAGAGGTTTCTGGGGTTGACATAATTAATGATCTTGCAAAAGATGGCAAAATTAAAGAAAAAAAGATTGTGGTAATGACTGCATCCGCAGTAGGTGATGAGGAGTTAGATGGTTTGGTGGAGTTAGGGATTCATTCTTTCTTAAAAAAACCTGTAGACATTGATGCCATTCTAGATAAAATTGACGAAATAGGTTCGTCATAAATTATTTTAACACTTGCTTCGTGGTGACAAATTCTTCCAGCCTATCTCTCATATGCATTATCTTTTCTTTTACATCATCGTACTCTGAAAACTCTAGCTTTTCTTTATTTTTCGATGGAGAAAGTTGTTCAATGTATGTGAAAAGGTTATCAATTTGGGTTGCCAACATGGGATCTAGAATATCAACTGCCAAAGATGTTGTGTGCCTTACTTTTTCTATAATCTGCATGAATTGCTATTTCTTCTAATTCTAGCCTGGAGTATTGGTCATCTGTATTGATATTTTCTTTATTTAATACAATCCTGTTCATCATACCAAGACGCAAAAGAATTGCATTGGAGCTACTTTTCGTACTTGATAACAAGTAATCTCGGCGACGATTCCTAGAGTATTCTTGCGCATCAAGAATTTTTTGTATCATGATGTGGTTTTCTTTTAATTGCTCTTCATTTTCTTTTAATTGCTCATGATTTCTTTCTAATCTTAGGTTGGTGCGATGTGCTAAAATGTGAAGTAAGATTGCAAGACCCCCACCAATAGCAGCCCCAAAAATTACTTTCATCCAACCA
>PVMK01127684.1_pt1 | contig 24127 bp, 44 predicted proteins | sample 1853481 | NCBI WGS metagenome assembly PVMK01 (sample SAMN08533507, study PRJNA380276) | Marine sediment metagenome, whole genome shotgun sequencing project. | reverse complement strand
CAGTATTTGCTTGAACAATTTGCTTGTTTGTTTCTACCATTGCAGTTTTTGCCTCATTTGGAATATCTGATGTAATTCCTGCTTTTTTGGCAAATTCTTGTTGCATTGATACTGAAGCACTAATTGTTTTTTCACATGTTTTCATACATTCATCTTGCAATAATGTTGCAGCTTGAAAATATTGTGGGGTAATTTTTGAAATACCTTCAAAATATTTTTGAACGTTTTGCTTGTATGTTGAATATACATTGTTTGTTTGAGATTGTGTACTCATATTGTAGCATTATCATACTTCCATATATACTATTGGTAATGAGTGGTAATCATTGGTTGTAAATACCAATCTTTATAAAATACTACATCCCATATCCACACATGGTTTCATACAGATCTAGTATGCAGATAGTTGGTGATCTTCTTACTGCTACTGAAGAGTCAGGTCAAGATGGTATCAAAACAACTATCCTACTTGCAAAAGCCAATTTATCCCATCCTAGATTAACCAAACTATTATCAAATTTGACTGGAACTGGATTGATAAATAAAATTGAATTTGATGGAAAATACACATTTGTAATCACCTCAAAAGGTAGACAATATCTAGAATCATACATGAAATTCTCAAATATTGCTCAATCTTTTGGTTTAGAACTTTGAATTCTTAATTTAGAAATTAATTATTTGTAAAATCATTAAAACTCATACTAGTTAACATAAATCAGATTGGTTCCAAAAATTAGTTGTGAATGTATTCAATGTAAATGCCGAGAGATTTTTGAGGTTGTTGAAACTGAAGCCCTCATTAATTTAATCCAGCATGGACGACTAACCCCAGAGCAAATCTCTTTTTTAAAAACTAGGGTGGATAGCAGGATTTGTAAGCAGTGTTTTATCGGAAAACATCACAATTGAATCTGAAATGATTCTTTCATAACGTGAGAATTTGGATCATTGTTAAATATCATTTTGACCTATACACAATAACGAGAAGCCATTATTTTGCGTCGTAAAATAATTGGTTTGGAAAACATGTCATGTTAGGTCAACGTCCTAGAACAGATGTTTTCCTTGTACTCTCGTTGTTTTAATTAAATTTTCAATTAAACAAAGTTTAGTATAAAAAATAATATTTTCTAGTCGTCATCAAAATCATAACTTTCAATGAAATCAAATTCATACAATTTCATGATTTTTTTACTTACTAAATGAACATAGGTGTCGGGTATGTGAATTACATTATTCACTATTCTCTATATGGTATACCTAATTTTCAAACTACCTCAAACCCCAATTTGCGCCTAAATTTTACTAATAACTGGTTTGAGACTTAAAATATTCCTAAAAACTAATTAATGAAATTATATAATTATCAAAAATATGACTAATCCCATTGAAATTAATTCAGTATATTGGAATGAGAAAACAAAATCATGGAAATACAAGATTGTTCAAGTTGAAGAATATCATGGATTTGTAGATTGCCAGTATTGTCATAAACCATTATCACATAATATCAAAACAGATGGTGAATTCAAAGTAGTTTATGTGAAATGTGGATGTTCTAGAACTTGATCTTTTAAAATTTTAGGCATAATTAGATCGCAATGATTCAGAATATGATCAAAATGATAATTCTATTTAAAAAAAATGTGAAAAAATTAACCTAAGAGTAATTATTTTTTATTCTAATTTTTTAACTTTAACTTAATTCTAGTCTTTTTATCGAGTCAGAGACATCTCGCGGTGTTAGCTGGAAGAGCCCAATGCTCCCATAAACTAGTTAATACAATTACAGAGTCTCCAATGCGATGGAGACTGACTTTTTCTTTACTCACAAAAATATTTATTCTAATTTCTCTTTAATTTTAAAATCATGAATCATTCTTGCCTCTTTCCATTGATATAGAATGAAATTCCATATCAAGTCATCCATATCCTGACGTTGTTTTTCTGTAACTGGCCTATCACGTAAATTGTAAATTATCTTGCTTCTCATAGTTCCTAGTCTAAGACCTAACATTACACACTCTCTGTTATTTTTGGGTAATTCCATACCTCTAAACTCCTCAGGTTTTGAGTCAATCACATCAAAATGTTCTGGCAACCATTGAAATTTTGATTTTTGGAATATTTCAATAATTAATGTTACTGTGTCGTAATCTAATTCATTTTTAGCCAATTTCTTCTTTATCAGATCTTCTGATCTTTGCTTTCTATCCTTACTGAGACTATTCTTCAATTCTTTGAGCGCTTTGGATTTTGAAGTTAATTCATCTACCACAAATTTTTTGAATTATACCCGTTATCTAACCATTTCCCAATTATTTTAAAATCTACTTAGAACATCAATTGTGTTAATTTTGTCTTGATTATCTGCCAAATAATACAAAACACCATCAGAGTCTATTTCTATCCACTCTGATTCCCCTTTGTAATTTACAATATCTTCAAAAAAATCACCATTAATGCTATTTAGATGTAATAGTGCTTTTTCATCTCTAAACTCAATTGGTAATTTAATCAATTTATCTCGTAACATACTTTGTCCTTGAATATTTATTTTGTATTCCATGTGATTGATTTCGGCTGTTCCAAAAAAATGATTTGGAAACATGTCTAGGCGTTTTATCTTTATTGTCAGAGTTTTTTTTAGTTGATTATTCATTACTCTAAATCTTGTATGTTCTGATCATATTAAAAACAAATTTTAAGATTTTATTTTCCAAGTTTCATTTATGGACATTGTAACTGATAATGTTCCTGAAATTTCATGTGCATAGAATCATGCATTCTATTATGGTGCTCTGATGCGCTAAAGTCAAACATTTCATCACAATTCATTCCAAACCATGGATTTGCTTTATCTGTCATTCTTATTTCATGTGCCATGTCTAAAAACTCCCCTTCCATATTTGACATTGTATTTACTCCAGTAATCAGAACTATTGTAACCATGATGGCAAATATGGCAATTATCCCTATTGAAACCCCAATAATTATTTTGACTACTAATTTCACTAACAACTAAAATTTTTTATGAACTTAAATGTTAAAATTTATTCTTCATCTACTTTTTGATTATATTCATCTACTTTTTGATTATATTCCTCAATCTCTTTGTTATCATCATCCACATTTTCAAAAAGTTCAGGATTTTCTTCTTGAGCTCGTTTCATGAGTTTTTTGAAAGTGTCGGGATCATCTTTTTGAAGATCTAAAAGCAATTTTCCTATCGAATCATCAAGATTACTCATATCACTGATTTTTTTTATGTGCTATTTCTATTAATCTAAATTCTGTGAAAATTTATTTGCACAGTTTGTTATTTTACCACGTGATTTTTTATGACTGATTAATTATTGGAGTATCATTAATTGGTGCTAAAATTTTGTTTTATGTGATCCAAAATTCATATTTCATTAATTAAAACTAAGAATCATATATGATCCCAATTAATATTATCACATCCAGCGGATGTTGAAATTGTCATTAATCTGACAAATCCGATGGTTAGAGATTGGGCTACCCTAAGCAGTAGTTCAATCTCGCTTTACATCATTCGCTATACTTGAATTTATTTTAATTCTTGTGCCTGTTCAAAATTTTATGTTCTTATTTCAAAGACTTTCGTAGTATATCGTTTATTGCTCTGGAAAAACTATATGTCTCTTGAATTTGCTGAATTTGTTTTGCTTGATACATTCTAATTTTTTTATCAAGATCATCATCAATCATTATTGTAACTCGTTTACTCATTGGTGTTCTTAATTCGTGAATTTGCTAATTTAAGGTAATAACCAAATTCCTGAAATTGGGAAATGTTATTTTTGATCTTACTAATTTTTTAAAATTTGAATTATTTTGATATTCTCATTAATCCTTCTTTTATCATAAACTGAATTCCTTGAACAAAAGAATCATCGTCTATTCCTCCGTCTGCCCACCATCCGGCATTATTCTTAATCCAAGATGGGATTTTTACATTTTCTGAATTTTGATTTGTGGATTTATTAATAATGAATGATATTTTTTCAACTGTTGCTTTTGAATTACCATATTGGGCTTTAACTTGAAATTTACCATCTGAGAATTTACCTTTTAATTCAACTTGATGTAAAAATGTCCCATCATTATTGACTGAAGTTTTTTGAGTTATGATTAGACCTCCATTAGAATCAAAAATTGAAATTCTTAAACTTCTATCTACATCATATTTGTTTACACTTCCAGAAAATACTATTGTTTCTCCAACGGTGTATGATTCTTTATCATAAATTATTTTTACAGTATAATTATTTGCACTACTTTGCGCTGGTGCTCCACCATAAGCTGACACTTCTTGTCCTAGAGATATCATCAAAAATAATGTCATTATAGTAATGATAGAAATTTTGATTTTATTCACTGCTTTACCCGATCTTTACTCTTAATAGACCTTGACTGATAATATTTGGAAAATTAATTTTAATTATTTCACTATGTGAAATTCTTATTCTTCTAATACTTCAAAGGCATTTTTATAACAATTTGCGTTTGCCTTGAGTTGAGAATCTACAATATTTTTTGAAAAGTTATGCACTTTCATCATATGCTCTGGAATGTCTTTACATTTCTTCTTACAAGTTTTACACATGTATTTCATAACTTCTTTCAGGCAATTTGCCTACACTATAAACTGTTAATTTGTACTTTCTTAGGCATAAAGTGTGCCTTTAGATAAGATGCCTGATTCTGATGAATTCATCCCTACTCACAAATCTACCATACTTCACACAAAAGGTGAGCCTGTGGCATGTATTATTGATCAAGACTCAAACGAATCTCGATATCAATTGATATCAGATGATCCTAGTTTGCAGGTTAGTTTGACTGGATTTCTAAACAAACATGATGATTTGGGATTATTGATGGGATTCAAATTAAAGATAAAAACTGACACTGAATTTTTTGAATATACTGTATATCCTGATCCTGAATTTATTGATACGGTGATTTTCAATGAATCGATTTTTATAATTAATAAAAAATTAGAGAATTTGTATTTTTTGAAAAAAATTATTACAGATCAATTTGTTAAAACTAAAACAGAATTTGATAAATTTCAAAAAATGATCAACTAAAATCAAAATCATCCAACCATTCAATAACCACTATTATCAGAATTTCTCAGTGGTAAACTTTATTCAGATGTTAAAAACTAGAGAACCCACTCTATTGGATAGAGATGACGGTCATTGGTATCAAACAAAGTTTGATGAGATTTACCCTTCAATAAGCACAATTTTATCTGCCACATCTTCTGATGAGAAAAAAAATGGTTTAAAAAATTGGAGAGAAAATGAACCGGCACATGAATACATTACTGCACAAGCTCAATCTATTGGAACTCAATCACATCAAATTATTGAGGATTATTTGAGTAATAATCTATCTCTAGAAGAATTTGATTTACTACCTATTGCGCATTTTAATAATTTGAAGCCATTTTTGGACAATATTTCAAATGTTGCATGTATTGAACAAAGAATGTATTCTGACAAATTAAAAGTTGCAGGAACTAGTGATCTAATTGCAGAGTATAATGGTGAATTATCCATTATTGATTATAAAACAAAAAGAAAACCTCAGATTGATGAATACATGCATGAATATTATTTACAAACTACCTGCTATGCTCAAATGTTTCAAGAAGTAACAGGTAAGAAAATCAATCAAATAGTAATTCTAGTTAGTAGTGAAAAGAACTCTAGACAGGAATTTATCAAAACATGCGATGAATATGTTGAACCAATGATGCAACGTATAGAAAAATATTATCTGAATAATTTGGGTTAATTGCCAGTTTTTATTAATTTTTTAAAAACTTCAGATTACATTAATATAATATGTTGTGAGCATGTTAAGTAATTATGGAAAAATATGAAAAACTGCTAAACATGTTGATGGAGTTTAACCCTCTAGTACGGTTTACAGCAGTGTTTTCAAAAGATGGAACTATTGAATGGAGTAGTCAGCGAGATAACGTGACTAACATTATTCCCATAGAGGAAACTAAAGCATCAGTAAAAAGAGCAGCAGAATCTTGGAATGCTCGAGGTAAACTTTCTCTAAATGGCACTGGTGCTGGAATGTACACTATAACTGCGTATGAAAAAATCAAAAGAATAACCATTCCCTTAGAAGATGATCATATTTTATTCATCAGTACTGACAATGTCCCAAAAGGTGACAAAGATTATGGAAGATTAGTTGGTATGGGTGATATAATGTCCATTGTAGAATTTATAAATAAAAACGAATAATTTTTAAATTTAATTTATTTTCTATTTGTTAAATCCTTGATTGTTAACTACGTTAATTGTTATTGTAGATTTTATCCCATTAATTTTTCTAATTTTTTTACTGATAATTTCTGAAATATCATTGTATGTTGGAGCTGCAATTTTACACATTATTTCAAAATTCCCTACCAGTATATCTGCCTCTATTACTTCTGGAATCCTATCCAACTTTTCCATGATGTTTGATTCGTCTGATTTTGCACAATGAATTGTGATAAATGCTTGGGCCATATGGGCATCTAATACTTCTTGTTCAACTTTGTTTGTTTTTAGAATACCTGGTTTTTTATCTACCAATAATGTTAAAGTTGATCTGATGTTTGATATTTTCCTAATTCCATTTGAAATATCATGTTGAATTTTTGCTTCATCTGTAGATTCTAGTTTAGTCAAAATATCATATGCCCCAAATGTTCCAAATGCATTAGTGATACTTGGTATGTTGTTGAGATTTGAAATTACTGAATCTTCTGTCCCTGACTCATTTACAATTAAGACATATGCTTTTTCCATTACTGCTAATCTTGTCCTTTAATCCCCATTAAAGTAAGCGTTGAGCGAACATGTTCAAGTTTTCTTATATTCCATGTAATGACTTCTCTAAGTTTCTCCCTGTCATTATTTTCTATCTTTACAATAATATCATATGCCCCAAATGTTCCATGTATCTCTTTTACAGAATCAATATGCTTCAACTCTTCAATGATCTTTACCTCAGATCCAAGATCACAGTTTACTAGGACATAAGCTGTTTCCATGAGGAAAATACACATAAAAATTATTTAAGTAAAACTTAATTTTTGATTTAAATTTATTAAGTTTTAATTGTATATATTGAACAAATATTAAGATTTTACTTAGAATTCCTTAAATTCAATTTGTGTGTATTAATAATAACGAGGACTATCATACCCGCTGAAATTTAGAGAAAACTCTGAGGAAGCAGACAGATAGAATTAAGGAAAACACGAAAAGGATGGAAGCATCTAAAATTCGTTTTTAGTTTTCCGCTAATCCTCGTTTCTAATTCATTTTAATCAAAAAAATCAATTGAAATAATTATTTTATAAAATTTACAAGAAGATTGGGTTTATTTGCCTCCAATAATTTCAACAATCTAGTGAATGTATCAGTTATAGTAATTGTACTATCTTTGGGAATTATTGGATTAATTTCAATTCCTGTTTTTGCACAAGAATTTGATGATTTAGATTATAAAATTAGGGGCGGTGAAGTTTTAAATTTTGAAATTGATTCTAAAACTGCATCTCTAATAATTTCACTTGATGCTAGAGCCCGAGGAGAATTAATCATTACATTGCCAAGATATTTGATTGATGCAAAAATTGGTTCTGAAGATGCTGATTTCGATATTTTTGTTAGTGGATTACACCTAACTTCTGTTGATGAAGAAATCACTCCATTTGAAAGAACTGTTACAATTCCTATTAAAAGAGGAAATTCTGAAATAATAATTACTGGAACACATGTTTTTTCACAACTGCCTGTTACACAAACAACCCAACCACAATCCATAGATGAAATAATTCAATCTGAACTTAGAATTGAAATACCTGACGGCAATGCAAAATTATTGATATTTTCTGACACAAATTGGTCTGGTGCACTACAGTCTTCCAGTTTTGATTATACTGATGTTGATGGCCAAAATGATGACAGTGTCATTTTTGGATGTGAATCTTCTTTAGGACGTCAAGGTGTTTTTGGAGCAAAAATTAAAAAATTGTCCCAAGATGGTTTCTTGAGAATTGTTGTAATCCAGGATCAAAAGATAGTCTCTCAAGGTGCAACTACAGAAGAATTTGGTGAAGTACTCATTAATGGAAATTGTGCATCAGAGTCTAGTTCAGCCCCAGGAGGTGGTGGTTGTCTAATTGCAACAGCTACATATGGTTCAGAATTAGCACCTCAAGTACAACAACTACGAGAATTACGAGATAACACACTACTAAACACAGAATCAGGAAAATTATTCATGAATTCATTTAATGGATTCTATTATTCGTTCTCACCCATAATAGCTGATTTGGAAAGAGAGAATCCATTATTCAAAGAAATGGTAAAGGTTGCAATTACCCCAATGGTTTCTAGTTTATCCATTCTAAACTATGTTGAGATGGATTCTGAAGAATCAGTATTAGGTTATGGGATTGGTTTGATTATACTAAATCTAGCAATGTATGTTGGAATTCCTGCTAGTGTAATTATTGGAATGAAAAAGAAATTTTAATTATCAACTTGAATCTTTTTAAGAGCATAAATTGAATTAATATTGTGGAGTTAAAATCAGAAAAATCAATTAAAGAATACCTCAAAACGTTACCTGATGATACTGTGATCAAATATTATCTTGATGTAGAATTTACACCGTTTCCTGTATTAATTATTGAGGAATATACTCGTAGATTCAAACGAAAAACTAAAAATGAAATTATTAAGGATTTGAAATACCAGGCCCATTTAGCACGTAAAAAAACTCGAGAGTTAGGTGCTATGGCAAAAAAACACAAACTAGTAGATGATGTTACTAGAGAGAAATCTGATGAAATAATCAAACATGCAAAAAAGAAAGGATATGAAATTAGCGAAAAACTAATCAAGAAAAGTATAGGACTAAAATCAAAATTAAAGAAAGGTACAAAATTAGGTGTTCAAAAAAGTATAAAACTAAAAAAGAAACTTCAAAAGCCTTCAAAACAAAAGCAACTAGATTTATTAAAAAAACTTGGGGAATTAAAAAAAGCAGGAGTCTTAACAGACAAAGAATTCAAAGCAAAAAAGAAAAAAATTCTTTCCAAAATTTGACTATTTTAAAAATAATTAATTGAATTTACTAAACATAAATAATGTGTGTAAATTGATTTAGTCTGTGGATACTTTTGATGCTGTTAAAGAACGCCGTTCAATAAAACACTATGATCCAAATCATGAACTTTCTGATGAAGAAATAAAAAAATTAATGTCATTAGCAGTTTTATCCCCAACCTCATTTAACATTCAAAATTGGAGATTTGTTATAGTAAAAGATCCTAAAATTAGAAAAGAAATTCGTTCTGCTTCATGGGATCAAGCTCAAGTTACAGATGCCTCATTACTATTGGTAATATGTGCAGATTTAAAATCGTGGAAGAAAAACCCTTCTCAGTATTGGAAAGATGCTCCAAAAGAAGCTCAAGATTTTCTAGTCCCTGCTATGGGGGAATTTTATGAAGGAAAAGAACAATTACAACGAGATGAGGCAATGCGTTCTTGTGGAATTGTTGCTCAAACCTTAATGCTTGTAGCAAAATCTATGGGGTATGATTCAAACCCTATGATTGGATTTGATCCTCAAAAAGTTGCAGAGATAATTAATTTGCCTGATGAACATGTGATATCTATGTTAATGGTGATTGGAAAACAAATCAAACCTGCAATGCCTCGCGGTGGACAACTTCCGTTATCTGATATTGTTTTCACTGATAGTTTCTAATATTTTTACATGGTAAAAGGGTTGAATACTGAATGTACAGTAAATCTCAGTAAACCTGAATAACTAATTTAAAATAAAATTATTTGATTAGCGTTCCTTTTTGAAAATAATAATAATTTCCAATTTGAATATCTATTGGGCCTGCATCAATTGCCTTTACTGGTTCCATTAGTACCATTTTGTACCCTTCATTAGTTAGATTATCAAATTCTGTAAAAAATTCATCCTCATACCCTCTTTTTTTAAACAAAACTGCAATTGCCTCTGTTTTCAATTGTACAACTTCTTTGTTTTGCCATAATTTTTTAATATTTTTGACCTTGCCTATGATCTGTTTTTTGTCTTCTTGTACTTCCTTCGCTAACTCTTTTTTGAGTGCACTACCCTTCTTTGAAATTACAACATTACATTTGCAATGTGGGCAATACGGTTCTTTACTGCTAATTTTTTTACTACATTCGGTACAAGTTATATCATAATCTTCTACAGGTGGTTTTTTATCAAATAAACCCATGAATAATTTTAAAGGCATGTAAACTTAAGCGTATTGAAATTTAGAATCTTAAATTTGTCATATTCTAAAATAATCCTTTCTCAATTTGTTGTAATTTATAGGTCAAATCAAAATTAATCCAATACTGATGAAATTCTGTCCAACTTGTGATACAAAATTAACTAGAGATTCAGCAGATGTTGGTGGCCCTATGATTTGTCCTAGGTGTAATCCTGAAAAAATTATTCAAAGAAAACGTACCTATGGGGTGAATTATTCTGGAAGAACAAGATCCTGTTCTAAAGGATGCGGTGCTGAACTTTATTGGGATGAAGAATTCAAATCTGATAGTGGAAAATTCATTCCACTTGATGCCAGAACTGACGAACCTCATAATTGTAATGGACCAATCAGTGATATGGGTTATTTTCCAGATGAAATTAAAAAAATTATCCCAAAACCAATAGAACCTGTAATTGTGGATAATAAAATTACATTACCTGAAAGTGTACTATTTGATATTTCTAAAATCCCAAAATTAGAAATCGATAATGATGGTATAATTCATGAGATAGTTCAAGGACATAAAGATGAATCATTAGCAATCATTCATTATGAAAAATTAGTTTCATTAGAACCTGAAAAAATCCCAATTGAACATCTTAGCGATGTTTTATCTAAAAAAATTTTACACGGATTAAAAGAATACGGCTTTACAGGATTATTACCATTTCAAGAAGAGTCAATTCGCTCAATTCTGAATGGTGATAATTCAATAATTACTGCACCCACAGGTTCTGGAAAAACTGAAGCATTCACAATTCCAATACTGGAAAAACTGTCAAGAAATACCTCTAACGGTGTATTTGCTTTACTGGTTTATCCATTAAATGCACTAATTGATGACCAGATTTCTAAAATATCAACATTAATTGAAAAATGTGGATTATCTGAAACCATTTCGGCATATTCTATTCATGGAGGGCAAAGCTCAGATTACAAAGACAAGATAATTTCTGATTCATTTAAAAAATCCATAATACTTGCAACAAATTTTGATTTTATTAATTACCATCTTATTTTACAAGATAAAAAATGGAATCAATTATTCAAAAATGCAAAAATAATTGTAATGGATGAGGCACACTCTTACACTAGTTTTCATGGTTCCAATGTGTATCATGTATTGAAGAGAATGAAAAACTACATGAAAAAAATACAATTTGTTGGAGCTTCTGCAACACTTGATAATTCCAAGGAATTTTTTTCAAATATGTTTGATTTACCTGAAAATTCATTTTCATTTATTCAAAGTAAATTTAGACGAAAACAAAACATGCATCTATTCTTCATAATGCCTAGAAAATTTGGACAACGTACAATAATGGAAATGCTTTGTTCAATTTGTTTTAAAAATAATAAAAAACAACTTGTTTTTAGTAACACTCACAATGATGCAGAATTTTTAGCATCAAATGTTGAGGATACAAATGATGATATTCGAATACAAATTCATCGTGGAGGTCTTGATCAATCTGATCGAAAATTATATGAAAATCAAATGAAGATGGGTGAATTAGATGTGTTATCTTGCACTCCGACATTAGAATTGGGAATTGATATTGGACGTGTTGATGTAGTTATTTCAGCTTTTAAAAATGAGTATGATTCATTTGTTCAGAGAATAGGGCGTGCTGGAAGGATGGGACAAAAATCATATGCTATTTGCGTGTTTGATCCTGAAGATGCAACATGTCATTATTTTACACGAAATATTGATGAATATCTAAATCAAAATCATATGGTTGAAATCAACAAAGACAATCCAATCATCGCAGACAAGCATATTGCCTCTGTAGGGATTGAAAAACATGCAGCAATTGAGCCTGATAAATCTAAATTCTTTGATTTTGCAAATAGTGTAAATTTGAGAGGTACTTCAGGTGATGTTATAATTTATTTTAATAACAAAAAAATTGGAACACGTGATATTCCTACAGGATATTATCAATTACATCAAAAAGCCATTTATCATTTCAATAAACAAAATTATGAGGTTGAATCAATAACAAAAACTCAAAATGGTGCTAATGCATATTTAATAAAATCTACTGAAAAACAAAAAAGAACAATCCCTATAGTAAAAACTAGCATACAACAAACTTCTGAGGAGAGTGCAATTCATAGAGATATCATAAATGAACACTCTCAAAAAATATCTTTAAGGTATGGATTAATTGATCTAAATAGAACAATTTCAGGTTATTTGAAAGGAAATTATAATGACTCTATAGATAATTTTGAAACACATAATGGGGATTCTATCACCTCATGGAAAAACTTCCATTGGAAATCAAAACATTCCACAATAAGTATTGAATTACCATCTGAATTTATATCAAAAAAATCTAGCTTTGATGGAAAAAGTCCAATAACACAAGATGTTAACATTCATACAATTACACATGTGTTAGTTAATGCCAGTAAAATTCTTACTAAATCTGAATCAAATGATATTGATGTTTACTATGAAAATGGTGTAATTCATCTTTATGATAATTCTTCAGATGGATTTAATGGATACAGTAAAATAATTTTTGATAATTTTGAAAAAATTCTTCATACCTGCTATTCATTGTTGAATGATTGTAATTGTCCAGTTGATGTTATGCAAAATAAATTAGTTAAAGCAGATGATGACTGGGGCGGATGTCCAAAATGTACTTTTACCACAAATTATTGTCAAACAAAAAACAAAGAACTTTCAAAAAATGGCGCAAAGAAGTTCTTTACTCTTTTTAAGAATTTAAAGTAATTTTGTTTCAGGCTCAGTTTTTATTCAAATTTTGATCAATCTTTTTGAAAAAAAATTAATTGAAAAATTTTATGATGGGGGATACCCCGAAAATAGACACATACTCAAAAAATAGAACTTTTTGAATTATTGTTAATTTGTCTTAAAATTGACTAAAAACTGTTAAAGGAAATAATGATAAACAAATGTATAATCACGTTCATGTGGATAAAACATGGTTAAATCACTAGGGGATTACAGAATTGAAATTTCATCCTCATTTGATTCAAAGAATATTCAGTGGTCAAAGAAAAATACATTTGAGGTAAATGACTCAAAAAGGAAAAAAACAGGTAAAAAATTCAATATTTCACCCACTAACATTCTTCAGAGTAGTAAATCCAAAAAAGATCAACCAGTTATTGAAAAAGTTTTCAAAATTGTAGATGTTGATGACACTGATAAATCCGAAAAGAAAAAAACAGGTAAAAAATTCGAAAATTCTTCAGTATCTAACTCTAACATACAAAAGGGGTTTAAGAGACCAGCCAGATAAATTATTTGTTAAAATAAAACTCTGAATTATAAAACAATTTTATTTTTAGATTATTTTACACGTCTATTCCTGTAATTACCCAATCAAGTGTTCTAAGAACTCCTTGATAGTATTTCATTGCATCCATTGATTCAGTTTTAACTAGTCTCTCCTCAATTTCTTTTCTATACCCCTCAATTTCTTTTTCAGTTTTCATATCTATTTTTTTTATGATAAATTAATAAATCTAAACAAACTAGGGTTGCCTAATTAGTTTGATCTAATTTTCACATGGTTTAAATCCATAATCTGCTGTTTTGAATGTATGAAATTTGATTCGTGTAGACGTTGCGGTAAAGAAATGGAAATAAACAAAAATTGTGATATTTGCTTTAAACCAAATCAATTATTTTGTCATGGTTGTGGATTTGTTACCGATGAACAAATTCACTCTAAATGTTTGATGGTAAGATTAGATCACACATTAGTACAGAAATAAATTAAACCTCTTACAAAGTTAATCATGGCAGATAAAATTACTGCAGCTGAATTAAAATCACAAAAGAAAATGATTTTGTGATAATTGATGTCAGAGAAATTGATGAACTAGAGGGTGGCAAAATTGATGACTCCACTCACATGCCTTTGGGATTAACTATAAGAAATTCAAAGAAAAAACAGATTGAGCATCTCAGGGGTAAGAAAATTTGCACCTATTGTGGAACCGGCTATCGTGGAAATATTGCAGCTGATGAACTACTCAAAGAGGGTTTTGATGCAGTAACACTTGATGGTGGATATACTTCCTGGAATCAATCTTAATTTTTTTTATTCATCCCAAATTGGTTGTGTTTTTACCCATGAAATCAAATCACGATATAATTTACTTTTCTGCATATTCAATACTCCCACTTCAAGATTAGTTGATGATTTTACAGTTTTTGTGTGTTTTTCATATTTTGCAAAAATTATCTTATCTAAATACATCTCATTTTGCATTTCCTTTTTTGCCAATTCTTCTGATTCACTCATGGCAAAACTTGCAAACAATACCCCATCTACCCAGTATGCGTTAGCTGATTCTAGTGAGGACATCATCCCAATTAGATCATCTAAACTTAATTTTACAATATCCCGAACAAAAATTCTATCATATGGTTTATGAATAAATTCTGTCATAAAATCCATTTTTTACTGAGTTTAATGAATATTTGGAAATCTTATAACTAGTTTTTTTACAAATTAATTATGAGTAAAAAATCAGATAATTTTGAACATGAATTGTTTGTGACAGAATTTCCAAAAAAAGGATACAGTATAGTGGATTATCTTCAAGGACGAGTACATTTTGCATTACTTGATCAAATGAAACTTATGGATACTTCTGGAATGACCCATACCAAAATCAAAGAAACAATTCTTGTTAGCATAACTGAAATCATTGATAACTTTGAATCTAAAAAAGAATCAAAAAGTTCTTGATTCCATCTTTCCTGATTCTGCCATGATAATTTTATGGCATTGACAATAACAATTTGTATGTGGCATATCGTTATCGTTTCTGTATTTGCATTCTTTAGTGTGCTCTATTAGTGACAATTCTTAAAATTATTTTATTATTCTTTTGTTGGATCACGACTTAATATGTTTAGTACGTGTTGTACAATTTGTCTTTGACCACCTTCATGAAGATCCAATCTAACCGTATCAGAACCCATACTAACAAATATTAGATTCTCATCACCTAGTGGGAAAGTCATTCTTGTTATTTTTTCAAATGCAGCTACTGCATACATACCCTTTCCAATTTTTGAACTTAATTCCTTTCTTCCTTTCCATGCACTAGCAGCTCTTCTAAGTGATGCTTCAGTTTCTTCTTGAGATAAATAGTTTGTAATTCCATCACGGTGACTAGTGGTGAGTATACTTCCTTCATTATCAGTAACTATGCTATGTCTAATGTTTACATCTGAATCCATAATTCTTTTTAAGAGATTTTCATAATTCATACAATCTAGCATATCCAAATATTACTTAAGTGATGCCTAAAATTCTTGTTTTGATTGTGTAGATTGAAAAAAATAAAACCTTAGAAATCTAAGGTGTTTCGTTGGTGTTTTTTGATTTTTGTTTACACCAACAGTTGGGACTGCATAAATTGGAGCCTGACATTTTATTCCTCAGAGATGAGCCAGGAAAGTCCAATTGCGTCTTCCCATGATGATTGGTAATTGTTATCTTTCATACAACTAGTTTAGCATGTTTTCTATTTAACGAACATGAATGATTCATCAGTATCAATAGTATGGACCAATTAGTAGTAATTCTTTATATCTAATTTTGATTATTATTATCCCCCGACCATAAATGATGAACGATTCATTTTTTTGAATCACATCATTCTTTATTTTGAGAATTTGCAGTTTTTTCATAAAAAAATTCCTGTTTTTTTAAATCTTTTTCAGAAATAATTCTACACTTCCTCATTGGAACTAGTCGAGATACTTGCTCGTATGTCTTCATATCTATAATGTCTGCAGCATAAGCTATTTGCAATAGTGGTGATCTTTCTTCAATCATTGGTTTTGCTTGCTCATATCCACTACTTTGTCGCATCCCTGTTCTAAATAACCCAATTTGCTTATCACTCTTTGAAATTTGAGGATCCTGATAACAACAAATTGCAAACTCATCATCAATTTTTTCAATAATGGTTAATCTGGTAAATTTATCACTCCAATCCTCTACCTCTTGAGCAATAGTTAGTGCCTCTTTTTTATCCTCAAATACAGTTGATAATACTAATCTGTCTTTTTCATAAGCCCATGATATTCCAAAGTTTCCATGCCAATCAATTTCATATGACATGTATTTTCTCAATAAATTATCAAATTAATGCTTTCGAATTTTATTAGTATAATTTTTGATTATTTTTACTGTAATTCATACAAAAATAAAAAATCATGACTAGCAGAGTTTGTCACATTCACATTGTCTGCTTGTAAACAGACTTTTGAATATTTCAAATCTTGACTGAGAAATCACTGGTTTTTTTCTTCCAACAATTTTGAACAGATTAATTCCTGTCTCAGAACTAGTCCCTTTGAGTGCCCATGAACCATTTTTCATAAGATATGGTTGTGGATTTTTCATCGTCACTTTTTTTCGTGCTTTGATATCATATGCCTCAATTATTGACATGTGTATCCCTGATCTGATTTGTATTACAAATCCTGAGTAAATTTTTTCATAGTTAATAGTTGAAAAATAGTTTTTAATTACGCACACCTAAATTTTATTTATTTTTTTAGGCTTGACAAAAAAGAGAAATTAGAGTCCAATTGTAAGTGGCATAATTTCACCATGTAAAATTGATAAGTGATATGAAAGAAATTCTTAAAATTAGTTTTATTTTTTTATCTATACTAAACAAATGTTTGAAAAACATTACAAGTTTCTTTTATATCTCTAAATTATTATAATTATGACGCCTTCGTTTAGTGGTCTAGGCATGCTATAAACGACTACTACTCCAAGACGTCGATTAATCACGTTTTTTCAATAATGCTTCTTCGGGTGTTTTTTCTTTATTTGATTCCCAATGCCAATTGTGATGTTTCTTCCAATGTTTGTCTAACTCATCAGTTGTTGGTTCTTTTCCAAGTGGTGTGCCGCATATTTTACATTGTTTCATTTTGATTCTTTTTTTTCTTTTTTTGTTTAATTATTGGATGACATTGTACCGGTAAATTTTCATCATCATTCATTAATTTTATTTACAAATAATGTGGAATTAAGACTTTTCTTTTTTCTTTTTTGAAAATGATTTGTATTTCTCTCTTTTTCTTTTAATTTCTAAATCCATTATAGAATATATTTTTCCAGTTTCACAAAGTTTCATTTCTCCTGTAATCTGATCATGGGTTGATTCTAGTAGTCCATCTGAAAGTAATTCTCCAACTACATCCCATGCTTTACTTTCTGAAATTTCAAATTTATATGGAATTGTTGAAATTTTGGTAAAAAATCCACTTTTTGAATTCCTTAAAATAAACATTTCAATTTTTTTCTCAACAGAAACACTTGGCTCTCTTTTTTTAAATTGTTTAAACGGTTTTCTTTCTGACATTTCTATTCTCTTTTAATATTTTATGTATAAATCATTTAGAATTTATCGTATCTGGATCATTATTTCCAGGCAAATACTTGTCCCCTAGATTATTTTTCATCTTTTCATCAAACTCTTCTTGTAGTCTTGTAAGATACATTTCAGCTTCTGTTTCATCATCTGGAATTCCAGTATCTATATCATAATTGAATCCAGTAGCCAAATGATAAAATTCCTCAAAAAACTCTTTACAGTCTATCACATCAGCCTTTGAATCAATTGAGACTACTAAACAATCATCATCCTTTCTAAAATTGAGACAAACTTCTTCTTCAAGCATAACATCCGCCATTACAGCCATGAGATATGTGTGATATTTTTTATCTAGTTTACTTTGTCCTTTATTTGAAATGTATAGTTCATCACCATCTAAAAAATGATCAAAAGTTCTAACTATTGTATCCCTAATTTCTGAATCAAGATGTGCTGATTTTGATTTCCATAAATCTGTAGTATATTTACCCGGCTCAACATAGAGTAAATCAAATGTTAATTCTTCATTTAATTGATTAAACTCCCAAACTTCTTTGTTAGTCCACATTGGTGATTTTTCTTCTATCAATTTTCTAGTTGCTTGATTCAATGATTTTTTTTATTCCTCTATTGTTTAATCCTATCTTGAATTAGTTATTAGTTCCAGATTTCAGAAATTCCATGGTACATTCGATAAGTCTTTTGGCTGAGTGTTTTTTTATTTCATGTTTACAAGTAGGACAAGTGCCTGATTCATCTTCAGCAAATTCCTCACCTACTTGTGTTCTACAACAATCTAACAACTCATGTGTTGAATGTGACTCCATTGCAAGTTTACAAGTAGGACATTCAGTCATTTTACTAACAATCTTGATGTGATTACTAATAAATTATATTCCATTTTTAATAGACTAGTGAATTTGATTGATAAATTTCAAAAAACATTACAATGTATTTGTAACAATAAGGTCTCTTTTGAAATAATTGATAATGTTGAATGTGATTGGGGAGATCATATCGTCATTCAATGCCCTATTTGCGAAGAACTTTTTTCAACAGATAAGAAATGTCCTGCATTTCAAGATATACTGAAACTATTGAAAAACAACCCACAACTATACTCTAAAAACGAACAGTCAAATTATTTATCAAATTCGCATTAAATTCTTTTGGCCACAAGTGAATGGGTAATCAATGTCGTTTTTTGATTACCATCATCCCAGCTTACCTATGGCAATACTTTGATTGCTAAAATTCTCTTAAAATAAAAAAAGTGTGTAAAAATTGATTCAAGTCATAAAAAAATTAACAAATCAACTGTACAAAATTATGAATCCTGCAATTAACCCTGAAATTGATATTCCCATTGTGATGTAGAATCTTTTATTCATAATTATTGATTAATTCTACTAAATTTAAATTTAAAAAGAAATGATTTAATGAAATGATACCCATGAATGTTGATAAAGAAATTAATGAATTTGAGAAAAAATACCGTGAAAAGATGATTAAAGCAAAGGATGATTATGATAAAATGAAAGAACAAGAAGGGGATTCTGATCTTATCTTTAATGAAAAAGATAACAAGAAAAATCAAAAAATTTGAATACTACATTATTGTACTGGGAAATTACTTTTTAATTTAATAGAATATCTTTTGATTGATTATCTTAGAATTATGAAAGCAAGCAAATTTGACACCATTAATCATCGACTCTTTGGGAGTTACGTTAGATATCAAATCCGCAATCATCTTGCTTTCAATATTTCTAATGATTTCTATTTTCAAAAATTCTTAAAATAAAACATGTCTTGATTTTTAATCAAAATGGGTTGAAAAAGTGATCCATTTTTGATATTCAGATAAATCGAGCCTATGACAAGAGATGTGTTCAAAATGTACACACATTTTCTTTTAGTCTAATTTATTCAAAATAAATAGAGTCATCCGTTTGACGGCGCTACAACGTTTGCCTTAATTGACCATGCCTAGGAATCATTTGCCGTCAAACATTTTATTTCAAAACTGAATAATTTTATTCCCTTAATTCCTCAAAAAATTATGAGTCAGAATGATGTTGCAGTTTGGTCTGATAATTCATCTCTTACTTGGTCTGATTTTAAGGCTGAATCTAACCCTGCATCATATGAGGATTCTCATTGTGTAATAAAATATCAATTTACATGGACTATTAATTCTAAAAAAATGGAAAATGAGATCTTGTTTTTCATTGAAAATATTCAATTAACTACTGAATTTTATTCTCTTTTGTCTTGGGTGAGACCCTTACAAAATAATGATACTCTATTAGTACATGAACAAGGACATTTTGATCTAGGTGAATTAGTAAAACGTGAAAACCTTGAACAATTAAGAAATATCTTTTATGAAAAACAATTTCCCACAAGAGGAAAAAATGGAGATCAAAAAAAACAGTTTGCAAAAGAGGATTCTGGTAAAATGATTGCAATAGAGATTGAAAAATTAGAACAAATGTTATCCAAAAGACGGAAAGAATATGATGATGAAACTGATTTTGGCAAAAATTCAGAAAAACAATTAGAGTACGATGACTTGTTTGCTAAATTAAAATTGTAATTTGCCATGCAGTGTATACTGAGTTGTTAAAAGTACTCTTTTTGACATAATTCTATGGATACTGTAAAACTCCCTAAACCAAAATGGAATAAAATCTGTGAACGTAATTCTGGTCACACTTGTAATGAATGGGGCATGGAGGAGGAAAAATCACCTAGAATTTTTATATCTTACACTGTTTCATGGGATAATTAGAATTATCTTTCAATAATTTTATTTTCAGGAACAGAATTAATGTAATTCACTAAACCTCTATAATATTTTAAATGAAAATCCAAGTCTCTAATTTCAGTTTGTTTTAATTCTTCTAATTCTGGACCAAAGTCTCTACTGTCTTTTTGAATATGATCAAGTGTATTTTCATTCACTTCAATCATGTGAAATAGACTATGAAGCACTTCACCTTTTGTTAATGTTCTATCGCATGATTTTTTTAACAATGTTTCAACCCAGTCCATATTCAATACAAGTAAAATTGTTATATCCATTCCAGAATTTGATAAAATCTAACCTTTACTCTATTTTTTTTAGTCTTATTTTTAAGATTGCTTTTTTTCTGACTGTTTTTTTCTCTCCATAATCTCTCTATTCCTTTCCACATCGGAATGGACCTCTACGTGATCAAACAATTCTTCTTTACTGTCAAATAATTGCTCACAGTAATAGCACTGATGCATTGCTTTATTGAGGTGTTGTCGAAATTAATTACTTTCTAAATGGAGTTGGAATATTGTCCTAAATACGGAATAGCATTACTTATGATAAAATAAAATAAATGTAACCTAAATTAGATTACGGGTTATTTGCTTCATAAGCTGCTCTAACTTGTGCAGCTTTTTCAGCAAGGGGTCTTCGTGCCACTGATCTTTATTCAAATCGGCCCCCGAAACTACCTGTTTTTGCAAGTAATCCTTCTTTTGCTGCATCAGTCAAAACTAAGTTATCTGACATATTGTTTGCTTGATTTGCAGTACCATAAGCAATTGCTGCTCCCATGGCAACTACGCCTACAACAATTGCTGCAACGATCATTATGTTTGACATGAGTAAATTTTACATTTTTTATATTAATTCCGTATGTCTACATTGCAATGCAGTGAACGAATATTTAGTGTGTCTCTAATTCTATTTTAGAATTACATGAAGGAGTTTTGCCTGTTTCATTCTTGAATCCCTCAATTAATTGTATTTGACGCTCTTTTGGATTATCTGTAAATTCCCTTTGATAAAATTGAGTTTTTTGTTTATATTCATCCCCCTCAAATTCAGCATCTACATATTTTGTAAATAATGCTGCAAGATTGTTTGTCTCTCCAATGTATAATGGATCTTTACTTCTATTGTATAGAACGTATACTCCTGGAACTGCTTTGACAAATTTGGCACTTTCAAGCCAAACTCTCATTTTATCATCAAGTAATTCCATATTATCTTACAAATCCACTAGATATTAAACTAATTAGATTTTTTGATATCACAAGAACCTTCATGCTTTTAATATTGATACAAAGAAAAACCAATCCTGTCTCTTTTAGAAAAGTTTCCTAAAGAATTCACTCCTAGAGAAATTCAAAAAGAGATCATATCTGAAATTGAAGATAATATAAAATCCGGATATAAAAAAATTATTTTATGTGCACCTACTGGAGTTGGAAAATCCCTGGTTGGTGCAACAGTTTCTAAATATTTTGATAGTTCTTTTACTGTAACTGCATCCAAGCATCTACAAGATCAATACATCAAAGACATTCCATTTTTGAAACCAGTTAAAGGAAAACAAAATTTTCCTTGTCTTAAATTAATGGCATCTGAAAAAGTAGACAATCCTAGACGGGCCATGAGATGGGATCTAACATGTGATAAAGGACAATGTCAAGAACGTGTTAGTAAAAAAGGAAAAGAAATCATTGAAGTATGTAAATTCAAACCTACCATAAAACAAGTTGAGGATAAAACTCATGATGCTGAATCATGTTCTTACTATTTACAAAAATATGAGGCACTAGTTGCACCACATTCTTTGTGGAATTACCATGCATTTTTTCAAATCATGAAATTTAACAAGAAACTTTTTGAGGATTATCTTGATAGAAAGGTTTCCATCTTTGATGAGGCTCATAAAATTGAAGATCAAATAATCCAATTTGTTGGATTTGATATTTTTGCAGGGCAAGTAACAGAATGTAATCTTAATTCTGAGAAATATGATTTTACTGATTTAGATTCTATGATAAAATTAACTGATGATATGGCTTATTCATATGCTAAACAAATTAAGGATATCAAGGAGAGTACAATATTTCAAAATAACCCTGATTTTGAATTAATCACACGATTAGAAAGACGTTATGACAAATCTGCTCAAGCAAAAATAGACATTATGGGAGATAAAGATAATTTTATTGTAAATGATCCGATAAAAGATTTTAATGGAAATTTTAGAACTATTTCTGTAAAAGCCAATTGATGTTTCAAAATTTGCAAAAACTTTCTTTGAAACCGAATATCAGATTTTCATGTCAGCTACAATTAACAAACAAAGTTTTTGTGAAAATATGGGATTTGATAAAGATGAGGTTGCATTTGTTGATACGCCAAAATCCCCCTTCCCAATTGAACATAGAACAATTGATCTTCTAAATATTAAACGGCTTAGTTATGGCTCTACTGAAGAAGACGAACTTGAAGTAATCAAAACAATTGATAGAATTTTAGATGAACATTCAACTGAAAGGGGTTTAATTTTAACATCATCTATTCCAAGATGTCAAAAAATTCTTAGATTTCTATCTCCAAAAAATACTAGACGAATTAGGTTGTGTCATAGCATAAATAAAGATGGAAAAACACAAGATGAGGTAATTTCAGAACACGCATCTGATCCTACTGGAGTTTTACTATCTTCGTCTCTTTGGGAGGGGGTAGATCTAAAAGATGATTTATCCCGATTTCAAATAATTGCAAAAGTTCCATATCCTAACTATAAAGAAAAGAGAACAAAAGCCAAAATGGACAAATTCCCATTATGGTATACGTCCCAAACATTAACTAAATTGTTACAAGGATTTGGACGATCAATTAGAAGTAATGATGATTGGGCAAAAACTTACGTTTTGGATACTGCTGTGAACAATGTATTTTTCAAGGCACAACAAATGATACCAAAGGCATACTATGATGTTTTAGGAATGGAAAACCTGTAGTAGACAACAGATTTACGAATAAAATACTTGTAATGGCTATTTTACGTATGACATATCATAATCTTGTATATAATTATGAACAGCAATTATCGACAAAATTAAGTAAAAACTATTAGAATTAATTTTTAATTTTTTTAATATTTTTTTGTATGTACATTACAACAACTATGCCAGTACCAATTACTACAATTACTGTAACATTATTTGTAAGATTGATTCGAAAAAAATCTAATAAAAAAATCACAACCAAAGAAATTGCCCCACTAACAAAACTCTATCTCTAAATGAACTATCAATTTTTTCCATATTTGTCATCTTTGAAAAATATCTAATTTAATGATTTTTCCAAATTAGTTAACTGCCTCAAAAAAAGATGATTCATTTTACGTATGAAATTGTCGTGATCTCTACTAATATTATGATGAATCTTTGTTGATCTTTTTTATCATAGTTTGATTCAAAATTACTATGAAAAAAATTGAAGAAATTATTTGGGATACAACATTTCAAGAAGTAAAAAGTGTTCTA
>PVMK01181994.1_pt1 | contig 24144 bp, 26 predicted proteins | sample 1853481 | NCBI WGS metagenome assembly PVMK01 (sample SAMN08533507, study PRJNA380276) | Marine sediment metagenome, whole genome shotgun sequencing project. | reverse complement strand
CCGACGTCACTCCGGACATGGACATCGCGCAAGAGGAAGTGTTCGGCCCGGTCATGCTCCTTATGCGCGTTCGGAATGACGAGCATGCGATCGAGATTGCGAACGGCGTTTCGTACGGGCTTTCTTCCTCCGTCTTTTCGAAGAATCGTTCCCGCGCACGGAAGATCGTATCGAAGCTCGAAGCGGGAATGAGTGCGATCAACGAGTTTGGCGGGATCACGTACATGGCACAGGACCTCACATTCGGGGGCGTCAAAGCGTCGGGCTACGGGCGAATGAACGGCCGAGAGGGGCTGCGCTCGATGTGCAACATCAAGGCGGTCATCGACGATCGAATTCCAATCAACCAAGCCAACAAGATGTTCCCAGTTTCTCCAAAGCTCTACGGAACGTTGAGCGGGGTGATTGACCTGGTTTACGGAAGTGGGTTCGCGCGACGGTGGCGCGGGCTCGTGAAGTTCTTCAGTCGCAAACCATGATCGACGCCTTCGACTACATCGTGGTCGGCGGCGGGTCCGCAGGATGCATCGTCGCGGCAGAGCTTGCCAAGGACTCGCGTCTGCGGGTGCTCCTACTCGAAGCGGGCCCGACCGCCGAAGAGCACCCCGAGACACTCGTCGCGAGCGGGTACAAGCAAGCCTTCGTCAACGATGCCGTGATGGGCGAACGCTTCTCGGTCCCTCAGGAGCACTCGGCAAAGCAGCGTATCTTCGCCGGCACGGGCACCGTCATGGGCGGCAGTGGCTCGGTAAACGGGATGGTCTACACTCGAGGATCACGCGAGGACTACGCCGAATGGCCAGACGGATGGCATTGGGACGACAACCTCCCCGACTTCGCATCCATCGAAGCGACTCTCCGCCCGCACCGGAGGCCCCCGACCCTGTGGACCGAAGCCTGCATCGCATCGGCCGAGGGAAACGGATTCGAGCGCAAGGAAGACCTCAACGATGGCAATATGAGCAATGTCATCGGGTACGAGTGGATGTCCTACGAAGGCGATGAGCGCCGGAGCTCGTATGTGGCTTTCATCAAGGACGCAAGGCCGCGCCAGAACCTCACCATCTTGTCCAGGGCGCGAGCTCACCGAGTCGTCTTCACGGCCGATAAACGCGCGAGGGCCGTCGAGTTCGAACACGACGGCGAGCTGAAACGCGCTTCGGCCGAGCGTGAGATCGTGTTGTGCGCCGGCGCGCTCGAAACCCCAAAAATTCTACTCCTGTCGGGCGTGGGGCCGAGCGAGCACCTACGCACCTTCGACATTCCCGTCGTGGCCGACCGCGCCTCCATTGGCAGCGGCCTTCACGACCACCCGAACGTCCCCATCTTTTTCAAGGCCAAGAAGGATATCGACTGCTTCTACCCGCAGCTCTACAGCTTCTATAGGACGAACCAGGACAGCAGCCTTCCTCCTTCGCAAAGCGACACTTGCTACGTCTACTGGCCGGCACCCTCGGCAATGAAGCAGATGACGCAGCGTATGCTTCCACCGAAAGTCATTCCTCATGTGTTCTACGGACCGTGTTCGAGAGCGATGGTCCGCAGCATGATCGGCGCGGCATTCAAGATCGATGCCTTGCAACGCTTCACCGACCACATGTTCGGCATCATCTTGATTCTGGGTAAGCCCAAGAGCCGCGGCACACTCCGACTGCAGTCGACGGACGTGACCCAGCAGGCACTAATCGACCCAGCGTACTACTCCGATTCTGAGGACATGGACACGATGATCAAGGGGGTTCGGGTCGCCAGGAAGATCGGCAACGCGAAGGGCCTCGCCGACTGGGAAGCGAAAGAGATCATGCCGGGTAAACGTGTGGAGAGCGATGGGGCGATTGCCAACTACGTTCGCAAGAACACGATCACGACCTACCACTTCGCCGGGTCATGCGGAATGGGGACAAACGATTCCGCCGCGGTGGATACGCAGCTACGTCTTCGCGGCGTCACCGGCCTCAGAGTGGCCGACGCCTCGGTCATTCCGTGGACTCCAGTTTCAGCGCTCAACGCTCCGAGCATGCTGATCGGATACCGCGCTGCGCGACTCATGCGCGACGGCCGATGATGCCGATCGAGCAGGTCGCATCTACAGCAAGAGCCTGCTCGACGCCGTCGAGAAGATCGTCAACACGAAGTAACTTGCCCCCGAACTACGATCGCGCGCGGGCCGTGTACAGCGGCAGGTCGAGAATCGACAGGACCCCAGGATCGGCCGCGCAAACCGCCGGGATCGAATTCACGACGCGCATCGCCGTACCCGTGACGATTCCGGTATTGTGGTCTCCGTCATCACCTTCGAGATCGATCTCGCAGTTGAAGGCGGGGGAACCCTTGATCTCGATGCGGTACCCGGATTTGTCGCCACTGAGCCGCTCCCATTGCGGAGCGATGTCTGGGCGGAGTCGCTGAGTGTGCGACGAAATCACGACGGGACGGCCGTTGCTGATGCCCTGGACCTCGAAGCGGACGCCGGCGCACATGCCCTTTTCGATCGTTCCCATATCGGTGTCGAACGACTCCGGTGCAGGGACACGCTCGCTCTCCTCCAGAATCTCGTCGAGCTCGAAGCCCAGCGCGTCCGCGACGAGCTCGATCACGCTACCCCACCCTGCCTTGATCGCGCCCGGATGGAACATCGGAGCCTTGAAATCGAGTGGATGCCCAAAGCCGAAGAATTCGCCGGTAAAGCTCGGGTCCGCGTAGGTCGAGTAGTCCATCACCTCGGCAACGCGCACCGAGTCGACACGTTCACACCCAGCCGCGAGGATGAGCGGGATGAGGTCGCCCGTAAATCCAGGGTCGAAACCCGAGGTGTAAAAGCTGACGTCGTTCGCGGCGCAGGCTTCGGAGAGCGGTGCGGTGAGTTTCCCACTGGCGAAGGGTGGATAGACCATCGACACGACGGCGGTGTTGGCAACGTTCTTGCCGGATCCCAGAATCTCGAGCCAATCGTCGAGGGCTTCGTAGACGCGGGTCTCGCCGATCGCCATGTAGCAAACACAATCGGCATCCATCGCCAAGAGGGCCTCTGCATCATTGGTAGCGATGATCCCGGTCTTCCCGTCGAGGCCGCAGAGCTCGGCAGCGTCCTTTCCGACCTTTTCCTCTGAGTGCGCATGGACCCCGACGAGCTCTAGGTCGGGGTGGCCCAAGATGCCTCGGAGCGCGCGGTACCCTGCATTGCCCGTTCCCCACTGGATGACACGCAGTGGTTTCTTCGCCTCACCAGTCATCGTTGGTTCTTCTTCTCGCGCTCCTGCTTGGCCCTTCGGTAGGCCTTGGTCAGGAGCTGCGGCGGGTGATGTCCCCACTCGCTTACTTTCGGGTGGGTGGTGGTCTCCCATGTCTCGTCATCGATCTCGACACCGCCGTGCCCGAACTCGAAGTGGAAACCCGAAGGGGTGTAGCCATAGAACGAGAACATCTTGTCGTTGGGGTGACGTCCGAGGGTTTGGTGCACCATCCCACCGGAGAAGAGAAGTCGATCGTAGCAGAGACCCACCTCGTCCATCGCGCGCGCTTCGACCATGAAGTGGAGGATCCGTTTGTGGTCCCCTTGCGCGAATGCAAAAGAATGGTGGCGCGCGTTGGCATGCATGAAAGTGACGTCGATCTCATGGCCAAAGTACTCGCAGCGAATGTAGTCGCTCAACTTGAAGCCAAGTACGTCGGTATAGAACGCCTCGTGCTCATCGTTGGATTTCGACGTCACGACGACGTGCCCGAGGCCCTGCTCGTCCGCCACGAAGCCGGAGCGAACCACCTCGGAGGCAAACGGCTCCTCCGCCATTTTCGGGCCGTAGTAGAGCTCGCAAGGATGACCCGCCGGGTCCTTGAACTTCACGAGCGCATCGACGTTTCGTCGCGCGGCATCTTCGGCCGTGCCTTGTACGACTTCGTGCTCGGCAGCTTTCAAACGCCCGACGATCTCCTCGAGCGCCGCGAGTCCGTCCACCTCCCAGCCCACCGCGACGAGGTCATCCGCCGGCCCTGGCTCGATGAAAAAACGCTGGAAATGGCGGTCCATGCGGAGGCCAAACCCTTTGTCTCCTTCGTCGCCAACGACGCCCATTCCGAGGATCGCCGTTCCGAAGTCCCTCCACGCCCCGAGATCACTCACCTCGAAGACCAGGTACCCCAACTGCAACACGCCGCTCATTTGCTTTGCCTCTGCACCGAGCATAGTACGTGCACACCGTCCCGCACGGAGAAAGGAAGCCATGGTGGACTTGTTGGATCTCGAGGGCAAGGTCGTCGTCGTCACAGGTGGCACGATGGGCGCAGGCAAGGGTATCGCGCTTCGTTTTCTCGAGATGGGAGCCAACGTGATCATCTGCGCGCGCAACGAGCCTCAGTTTTCGATCGCCGTGAATGGCCGGGAAGCCGTGTTCATCCTGGCGAACGTTCGCAAGCTCGACGATATCGATCGCATGCTCAGGCAGGTCATGGAACGCTACGGTCGCCTCGACGTGCTCGTCAATAACGCTGGCGGCTCTCCACCGGCCGACGCCGCCACTGCATCACCGCGCTTCTCCGCTGCGATCATCGATCTCAACTTGGTGGCGCCGCTCAACTTCGCGCAGAAGGCCAATGCGATCATGCAGAAGCAGGAAAATGGAGGCTGCATCATCAACATCGCGAGCGTGAGCGGTGTTCGCCCATCTCCAGAGACGGCCGCGTACGGAGCTGCCAAGGCCGGGCTTCTGAACTTGACTACGTCTCTGGCGGTCGAGTGGGCGCCCAAGGTCCGAGTCAACGCCGTGACTGCGGGAATGATCCTCACCGAGAAGGCCGAAATACATTTCGGGGCGGGCGAGATTCGCGAGGCCGTCGAAAAGACCGCTCCCATGGGCCGGATGGCCCTACCGCAAGACGTCGCTGATATGTGTCTCTTTCTAGCCTCTCCGCTCGCAAGCTATGTCACCGGCGCGAGCATTCTCCTCCATGGCGGTGGGGAGTGGCCCGCTTTTCTCAGGGCTTCCAAGGGTAACGCACCATGACTGTCGACGGCGCCCAGACGGAAGCGCGTGGACTCACGGTGCCGGCCTGGGGCGCCATAGTCGCCTTCATCGTCGGCGGCACGGTCTTCCACATCTGGCTGCACCACAGCGTCCACGGCATATACAACGTGAACCAGATCGCCCTGATCTTCTTCCTGATCATCAACCTCATGGTGAACTTCTGGGAGATCGGTCTCTTGACCTGTAGCGACCAGATCCACGACGAGTACGAAGCGACCAAAGATGCCTATCGCGGACGAGAGACGGATCGTTTCGGCGAGATGTTCCGCAAACGCATCCCAGTCTTGGAGCTTCTTTCCTTCAGACAGTGGACCGAAGTCTGGTCCAGCTACGCGCTCTTCGATCCGGGCTACGCCAGTCGGAGCTCCTTCGGCTTGAACATCGACGTCGCCAACGGTTGGTCGACGCCGATCTTCGCCACTCTCTTCGCGTACGGCATGACCTTCGCGTTCATGCCCGCGCGGGTTCTCGGCATCATCGGCGTCATCATGTTCTGGCAGATGTTCTACGGAACCGTCGTCTACTTCTTTCAGTTCTTCTTCGCCGGCCGCCACAAGGGGCACTCACCCAAAACGATCGCGCTCTTCATCGGCACCAGCAACAGTCTTTGGTTCATCTTCCCTCTCTGGGGCCTAGCCATCAGCATCTGGCTAATCCTCAACAACTCCTACAGCCTCTTCCTCTAAAAAGGGAACAGTCCCCTTTTTCCAAGGGCCGAGGCGTTCGTTTGCTAAGAACGCTTCGGTACCAAATCGACGACCGGCCCGTGGAGCAGGGTGTGGCAGGCCCCTTTGTAAATCCCAAGGGAGTCGTAGACCGCTGCGGTCATCGTCACCGGGCGTATCTGGCCGGTGATCGACAACGGGAAGCCGCTATGGACGAAAGCAAACGAGAGCTTCAGCTCCGGGTTGGCCCATCCTCCGGCGCCGCCCAGCCCAAAGTGCCCAAATGCCTCGGGCACATCCATCAGGAGCGCGTCGGCACGGTGGTACCCAAGCTTCCAGTGAAGCGGATAGATCGCGACCTTGTCTGCGCGCTTCGTTTGAACCTCGGTGGCCTTCCGCAGGATGTCTTCGGAGACGAGCCGCACGCCATCGAGCTCGCCCCCCATCGATAGGGCCGCGTACATCTTCGCAAGTGAGCGCGCAGTGGCGACGCCGTTCATCGCTGGGACACAAGCCTTCCAAAACGCGGGATGTGCGAACAACTCCTTCAAATAGCGCGGAGATAGCCCGCGGCGGGACAAGTCTCGCATCGCTGCCGGCCGCACCCAGAACGGGACTCGGTAGTCGGTTGTCAGAGGCCTGGCGCCGGTTCGTTGAAGTCCCGGTAGGCCGACGAAATCTGGAATGCGTTGCATCTGCGTGTCCGCGTTTCCCACATACAGCCCATCGAGTTGCAGCGGCCTGACGATCCGTTGCTCGATGAAGTCGGGAACCGTCGAGCCCGACACGCGGCGAATCAGCTCTCCCACGAGCCAGCCGAACGTCAGGGCCTGATACGCATTGGCCGTACCGGGATGAAAGTCCGGCTCGCTCTTGGCCAGGCGTGAAACGATCAGATCCCAGTCAAGGATGTCAGCCAGCTGATCAACGATGTGCACGAGCTTGTGCAGGCCCGATTGATGGGACAAGAGTTGCCGAACGGTGATCCGCTCTTTGCCGTTGCACCCAAACTCGGGCCAGTACTCGGCAATCGGCGCCTCGTAGTCGATCAGACCATCCGTCGCGAGCATGTGGAGCGCGGTCGCGGTGATCCCCTTGGTGCCCGAGTAGCAAATCGACATGGTGTCCTGCTGCCAGGGAGTGCGGTCCTTTCGCGCTGGCCCGGCCCAAATATCGACGACGGGCTTGCCTTCCAAGAACACCGCTGCTGCTGCGCCACCGCCGTAGTGCTTAATCTGCTTACGCATGAGCTTCGCAACCGGTTGGAACTGCGGTTCGTAGGTTCCATGGATTTCCGTCTTGAGGGGTCGTGACGGCATCGGGACTATCTCCTAGATTCGGCCAAAGATCGCCGCAGCGAAGTCCAACAGGAACAACATGATCAAGCCGGCCGAGCAAGCGGCCGCGGAAGTCGTGATGAGGCTCCAGTTCGTCTCGCGCTTCTCATCCAAGTTGTAGAAGATCGGAAAGCTCGCGATGAAGTAGAGCGAATAGAAGAGCGATCCGTACGTGAGCATGCGGGCCATATCCTTATAGTAGAACTGGCTCGCGATCATCGGGTTTGCCATCGCGCGCGTCTCCATCCACGCCCAGAAGTAAGCGACGCCCACGACGAACACAGGCCAGAGGACCGCTCCGAGAGGGAAGCCCGCCGTTCGAAGCCTGCGGAGCACGATGATTGCCGTCGTGTGATAGGTGATGAAATAGGCCTGAGTCAGCAGGTACATGAGTACCGGCACCCGCTGCTCTCCCGAACCGACGAGGGTCGCGTCGAGGTTGAGCTCGATCATCGGGTAGTCGTAGACCATTCCAAGGACATCGAAGAAGTACTCGGAGCCGAAGTAGTTCGCGGCGAAGTTGAAGATCGCAATGTAGAGGTTTGCTTTGAACCAATACGTCTCGTACCACTTTCGGCCTAGCGACGTTTCGTCGCGGATCAACGCTGGCACGACTACCAACGGCAGCGCTACGACGAGCCCAATCGCCAAGAACCCCCATTCGCCGACCCGGTTGGTGATCCCAAGCGCCATCACCAAAGCCATCATGGCCATCCAGAACGGCGAGTAGACGAGAAAGAATTTCTCGCCCCACGCCTTGCTGGGGTTCTCGGAGAACCAGCGGGGCCCGGCTCGATCCACTGGGATGGTCATCGGTCGACCTAGCCAAACAGCGCGATGCGCATGAGGGCTTGAAAGTTCTTGAGCTTCTCCAACTTGCCGGGCTCTTTTCGGAGGTGCTCGTGGCCCGGCAACATCTCTCCTTTGGCCTGGCGGTGAATCTTCTCACGTACCGTCGAGTTCAGATGCCCGGCGCCCGCAAGCTCGAAAAAGATCGACTTCGCATTTCCAAAGTCGAAGAAGTCTCGCTGCCAGCTCCACTTGAAATCACCGGCGTACTGGAACCATGAGCCCCCGACGCCTGCGATCTCGTAGTCGGTCCCGTCCGCTCGTTTGAAGGGCGCGACCTGACGCCAGAAACCGACGATCTGCCCCTGCTTGTCGTCGATGAGAACGGTGTCGTAGGGATACGCCCACTCCTCGAAGCCACGCATGTGATAGCCGAGGGCGACCTCCTTGATCTCTTGGAGGCCGCGGGCCCAAAACTCCTCGTTCGGGCCGACGTTCCACCGGTACACGGCGTCGTCCGTGTAGTGCGCACCGAGATACGTACTCCAGTCACCTTCTCGTTCGGCATTCCGGTTGGCTTCGAGCCACCGCTCCATCATCTCTTCGAGCTCTTCACGCGGAAACGCGGGCATCGGCTTTTCCTTTCTGACGCTTGCGGTAACGGACATGGATTGGGGGCTTGGGGCCAAGCACCACACGTCCAAAGTCCGTCGCGATCGGATTGCCCACCAGCTCGAAGTCGTAGTTGTTGAGCAGGACGGCCATGATCGTCTTCATCTGGAGGAGTGCGAAAGCATTACCCAAGCACTTGTGGCGACCTCCGCCAAAGGAGACATACGCGAAGGGCACACGGTCCTCCTCGCGCCCTGGCCCGTAGCGATCTGGGTCGTACTCGAGAGCGTTCTGGAAGACCGCCTCCTCACGATGCGCAACGATCGGCGAAACCGAAACCCAATCGCCCTTCTCGATCCTGTAGCCGTAGATCTCGCAGTCCTCCATCGCCGCGCGAAACAGCATGAAGAGCGGCGGGTGGATTCTGAGAGCTTCTTTGATCGCCCATTCGGTTCTTTCGAGGTCACGCATGGCTGAGAAGTTGTATTCTTCGTTCTCGGCGAAGCGATTCCGCACCTCAGCGCATACCTTTTCGTAGTAGTCGGGTGCGCGCAGGAGCTCGAGAAGCGACCACGCCGTGGTGACCGAGCTCGTGTGATGACCTGCAAACATGTTCGCGATGAGAATGCCAGTGATCTCGTGGTCTGTGAGCATCGATCCATCGGAGTATTTCGACTCCATCAGGGTCTGCATGAAGTCCTCGCCGGCAATGCCCTTTGCTCGACGTCGTCGAACTATGGTCGAGACCATCTCACCAAGCCGCTTGCGTGCAGCGTCGCGCTTTCGAAATGCCGGAATGGGTAGGTGCGCATTGATGTAAGCGATCGGCACGATCCCGGCCTCGAGGTCGGCGTACACCCTCGCGAACTCTTCGCTCATCTCGTTGCGGAACTCATCGCCGAGAAGGCAGCGGCTCGACGTGAAGCTGGTCAAAGTGCCGAAAAACTCGCAGACCTCGATCTGACCGGTGTCCCCCCAGTCCGCGATCATCTTGCTCGACTCGTCGGCGATGATGTCGGTATAGGTCCGCATGCGATTGTGACGAAGGGCGGGGTGCAACATGTGCAGCTGCTCGTACATTCGCTCGGGCGTCGTGTCATAGACGACCCCCTTACCGAAAACCGGAATCATCATCTTGTAGGCCTCGGTCGGGCTCAACACCTCATCGGGCAACCGAAAGAGAGACTCGTGCGCCTCGGGCCCGGTGAACAGCGTAACGCTCTTGCCAAGCAGCTTGAACTGGGCGACCCGACCGCACTCTTCGTATGCCCGCTGGAGGAGGCCGACCGGATCACGCGCAAAGTCGATCGTGTGACCGATCAAAGGGAACCCGCCTCCGAGTCGAGGCGGCTTCTTGTGCTTCTTCGCGCTAGCGGTCGCCGAGTCTATGGTTGCCGTTGTGCTCATTTTTTTCCCTAAAGAGAGTTCGCCGCAGCTGTTCCTCGACCCGATCAGCAAGGTCGTCCGCGTCGTCCTGCATCCCTGATTCGACCCATGCCGAGATGAAGACCTGCTGAATGGCCACCATGAGGCGCGCGAAAATGACCGGGTCGCCCTCATAGATGTCTCCGTCGCACATTGCTTCTTCGATGACCCGTGCGATCAAATCGATGCCGCGGCGCCACGCACTCACTAACCCCTCTCCTACCTCTTGGGGATTGGACGCCCACGCGCCGCTATTGTTGAGGTGAATGCGCAGGTAGTCGGGGTGCTCGGTCAACCAGCGGATGAATACCCGGTTGCCGTTGATCAAACGAATGCACGCCTCGTCTTCGGTGGCCAGTGCCCGGCCGGCGAGTTGAAAGAGTTGACCGAGACGCTCATTGTGGACCGCGTCTTGGATGTCGAACTTGCCGTCGAAGACCGAATACAGGGTACCCAAGGAGAGTCCTGATCCGGCCGCGATATCTTGGATTTTGGCGCCCTCATACCCGTGGTTGGCGAACAGCCGTTCGGCAGCATCGACGATCAGCGACCGGTACATGGAGGTCTTGGCGCTTCGCGCTTTGGCCGCGGCTTGTGACATCGAGTTTCGCATGTTAGAATAAGATTATCTTTTTTGCAACTCCGTTTTACGCAATCCTCCCGGGTTACGCGACCGTTGATGCAAGCACCAACCCAAAAGCCACGACCGAAGCTCCCGATGCCATCGGGCTGGTTCCGATCGCGAAGGCAAATGCGTCGGCACCGAGTATCCGGGCAATCCGGAGGTCAAGCTTCATCTCCATACATGGCCGGTCATGGAGCAACTCGGATGCATCTTCGTCTACGCTGGACACGACGGCGCCGCACCCACGTGGGAGCTCCCCAAGTACGACACGAACGGATGGACCAAACCGCTCACCAAAGTGTTGCCACTCAAGGGCCACATCCAAGACATCGCCGAGAACTCTGTCGACTTCGGGCACTTCGCTGCAGTGCACGAGTACTCGGATCTCCAAGACCCAACGCTACGGATCGACGGCCCGCATGCACTACCGCGTTCTGCTCACGGCCACGCAGCTAGACGCGGAGAACATGTCCTTTGGTGATCAGCGATGTGCTCCAAGACAAGGAAATCTGGGAGCACCGGGTCCCCATGGAAACCCCCGCCCTCATCCCGGGTGACGGTCCCATCGCGAAGTTCCGACGCTGGGTGAAACAGTTCTACGCGTAGAGGGGGACGTCCCCTTTTGTTGCGGTGTTCGCCGGCAGGGGCATTCACGACAGGACGGGGCTATAACCGATGTCACACCGATTTGTGGGCTAAGCTGGATACATCGTGGCAACGACAGGAAACCAAAGGTTCAAAAGTGGGGTCATCCTGATGACTCTGGCGCTTTGTGCCTTTTTCCTTGCTGAGGGGGCCACCGCGCTGGTTGGAGCGAAGGTGTTGCAGAGAGACCCGGACGCGCAGCCTGTCCGGCCCCGATCGAGGACGCCCGCCATTTTCACACAGAACCGGCATGACCCCGCCATCATTTTGCGGCGCAACATCTTCAAGTCGGAGCTCGGCGATCTGACGCTAGCTCCTGTGACAGCGGGCGAGGGACAGATGGTCGACGGCGAGTTCATTCTAGAAGATGGCGCGGTCAATCGCTGTACCACGAAGATGCGATTGACCGGCACCGCGGTCGTGCCAGGCGATTTCGACCGTTCGCTTGCGGTGATCGTCGGTCCCGATCGAAAAGCCTTGCTCTATCAAGGCGCTGCAGAGGTCGACGGTTCCAGAATCCGCGCGATTCATTCTGACAGTGTCTTGCTGCAATCGGGTTCCGGTGGCTTATGCCGACTCGCGATGTTCGACGTCGACCCGGCGGCGCCCCGACCCTTCAAAGTGAAGTCCTTGGCCAAGAAAGTCGGGAAGAAGAAGAAAAAAGATAGCGGACCTAGGTCGGATAAAAACGCGGGGCTGAGCCCTGAGGAGATCGACCAGGGTATCGAGAAGGTGAGCGACACCCGTTTCAACATCCAGCGCACGCTCATGAACAAGGTACTAGACAATGCCGGTAAGTTGATCGGAATAGCGGCCGTCTCCCCCAAGATGGAAGGAGGCAAGTCGACCGGCATGGAGATCCGAGGAATCCGGCCAGGCACCTTGCTCACAAAGCTCGGCATGAAGAACAACGATGTGCTCGAGAGCATCAACGGCCAGCCTTTGACGAGCACCGATGCGGCGCTCGGCGTTTACACGACGCTACGAACCGCAGACCAATTCACCCTCTCCGTTCTACGCGACGGCAAGTCGATGGAGATCACCTACAAGTTGAACTAGGCGATAGCGTGGGGGCGATGGGGCGGGACCAATTGACGGGCCGCAGGCCCGACCGGGATCACCTAAGCTCACGCCAGTTGTCGGGCAGCGATCGAAGATGCAGGTCTCTTTGCGGGAATGCGATCTCGATCCCGGCGTCCCTGAAGGCCTTGTCGATGGCCATGTGGAGCTCGTGACGGACCGGTATGACCTCGGAGACGTGCCGGACGAACACGCGCAGCTCGAAGGAAAGCGAGCTATCCCCGAAGCTAAGAAACAATACCTCCGATCGCGGGGCGCCAAGCACTCGGCGGTTCTCGGAGGCTACGTGTCGCAAGACTTCGATCGCCTCATCGGTGTCCGAGCCGTAAGCGATCCCGACGGGAATCTCAACCCGGAGGACGGCATCGGAAAGAGTCCAGTTGATGAGCTCTCCCGTGACGAAGTTCTTGTTGGGCACCACGAGCTCCTTGCGGTCAAAGCTCGTAATCCAGGTCGCGCGGATCCGAATTTTGCTGACGGTACCGCTGATGTTGCCAACCGTCACCGTATCGCCGACGCGGATCGGACGTTCGAACAAGATGATGAGGCCCGAAATGAAGTTCGCGAAGATCTCCTGCAAGCCGAAACCAAGCCCCAAACCGACCGCCGCCACCAGCCATTGGATGCTCGACCATCCGACTCCGATGGCATCGAACGCCAGCGCGAGGCCGACGAGGGCGACAGCGTATTTGACGATAGTTGCGTACGCGTACCGTTCTCCTGGACCCAAGCGACGAAGAACGGTCGCCTCGAGCAAGCCCGGCAGATTCTGAATGAGCGCAAGGGACAAAAGCGCGATCAGGAACGAGCGAAACAGATCGGCCAGTGTGATCGCAACCGAACGCGACTCGGTGTAAAGACGCTCGACCCCCGACGCATCGAGCTCGGTGAACGTGATGGTCTTGGTGACGCTCCAGAGCTCGACTTGTCGTAGAATCCGCGCCGCCGGCAATAGGTCGGCCCAAATCGCCAAGGACCCCAAGAGCGCAACCAGCATCGCGGTGCCGATCATCAACCGACTCACCTGGATTCCAGAAGCGGCGGACACGGCCTTTTCTTCTGGCGCCTCGGCTTCGAGCGCGGCGCGGCGGTCTGCGATCATCGCCCACCGAGCGAAGAGCTGTACGACGACTACCAGCAAGAACAGAAAAACCAGGGTCAGATGCGTCCGCATCGCGAACTGGAGAGCGGTCCAGTAGAACCCACGAATCGCAGCGACGCCCAGCCCTACTGGCACCGCGATCGACGCAAGCTGGACGAAGCGGAACGCGACCGAGCTGCGTCGTACGTGATTCGAGAGGAGCCCGGACGCGGCGCCATCACGCCTCAACGCGAGATAGTTGAAGACGGCGACGGCAAGCATGGTCGCCAAGAAGAACATACGACCGATCGACTCGCGCCCCAGGTCCTCGCCGCGCATCTCGAACACGAGGATCACGAAGGTTGCCGGCACCATCACGGCCGCGAGCCACGTGACGTCGCGCCAGAGCGCATGCGCCCGTTTCTCGGGCCAGCCACATTGCGCCTCGGCAACCCCGCCGCGACGCGCGAGCTGACGCGTGAGTGCCAGGGTGAACCACAGCCCGGATGTGCCGAGCAGCCCATAGGCAACGCTGCGAGTATACAGGGTCGCCACGGGGGACGCGCCGAGCCGCCAGCCGACGTAGGCGAGCAGGGCTGGCAGCCAGGCCGCGAGGACGACTGTCAATCCTAACGCTTCCAAGGTAGGTCTGTAACGGACGCAGTCTGGGCTCCTGGCCTCCTCGCCGGACTCGCGAATCCTGTCACGAAGGCGTCGCCGCACCGGAAGAAACAAGATCACCAACAGCAGCGCGAGGAGGTTCAACGGCCAGAGTCGTGTCGCTGAATCGCTCGCTCCGCGGCCGAGCTGCTTCAAGTAACGCGGCCCGAAAAGCCACCCGATCGCGTCACGGCTGTCAGATAGAATCTCGGTTTCGATCGCCTTGCCGCTTGGAACCCAAAGAATGCGCTCGTCGATGAAGTCCAACAGGGCTTGTGCTCGATTGATCAACTCTCGTTGTCGCGCGTCGAAATCGACGAGTTTCTGGAAGTACGTTTCATAGTCCGCCATCAGGGCGTCCATGTACCTCCGCTGGGTTTCGAAGAGCTGTCGCAGGAGCCGTTCGAGATTAGCTCTTACCTCGGGGGTCACGGGCTCCTGGACGGAAGCCATCGCTTGATCGACCAGGGTATCGATGTCGCCAAGCGCCTGACGCTGTTCGCGAAGCCTGATCTGCTGCAGTTGGACGTCGCCGATCCGCTCCTGCCTCATACGAATGAAGCGGCGGTACATTCCGATATCCGGCGCATCCGCGCGCTGCCGTCGGAGCAGGACGCCCACGGAATCCGCGAGGCCAACCGCCTCGACCCGTGCTGCCAACCGGGCAAGCTCGCCTTCGAGGGCAGCCACCTTCCTTTCGGCGCGCGAAAGCTTCTCGCTCACATCGTCGATCTGGTCGACGACCCCGTCTTCCCCAGTCCAAAAGTCGGCCAGCTCTGCATTCTGCGCGGCCATCTCGCGAAACATCTTCTCGAAGCTCCTCGGCGGGGCCTTGAGCTCTTCCAGCAAGCGCTGTATCGCCTCGTTCTCGCGCTCTACCTCGATGCGACCGCGTTGTTTGGCGGCCTCACGAAGCTCGGACGAAAGAGCTTCGTAATAGGCGATGCGAAGCGTTGCCCGATCACGCTGCTTGTTCAACAACCGCCCGCGTGCCTCATAGCTGGCAAGCTCATTCTGATAAGCCTCGATTTCGCTGTCCAACACCTGGCGCTTCAAGCCCTCGAGAACCGCACGCGCTTCGGATACGGCTGGGTCGGCGCTCACAATCGGAGCGATTATCCCCAGACCGCTCCGCTTCTGTTTGGCCGAAGCAAGCAACTCCGGAATCTTCCTTCTCCGCTCGGAGCGAAGGACCGCTTCGGCGTCGAGTGCCATCGCTTCGCGGCGCGCCGATGAAAGATCCTGCTCCGCCTCGAGCAAACGTACATCGAGCTCGGACGTGGTCGCTTCTTCGGGAGCGACGATGCTCTCACGCGCCTTGAGCTGATCGATTTCGCGATCGATGGCTTGAACGCGCGTCGCCGCTTGCTCCCACGCCCGCTGGTACTCAAGGGACTTCCTCTTCCACTCCCCTAATCGCTCGCGAAGAGTCGTGATCCTGCCTTCGATCTCACCGAGTTCGAGGGATCCTTCAGCGGCTGGTTCTTCGTGCGCGCCCGGCAGCGGAGCCCGTTGCGCACGAGTCGACTTCGACACCAGCGCAATGGCAAGGCAAAGCGCAAGGAGGAATGGCCAGCCACATCGATGAGCCGTTCTCACGTCGGCGTTGCCCCACATGACAACCCCTTTACCACAGCCTCAGTGAGGCTTGCGGATTCGTATCAGGCCCTCTTGCGCCACCGACGCCACGAAGTTGCTGCCTTCCAAGTAGGGTGAGCGGTTTGGACTCGAGAAGGTCGACATGGTCGACCTCTCGTCGCTCGATTGGGTGATCGAGCGAAAGAAGAAAATCAAAGGCAGGGTGCGGGGAGCGCTTCTTGTATTCCGTTAGCCGCTCGCGGTTGGTAGGCACGGACAAAGGTGGAGGCGCGTCGGGCATCGGCGTTTCGTGCTCAAGGCCTTCTTCTGGCGCTTGAAAGGTGCGGCAGGCCGCGATGTGCGATTGGGCCGCACGAAATAGGTCTTCGGCGCCTGCGCTACTTCCTATGATAAGGTAGTATTACTGTATGACTGTTATCAGGCCGCTTCTGCCGGGCCAGAGCGAGACTCTCGTCCTCGGGTTCACGCCGGACGTCGGAGACATCGGACCATGGGATTTCTACGTGACCGTGGACGACGAGGCCGCGGGTCTCTCCCTCGCGCTAGAATGCGGTGAGAACAACAACGAAGGCAGTGTGGGGGCTGCCAAATGCGTCGTGGTGCAATAGGCGATGACCATCGAAACACTCGGCACGTGTGAAAAACACCAGCTTCCGCTGGACGTCCAGGGGGAATGTCAGCTGTGCCGATTGAGCGAGATGCCGTCTCGGGCGCCCTTATCGCGGGGCGGCCGGTGGGTCACGATGGCTCTGATCGCCCTGATAGCGGGAGCGGTCACATGGGCCGTTGCTTCTTTCGAACCGGGTGAGGCACCGGTCCCGACGCGAGGCGTTCCGAACAGTAGCACGCGAGCGGCAGCACCGGCGGTCCAGGGCGGAGATCGGCAATACCAACCGACAGAAGTCGCGTCCGCACCGATCACCGCTCCGACGGCGCCGGTTGACGTTGAAGTGACCACCGAGGAACAGGCTGCACGCAAGCATCTCACGGAAGACGACTGACGATTGCTTTGTGCCCAATCCTTGCGTCTCCGGATGGAATGTCGATAATCCTTCACATGGGGGAGTTCCCAAAAGTCAACGGGCCACCGGCAGGGGTAGGGCTCTTGTTCGATGTATCGATGTGGCCGATGGTCGTGATCAGCATGCCGCCCGTGATGATCGATGATGACGTCGTCTACATGCGCGAGTGCTACGAGCACGTCTTCGCGGCACCTACTCGACACGCGTTAATCGTCGACACGACCACAATCGTCAGGGTTCCCGATGCGACGATGCGCCGTCAGATGAAAGAGTTCGAAGACGGCAAGCGACCGATCATCCGCGAGAAAAACATCGGCAGCGCAATCATCATCCAGAATACTCTCGTGCGCGGGGCGTACACGGCGTTGCGATGGATCTCTCCACAGCCCGCGCCTAACAAAGCCTTCTCAACCATGGAGGCGGCCGCGCGTTGGTGTGTGCAAGGCATCGAGGGGGATGGCCAGGTGGTACCGATCGCAGCGTACGCCATGGCTGGGCTCGCCAACAAAACAGCAAGCGGCTGAATTTGCCAAGTGAGGTCGCGCATATCCTCGCTGGTCTCTCCGAAGCCGGCTAGCGTTCAGCGCCGGCGCCGTACGGAGAGCGTAGTAGCAACGCGAGCCACGACCATTCTTCGGACTGAGAGGCGGTGATTCGCACGATGATAGTCAGCGGGACCGAGAGGAGCGCGCCGACCGGGCCAAGGACGAAGCCCCAGAACACCATCGATAGAACGACGACCGTAGGCGAAAGATCGGTGGCGTCGCCAGCCCACCGCGGCTCGATCCCGACGCCTATGAGCACGTTGATCGCCATGTAGCCAGCGGCAAGCCCGATCGCGGGACCCCATCCCAACGTGAGCAAGCCAAGCGCGATCGCCGGAATCGAGGCGAGGATGCTGCCGATGCTGGGAATGTAATTGAGGACGAACGCAAGGAGACCGAAGAGCAAAGAGTGACCCAGCCCAACGACCGTCGTGAGCCCTGCGACCAGAAGTCCCGTTGCAGCGCTCGTAACGGTCTTGATCAGGAGGTACTGCTGAACGTCGCGCGCGGCACCGCGGAGCACCTGAACATCGAGCCTGCCGAGCTTGTCGGTGTTGGAGAGCTTCTTCGAAAACGACGAGCTTTCGACGACGAGGAACACCGTGATCAGCAATACGAGGAAGCCTGAGGAGACGATGCTGAGAGCGAGCGTGAAACCCGGAACGGCCAGCCCTCGGACGAGCTCGTTCGGGTCGAGCTCGGTGACAGCGGTGGCGGGGATCCCGAGCCCGTGGTCCCATAGCCACGTCGCAACCTCACCCTGCAGTCGGTCCCAATCGTTTCGATACTCGCCAAATGCCGAAGCGAAATCCGTTGCGGCCCTAGTGGTCAAAAAGCCCAAACCCATGACCACGGCAACCGCCGCAAGGCACGCGAGCAAGACAGTGAACCACCTCGGGAGCCCCTTCTCGCTGAGGTCGACGATCTTGGAGAGGCTGATCGCGATCAGAGTCGCCAAAAGTACGGGGATCACGATCGGGCGCCCCAAGCTGAGGATCACCAAAAAGATTCCGAATGCCGCTAGGCGAACCATGAGAGGAGACTAGGTCTTGCCGATGAAGAGCTTGAACGCGGACGCCCCGGTGAACTTCATCGTTCCGAAGATGTAGGTCAAGGAGATCACGCCGTCAAAAGCAGCGACCCCATACTCGTACGGTGTCGCGAGCCCATTCGGCACAGCGTACAAGACGCTGATCACCGCGGTGAGCCTCACGAGCGCCTGCCAAAAGATCACAGGCGCGCGCGCCCCGATGTCTTTGGACGACCACATCAACGCAGCGCCGGCGAACATGAGGAACGCGCCGAGGGCCATGAGTGACACGAACGTGCCCTTCTCGGGGTTCATCAGCGGCTGCGTCCAAACTCCGAGGCCAATCAAGATATCGAGAAACCCGGTAATCCAAACGAACTTCCTCAACATGCGGCCGAGTCTAGACGATGGTGGCTGGTCTGTCACAGCCCCCGCAAAGCCATACGTTACACGACGCGCCCCATGGATTCATGATTGTACCTGGCCATCGGCGCTATAAACTAGCCGTCTCTCGCGATAGGAGCCGTGCCAATGACCGATGAGCTGGTGCTCACAGACCTCGATGACGAAGGAGTCCTAACCATTACCGTCAACCGCCCGCAGCGGCGGAACGCCTTCAACTCCGCGGCCTTTCTGGCGCTCGGCCAGGCGCTCAGGCGAGCCAACGAAGATCCGAAAGTGGCCGTCGCCCTGCTGACTGGCGCGGGTGAGAACTTCAGCTCGGGGCTCGACCTGTCCGACATCGACATGAACCAAGAGGGAGAGCCCCCGTTCGAACAGATGATGGATGCGTTGTGCGCCTTCGATAAGCCGTTGGTATCGGCGGCGCGAGGCTGCGCGATCGGTTTCGGAGCCACCGTGCTGTTTCACAGCGATGTTGTCTACCTCGGGCAGAGCGCAAAGTTACGGATGCCCTTCGCAAGCCTCGGTTTGGTCACGGAAGCCGGCGCTGCGTACCTGGGGCCCGCAACGATCGGGTACAAGCAGGCCGCCGAGCTTCTTTTCACGGCCGAATGGTTTGGCGCCGACAAAGCGCTCGACTACGGAATTGCGACGCAGGTGTTTCCCGACGACCAGCTTCTGCCTCGGGCGCTCGAGAAAGCTCGCGAGATGGCGCAGTGGCCCGTGGACTCCCTGGTCGAGATCAAGCGCATCATGAAGGCGATGCACGCGGACAAGGTCGCGCTGGCACGCAAGCTCGAGCTCGAGGGCTTCGACAAGCTCATGGGGGGGGAGGCCAACATGGAAGCGTTTGCTGCTTTCATGGAGAAGCGTCCTCCCGACTTCAAACAGTTTCGCAAGTAGCGAAGTCGCCCCGGTTCTGTGAGCGATCTCACACTCTTACTCGGTCGACGTTGACGTTCCAAGACCCGACCTCGACACTGAGAGCGGGGATCGCGGCCCACTTCGGCCGCTCAGCATCAACGGTTAGGGGGACCGATGAAGCGCTTTGTTTGTGTCTTGGGTGTGGCTTTGATGATGGCGTCTGGCGTGGCTGCGCAGGCGATGCAAACGACGATTTCCGGGGGAGAGGACGGCGTGCAAGTCACGCCGCCGACGGAACAGGCACGAGACGAAGAGTCGAGCGTCTACGACAAACGAGTCGGTGGCCTCGTGTGGCTCGAGGCAACAGCTGGGCCTTCGCGATTCAATGTGACCCAGTTCCGCAACTTGGGTTTCATCCCGCCGGAGATCGCTAGCCAGATCCCGTCACTGGTCGTCAGGGGCCCGGAGTTCGGCGCGGCCCTGAAGTTCCTGGCGGGCTCCACGACGATAGGCGGGCACTTCAAAAAGGCCGACTACCAGCCGTTCGACTTGATCACAGTTGGACTCGCCTTCGGCTTCCTCATCCGGGCGGTTCCCTACGTTCATCCTACAATCAAGCTCGGGCTGAACTACTACACCACGACAGGGGGGCTCGCCGTGCCCGGTTTCGAGACCTTGCTCACCAACGTGCGAACCAATGGCGGCGGAATTTCGACGGGCCTGGGTCTGCGAATTCCCATCGTGAAGTGGATCTCGATCGCGGCCGACTTCGACTACTCGATCATCGGGCTAGCGGTGCGCGGCAACGAGACGATCACCGGAGGACCGATCACAGGCGGGACAGCAGGCACCGCGATCGCCGGAACCTTCGCCCTCACCGTTCACCTGGGAAGTTAGCAGGCGCTCTAGGCCTCCGCGGCCACCGCCTCCTTGTGAAGCCGGCGGCCTATCGCCAAGTGAAGGACGACCAAAACCACGAGCCCCGTGGCAAACGCGACTACGTAATAGGTGCCCGCGCTCGGGTTGGCTTCGGTGAAGAAATTCGCGATCTGCTTGTGCCCCCACATGACCGGCGTGAATGGATCCACCGTGATCGGCGCCCGCGGATCTAGGTCGTGACCAAACGTGTATAGCTTGTAGTAGAGCCGCCCAAAGCCGAATATCCCCGCATACGTGGTCATCACCAGCAGATCGATGAGTGATCTCACCTTTCCGATCACGGCGGTCCTCAGCGCGAGGATGATCATCCCGGCGAATAGGAAGGGGATCCAATCGAGATCCGTGAGCTCGGTGCGGTCGAGGGGCCGCATTCCGATGTAGTGGTTCAGGATGCTGATCTCTGCAACATCAGCACCGTCGTTACCCCCCTCGACTTTGTAGGAATAGATGTAGAGGTCGAGCCCCTCCGGATATTGCGGAGCCACCATCCGGATGTGCCACATCGGCGCTGTGAAGCTCGCGATTACCAAGAGCGTGAGAAGCGCAAGCACGACCCGCGCCCACGGAAAGAGCGGCTCATCCAAGAATCGATAGAACGCGTCCATTGCCTTCATCATTTCGCTTCCTCTTTCTCTCTTTTCTCTTTCCTAGACGACATCGCCACGACGGAGCTTCCAGAGCGCCCCCGACCAAGCGATGGTCCCAAGCAACAGCGGCCAGCATAGGCCAAGTGCGTAGAGCGCCGTGCTCCCGATGCGATTGACCAAGTAGAACCCGATCGGACCCAGGACGCTGAGCTGTGGGTCGGCCGACGAAAGTAGCGCCATGCGGATGCTTTGGACCGGATTGAGCGCGGCAATGGCGAAAACGACCCTTGGCTCCAGGCGCCACTGGAGCATCATGCCGGCAAGCGCAAAGTCCAACAGCGCGATACCCGCAACCCAGATCAAAAGAAGATACATCGTTGCACGCGCCGAGTTCTGCACCGATGTAGAGACCCACAGCCCCAGCCCGCAAAATGCCCATACTAGCGCGCTGCACAGGACCAAGCAGTTGCCGAGGAAGTCCCAGGCGATCTGTTGTCCGAAGGCGACGCGGCCGAAAAGGCCGATGCCGAGCATCAAAACCACGAGTGGCGCAAGCAGAACGACCACGCGCACGCTGGAGACGGCGCTGAAGAAAGCGCCGCGAGAGATCGGCTGACTGAACAGGAGCTCGAGCGTCCCGTCATCGCGTGCCTTGTTGATGACATGCCCGGTCGCGACCAAAGCCATCAGCGGCAAGAGAACCAGAAGTGCGTGGACATACGAAACCAGCACCCTGCCTGTTCCCGTAAACCCGAAAACAGTCGATTCACGCATGCCAACCAGCACGAACACCGCAGCCAAGAGCCCGTAGATGACGACGCAAAAGAGAAGCCACCGAGAACGAAGCACTTCGGCCAAATCGAGCTGGGCAACCGCCCAATAGGACTTGAGCTGCCGGTTCAATGATCCCCCTCGCGTTGTTTTCGTTCTAGCGCGCGGGCCTGCGCCCAGGCCCAATCGTGCGCTCCGGGAGTTTCCTTGCCTACCGCCCGGATGCCGTAGCCCATCGGCGAATCTTCTACGGAGAGGAAGCCTGCCTCGGCTTGCGAAAGCCACCGGTCGCCGTCGTAGTCACGGAAGTATAAGGCGTGCGCATCCGTAGGATGCCCATGGAGGTAGTCGACCAAGCAACCCGGGTCGTCGAAGCTCACCACATCCCCGTCATTCGTCTGTAGCTGAGCAGCAAAACGCGGGTCACCAATGTGCATCTTGCAGTGCTCGCAAACTTCGCGATCCCACACGATGTCGACGGGGCCCTCGGGAAGGGTCACTCGGTTGAGTCGTGTAAGCAAAACGCCCACGGCCAAGACTGCTGCCGCAGCAAGGAGCAGCCTAAGCACGTTTCCCCGACTCATCACCTTCCCCTTTTTGAGGCTGCACCGCCTCGGCATCCCGCACGAGCAGATTGCCAAGCTGCCCTTGCATCGTCCTCGAGAGCTCGGCGACCAGGGCGAGTTTCTCCTCGCGGGTTGCCGTGCGGGTCCACCATCCCGAAACTCCCGGTTCGAATCCCATCCTAGTCAGTGCGTCGCCCCCGGCGCCGTTCAGGGTTCGCACCTCGATGGTGCTGAGCGTGATCCTGTCGAGGTAGTCCTCAGTCGGGCCGAAATACGCCAGCCTTCCCTCTTCGAGCACCATCACCTGATCGACCAGGGTGCGGATCTCTTCGAGCCGGTGAGAGCACAAGATCAAGGTTGCCCCCTTAGTTCGTTGCGCAAGCTGCTGGAAAAAGTGCATTCGGGAGGTCGTGTCGAGGCTCGCCGTCGGCTCATCTAGAACGAAAAGCGAAGCCTCACTAGCGAGCGCAAGCGAAAGAAGCATCTTCTGCTTGGCGCCCCCGGACAGATTGCGGAAGGCTTGTCCTGCGATGGCGCGAAAGTCTAGACCCAGATCGGCACCACACGCCGCCACCTCGTCAGTCGAAATCCCGCGCACGCGGGTGATCGCCTTGACCACCTCGCCGACCGACGCACCGAACTTCGGGGCGATCTGTGGGACGTACGCGATGCGGTCAGCGAGCTCCAAATCGCGCTTCTCGCTACCATCGAGGAGGAGCTGGCCCTCACACTGCAAGAGCCCGAGGACAATTCGAATCAGTGTCGACTTCCCCGATGCGTTGGGACCGATGAGCCCAACTCGCCCGCCGCTCAAAATGGTGAAATCGATGCCGCGGAGCGCCTCCAGCTTGCCGAACCGCTTTCGTATTTGTTGCCCCTCAACGCGCACGGGGGTCGATCCAGGTTCTCGCATTCATCTTGGGCCGCGAGTCTATCAAGATGGTCCGAGGCTGGACCAACGGAAACAAGGAGCTGATCGCGTCGAGGAGCTCGAGGGTGATCGCACCGCGAAAGAAAAGCAGCTGGGGATAAGTGCCGGCAAGCTGACTGCTGAGTTGGCGAAGCTCATACGGAATGTCGCCAAAGCCGTCCCCGTCCATGTCGTAGCCGGCGTAGTCATCGAAGGCGTTCTGCTTCCAATCGACCCCCAGGGCGTCGCCACCGCCTGCAACCTGCACCTGAGAGTGATTACTGACGAACGTATTGTCGCTAAACGTGTTCCGCCGCTCGCTACCATGCATCTGGACGGCAACCTCGGAATGGTAAAATGCGTTGCGCTCAAATCTATTGAAATGTTCTAGGTCGAGCGGCGACGTGTCGATGTAGACGCCCTTGGTATTCGACACGAAGAAGTTGTCGGACACAACGAGGTTCCCGGACTCCTTGATCCCGAGCCCCATGCCACCAGGCCCGGATGACCGCGCCAAGAGATTGTTCTTCACCTCGATGTTGCGGCCATACATGATGAAGATGCCGACCACGTTATCGATGTAGCGATTGCCCTCGATGACGTTGTCATGGCTGTACATGAAGTGGGTGCCATATCGGCCTCGAAGAACGGTGTTGTCGACGATTCGGTTGTCGTTCGAGTACCAGACGACCATGTCCCGGCTTCCGACTACCTCGTTGGCCCTCGATCACCGAATGCCGCGTCTCCCAAAGCCGAATGCCGTCGCCGCGTAGCCCGAGTGGGCCCTGATCGGGCCCCAGGACGAGGTTGTTGCGAATCAACGCGTAGTTGGCCTTTTCGACCAGCAAACCAAAGGCTGCGTTTCGCACGACCACGCCTTCGACCCGCTGGTGGTCCCCAGTGACGTGGACGGCGGCATCGAGGGTGTCGAAGCGTCCACCGCTGCCATCGACGGTTACGCCGAGCAGC